>Ga0209342_10006436_pt1 | contig 11923 bp, 7 predicted proteins | sample RifCSP16_2_FD_184023 | JGI IMG/M metagenome (GOLD analysis project Ga0209342, IMG submission 184023) | Soil microbial communities from Rifle, Colorado - Rifle CSP2_sed 16_2 (SPAdes) (version 2) | ecosystem: Environmental > Terrestrial > Deep subsurface > Rock core/Sediment | place: Rifle... | reverse complement strand
CCTCGACGTGTGGCTCCAGGCGGCGCTCCGTGCCAGTGACCACTACGCTGAGGTCGAGACCGCTCTTCTCCCGATAGGCATCGATGTACCGGCGCACCGTCGGCACCACCCCCAGGTCATCCAGCATCATCGGACGCAGATCAAAGATGTAGTCCCGCACGTGAGAAAACGTCGTGGAGGCCGAGGCCTTGAGGTTGTTCAACTCCTCCCGAGCCTTGGTCTGATCGTTGTCGAACAAGCGAAGGGCGATCTCCGCCTGGAGGATGAAGTTGGCCAACGCCTGTGCCGGCCCATCGTGCATTTGGCGCGATATCTTGCGGCGTTCTTCCTCCTGGGCCTCGATGATCTGCTCGATCACGGAGCCCTTGGCACCCTCCAATTCACCGATCTCATCCGGGGAGCGGCCCTCCAACGTGCTCAGCATGGCATTCAGGAAATCGGCGAATCGCTGCAGGTTGATCTGGTCGCTCTCTAGCTTCTCCAGTTGACCCCGCATGGTGAATAGACGCTGCTGGGTGTCCTGGGCGGCCTCGTAGGTCGAACGAATATCCTCGCGGGGCATGGTGTCGAAGTTGGCTTCGATCTGCTTCACCGTGGCCGCGATCGAGGCATTGCGTTGGCCGAGCTTCTCCACCTCGCCCTGGCTTTGCTCCACCAGCATGCCGATCTCTTTATGCTCCTTCCGAACCTGCTCCAGTTCGGTGCGAGCATCGATCATCAGCTGTTCAATTGGGGTCGGTGCGGCTTTCTCGGCTTTCTTGGCCATGTTCCCTTAGGATGCCTGTTTGCGGGTGTCCTGCAGCCGAACCCATCCATGCCTCAACGCATACACTGCGGCCTGGGTCCGATCCTCCACGTCCAGCTTGTGCAGGATGGCGGTCATGTGGTTCTTCACCGTCTGGTGGCTGATTCCGAGCTGGCCCGCAATCTCCTTGTTGCTTAGCCCGCGGGTCACGTACTGCAGGATCTCCATCTCGCGGGGAGAGAGCGGCGTAAAGGCCTCCACGTCCCCCTCCAGGTGCGGCTTACGCACCGCTTCCACGCCACGGGAGAGCCATTGATCCAGGCCGGCCTGGTCGTAGACCTGATCGCCCACCACGAAAAACCCTCGGGCGACATGACGCACAACATCTATCAACTTCCCCGGCTCCACGTCCTTGGAGCAATACGCGGCCGCTCCCGCCTTAAAGGCGTGCAGCACCTGCTCCACATCGTCATAGGCCGTCAGGAGCACCACCGCGGTGGAAACCCGGTCGGAGACCAGTTGGCGGGTAACCTGGATGCCGTTCAGGGTGGGCAGGTTCACATCGATGAGCGCCACCATGGGTTGCTTGTCCCGGATCAATTCGATCGCCTGATCCCCGCTGGTGCTCTCGGCGACGACGTCGATGTCGGCCTCGGCGGCGAGGATGTTGCGCACCCCCTCTCGGAAAAGGGGATGGTCATCGACGATAACCACGCTTACGGGATTCATGAGGCACCCCACCTGGTGAGGTCGGCGGCGAGTATAGCATACCAGGGTTTTACGGGGCAATCGTGGGGGGAGGCCAGCTGTAGACCGCCAGGTTTTCGCCACCGGACGAAGGGCTGAACTGCCCTTGCGTGTTGAAGACCTGAACCAGGTCCCGGGTGAGCTGTGGATACCAACCTGGAAAGCTGACCAGGTAATCGGCCTGATTGCGGTCCAGCAGCTCGGCCAGGGCATCTTCATCCCGCAGGATGCCGATCACTTCCGGTGACACCAACCCCGCCAGATCGAGCACTCGGCGCCCCCCGAAATACCCCAGGGCGCCGATGTCGTGGGCGGCCACCAATGCCTGCGGCTCCGTGTTGAGGCCCACCCAGCGCGCGGCGCTGACCATCTCGCTCTCGATGATGGCGACGTCCTGGGCATAGGCCTTCCCCCCCACCACCCAGAACACGACGGTCACCAGCCCCACGGACAGCGGCCAGGCACGTGAGACAACCCGGCGCACGAGCTTTCTGGAGGCGGGCTCACACCAACCCACCAGCCCTTCTGTGCCCAGAGCCATCAACACCGGGATGACCGGCATGGCATAGCGTCCGTGCTGGTAGGTTGCCGGCAACCTGAAGGCATACGCCGCCAGATGGGCGAGCACCCAGATCAGCGGAGCCAGACTGGCCGGTCCTTGCCGCCGGAATCCGGCGCGGATCGCCGGGGCCAACCCAGGCAGCAGCAATGCCAGCGGCCCCACGATGGGCCCTCCCGAGGCCAGCTCGGGATGGCCCATGGCCGTGCCGGGGATCCCAAGCTGGGCAGCCAACCGGACCAGGATCGGAATCTGCCGCAGGATGGCGTACTCAGCTGACTTGGCGTACCAGGTATTGGGCAGCCAGTTTCCGGAGAGATTCCAATTGAACAACCCGTAGCCCAGCAGCAGCGCGGCCAAGCCCAGGCCAGCCGCAGCCGCCTGGCGCCGCAGCAGGCCGGGCTGACTCGCTCCTCGCCAGGCCAGGGCCCATCCTACCGGCAGCACCAGCAGCAGCGCCTCCGGCCGGAGCCAGGTGCCCACACCGATCAGGATCCCGAGCCAAAACGGATGCAGGCGGCCCCTCTCGACCTCCTGCAGCGTGATCAGCGCCAACAATCCGGTCGCCAGGATCTCCATCCCGGACAGGCTCGCCCATACGAGGTGCCACTCCAGAACCACCAACAGGCCGGCCACAGCCGACCAATGCACCGCCTTCGGCTGCCTTTGGCCGACCCAATGCGCCACCCGGTAGGCTGTCAGCGCCAGCAGCGCGCAGCCAAGCAGGTAGGCCCAGGCCAGCGGGTCGATGGACAGCAGCCTCCCGACTGCCAGCATGGCACTCCACAGTGGTGAGGTGGACCCGGCGCTGGGCTGGTTGGCCTGGAAGGCCCATTCCCCCCGCTCCATCAGGTTGCGTGCGTAGGTCTGGTGAATCCAGGCGTCGTCGAGCGGCAGTCCCAGGCCGAGCAACCCGCGCGCTCGCAGCAGGTAGATTGCGCAAGAGACGATGCACGCGGCAAGCACAATTGGGGCAGGCCCGCGCCCGAGCAGCCGGCGGACCGTGCTCATGGCCCGGCCTCTTGCGCCACCGCCAACAGCCATACTGGCTGTCCACTCGGATCGGGCCAGCTGGTGACGGGGCGCAGCCATTCCAACCCGGTGGGGTCGGCATACAGTTCGGCTAGGCCCTGAGGGTGGTTGGCATCCAGCACAATCCAACCGACTCCGTAGCGCTGCACAACCTGGTGCAGCACGGACGGATCTCCGTTGGGGATGACCACCGCGGGCCAGTCCGTCGCAGCGAAGAATCCAGGTGGATTGTTTACGGCCACCAGCGCGCGGTCGGCATCCATCCTGGCGAGCTGCTCCCCGACGGCCCCATAAACCTCCGATCCTGAACCCCACCCCCCGCCGCTGGACGTCGGGATCCGGCGCGCCAGCAGAATCAGCGTCAGCAGGCCGGCGAAGACCACCCCCCCGGCCGTAAAGGTCTTGACGGCCTGGGGGATGTTCCAGCCTCGCCGCGCGCCCACCCACTGGGTTCCCGCGGCGACCCCCACCGGTGCCAGCGACCACAGGATCGGCATGGCCGCCACACTGGCGTGGAAATAGGCGCCTCGCGCGCCGATCGCCGGAAAGGCCAGCGTTAGCCCTGCGAAAAGCCCGATCAGATACACTACGGCTATGCGCACATGGACCCGTGACCACAGGCGAGCGGCCCCGAGCAACATGAACGGACCAAGGAACACCAAGCCGTTCTCGGCCAGCGCACGCTGCAGCATCACCCCAGCCGAGCTGAGCCGCAGCTCCAGATGCGCCGCCAGGCCGGCCTCAAGCCATCGTCCAAGGCTCAGCCCGCTGGCCGGATAGCTGAAGAGGTCGTCGTAGCCCAGCATCCACAGCACCCGCACGCCCCCCGGGTTCAGCGGCCAGCCGGCCACCAGTAGGTTGCGGACAAACCAGGGGGTCATCACCACCGCATAGCCGCTCACCAGCAGTCCCACGGCCGAAGGGCGGACCGGGCGTGAGCGCAGCAGAGCGTACAGAACCGGAAGGAGCATCAGGGGGGCGTCGGCGCGTGCCAGATGGGACAGTCCCAGCAGCACCCCGCTCACCAGCCACCAGCCGGCCCTCCGGGATTGCGAGGCCTCCGCCAGCGCCCACAGCAGCCCTCCACCTAGCAGGGCATAGGCCGCAAAGGCATCCGTGGTCACGAAGAAGGGAAGGAAGAACCCCGAGAAGGCCGCCAGCAGCCCTGACAGGACGGCCCACCTGATCTGCGAGGTAACGCGCAGCGCCAGGGCGGCGGTCAGCGGCGGCAATGCCGCGGTCATCAACAGAAAGGGAATCTGCGCCGCTCGAAACCCCTCCCCCAACACGCCCATTGAGCCAGCCACCAGCATGGAAGCCAGGGGCATCCAATAGAGGTGTGATGGATGCGGCAGCCCGGGCGGATCGTCCAGGTAGTTCCATAGGAACGGCTCATTGAACCCATGCCCGCGGCTGAGCTCTCTCCCGGTGGCGAAGTAGTAGTCGGCATCCATGTATCCGGGAGACCGCACCACGCCGGCGGCGAGCACGGCCATGGCCAGACCGGCGAATGCCAGCCCAACGAAGCTGCGCACCCGCAGGCGCTCTGATGCGGGTCCGACTGGAACGCTGGGGATCATGCCCGGCCCGGACCCAGCCTGGCGTGCACGAGTTCCCAGGTGGCTGCGGAGGACTGGCGCACAGCGGCCCGGCTTGGAGGCCCCTGGAAGTGGTGTAGCTCCAGCTCCCCGAAGAAAACCGTCTCGTCCCAACTGAAATGGGCCTGCAGCCACCCTAAACCCGGATGCTGGCTGTAGCCCAGATCCGCGTACTCCTGCCGCTCCCGCCGGAAAACAATGAACCATACCCCGGGAGCATCGCCCACCGCGCTGGCGATATCGCTCTCCGCCTCCAGCCCAAGTACGCGCTGGGAGGCCGCGGCCAGGGTGTCCGAGGCAGAGCCGGGGAGATCGGGCAAGTAGCGCTGTTCGAGGTCCGGGCCATAGTAGGCTGCAGGGATCGCGCTGAGTTTGTTGCTGTGCAGTACGATCTCTCCGGGTGCCATGCTGGATCGGAGCTGCGCCACGAGCTCATCGAAGGGCGCGTACGGGAAGCCGCGATAGGTGTAGTAGCCGGCCAGCCCCAGGCCAAAACTGACGACCAGCAGCGCGAGCCCCGTCCAGCGCATCCGGCCCGGCAGGTAGCTGGAGCCCAGTGTCCAGGCGATCCAAAACAGGAAAGCCACCCCGGCCGGCAGCAAGGCCCGGTCCAGGTAGATTGGCTGCCATAGAGATATAGCGAACATGAGGACCAGCGGCGCCGCAGCCAGGTACGCCGCCCAGGCCGCAATTCGGCCGGACCCTTCGGCCCTTCCCAGCCCCCGCCTCAGCGCCCAAGCTCCCAGCAGCACGAGCAGGAGCACGGTGAAGAGCACCGCCGGGAGCGCATATCGCGGCAGCGGGGAACCCCCGACGTAGATGACCAGCGTGCGGATGAGTTCCGTTGCTCCGGGTGGTGAGATCCAATACGCTTGCCGCAGCCGGGCGATCTGTGAGGGCAGTTGCAGCAGCCAGGGCAGATACAGCAACAGCGCCAGAGCCCCGGCCGAGGCGGTGCGCGCTGCCGCCCTCCATTGCCGTCGCCAGATGGGGATGAGGGCCAGGGGCAGTAGGAACAGGGCCGCCAACGAATGGGTGTACTGCGCCGCCGCCGCTAGCCCCGCGAACCCCAGCCAGCGGGGCCATCCGCCTTGGCGCAGGGCGGAGCGGTAGACCGCCGCGACCGCGACCAGTTCCAGGGCCAGCAGGCCGTACATGCGGACTTCCTGGGCATAGTGCACCTGGAAGGGTGAGAGCGCCAGCATCCAGCCGGCCATCCTGGCGGTCCGCGCCCCCAGGGAATCACGGGCCAGGCGATAACTGAGGCCCACAGTTCCCAGGCCGAACAGGATGGAAAGCAGGCGCGCGCTCTCAGGGGTGGTACCGAGCAGCCGCACCCAAGCCCACAACAGCAGGAAATACCCGGGCGGGTGCACGTTAGCCGCCACGCCCTGCTGGACGCTGAGCGTGGCCTCCAGGATCGCCGCAGGCCCCTTTGAGGAGAGCAGGACGGCCAGGGCCTCGTCGTACCAGAGGGGCTTGGTGGTCAACCCGGGCAGGCGCGCCAGCAGCGCGACCAGCAGGATCGGTAACCAGGCTGGGATGGTCGCCAGCCGACCGCGGGGCTCCGGCCCCTGCGGGAGATCGGCGAGGGCGGAGGTCTCCTCCATTGCGCCATGCTCGACGCTCACCGGCTACCTCATCGCCATCGATAAAGCGTGTAGGCCTCGCCGAAGGTTGTCACAGGGATCAGCTGATCGCTCAAGAAGCTCTCCAACTCCGCCCAATCCTCGGCCGTGAGTGGATCGAACCCTGCCTGCCGGATGGCCTGGGCTCCCAATCGATAGAACAGCACATGGGTGACCCCCTCTTGCTTCCATTGGGAGGCCGCGGCGGCGGCCTGCAGACCGTGCTGCCGGGAGTGCCACCAGCGATCGGTCAGCGCATCCGGTTCGCATTCGATCTCCGCCGGACAGTAGTAGCTGCGCGGTTCCCACAGGAAGCGCACCCTGCTCCCCGCAGGCAGTGAATGCAGCGATTCCATGGCCAACGCGTACTGACCCAGTCTGGATCGCAGGTAGCTCTCCTGTGTTTCGGCCCCGCTCACGACCGCCAGCGGGGAGGCGCTGGAGAAATCCAGAGCCGTCTTGAGGCCAGTTAGAGTGAGGGCCAGGCCAACAAGCCCCCCGACCACGAAGCGCGCCGAGCGTCCCCAGCGGTCCAACCCGCCGATGGCATCGAAACCTGCGGCCGCCATCACAGCCAGGTACGGCAGCACGGGAAACAACAATCGACTCTGCACCAGCAGCCGGGAGTATCCCAATTGAGCCAACCAGCCCAGGTATCCGCAGCCCACCACGGTCAGCAGTGAAACGACATGCCGGCGCTGCTCCGGATCGCTCCGGCGCAGCAAGAGCAGACTGGCCGGGGCCAGCGCCAGGATCAGGGGGCCGAGGCTGGCACCGTAGGAAGGATGCCCCAGGTAGACCCCACCCTCCACCCCCCACACGGTGGCTTCCCAGGGCGCCAGCAGCAGCTGCAGCGCGCTCAGCCCGCTCCCGGGTCGGCTGTACCAGAACGCGCGATGAGCGTCCCAGAACTCGCCGGGAAAAAGAAATGGATAGACAGGGTTGCCGGTCAGCAGCAGGTTCTTGAGTAGAAACGGCAGCAGGAACGCACCGACTGATCCGAGAAAGAGTGCCGCCGATCGTGCCCTCCTGCGCTGGAGGATCACCGCGGCCAGCCCGATCACCAGCCAGACCGCGGTGTACTTGCTGCTCAGCGCCATGGCCGCTGCAAGACCTGCGGCGACAACCTTCCGGCGATCGAGCGCGTCCGGCTGCACTCTGCCTCCGGACGCTCCCGATTCCATGGATCGATCGGCGACCGGGCAGTGGGTGAGCAGCACGAAGCTGGCCAGGCCGGCATACATGGCGATCCACTCGACGTAGGCGACTCCTGCCAGATCGAGGGCGGAAGGCACGCCAATCAGAAGCGCCGCGGCCAGCCAGCTGCGCCCCGCGGCCAGCCGGCCGAGCGCCTGGGGCAGCAGGGAGAGGGTGAGCACTGCAAACAGAAGATGGAACCACTGCGCCAGCCGATCACCGGAGAGCAGCATCCCCCAGGTGAAGAGCATCGAGCCGGCCTGTGGGAATCCAAGGTAGGGCAGGTCCACCTCATGCTGCAAGGAGCCAGCCCGCAAGTAGAGCTTCGGGCCGGTCAGGTGATAGACCAGCGAATCCCAGGCAGTGGGTGGAGCCAATCCCCGGAGCGCGGCAACGCCCAGCAGAGCCGCCACGAAAGCGGCCAGCGCCAGGGTGCCCGGCACTTTGGGTGCGCGTGGAAATGCGTCCCGCAGGCCTTTGACCAATGCGGGCAGGCCAAACGGCAGCGCCACTGCGGCCAGCCCCCAGGCCAGCGCGGGTTGGTAAGCCCCCAGGGCGCCCAGGATCAGAACCACGTAAGTGAGGCTTGCCATCCCCAACCCTAGCTGGAGGGCCAGACGGGCGCGGTCGGCAAAGCCGGATAGCGCGCTCCCCCAAAGTCGGCCCAGTGCCATGGCTAACGAGAGGCTGGCAACCAGGCCGGCCAGCGTTCGCAGCCAGCTGCCCAGGGCAATCAGCTGCTGGGGAGTGGCCGGCTTGTGCACCGCAAAGTAGGCCGTGACCACAAGCATCACCCAGGCGACGACCGCAGCCGCGAGTAACAGGCCGGTCCGGCGGCCGGTGGTGCTGGATGGCGGAGCCTGACTGTACATACTCGGCGGCTTCCCCGGTCTAGAATCGATGGCGGCGCACGACCCACCAGCGCGACCACCACAGGCCGGCCAGCGTCAGCACGGGAAGCGGGACATACATGGCAGGGCTCTCTCGGTTCCCCTCCAGGGTGGTCAGGAAGAGTGCCCAAAGGCCGATCAGCAGGAACACGATGGCCAGAAGAATCGCCACCGATCCTCCCTTGCCCCAGCGCTCGTGCCACAAGGCGAAGATCAGCACGAGCGCAGGATAGAGCACCACGAAATTGGTGGTGGCAGTTCGCAGGGCGATCAAGTTGGTGATGGTAAGGGTCATGGCGGCGGTCCACTGGAACCAGCGGTCCTCCTTCCCAAGAGACTGCAGCCATTCCCAGACCAGATAAAGCAGCAGGGCCAAAGCCAGGACCAGTGTGACCGCGGCCTGGCCCCGAGGCAGGAGATCCGCCAGCACCGAGACAGGCGGGCCTACGACGGTGTAGGAGGGGTAATCCAACAGCTGCCGGATCCACTGGACCGGCCAGTCGGGAATCAGGGCGATCGAAGACCCGATGAGCAGAGCAGCGGTCGCAGTCGCCCAACCCGCCACCATCATCCGCCCCGATCGACCTGCCCAGAGAAGCACGAACGGGATGAGAAGCACCGGCATTTGCGGTTTGGCGATGGAAAGGCCAAGCAGAATGCCTGCCAGCTGATCCTGCCGCCGCTGGATCGCCAGGAGCGCCCCAACCATCAAGACCGCCTCGATGGCCGCGAATTGACCAAGCACAACCGTCCGGATGCCGTGATAGCTCAGCACCGCGAAGAGCATCAGGGCCACCTGCAGCCACAAAGGGGGCCGCCAGCGAGTCAAACCCACGCCCATGATGATCAGCGCCGGCAGGGAGACTTCGATGAGCGTCATCCACACCGCTCGCGCGGCCGGATAGGGAAGTAGGCCGCTGGGACCGAAGAAGAGCATGGCCGGGAGGGGATAGGCGAAGTGGGCAATATCCTCGCCGGCGGCCGGATCGGCCAGCCGGCCGTAGATCATCCGCTGTGCGGCCTCGCTGACCCGCGGATCGTAGGGGCTTGTCCCCCGCTGCAGCCACTCCCTCGCACCCACCCAGCGAGGCAGAAAGTCGTTGCCGCCCGGGAACTGACTGGCCAGGCGGTAGTTTGCGCTCCCCAGGGCGAGCAGAAGGCCGCCCGCGGCCAGAAGAACCACTGCGCGCCCAAGCGGTGAGCGACTCGCCGCCCTCATGGGCGCTCCTTCCCGTAGATCAGAAGGTCACCCTGCTGCCCAATTCGGTGCCAGCTGCCAAGCTGCTCCAGCATCTCGGCCACGCCCTCGATATGAGCCGCCCCCCACTCCAGCCAGATCCGATCCACGATGACGTAGGCTGCCCGGTCGAACCCGGCATCGAAGACGAATCTCTCGCGCGGGATGTCGGGAGGGTAATCCACGGAGGGCTGGCCGTCGAATGCCAGGGCCTGTTGGAAATCCGCGGCTTGGGCCTCTACCGTCCAGGCTACTGCTGGCGAGGCCAAGACCAGATCCGTCGGCGCGGCCCGCTGATTGACAATCGCAGCCGCGGCGGCTCCATCCCGGGCCGGAACGTAGGCCCAATCGTTCTCCGGGCGGAATCCGCGCTGAACCTGGTTGACTAGGTCGACGGTGGAGATCAGCAGGGGCGTCAGGCCCAACAGGAACACCGTCCCGGCCGATCCCAGGGCAACCAGCCGGCGGCGCAGCCAGTCCAACCGGGGCGAACCGCTCAACCACCTGACTTCGGCGAGCCCCTCCTGCAGCGTCTGCTGAGCGAAGCGCAGTACCCAGGGCAGCCCCATCGCAACCAGATTGGCCATTCCCAGCGCCACTAGGGGGAAGAGCGGGCTGATGGAATATCGCCTCAATCCGGCCAGCCCGCTGGAGCGCCCCAGGGCCAGCAGGGGCAAGAAGAACATGGCCAGCATCAACAGCCGCCACCGCCGAGGTCGGAGCAGCAGCAGCCCGATCACCGCCGGGATCCACCAGGGGTCGCTCAGGGCCAGCGTGCCCAGGTTGAGGGTGAGCAGTGGCAGCTGGGCCCACCAAGGGATTGCCGTCAGCCGGGCCAGCGTGAAGCGCACGTCAAACAGGAAGGCCGAGGCATCCCGCAGCAGCATGGCGACGGCATAGGCGCCGAAAGGCAGGGCCAGCAGCGGCAGCCCCCACAGCAGGTCGCGCCTCCGGCGAACCAGGGCAACCAGCACGAAGGGGGCCGCCAGGCTGATCATCATGAGGTCGGTGACCGCGCCCACACCGATAGCCAGGGCGGCCATCGCAAGGCCCGCCTTGCGCCCCCGATCCAGGTAGAACCAGAAACCGCCGGTCGCGATCAGCAGCAGGGGTGTGAGCAGGTTGTACCCGAAGCCGATCCGGTTGTAGAAGACTGCAAACGGATAGACGGCCTGGAGCAGGCCGGCCAGGAGGGCAGCCGCGCGGGCGGCTGTGCCGAGTGAGGTGCGCACCAGCAGATAGAGCAGCAGGGTGGAGAGTACCCCCAATGAGGCGGTCATCGCGCGCAGCGTCAGCAGGGTGCTCTGCGAGCTGCTCTGCAGCAGGGAGAGCAGCCAGGGCATCAGCGGGAGCCGGGCGGCCAACAGCGTGGAACGGCCGAGGGCGAGATACTGCACCCTGCCCTGGGCCATGTTTTGGGCGATGTCGGCGATCGTACCTTCGTCGCTGTACCATCCCGGATTCTCGGCGAGATGGGTAAATCGAAGATAGCCGGCCGCGGCCAGGACCAGGAGCAGGGCCAGCGCCTCCCCCACGAGGGCGGCACGGCCGGGCCGCCCTGCCGGAGGGGGTGGGCTACTCGGGGGCGGCCAGGATGATGGCCTGCTCATCTCGATATAGCCTAGTCCAGCCGGCGTCCTGGAGCGCTGCGCTCAGCGGGGCATCCGGCTCCAACAGCGCCAGCCGCAGATCCCAGCGCCGCACGGCTTGTTCCCAGCCTGCTTCCGCCCTCCACAGCACCAGGTACTGCTCCAGGATCTCGTCTTCGAAGAGATCGGTGCGGCCATCTACGAAGCTCAGATACTGCGGATAGAGCCGCCAGATCACGTAGCTTCCCCAGTTGTAGCTGTTCAGCAGCGGCCCCGGGGGCTGGTTGGCGGCGAGAAAGTCCACCGCCGCAACTGGCGCCTGCCGGCGAACCGCTTCATCGTTCACCGTCGGCGACATCGGGAGCAACGCCTTGGCGACCGCCGCCAGGCCGACCAGTGCCAGCAGCAAGGCATTCAGCCAGCGAGCAGTTCCGCTGGACAATTGGGCGCTGCGGTAGGGGTGAGGCAGCCAGGGCTGTAGGGTGGCACCGGCATGCTGGCCCAGGGCCGGCAGCGCGGTCAGTCCGAACAACGCCACATTCCTGGCCGCCAGGAAGCCCATGTATCCGAAGAGTACAACGGACAGCATCTCCCGCCACCTCGGCCGCTGCGGCGAGATTCCCATGAATACCAGTGTAAGGAACAGCATCCACAGGAAGGGCTGTACGCCCAGGGAGTGGAAATTGGGCGACTGCCATTCC
>Ga0209342_10006435_pt1 | contig 11925 bp, 9 predicted proteins | sample RifCSP16_2_FD_184023 | JGI IMG/M metagenome (GOLD analysis project Ga0209342, IMG submission 184023) | Soil microbial communities from Rifle, Colorado - Rifle CSP2_sed 16_2 (SPAdes) (version 2) | ecosystem: Environmental > Terrestrial > Deep subsurface > Rock core/Sediment | place: Rifle... | reverse complement strand
CCTTCAAAAGATAGCCAACGACATCCGGTGGCTCGGCTCCGGCCCGCGCGCGGGGCTGGGCGAGCTCGCGCTGCCGGAGGTTCAGCCCGGCAGCTCTATCATGCCCGGCAAAGTAAACCCGGTGATCGCCGAGTCGCTTATACAAGTTGTCGCAAACGTGATCGGATGCGACGTCGCAGTGTGCCAGGCGGCGCAGGGGAGCTACTTCGAACTGAACCTGATGCTGCCGGTCGCCGCCCACAACCTGCTGGAGGCGATCGACCTGCTCGCGCCGGCAACTGAGAACTTCACAGAGCGGTGCGTCAAGGGCATTGCCGCCACCGAGCGCGGTCCCGAGATTGTGGAGCGCGGCCTCATGCTGGCCACAGCGCTGGCGCCGGCCATTGGCTACGACGCCGCCGCCGAGATCGCAAAGGAGGCCGCGAAGAGCGGCCGCACCATCGGTGAGGTCGCACGCGAGCGAACGCAGCTATCGGACGAAGAGGTCAGCCGGCTGCTCGATCCCGAGAGGATGACGGAGCCCGGCCTTGGCGCGGGACCAGTTTCAGGATGACCCAAGCGTCGGGATGCTGCCTGCCGCCATTGTTTCCGCGGACCGTTTTCGACGCCGAGCGCGGCTTCGCATTCGTGACGAAAGGAGCAGGGGATGCGCGCGGCAATTTCCGTTGACGGACCGCGCATTGAGGTCAGGCGACACCCCCGCGGCGGCCGGCATTCGGCGACGGTCAATCCGCGACTGCAATCAGCAGATGGGCTCGACCGCAACAAACGAGTCCCAATCGCCCGCATCCACTTCTCTCTGGAAGCCCCCGAGTTTTGTCTGTACAACTCCGATCTCTACGCCCAGAGACTCCTCCCATAGGACCTGGATGAACGCCGCGGCAATTGAACTAGGTGGATCAAGTGATTCGCTGGCGACGGTAAGGCGAATCTCTGGGCGCGTGTCTGGGGCAGCGTATCCTGACTCTGCGAGGAGCGCCGCAGCAAGGTTCGGGTCGAAGTCGAAGCCATCAAGGCTAGCCGCGGTGTCAGGAAAATTCGGCACTTGAATGCAGTCCGAAAAGCCCTGGTCCTCCAAGATCTCATTCTGAAACGTATCGTGATCAATTGCGTAGCTCAGCGCCTCACGGAATTTTGTGTCGTTAAACGGCGGCGCCGACGTGTTGAAACGAAGATAGATTCGATGGCCGGCACTCTCCGGCTCCGGCGACGATGCCGCCAGAGGCGTAGCGCGAGTCGTCGTGCGCGCGGCAGAAGTGCTCACTTCGCCGCCCAGCGATGGCGAGGTGGCCACATCTATGGGCCGAGTTTCCTCGAAGCTTCCACCGCAAGCCACAAGGACGCCCACGGCTGCTGTTAGAAGAATTGATATGACTGGACGCATCGGGTCACCTCCTGCGAACTCCGTTAGACATATCAGCAATCTATTGACTCTGTAGCCTCGGCCGATTGACCGGCCCTGTTGGTCGCGCGCACGGTGATGGTCCACTTTCCGGGTGGGGCGCCGGTGAAAGGGTCGAAATTCACAAGCGACGAAGAGTGGTATTCGGGATCGCTCCGATCGGTGAAAGTCGTTTTTCCGTTCGGTGGGGAGAACGACCGGAATAGGCCTTCACTGAGACCTATCCGCTCAGTGGTCCACTGAACGGTTCTCAGGGGAGATCCGGATGCGTCTACCTGCCACACACCTGAAAGGAACGGGCCACCCGGGAAGTCTGTACGGCAAACAAGACCTGGTTTGTCGTAGTACGGCCCAGGTAGGTAGCCGCCCCCGGAGGTGTTGGGTTCAAGGTTATTCCGGAAGCTGATCAATATGCGAGCATCGCCTGGCGGCCGCACTGAATTGCCCTGCGCCGCTGGCGTGAACGGAGATGGCACAACTGTGGGTTCGACCTTGGAAACCGTCGGCGAAGCCACCGCCGAGAGCACGTCGGCCGAGGGACGTGCATCGCCGCCGCCTCTTAGTGACACCCACACTCCACCGCCGCCGCCGAGCAGCGTCAGCAACACCAGCACGACGAGCGCTAGCTTCCAGGCGCGTGCCAGCGCCCCGAACTTCGGCGCCGCACGTGTCAGTGAGCCCTTGGCCGGACCTGCCAGCGCCTGCGCGCCGGCCTCCGGCCACAAGCTCATCCAGGCGTCCGCTATTTGCGGCTTAAGGCCGAAGGGGGCCGGGACCGCCGCAAAGGCCCCGAAGAGCGCGGACGGCGACAGCAGCCGACGCTTCCGCTCCTGACACACGGCGCACTCAGCCACGTGTCGATCGACCAGCCTGCGAATCGCCGGAGTAGTTGCCGCCAGGTGCCGTTCCCGCAGCAACTCGTTCAGATCAGCGCATCCATTGCCAGCACGGCGGGTCAGTATGAGGGAGGCGACGGATGACTCGAATGCGTTCTTCATTCTGCTAAGCATGGTGTATGCGTTGCCCTTGCTGACCCCCAGCACCTGCGCGATTTCGCCGCTGTCGAGCCCCTGGCGTAGATGCAGGTCCAGGAGCGAATACTGTTTCGGGTCCAGGCCCTTCGCGGCTTCCCAAACAATGTCAGTGATCTCTCCGGCCCGGGCGGCCTCCTCCGGATTTGCGAGCCTTGCGGGGTCGATCAACGCTAAAGCGCTGGTGTCCTCGTCCTCCTTCACGTCCCGCCGCGTCCGTTCGAGTCGATTTAGAGAGAGGTTCCTGGCGATGGTAAACACCCAGGTGGAAAAGGACGCCCGCTTCTCTCCAGCTTTCAAGGCTTGCATGGCTCGCAGAAACGTGTCCTGAGCGATGTCAGCAGCTTCGTCGCGATCCCTGACCATACGTAGGGTGAAGTCGTAAACGCGGTCGAAATGCCGGTTGTACAGTTGACCGAAGGCGTCGCGGTCCCCCGAAGCAGCGGCCTGCTCCAGCGCCATGTCGTCCTGCGCGGTATAGTCCGTCTGCATCGCTCCTCCGTTGATTGGGTTCCTACATTTTACACCGCCGAAGTGGTCATTTCTTACAGTCAGCGTGTCGACTGGCGGCATCCAACGCTGCTCCGCCCCGGTCAAATTAAGGCCCGGTAGCGGTCACATGCCCAGGGCTCAGGCCTGATCGCGATGGGCGGCACCTCCACCCTCTGCGTGGTCAGAGAGGAAGAGCGGGTCCGCGGCTTGGCATTGTGCACCCGCTCCGGTTGGACGGCCACGGGTATGGAGCGTTACCGCGCTCGCCGGTCAGTCGCACTCCCGAAGACCGCGGTAGCCAGCCTAGCGCACCACTGAGACAACGCAGGTCCAGCGGCGTCACGGCTCAGATGTCGCATTACACGTAGGCGGGCAGCTTAAGCTGCCCGCGAAGCGCCTAGGGCACCCTAGCGCGCTCGGGGGTCCAGCGCGTCGCGCAAGCCGTCGCCCAGGAAGGTGAAGCAGAGCATGAGCAGTGCAATCGCCGCCGCGGGAATAATCACGAGCCAGGCCTGCACTTCGATGAACTTGTTGCCGTCCGCCACGAGGCGTCCGAGGCTGGCTGTTGGCTGAGGCACGCTGAGCCCGATGTAACCGAGAGCTGCTTCGGCGAAGATTGCCAGCGGGATTGCGAAGACTACGGCGACGATGACCGGGCCCAGGGTATTCGGCAGCATGTGAGTGAAGACGATACGCCGGTTTGAAGCGCCCATCGCGCGGGCAGCGAGCACGAAATCCCTCTGCGCGAGAGAAAGCATCTGGCCGCGAACCAGGCGGGCCACCGTCACCCATCCCACGAACGAGATAGCGACGATCATCTGCACGACGGGATCGCTAAGTATCGGCCAGTCATTATCCTGGAGTGCCGCGCGCAGGAGGATGATGAACAGCAGGTCAGGGAACGCGTAGGCGAGGTCGGTAAATCGCATCGCCATGTTGTCGACGGTTCGGCCGCCCAGGGCGGCAAGGCCTCCTATGATCAGACCGATGAAAAGCACAACGGTGGCCACTCCGATGCCAACGCGCAGGGATACCCACAGCCCTTGCAGAACGCGCGCCCAACTATCTCGACCCAGTTGATCGGTGCCAAACCAGTGGTCCCAGCTGGGTGATTGGCGGCTTTCAAATTCTTGCACGCGGGGGTCGTAGCGCTGGACTGCGTCGACGTAGTTGCCGAGGACGGCGAGCAGTATTATCGCCACGAGCACGATCAGTCCGGCCATCGCGAACTTGTTTCGGGAGAGGCGGTGCAAGGCGTCTGACCAGAGGCCTCGCTGGCGCTGGCGCACGCCGTCCGCTGCCACCTCGAGAGCTGATATCGCCTCTGCCTGCGCCACGCCGGTGTTATCCGTATCTGACCCTGGGGTCAACTACTGCATAGAGTATGTCCACGGCCAGGTTGGCGAAGGTGATGATAAGGGCGAAGAAGAGCGTGGTACCCATGATCAGTCCGTAATCGCGCGAGCTTATCGCGCTCACGAAGTGCCGGCCGACGCCGTTTATGGCAAAGCTGGTCTCGATAATGAAGGACCCGGTCACGAGGATGGCGAAAATGGGGCCCAGCACGGTGAGAATGGGGATCATGGCGTTCTTTACTGAGTGCCGGAGGATGATCGCCCATTCAGCCAGGCCCTTCGCGCGGGCCGTGCGGATGTAGTCCTGTCCCAGCACCTCGAGCATGCTGGCGCGCGTGATTCGTGCGATGTAAGCAGCAGGGAGTATCCCGAGCGCAACTGACGGCAAGATCATCTTCCGCGGGTTGAACATCTCCCAGCCCAAGACGTCCGTCCAGCCGAGCTGGACAGAGAATATGATCACGAGGAACGTAGCCAAGATGAAGTTCGGCATCGAACTGCCAACGGTTGCAACGAACACCCCAGCATAGTCTCCAGGCCGGTTGTGATTGAGCGCGGCAATCAGCCCCATCGACATGCCGAACACCGTCGCGAAGATAAAGGCTGTGACGCCGAGCTGGAGAGAGACCGTAAGCCCCTCGGAGATGATCGTTGTCACCGGCCGGTTCTGCCGCATGGAGATCCCGAGGTCGCCCTTCGCGAGGTTGGTCAGGTACTGGACGTATTGTTCATGCAGGGGCTTGTCGAGACCGTACTTACGTTCCAGGTTCTGGCGAACCGTCGCTGGAAGCTCCTTGTCCCGGTCGAAGGGGCCGCCGGGGACGGCGTGCATCAAGAGAAACGTGACCGTGGCGATCGCCCATAACACGGGGATCGTCCAGAGAACACGACGGATGATAAAGGCGGTCACAGTCGCTCCATTATATCAGTCGCCAGGAAGGGCAGCGGGGGCCTTCTCAGGCCCCCGCTACTTCGTTACCGGCGCTTAGTTCCTTACTGTGACGTGTAGCCCCAGGTCTCGATCGCCCAGTCGCCTGCCATGGACGCGTCCTGGCCTGTGGCGTTCTCCAGCAAGCCCGTCACGTTCGGCTTCACGAGATAGTGCTCGGCCTCGTGGTAGTACGGGAAGACGCCGCAGACCTCGGTCACGATGATTTCGTTGATCCGCTCGTACGCCGAGATGCGCGCTGCCTGGTCCAGGTTGAACTCGTTGTCAGCCACCAGCTCCTGGATCTCCGGGTCATCACAGTTGTAGTGGTTCAGACCCACGCCGGGCTCGTCGAACTGTCCCAGCACCCAGTTCTCCGGGTCCGGGTAGTCCTGAATCCAGCCGCCGGGGAAGATATCAAACGTCTCCTCCCGGAAGCGCGCCGAGCGCACGGGCCCTTCCAGCTCCTCAAGATTTGCGGTGACACCAAGGTTCGTCCGCAACGCCTCCTTGATGAACGCACCGGCGCATTGCGTCTCTGTGCCCAGGCGCACGACCAGAACGAGCTCGCGGTCGATGCCGCCGGCGTCTTCAAGCATCTGCTGCGCCTCTGCCACGTTGTAGGCGTAGAGATCGGCCTGGTAGCCCGTTGGCTGTCCGGCGGGAATGCCTTGGGGAATCCAGGTCGTCGTGTACTCGTGGCCGCCGCTGTAGCAGCGGTCAATCATCTGCTGCCAGTCGATCGCCTTACCGAGAGCGAGGCGGACGTCCAGGTTGTCCAGTGGTGGATGCTCAAGTTGCATTTGAAGGCCGCGCGTGGACGGTCGCACCAGCTTCAAGTATTCACCGGTGGGTTCGAACTGGTTGACCGTGGACTCAAGCTGGGTAAGGTCCGCCAGGGCGAACTGGAGCTCGTCTGTCTCGTAGGCCCTCTGAGCAACAGCGTGGTCATCGATGAACCGCAGCTGGATCTCGTCCAGTGTCGGCACGGCATCGAGCGGGCTGTATTCCGCCTTCCAGTTCGGGTTCGACACCATCGTTGCGCTCGTCCCGGCAACGTATTCAGTCAGCTCGTAGGGGCCATTGTAGGCCAGCGCGCCCACCGCGTCCGGGCCGGCCGGCCAGGGCTGGCCAGGGTCAGGCAGCAGGTGCGCCGGCACCGGGAATGTCATCCAGAGCGAGAGTATGGTTTGGAACGTCGGCCCCGGATTCGCAAGCGTGAACTCGATGGTCGTGTCGTCGATGGCCTTTACGCCGACAGCGTCGTGAAGCGCGGCTACTTCCGGCGAGTCCGCCGCCAGGTTATCATCAGTGGTCCCGGGGTCGCCATCCGGTCCGGCGAGGGCGTTGAAGTAGTCGTCACAGCCAGCGAGGTTCGAGAGCAGGTACTGGTACTCGCCGGCATTCACGGGATTGCAGGTGCGGAGGAAGCCCAGCACCCAGTCATCAGCCGTTAAGGGTTCTCCGTCGGACCACAGTGCGCCTTCCTTCAGGTTGACTGTGAACACAGTACCGTCTGCGGATACCTCAGGATCGCCGTCGGCGTAAGCCGGAAACGGCTCGTTATCGGTGTCCAGGCTGTAGAGGCCGCGCCAGAACATGCGCTCAAAAGAGATGTCCTGCGCGAAGCTGGAAAAGTGGGGGTCGATGCTCTGCGGCTCGATGGTGTGGACGGTGAGAGTACCACCGTCGATCCGCTCGCCGGCGGCCGGTGAGGGCGACTCTTCGCCACCGCCGCCATCGCCCTCGTCGTCGCCTCCGCACGCCGCGAGCGCGACCAGGGCGCCGATCGCCACCATGGATAGCAGCAGATAGCGCCAATTTCTAAGGACACTCATGTGCCTGTCTCCTTTCGACCTTCAGCGGCCGGCTTATAACCGCCACAAATATATGCTCATTGATTCGCTAATTCAACGTACAGCGCCCTGACCCCACGGTGCTAGTGAAACGCTTGTGGCCGAGAACGCTACATATCAGACGCACGACCTGCCCGAACGTTTCCCCACCATATAACGATAACGCTCCTGCGTCCTAAAGGTGTATACGTCCACGCTGGTTCTTACGGGTTGGCGCGGGAGCGTTTTGCCGGGCCTCGGTTCATCCGTTGCACGCGCGGTAGGAACAGATCTCCAAGCGTCACGACCAGCCCCCCGGCGATGACGATATCGCCGATGCTGAATAAGCGGAAGAATACCGGGTTGTCCCACACCAGGCGGTCCGAGAGCTCGTAGAAGTGAATATCGTCCTTCGCCTTGAGGACGTTCTTCGTATACGGAATAGCGTCGCCTTCGGTGCGCCCTTCTATTCGGTGAAGTAGGTCCACCCGGGCGAGGTTCGTCGCTGTTACCGGCATCAACCCGCCGTTGGCGACGATAGGAAGGAAGTTGAGCAGTAGCCCGATGCCGATGATCACCAGTCCGGGTCGCGGCAGATTCAGGATGACGAAGAGGATGAGGAGAAGATAGGAGAGCTCGAAGAGCAGTCGCTTTGGCGTGTCGTCGAACCCGAGGGGGGCAAAAATAGCGACTGCCTGCATTCCCAAAGCAAAAAGCGCCAGCACTCCCGCTCTGATTTGCACCTTAGGGAAGTGCAGACGCCGTTCGCGCAGTGTGCGGCTCACCTTTCCAATATGGGTACCCTGGGCGAGCCGGTGGTGATTATCTACAGGTTTGACCGGCTCTCTAGCGGCCCATCGGCGCGGCGGCCGCGGCCACGAGTGCGCCGACGACCAGCAGAGTGTACCCTAAGTACATGAGTCGGGCTTTCATGGAACCCCCCTTTCGTGATTGATTTACCCCGTATTAGGTGATTCCATTAGAATCCCAATATATTGGCGTGTCAAGGGTGCACCATAGTGATTTCGAAAAACATTGCACATTTCTTACACTTTGGGGCGTTATCGTCAATAAAAAAGAGCCCGAGGCGTTATCCTCAGGCTCTTTCCGTCTGAGTTAGGACGTCAACTACACCAGGAGGCTACCAGCGGCCCTGAGGCGGCGTCACGCTCGCTGACGTAACGCATTACGTGGAGGTCCCCTCCGGGGCAACCGTTGCGTAGAACGCTGTGATTCAGGACCAGCTGCCGGCCGCCGTCCGGGGAACGCAGATGGCAACCTTCTCCCTGGACGGCGCAGGCAGCAACGACCGGGGCATCAAATTTGCCTTGTGATGTCTGGAAGAAGACGGCTTGCCCTGCTACCACAGCCAGGAGCAAAACCGGGAAGATGATGAGCGCTCCAACTCGCACGGAGTGCTAAAAGAAGGGGCTCTGTGCCGCTACCGTGGCGAGGGCCAGGGCCAGCAGAGTGACCATCCAGTGGAGTTTGGCTGCCTTTGTGCTCACGTTCATCGTCGTCTCTCCTTGGGGGTGCGTGTCTTCTTCTGGCGCCAGTGTCTCAGGCAGCTCTCGCCAAAGTCTCGCCGGAGTTCGCCTGGGGCGAATTCGGCAGGAAGTTGTTCCGTTTCGTTGGGGCAGGGGCGGGGCTAGAAGAACGGACTCTGAGCAGCGACCGTGGCCAGAGTCAGCGCAAGTAGAGTGACGATCCAGTTGAGCTTCACCGTCTTCGTGTTCAGGTTCATCTCTAGTCTCCTCCGGGTGCGTTCTTTCTTCTGATGCCAGTCTCTCAGACCGCTCTCGCCGAAATCTCGCCGGAAACCTGGCAGGAGCTTCGGCGAGACCCCGGGGTCTCTATCTTGCGATCCCGGCGGGACCTTAGAAGAATGGGCTTTGGGCCGCGACCGTGGCCAGGGTAAGCGCCAACAGCGTGACGATCCAGTTGAGCTTCGCCGTCTTTGTGTTCAGGTCCATCTCTAGTCTCCTTCGGGTGCTTTGTTCTTCCACAGGTAGTCTCTCAAACGCGTCTCGCCGAAATCTCGCCGGAAATACTGCTCGGCGCGGACAAAACAAAAAAACGGCCCGGACAGGCCGCTGCATGGAGCCAAAGAGGTTCCCGACAGTCAGGCTTTGCGGCCGCTCGCTATCTCGCGGTGGAGCTCATCGAAGTCCGGGACGCCCTCAGCCACGTCATCCGACGTGAGCACCTGGACATATCGCTTGTAGCAGAACTTCGCTGCTTCCGGCTGGCCGGACAGAATGTAGTTGCTCATGAGCCGGTACCACGCCGCTTCATTGTATTCGTCGAGCTCAAGAATCCGCTGGCACAGATCGGCGCTGCGCTTGTACTCTTTCGCATCGCTATACAAGGTGGCCAGCGTGGTCAACAGGCTCATGTGCTGTTCGCCCAACTGCCAACGCAGCGTCTCCGCCCACTCGGAGTAGAAATCCATCGCGAATGAGCCATTGTACAGTGCCAGCGCCTTCTCCATGAGAGAAATGGCCTCCGCGCTACCCTTGGGCAGACCTTCGGCCTCCGCCAGAAGCTGCTGGAACCGTTCGACATCGAAGGCAAACTGGCCGCGCGGGTCCAAGATATAGCGCCCGGAATCCTTCGCAATGCATTCCGTATACAGGGCCTGGCGCAGCCTGTACATATTGGAGTGGAAGGCGCTCGTCGTCTTCTCATCCGGCAAGTCGGGCCAGAGCGCCGCCACAATCTCCTCTTTACGCAGGGGCCGGCGGTTGCAGAGGAAGAAGAAGAACATCTCCTTGCTCTTCTCGCTCCTCCACTCCAGGTCGGTTATCTCCCGGCCGGCGATCTCGACGCGCAGGTGGCCGAACCCGAAGGACTGGATGCCCGCTTCTGTCCCAGCGTCCATGGAGGTGGCCTCAATCTGTACGGGCGCCGACGCTGGGCGCGCGCCCTTCATGGTCTTCAGAAGGCGCCCGAAGTATCCGCCCGCGAGTTTGTTAGCGGCGGCGTACTGGACGAGGAGCGGGTTTCGCGTCGCCTCAATCTGGATGAAGTGATCATATCCGAGATCTGAGACGAGGGCGGCGACCTCACCCAGCAACTCAAGTGCGATCTTCTTATGTTTGAGCGAGAAATGAACTCCCGACAGATGAAACAACGCGGTCGTGAGCTCACGCTTGGCGTCGCTCTCTCGCAGAAGGTTGACAGCGCGCTCAAGGGAGGCAGTGGCCTCTTTCAGTCCTCCGGTGTCACGCTCTATTAGACCCAGCGTAGTGGCGCAGATACCCATCTCCAGCTTCCCGCCGCGCTCCTCCGCTTCCGCCGTCGCGCGCTGCGCCCAGGTCTCACAGCTCGTCAAGTCGCCCATCAGCCGGTACGTGTTGGCGATAGAATCGGCGATGAAGACGCGGATCACCGCTTCATCCGCCATCCGTGCCATGTCCATCGCTTCGCGGTACATCTCGAGCGCTGCCGCATACTCGGCACTGTCGCGTCTAAGGTCGGCGAGTGAGACACGAAGATACACCCCTGCGCGTGAGTTCGGAGTGACGTGGGCCTTGGCCAAGCCCTGCTTCAATATGTCCTCCGCCTGCACGAAGTCGCCGATCCAGTAGTACAGGACGCCCAGGTTGTTTACGGTCATGAGAAGGCGCTCGTCTGCACCAAGCCTCGTCCAGCACTGCCGAGCGCGTTCGAAGTGGACGGTTGCGTCGGCGATACGCCCAAGATGGGCAACGATAACGGCGAGCTGATCACTCACGTAACCGACGTTGAAGACGTCGCCTTTCGCCTCATAGATATCGAGCACGTTGCGCATCTCCCCAAGCGCCAGCTCAAACTCGCCGGACAGGCTGTGGGTGCGACCCAATTCGAGTCTGACTTCCGTGAGCGCCGAAGTTGGTCCATTATTCTCGATCAGCACGCTTCGCGCCCTGGTCAGCACGTCCTTGGACTCTTGAAGCGATCCTTTGACTCGCAGGCACATGCCCTGCGTTACAAGCGCCTCCGCGAGCGTGATCCAGTCGCCCTTCACCTCGAGCGAGGCGATCGCCTGCTGCAGCAACGCCAGGGCGCGGTCAATCTGGTTCAGGTAGTGAAGGACGCGGGCTTTCCAGAGCACGAGCCTTGGTTGTGCCGACAACTCTTCGACCGGTACGGCTTCCAGCCAGTCGGCAAGCGTGTCCCAACGGCCTTCTTCGAACATTCGCCAGCCCACGCGGTCGGTGACCTGCACGATCTGCTCCCAGCCGCCGGCCTGTATGTAGTGATAGACGGCCTCTTCCCATTCCTGTGCCTTCTCCATGAGCGTCGCGGCCGCCAGATTGAGCTCCTTGAACCGATCGGGGTCGCGGCTGCGCAGGTTGCTAACCAGGAAGGCCCGGAAGAGCCGATGATAGCGCGGGCGCGCACCTCCGTTCTTCGCGTCGCTCAGGAGGAACAGGTTCAGCCTTCGCAGGTAATTCAGCCGCTGCTCTGCGTCCGTTATTCCCAGCAGTTCGTTGACCAACTGCTCGTCTAACGAACGGGGAACAGCGCTGCCGGTCAAGAACTCTTTCACATCGTCCGCGAGAGGGTCGAACTGCTCGAGCTTGATGTACTGGAATAGCGTGTCCGACCCGCGCAGCTGCTCGAGCGAGATGGATGTCTTGCTCATCTGCACCCGGTCTGTCAGCAGGACCAGAGCAGCCGCCCAACCTTCCGTGATGTCCGCGAGGTGCTGAGCGTCGTCGAGCGATATCTCTTTGTCAAGCACATCGCGAAACAGCTGCATTACCTCTTCGCACGTAAACGAAAAGTCGGAACTGGTGATCGTGTCCACTTCCTGCCGCACGGACATCAGCGGGAGGATCCCCAATTGCGCCTGAGTCCGGCCGGAAAGGATGATGTGGCAGTCCGGCGGCAGCCG
>Ga0209342_10006434_pt1 | contig 11925 bp, 14 predicted proteins | sample RifCSP16_2_FD_184023 | JGI IMG/M metagenome (GOLD analysis project Ga0209342, IMG submission 184023) | Soil microbial communities from Rifle, Colorado - Rifle CSP2_sed 16_2 (SPAdes) (version 2) | ecosystem: Environmental > Terrestrial > Deep subsurface > Rock core/Sediment | place: Rifle... | reverse complement strand
CCGTAGGCTTTCGTGTAGCTCCAGCGAGTCTCGCCCGCGAAAGTTCGGGTAACACCTGCTCCGCGGCTGATGCGCTACCATTCATCCGTATCCCTCCACTCCATTATCCCGCGCAAAACTCTCCGCCCGCTCCGGCCACTGGAAGTAGCGGCGCAGTGAGTCGACCGTCAACTTCCCCTGCCGGGCGCGGTGCAGCCACGGCCTCAACGGCGAACCTTCAACCTTCTCGGCATACATCTTGGCCGGCTGGCGCGGCGTGAGTTCGTTGAATGATGGTTCAGATGCCAAATCCGCGAGAACCTTTTCGTGTACTTGCAGGATGTGATTGAAGATCGCCGTCAGCAACTTGTCGGCCTCTTCATCCCACGGCGGTATTTCGCCCGGCGCGAAGTGTTCCGTTCGCACGAACGTCTGGCTGATGCGGAACCAGTAGTTCTCGCATGCGGGGACTGAGATCAACGTGAAGTCGGGCAGGATGAGGCCAGTGAGAGTCCCACCACGAACACATCCGGTGTCGATGGCAAACACACGGTCGCCTACGATCAACGGCTTCCCGTTTTCGAGGTATTGGCGGTGTCCCACGATGATCGGCTTCGGGCCGTCGTAGTAGTCGTACCACGGCCAGCCGTAGCGGTGCTGGAGATAACCCTCGCCGCTCATCACACCGGCCAGCACGTTCTCCCTCTGCTCCGTCAACGGCACGCCCGGCTCCCAGAAGCCGTGAACGAGCAGCGCTTCCGGCAGATCGATGAACAGCGGAAAGGTTTGCATGAAAGCGACCGCGTCGGCGTAGCCGTCTCCGAACTGCGCGCGCGAGATGACTTGCGAGAGCGCGGGCTGGATCTCGCCGCGATGCGAGCGGATGTGCTTGCGCTCGTGGTTGCCGATGATCGACTGTGCTTTCGGATGTGCCCGAAAGAAGTCGAGCACCTTCGGTGTGTCGGGGCCGCGATCTACGATATCGCCGATGGCGATGATTTCGTCGTCCGACGACAGCCCGGCCTTGTCCAGCAGTGCTTGCAGTTCGTCGTAACAGCCGTGAATGTCGCCGATGATGAGTCGCTTCATGGTTGAGATTATAATGCGCCTATGTCCCACATCCTCGTCATCACCACCGGCGGCACGATTGCAATGCGGCCCGACGCGCAGAGCGCCGGCGCAGTGCCTCAACTTACCAGGCAAGATTTTCAATTGCTGTTCCCGAAAGGGGAAACCGAAGTTGTCAATGATCTCTCTCCAACAAATTCGTGAGGCTCAACAGCGAATCCGTGGCATTGCCGTCCGCACGCCGCTCATTCTGTGCCCGGGGCACGACGAGTCGCGCAGGCTGTACTTCAAGCCGGAGAACTTTCAGCCCATGGGCGCATTCAAACTGCGCGGCGCGTACAACGCCATCGCCAGCCTTTCGCCCGAGGAATGCAAGCGCGGTGTGGTGGCGCATTCCAGCGGCAACCACGCGCAGGCGGTGGCGTATGCGGCGCGCGCGCTCGGCGTGAGGGCAGTCGTCGTCATGCCGCAGAACGCGCCGCAGATCAAAAAAGAGAAGACGGCTGAGTACGGCGCTGAGATTGTGCTGGTGGGGAACAGCAGCGAGGAGCGCACGGCAAAAGCCAAAGCGTTGGCAGAGGAGCACGGCCTCGTGCCGGTTCCGCCATACGACGACGAGCGCGTGATGGCCGGGCAGGGAACGCTGGGCCTGGAGATCATCGAAGACCTGCCTGAGGCGGGATTGGTGCTCGTGCCCGTCAGCGGGGGCGGACTCATCGGCGGCGTGGCGGCGGCGATCAAACTGAGCAAGCCCGGCGTGCGCGTGATCGGCGTGGAGCCGGAGTTCGCCGCCGACGCCCAGGCCAGCCTGCACAGCGGCAAGGTGGTGAGTTTCACTGCGGAGCAAGTCTCGCGCACGATTGCCGACGGCCTGCGGGTTCAGCATTTGGGCGAACTGACGTGGCCGCACGTGCAGGCGTACGTGGACGACATCGTGACCGTGAGCGAGGACGAAATCCTCCAAGCCATGCGAAAGTTGGCGCTCGATGCGAGGATCGTAGCCGAGCCGAGCGGCGCGGTGGCGTTTGCCGCGTGGCTGTATCATCAGCGCAAGCTGCCCGCCGCCGCGCACAACGTCGCCGTGATCAGCGGTGGCAATGTGGAACCGGAGTTGTTGGCGAGAGTGGTGCGTGGGGGACAGAATTCATGACCAAAATGCTCGACCGCATTCAGGCAATGCTGCGCGGCGAAGCGCCGCCTCCGCCGGTGGGGACCCTGCTCGGTTTCAGGCTCACGTCTATTGGCGACGGCGAGGCCGTCATAGAACTTGAAGCCGATGGCCGCCACGCCAACCCGATGGGCTCGCTACACGGCGGCATCCTGTGCGACATCGCCGACGCGGCGATGGGCATGGCCTACGCCTCCACGCTGGACGACGGCGAAACGTTTACGACGTTGGAACTCAAAATCAATTTCCTCAGGCCCGTCTGGAATGCGAAACTCAAGGCAGTGGGCAAAGTGGTCAAACGGGGGCAGACGATTGGACTCGTGGAGTGCGACGTGACCGACGAGAAGCACCGGCTCGTGGCGAGGGCGAGCAGCACGTGCATGACGCTGAAAGGCGGGGAGGCGCAGGGACGATAGGCTGTTGTTTCTGACAGTGATCTGCGTTAACCGCGTTCCGACTCATTCCATTGAAGTTGACCTGCGTGCCGGAGTGTGGCATAGTCATCGGCGGTGATAGTCTTCTGGGTTCACGCCATCCAGCGCATGTTCGAACGCGCCGTCAGCGAAGAGGACGTGCACCACGTGTTGGCGGCAGGCGAAACGATTGAAGACTATCGCGACGACGTGCCATACCTCAGCCGGTTGATCCTGGGTTGGCGCGGGCCGCGCCCCCTGCACGTGGTGGTTGCCTGCAATGTCAAGGCCGATGAAACAATCGTCATTACCGTTTATGAGCCATCGCCTGACGAATGGGAAGATGGATTCCGGAGACGGAAGCGATGAAGTGCGTGATCTGCAAGCAAGCCGAAACCCGGCCTGGAAAGACAACTGTGACTCTGGAGCGCGACGGCCTGACGCTAGTCGTCAAAGGCGTTCCCGCGCAAGTATGCCCCAACTGTGGCGAAGCCTATGTGGACCAGTCTGTTACAGCGCATCTGATCCGCACCGCTGAGGAGACGGCGCTGGCGCGCGCCCCGATAGACATTCGAGAGTATATCCCGGCCTGACCATTTCCTTGATACTTCCCTCCCCGCATGGTAAAATCCCGTCACTGCCCTCGTAGCTCAGTGGATAGAGCATTTGCTTGCGGAGCAAAGGGCCGGGCGTTCGAGTCGCCCCGAGGGCGCACACCACCGGCCAGGAAATCCTTGGCCGGTTTTGCTTTCCAATAGCCATGCCTCTGCCTCTCATTCACAGCCGTATTTTCATCACCGGCACCGTCTATTCCGCTATTGTCGGCCTGTGGGCGCTCTATGTCGGCATCCGCAACCGCAACCTTGACTCCAATTTCTGGGGCGCGCTTGTCATCAACGAGATTATCTTCATCGCTCAGGGCGTCCTCGGCGTGCTGATGGTCATTGAGGGTCTTCGACCCGGGCGCGACGTTCATTACCTCTATGGCGTTCTCGGCATCATCACCATCCCGGCGGCCTTCGCCTTCACGCACGGGCGCGACACTCGCCGCGAAGCATTCATCTACGCCGCCGTCTGCCTCTTCCTGGCCGGGGTTGCCATCCGCGCCGCCACCACCGCCGGGGGATGAGGACGAAATAGGGGGATAGGATGAATCGCCCCTCGCGCCGAATCGCTATCGTATTCGTGCCATTCTGCGCGGGACTCGGCCTCCTGGCTTTGCTCTTCGCTCAGGCCGAAACGAATTCCCCCGTCACTCTGCCGCCGCCCGAATTCTCCACTCGACTCCCTCCGCCGCCGCAAGCCGTCGCCGCTCCGCTGGCCGACTCGCCGGCCATCACCATCGCTGCCAACCCATATCGGCATCCGTCGGGCGCGTTCAGTGTGTTGTATCCCGATGGCTGGCAGATCGACGAGTCGGAAGACTCGGCTCAATTCAGCGCACCGGATGACGCCGGGCAATTCAGCGTCACATTCGCGCTGGCCGGCGCAGTCACCGGGCCGGAGCCCAACGGAGACTACGAGTCGGACCTGCGAACCACGTGGGGCGACCTGCCCGCGTTTTCGATTGATGAGATCGACTCCGCCGGGATGCCGGATCGCTGGTTGGCGACGTTCAGTTTCGATCAGACTCTCATCCCCGATCGTGATACGGTCCGCATCGTCGGCTTCACCCTCTATCTGCCCCGGCAGGGTGTCCTCTACCAGTTCACTGCGCTGATGCAATCCGACTTCCGCGATTCGCTCGGCCCCATCTTCCGATCTATTGCCAACTCTCTTCAAACCGATCCCAACTCGGCAATCGTCAACCCGGAGTAAAATAGGCTCCGTCTTCCGTTGTCTTTCGGAGCAATGCTGATGCCAATCAAAGTGTTGATCGTTGACGATGAAATGGAAACCTGCCGCATGTTTGCGCTGGGCCTCAAAGTAGCGGGCATGCAGGCCGAGTATTCGTTGTCGGGCACGCAGGCCCTCGCCAAGTTTGCCGCCTTCCAACCCGACGCCGTCATACTCGACCTGATGATGCCCGACCTCGACGGCTTCGAAGTCACCCGCCGCTTGCGCGCCAACCCCGACACCGTCAAGGTCCCGATCATCGTCGTATCGGCCACCGCCGACCCCAACGCCGAATCTGAATGCCTGGCCGTGGGTGCAACCGCGTTTATGCGCAAGCCGGTGCAATTCAAAGAACTCGCCGAAAGAATAAAGAAAGCGCTGGAATGAACTCCAAGCCTCGCAAACCCTTTGCTCTCTTTTCCCTCCTCGCCCTCAGCCTCATTGCGTCGGCTTGTAGTCTCCTCGCCAGTTCAAGTTCATTTCTCACACCTTCTCCCGTCGAGTCCGCCTTTGCTCCCGGCAACCCCACTGCCGCGCCGCCTTTGGACCTCACCCACTGGGCCATCACTCAAACTGCCATTCACTCTGCCTCCCCAACCACCCAACCATCCAACCGCCTGACTACCGAATCAACCCTCATCCTCTCTCCCGGCCCCGACTCGCAAATCACCAGCCCCGTCACCATCACCGGCATCTCAAACCCGGCGTTCGAACAACGCCTGAGCATTCAGATACTCGACGAGGCCGGCAGCGTTCTCGTATCCGACGGAGTCACCATCAATGCCAGCCTCGGCGAGCGCGGGCCGTTTGAGGCGACTATCGAGTTCGAGCCGCCCGCCCAGCCCCAGCATGGCCGCATCATCGTCTTCGACCTCAGCCCGCGCGACGGGCACATTAGCCATCTCGCCTCGGTTCCCGTAACGCTCCTGCCCGCTGGCGCACCAGCCGACATCAAACCCGGGCAGGAACATCCGGAAGACATCGTCGTCCTCTCGCCCGCGCCTCAAGAGATAGTCGGCGGCGGCACAGTGCACGTCAGCGGCTTCGCCGCGCCGGTCTTCGAGCAGACTCTCAGCGTCACGGTCGTTGACCTGATCGGCGCGGTCGTCGGCAGTGGCACGCTCACCCTTCAAGCCGAAGCGGGGCAGCCGGGCCGGTTCGAGAGCGACCTGATGTATGTCGTTACCGAGGAACAACAGGGCTCGATTCAAGTGTATGCCACCTCGCCCCGCGATGGCGGCATCATTCATCTCGCTTCGGTTGGCGTGGCGCTGAGACCGTGAGCAAGCAGCATCCTGAGCAAAGGGTGGAACGAAGTGACGCCCGTAGTCGAAGGATGCGGTGCTTGGCGAAGAGCCGCGTCCTTCGACTGCGCATCGGAAGTACAGCGATGCTCCGCTCAGGACGCTGACCCGTCTCGTCAAAATCTTAAGCCTCCCCATCTTGTAATACGCCTCAAATCTCGTTACAATCGCGATCAATGAGTCTGTTGTGCTCGATCTCAAACCGGCCCGATGTGGATCGCCTCGCCCTTACGATCCGCCAGCGCGTTGTCTCGCCCACCGCCGGTTTCTTGCGAAGCAGCCCCGATCACGATCCGCCATTCTCCTTTCATTAGTCACTAACCACCCAACCATCTAACAACCAAACGACCGAAAGGAGAATCACCATGCCCACCCCCTCCCGCCGCGCCAAGTTCTACGCCGATGTCCCCGATGAGAAATGGTTCGACTGGCGTTGGCAGATGTCCAACCGCCTCAACACCGTCGGCGAACTGGCCAACGTGCTCGACCTCAGCGAGAGCGAACGCAAAGCCCTCGAGGCCAAAAATCTCTTTCGCGTCGATGTCACACCCTACTTCGCCTCGCTCATCGACCCCGAAGACCCGCACGACCCCATCCGCCAGCAGGTCGTCCCCACCGACCGCGAGATGGCGCCGTTTTCGTCGATGATGGAGGACTCGCTGGCCGAAGATCGGCACTCGCCTGTGCCCGGTCTCGTCCACCGCTACCCCGACCGGGTGCTTATGCTGGTCACCACCCAGTGCGCCTCGTACTGCCGCTACTGCACCCGCAGCCGCATCGTGGGCGACCCCACCCAGACCTTCTCGCGCAAAGAATTCGAAGCGCAGATCGATTACATCGAACATACTCCCCAGGTGCGCGACGTGCTCCTCTCCGGCGGCGATCCGCTGGTGCTCGCCCCCAAATTGCTCGAGGAGATCCTCAGCCGCCTGCGCGCCATCCCGCATGTCGAGATCATTCGCATCGGTTCCCGCGTCCCTGTCTTCCTGCCCATGCGCGTCACGCTGGAACTGTGCGACATGCTGCAGAAGTATCACCCGTTCTGGATGAACATCCACGTCAACCACGCCAACGAGATTACGCCCGAACTGGCCGAAGCGTGCGACCGCCTCACCCGTGCCGGTATCCCGCTGGGTAATCAGTCGGTGCTCCTCGCCGGCGTCAACGACTCGGTGCACATCCAGCGCCAACTGGTGCACGAGTTGGTGAAGATCCGCGTCCGCCCGTATTACCTCTATCAGTGCGATCTGGTCGAGGGCGCAGGGCACTTCCGCACCACCGTCGCCAAAGGCATCGAAATCATCGAAGGCCTGCGCGGGCACACGTCGGGCTATGCCGTGCCGCACTTCATCGTCGATGCCCCCGGCGGCGGCGGCAAGATTCCGGTCATGCCCAACTACGTGATCTCACAAGCGCCGGGCAAGGTCGTCCTTCGTAACTACGAAGGCTTCATCACCACCTACACCGAGCCTGAAGATTACAACCCGCACGCCATCGCGCCGCTGGAAGCCAAAGTGCTCAAGCGCCCCGAACCCGGGCAGGAAGGGGTGCTCGGACTCCTGCAGAGCCGTGATATGTTTATCAAGCCCAAGAACTTCGACGAGGTGCACGACCGCGGCGGCGGTAAGCATCGCCTCAAGGCCAACGATCAGAAGTGGAAGCCGCTTGGCATCGGCCAGCCGCCTGACCTCATCGAGGGCGAAACCCACGATGTCACCATCCCATTGATTCAGGGAGACGCTCCGATTGAACAGCACTGACAGTTCTGACCCGCTTTCTCAATCCCCCTCTCCTGTTCGCAGAGCGAACGGGGGAGGGGATAGGGGTGGGGGCGGTCTCCGTGTCGCCCTCCTTTACAACCTCGCCAGCAACGCCCCCCGATCAGCCGACGCCCCGGCGGACGCTCTCGACGAACTGGATCACGAGAAGAACGTAGAAGCCTACGCCGCGGCCCTGCGCGCCGCGGGCCACTTCGTCTTCCCGATGGAAGGCGACGCGTCGCTCCCGGCCAAACTTCGCCGCCTCAACATCGACATTGCCTTCAACACGTGCGAAGGCTATCGCGGCGACTCGCGCGAAGCGCAGGCGCCCGCACTGCTCGAAATGCTCGGTGTGCCCTACACGGCGGCGCGCGTGCTCGGCCTCGCCCTCACGCTCGACAAGGCGATGACCAAACGTGTGCTGGCGTATCACGGCCTGCCCACGCCGCGCTTTCAAGAGTTCATCACTCCCGACGACGTACTCGATCCGAGACTCCGCTTTCCGTTGTTTGCCAAACCCAACCGGGAAGGCACGGGCAAAGGCATCACCGAAAAATCGATCCTCAACGGCGAAGCTGAACTGCGTGAGTACGTGTCCTATCTGACCAAGACATACCGACAGACGGTGTTGGTTGAGGAATATATAGATGGCCGCGACATGACCTGCGGGTTGGTAGGCAACCTCGATTCCCACGCGCTGACGGCTCCGATCCCGCCGGACTCCTTGCACCCTAAAGAAGGATGCACGGGGGTGGACTACGCCGGTGTCCATCTCTTCCCCATCTCCGAAGTGGATTACACGGTGTACGAGCCGGGCACCGAGCCGGTGTACAGCAACAAACTCAAAGTGATGCTGGCCGACAGATATCGTGGCCTATGCCCGGCCCCCATCCCCGAAGATGTGGCCGCCGAGATTCGCCGCCTCACGCTCGAAGTCTTTCGCCGCACCCAGTCGCTCGATATGGCGCGTGTCGATTTCCGACTCGACCGCCGAACCGGCCTGCCGCAGATTCTCGAAATTAACGCTCTGCCTGGCATCACCCCGATTTCGGATTTGACGTTGTGCGCCGAGGCCGAGGGTTGGACTCACGCCAATTTGATCGTGGCCGTGATGGACGCCGCCATTCGCCGCCGCAACCTCCAGCCCCGCGCCAACGGCAAACACCGTTCTACATCGCGCACCCGGCGCTCAGCGCTCCACACTCTACGCTCCACGCGAGGTGAACATGCCCCGACGACTAAAAGTCGCCCTGCTGGCTAATCTCAAAAAGAGCGCACCCAAGTTTCCGGGGATTAGCGATGACCACTGGGACGATCTTGACTCCGAGACGACCGCCGAAGCGATCCTCGCCGCCATTCGCAGCGGCGGGCACGACCCGGTCTTTTACGAGGGCAATGCGGAACTCCCTGACAAACTGAAAGCCAACCGCCCCGACATCTGCTTCAACATCTGCGAGGGGCATTTCGGCGACTCGCGTGAGGCACAGGTTCCATCTCTGCTGGAAATGCTCCGTCTTCCGTATACGGGTTCGCGGGTGCTCACGTTGGCGCTCTGCCTCGACAAGAGCATGACCAAGCGCCTGCTCAACTGGCACGAACTGCCCACGCCCGCCTTCCAGACTTTCGAGCGCGTGGACGAGCTGCTCGACGACGACATGACCTTCCCGCTGTTCGTGAAACCTTCGCGCGAGGGCACGAGCGTCGGTATCAGCGAGAAGTCCATTGTCAACAACGAACCGGAATTGCGCGAGCAGCTCAAGGAGGTTTTCGAGAAGTACAAGCAGACGGCGCTGGTTGAACATTACATCGCCGGGCGCGAGGTGACGGTGGGGTTGGTGGGCAACGTCAGCGGTTTCGCTGCCCGCCGCTTGCCTCAGCGCCTCTACGGCGCCAGCCGCCGCACTCCGGGTGATCTCGACGACATCCGCGCCGGAGGCCTGCTCTTCCTGCCGCCGATGGAAGTAGACCTCAAGCCTTTCGAAAACTCAGATCAGATTTACACCAACCGGCTCAAAACCGACCTCGCCGACCAGCTCAACTACCTGTGCCCGGCCCCGTTGGAACCGAAGCAGGTGGAGGAATTGAACTGGCTGACCGCCGCCGTTTTCCGCGTGTGCGGTTGCTACGACGTCTCTCGAGTGGACTTCCGCCTCGACGAGAAGGACAACTACAAGCCATACGTCCTCGAAATCAACCCTCTGCCCGGCCTCGCTCCCGGCATCAGCGACCTCGTCATCGAAGCCGAGGCCATCCACATCAGCCACGCCGAGCTCGTCAGCCGCATCCTCGACGCCGCCATTCGCAGACACGGAATCCAGTAGGCAGGATGCAGGATGCAGTTGTGTCGCTTCCTGCTTTCTGCGTACCGATTACTGCCCCCTTGCTCACTGTCTATCCCTCCTTCCCTCGCGAGCGCGCCGACATCGAGCGTATCACTCACGGCGCCGGAAATTTCCGCGCCGACGAATTGACGACGCCGCTAGAACTGTTCGACGGCTATCTGCGCGATCCGGTTGTGTCCGGCTACAACTTCCTCTCCGCCAAATGCAACGATTGTGTGGTGGGCTTCGCCTGCTACGGCCCGACCGCGCTCACCGAAGGCACGTTTGATCTGTATTGGATCGTCGCCGAAGCGTCGGCGCACGGGCAGGGTGTGGGGCGTGCGTTGTTCGAGTATGTAGTTGGTGAGATCAGAAAGAGGAACGGACGATTGATGATGATCTGGACGAGCGGCACACCCGAGTACGAGCGTGCACGATCGTTTTATCTTCGCATGGGATGCAGACTCGAAACACAGATCAAAGATTTCTATCGAGTCGGCGATGATCTGTGCATCTTCAGCTATCGAGTCGGGTGAGGAGCCGATCTGAGACGACTGATGATGGCTGATCGACCTCGAAGTGGAGTCGTCGGTCGTCGATCTCCGGTTGTCGAATTTTAAGGTTGAGTTATTGACTATCGACCCAAAAGTTATTAATATATATATAGTTATCGGAAAGTAATACTCTACATCTGGCAGTCACGGGAGGGCAAAGCCCCACAACCGAATTAGGGGAGTGGGCATGTACTAGAAAATATGGACAGTGAAGTCGAAAGTTCAATAAAGACCGACCCGCGCAAGTTCAAAGCAGTCATTCTCTTCAACCTGATGAGTGACTGGAATGCGCGAGACACCGAAGTATCCGACGTCTGCATCAAGCGCATGCGTCGTGGTCTGATGGAACAGGGGTATGAAGTCGCCCTCGCCCCGGTTCGCGTCGACGTAGCCGAGTATCTCCACGGCCTCAACCCCAGAGAACACGTCGTCTTCAACTGGTGTGAAGGCATCGACGGGCAGCCGAATGCCTATGACGCGATTCCGCCCGTGCTCGAATCGATGGGCTTCGCCTACACCGGCTCCGATGCGTGGACTCTGACGGCCACGTGCGATAAGGCCATCACCAAAGAACACCTTCTCAAGCACGGCGTCTCCACACCGATCTCGCACGTATTCACCAATGCCGACGCCAACGGTTGGGACCGTTACCCGGCGCTGGTCAAGCCCGCCGTCGAGCACTGCTCACACGGCATCACGCCCGAAGCCGTCGTGGATACGCCCGAGCAGCTCGAAGAGCGCGTGCAGTATGTCCTCGACACGTGGCACCAACCAGCCCTCGTCGAAGACTTTATCGATGGCCCGGAGTTCAATGTGTCGCTGTGGGGCAACGGCAGGCTGTACACCCTGCCCCTGGCCATGCTCGACTTCGGCGGGTTTGCCGATTACCACGAGCGCATCGTGTCCTACGATGCCAAGTGGGACCCCAACACCGAAGCTTTCCGCCTCAATCCCGTCATCTGCCCGGCGCCGATAGACGAGGAACTTAAGGCGCGGATTGAGAAGACGGCCAAAGATGCCTACAAGGCTCTGCGCCTGCGCGACTATGGCCGCATTGACATCCGCGTGCGTGACGGCATCCCGTACGTGCTCGACGTGAACTCCAACCCGGACATCACGCTCGAAGGGGGCTTTGCCCGCTCGGCCCGCACAGCCGGGCACGACTACTCTCAAACCATCGCCCGCATCCTGCACCTCGCATCGAAGCGGATGCCAGCAATCTAGTGGGGGCAATCGGCCGGTCACCCTGGGTAGTGAATCAAAGCGGGACTGACGTGAAAACGCCCGTCCCGCTTCTTGTTGTGTATTGGCAGGCGCGCTCAGAACGGCAGCACGATGGCCTGTATTGCCAACAGAAGGAAGCACCCTAACACGGTTACATCCAAAAACAGCATGATCGAAATCACCAGGCGTTGGGCGGCTGTCATGCCCATAATCGGCATTTCGCCTGAAGAAGATTTCTTCTTGCGCGGCGCCGGGGCTTTTGTTGGCGCTGGCGCGACTTTGGTTTCCTGCTCCTCGA
>Ga0209342_10006431_pt1 | contig 11931 bp, 14 predicted proteins | sample RifCSP16_2_FD_184023 | JGI IMG/M metagenome (GOLD analysis project Ga0209342, IMG submission 184023) | Soil microbial communities from Rifle, Colorado - Rifle CSP2_sed 16_2 (SPAdes) (version 2) | ecosystem: Environmental > Terrestrial > Deep subsurface > Rock core/Sediment | place: Rifle... | reverse complement strand
TCTGTTCACCCCATGGAGGCGAAGAAGGTACTTGCCGCAGAGCTGGTTGATCGCTTTTGTGCTCCCGGTGAAGGTAAGAAGGCCCGCGAAGAGTTCGAACACGTATTCAGTAAAAAAAATCTTCCCGACGATATCCTTGTTGTCGAGATCACCTGGGAAAGCGAGAATATGAAGCTTGCGAAGATCATTGCCCTTGCCGGCGCGGCCAGGAGCAATTCCGATGCCCGCAGGCTCATCCAGCAGGGCGCCGTGGAGGTGAACGAGAAGCCGGTCAAGGACAGTGACGCCGAGCTCCCCCCATCCGGTGAGTACATCCTCCGCGTCGGGAAGAAGCGGTTCGTCCGCATTGTCCCGAAAAAATAGACTGAAATCCTTTCATTATCAGAGTGGTACTGAGCTCGCCATAATTCTTTCCAACTGACAAAAAGCCAGAAAATCCTTGACAATAGAAGACTTATCCTATATATTCTATAGTCTTTCGCTGGACGGGCCTTATGTTTGACGCCTTATCAGGTAAATTAGAGGCAGTATTCAAGAAACTGCGCGGCAGGGGCGTTCTCAAGGAAGAGGATGTCAAAGAGGCGCTCCGCGAAGTACGGCTCGTGCTCCTCGAAGCCGACGTGAACTTCAAGGTCGTAAAGGAGTTCACGGGCAGGGTGCAGGAACGCGCTGTTGGCCAGGATGTGCTGGGGAGCCTTACTCCCGGCCAGCAGGTAATAAAGATCGTAAACGAAGAACTGGTGGCCTTGCTCGGCGGCACACAGGCAAAGCTCCATCTTGCGCCCAACCCGCCGACGGTCATCATGATGGTGGGCCTCCAGGGTTCCGGCAAGACGACGACCGCGGGCAAGCTCGCGAGGAATTTCAAGAAGGACGGGCGGCGGGTGCTGCTCGTTCCGGCGGACACCCGAAGGCCGGCGGCGGTCCAGCAGCTCACGGTCCTTGCCAAACAGGTCGGGGTCGACGCGTACGCCTCTGAAGAGAAAGACCCGGTCGCCATCTGCCGCGAGGCGGTCGAGCATGCCGGGAAGTCCCTGTACGAGGTCGTGGTCCTCGACACGGCAGGCAGGCTCCAGATCGACGAGCCGCTCATGGATGAGCTCCGGCGGATCAAGGCCGGGGTAAAGCCGCATGAAACGCTCCTGGTGGCCGATGCCATGACCGGCCAGGAGGCCGTGAACATCGCGGAGAAGTTCAACACTTCCGTCGGGTTCGACGGTGTGGTGCTGACCAAGCTCGACGGCGACGCCCGCGGCGGGGCGGCCCTTTCGATACGGGCGGTGACCGGCAAGCCGATCAAGTTCGTCGGCATGGGAGAGAAGCTCGACGCCCTCGAGGCGTTTTACCCGGACCGCATGGCCTCGCGGATCCTCGGTATGGGCGATGTGATGTCGCTCATCGAGAGGGCGCAGGAAACCGTTTCGCAGGAAGAGGCGCTCACCCTTGCGAAGAAGATGCGCAAGGACTCCTTCGACCTCGAAGATTTTCGCAACCAGCTCCGGCAGGTGAAGAAGCTCGGGTCGCTCGAACAGATCATCGGGATGATACCGGGGCTGAACAAGATGAAGCTCCCCGACGGCGGTGTGGATGACAAGGACCTGACGAGGGTCGAGGCGATCATCAATTCCATGACCCGGAAGGAACGGACGGATTACACGGTCATCAACGGCAGCAGGCGGCTGCGCATCGCGAACGGAAGCGGGACCCAGGTGCAGGACGTGAACAGGCTGCTCAAACAGTTCGCGGAAATGCGCAAGATGATGAAGTCGATGACAAGCGGCAAGATGGGAAAGATGGGCCGCATGCTCGGAGGTATGAGGTAACGGCAAATTCCAAATAACAAGCACCAAATAACAAATAAATTCCAATAACCGAATTCCAAGCTCCAAACTGTTTGGTTCTTTTCGTTTGATCATTGGTTATTATTTGGAATTTGTTATTTGAGATTTGGAACTTTTTTAAGGAGAGAGGTGAAACATGGCGGTAAGGATCAGACTGAGAAGGATAGGGACCCACAAGAAGCCGTTCTACCGGCTGGTGGTGGCGGACTCCCGGGCGGCGAGAAACGGTCGCTTCATCGACATGATCGGGACCTACGACCCGCTCAAAAAGCCGGCAGCGGTCACCGTGGACCAGGCGAAGACGCTCGACTGGCTCAAGAAGGGCGCGATCCCGTCGGATACGGTAAGGACCCTGCTCTCAAAATCCGGGATCATGAAGCAGTTTGCAGAGGCGAAGTAGACTGCGTGAGTCCGCAAGCCCATAAGCTTGCAGGCTGATACGTATGCTCATAACGATCGGCAAAGCGCTCAAGCCCTGGGGATTAAAGGGAGAGGTGAAGGTCCAGTTGATGACCGATTTCCCCGAGCGGTTCAAAGAACTGGACCGTGTGTACCTGACCTCTCCCGCGGGAAAAGAGATCGTTTGCCGGGTCCTGTCTGTACGATATTCCGGCAAAGCCCCGCTCATCCTGTTCAAGGATTACGATACGCCCGAGAAGGCAAAGGCGATCTCCGGCTGGCTCATACAGGTCCCGAAAGAGGAGGCGGTTCCGCTCCCCGAGGGCAGCTTTTATTGGTATGAGCTTATCGATATGGAGGTTTTTTCCGAGGCCGGCGAGAAGCTTGGAACGATCACGGACATCTTCGAGACCGGCAGTAATGATGTTTATGTGATGAAGAGCCGCGGGAAAGAGGTTTATATCCCTGCCACGTCCGAGGTGGTGAAGGAGATCGACAGGAAGGCCAGGCGAATGGTCATCCATCTTATGGACGGTCTCATGGAATGAACTCTGCTGGAATCTCCGAGGCGCATTCTCGGCGTCCGGGAAATTCCATTGGGGTGAACCCGGGACAGCTGACGGCTATGCGACAATTGAATTTCGACGTTCTCACCCTCTTTCCCGGGATCCTGGCCGGGCCGCTGAACGAGAGCATGTTGAAGCGGGGCAGGGACAAGGGGCTCCTGAACGTTCGGGTCTGGAACATCAGGGACTTCGCGGAAGACAAACACAAGACCGCCGATGACAGTCCCTACGGCGGCGGCGCGGGGATGGTGCTGAAGCCGGAGCCGATCTTCAAGGCGATTGAAGCGGTCACGGCGGAGTATCCCGGAGAACGATTATTAACGATACTGCTCTCGCCCCAGGGCAGGCTCTTTGACCAGCAGCAGGCGGAGCGGCTCTCCGAAGAAAAGCGGAGGATCGTTCTGCTCTGCGGCCACTATGAAGAGATCGACGAGCGCGTGCGCACGGCGCTCGTTGACGAGGAACTCTCGATCGGGGATTACGTGCTCACGGGCGGGGAGCTCGCGGCGCTCGTGGTGATCGACGCCGCGACAAGGCTTCTTCCCGGGGTGCTGGGCGATGAGGAGTCGGCGTACCGCGATTCGTTCGGCGACGGCCTGCTCGACCATCCCCACTACACGAGGCCCGCGGATTTTCGGGGGATGAAGGTGCCGGACGCGCTGCTTTCCGGCAACCATGAAGAGATCCGGCAATGGCGCAGGCGCGAGGCGCTCAAGGCCACGCTCATGAAAAGGCCTGACCTGTTGGAGACGGCCGAGCTCACGGATGAAGACCGGGAGATGCTGAAGGAACTGAAGAAAGAGTTTGATCGCTGATAGGGAAAACACCAAATAAACAAGCACCAATAACCAAATTCGGAGCTCCAAACTATTTGGATATTGATGATTATTTGTAATTTGTGATTTGAAATTTGGAAATTGTTTTAAGTGAGGGAGGTTTGCAATGAATATCATCCAGGCATTAGAAAAGGCGCAGTTGAAGGCAGGTTTACCGAGCTTCCGCGTGGGCGACACCGTCCGCGTTCATGCGAAGGTTGTGGAAGGCGACAAGGAAAGGATCCAGGTCTTTGAGGGCGTTGTGATCGGCCGGCAGGGTGCGGGCTCGCGCGAGACCGTCAGGGTGCGGAAGATCTCGTACGGTGTCGGCGTTGAGCGTATGTTCCCGCTCCATTCCCCCATGATCGACAAGATCGAGCTTGCCAAAGAGGGCAAGGTCCGCAGGGCCAAGCTTTACTTCCTGCGTGAGCTGCGCGGCAAGGCCTCGAGGATCAAGGAAAAAGAGCGTGTCTACGCAACGGTTGCCGGCGCGACGAAACCGGCGGAAGAGCAAGCGCAGAAGTAAAAGATACAAATTCCAAATCTCAAGCGCCAAATGACAAATAAATTCCAATAACCAAGTTCGAAGCTCCAAACTGTTTGGTTATTGAGATTTGATCATTGGTGATTATTTGTAATTTGTGATTTGTAATTTGGAATTTCTTCTTCCAAGAGGTCCCCATGCCTCGTGGTTCTTCCCGTCCGCGGGATACATCGTCAGGCAGTACGGATGATCTCTTCGACAGGGAGGGCGACACCCTCGCCTTTGAGCGCAACGCCCGCTCAGCGGGTTACGCGCGCATCGCCGGGCTCGACGAGGCAGGCAGGGGGCCGCTGGCAGGACCGGTGGTCGCCGCCGCCGTGGTGCTTCACCCCGATCTCTTCATCCCCGGCGTAACGGACTCGAAACAGGTAGCCGAGCCGGAGCGGGAGCGCCTCTACGATGAGATACGAGGGCAGGCGCTCTGTTTCGGCATCGGCATTGTTGACGAGATGACGATCGACGAAGTAAACATCTACCAGGCCACGATCATCGCCATGGAGCGTGCGCTGCAGGCCCTCTCTCCCCAACCCGATTATCTGCTCCTCGACGCCATGACCCTTTCGCGGATATCCATCCCTCAAAAATCGCTCATCAAGGGCGACTGCCGAAGCCACTCCATCGCCGCCGCATCCATTCTCGCAAAGGTGACGAGGGACCGGCTGATGCGTGACCTCCACAAAAAGTTCCCTCAGTATAATTTCGAAAAACATAAAGGCTACGGGACGAAAGAACACCTGGCCCTGATACAAAAATACGGTCCGTGCGACGCTCACCGGAAGAGCTTCAATCCCGTTGCCGCGATGCTGAAAGGGGCCGGGCGGTGAGCCTCGCAAAGAAAATACTCGGCAGGGAAGGCGAAGACCGGGCCGCGCGGTTCCTGGTAAAGCAGGGGTATAAGATCCTGGAACGTAATTACAGCACTCACCAGGGAGAGATAGACCTCATTGCCCTGCACCGGGGAGAGGTCGTGTTCGTCGAGGTCAAGACGCGGTCGAACGCGTCCTATGGGGCGCCGGAGCTTGCGGTCAATCCCCGCAAGCAGCAGCGGATGATCAAGGCGGCGCTCGGGTATATAAAATACAAGAAGCTCCACCAGGTCCCGTGCCGGTTCGATGTGGTCGCCATAAGCGCCGCAACGGAACAATCGATAGATCTTATCGAGAACGCGTTCGAGATGGACAGGACGCACATGTGATTTTTTAACCACAGAGGACACAGAGAATTTTTTTAGAGTAGCTGCTCAAGTCAGCCACTCGCTCTGTCGCTTAGCGCGCCATAAGTCATTGAAATTCGGCATAGACGGTGCTTTTGCCCGCAGCTCCTGCGTCGGTAAGGCATTTTTACCCTGCACGCTTACAGCGCCTATCGCTCATGGCTGCCCTGAGCACCGGAGTAGTTGCCTTTTAGATATCAAAAGATTCTGCGAACTCTGCGGTTAGAACTTTTCCAAAATTGCAGTGTTTTCTCGGTGTTCTCCGTGGTTGGTTTTGACAAAACGCGATGAAACGATGAGGGAGGCCCCATGAAGGACTTGCTGAAAAAGATCAATCTGTTTTCAAGCCTGACGGACGATGAGCTGGAAGAGATCGAGAAGATCTGTGTCAGGGAAACGCACGCGAAGGACACGATCATGTTTTTCGAAGGCGATCCCGGAAACAAGTGCTACGTCATCGTCAAGGGCGAGGTGCGGATCAGCAAGATGATCCCGAACATCGGCGAAGAGGCGCTGGCCGTGCTCAAGCCGGGCGACTACTTCGGCGAGATGGCCCTGATCGACAATTTTCCGCGCTCGGCCCATGCCATCGCCAATACCGACATGGAGGCGCTGGCGATCAGCAAGACAGACCTCGACAAGGTGCTGATCCGGGACCGGGAGATGGGCTACAAGCTCCTGTGGGTCTTCACCCAGACCCTCTCCCGCCGGCTCCGGGAAATGAACGAGAAGATGGCGGGCTTCCTCACCATGAGCGGAGGGTTTTGAGAAGGATTTGCATTGTCTGGATCTGAACGAAGTGGTATATTTAAGACGTTAAGTGTTGAGTCACGAGGAACAAGAGGCTTGAAATATCTCATCCGATACTCACCTGACACAGAAGAACATATGCGTGCCCTGACGACACGCCAGCAGGTGATTATACTGGATTCGGTAGAAAGGCAGTTACAAGATCAACCGACCGTAGAAACAAGAAACAGAAAACCCATGCGGCCTAATCCATTGGCGCCATGGGAGTTACGAATTGGAAATCTCCGAGTCTACTATGATGTCGAGACGAAGCCAAAGCATGTTGTATATATACGTGCTGTCGGGGTTAAGGATAGAAATCGGGTTATAATTGGAAACGAGGTGGTAAAATTATGAAGACGATTGAAATAACAAAAGCGACACTATCACTGTCGGATTATACAAAAAAAGTCAAAAAAGAGCCGATGATTGTTACGGCTGAAGGTAAGCCCGTTGCCGCCCTGGTGCGTATCAGCAACGCTGATATAGAGACAGTTTCCCTCAGCAATAATCCACAGTTCCTGGATTTAATCGAGCGGTCGCGTGCACGGCAGAAATCAGAGGGCGGAATTTCTACGGAAGAAATGCGCCGTCGACTGAAAAATAAGAAATCTACGGTACACGCCCGGTAGAACAACATTCATTTGTTGTCCTCTCTATTCCGCATTACCCGAAAAACAGAATCCGTGTCGAAACAATCATGCAAAATAGGAATGGTCAGCCTGGGGTGCCCGAAGAACCAGGTGGACGCGGAGCAGATGCTCGGCGTTCTTGCGGGCTCGGGTTTTGAGATCACCGCGGACCAGGCCGAGGCTGATGTGATCGTGGTGAACACCTGCGGGTTCATCGAGTCCGCGAAGGAAGAGTCCATCGAGGCGATCCTCGACGCGGCGAAGATGAAGAAACAGGGAAAATGCCGCGCCCTCATTATCGCGGGCTGTCTGGCCCAGCGGTATAAGGACGAGCTTCTCAAAGAACTCCCCGAGGCGGATGCCGTTATCGGCACAACAGAGATCGCGCGGATCACCGAGATCTGCGACCAGGCCCTCTCTGGAAGCGGGCAGGTCCTGAAGGTCTCAGCGCCTTCGATGGTCTACGGCCTGCCGAGGGTGAGCACCACGCCGCAACACTACCGGTACCTCAAGATCGCCGAAGGGTGCAGCAACCGCTGTTCCTACTGCGCCATCCCGATCATACGGGGCAATTTTCTGAGCAGGCCGAGTGCATCCATTCTCGACGAGGCCAGGAGGCTTGCGGACGAGGGCGCAAAGGAACTCGTCCTTCTTGCCCAGGACTCGACGGCTTACCGCGACGGAGAGACACATCTCCCGGCGCTCTTAAAAAACCTGGCGAAGGTTCACGGGATAGAATGGATCCGTCTGATGTACGCCTATCCCGGAAGGATCAGCGACGCGCTCATGGCAGTGATGGCCGAAGAGGAAAGGATCTGCAAGTACCTCGACATCCCGGTCCAGCATATCGACGATAAGATCCTGAAAGCAATGAACCGTCGTGGGAGTTCGGATGATGTCAGGAAGACTATTGATAAGCTTCGCAAGCGCGTGCCGGGCATCGCTCTCCGCACATCCCTCATTGTCGGGTTTCCCGGCGAGACCGAGGCCGCGTTCAAGCGCCTCCTGTCGTTCGTGAAAGAGGCCGCGTTCGAGCACCTCGGCGTGTTCGCCTATTCGCCGGAAGAAGATACGCCGGCTTATGATCTTTCTCCGAGGGTTCCTCAGGATGTCGCAGAGGGCAGGCTTGATCGCATTATGAAGGCACAGGCGAAAATATCGTTCAAGAAGAACCGCGCCCTGATCGGCTCGATCCAGCGAGTGCTTGTTGACGGCATGCAGGACCTCGCCCTTGTCGGCAGGCTCTCGACCCAGGCGCCGGAGATCGATGGCGCGGTCTATCTTTCAGAGACCGAGGCAGAGCCGGGCGAGTTTGTGAATGTCACTGTCATTGATGCGACGGAGTACGATATTATCGGGAAGAATTTGGAAGGGTAGGTCCGTGTTTTAACGGTCATATCAAGCAGGTCTTCCCTTGGATCCCGGTCCTTCTGTCACCTTGCGCTTTCCCTTTGTTTCTACTATACTTCATTTTATAAAAGAGTCGTACGCTAAAATCACGGTTCCCGGCGACCGATCATGAGCATGACAAGACGGCGGACGTCATCAGCGATTACGATGAGTGGAAAAAGAAGGGGCAGGTACCGGAACCCGGTGTAATCCATTTTTAGGAGGCCAACAATGAAAAACACAAGATCAACAGTGGTATGGTTCCTGGCATTGGTTGTGGCGATCGGGGCATGGACGGCCCCCGTGTCAGCGGAAATAAAGCTGGGAGTGCTTCCGCGACTCAGCAAAGATGAAATGACATCGATGTTCACCCCCCTGGCCCGGTATCTGACAAAGGAGACCGGGGAAAAAGTGACCGTGGTCATTCCCAAGGACTTTGAAGCGTTCAAAAAGGCCGTCAGGACAGGCGAGGTGGACCTTGGATTTTCCAATCCGGTCATCTATGTGCAGCTCAAAAAAGAGGTGAATATCACTCCCCTGGCCCTGTCAGCAGAGCCAAAGGCGGGGACGAGGTTCAGGGGTATCATCATCGCCCACAAAAAAAGCGGCATTGAGAAGCTGGGGGACCTGAAGGACAAACGGATCGCGTTTGTGGACAAAGACTCTGCCGCGGGCTATATCTTTCAGATGTTGCTTCTGAGCAAGGCCGGGTTTGATGTGAAGAAAGACTTTATCACGGTCTTCGCCGGTAAGCACGACAATGTGGTGATGTCTGTGTTCAACAAGACAGCTGACGCGGGCGGCATCCGTGAGGATGACTTCGAAAAGATGAGGGACAAGGTGGACCTGGACCAGGTAAGGATCATAGCCTATACAGACTATTTCCCGAACTGGCCGATCTATAGCGCGCCGAAACTGAAGAAAGACGTTTCCGCAAAGGTAAAGGCAGCGCTACATAAGCTCAAGATAGGGGGCCAGGAAGCGGAGGCTGTCTTGGGCCAGGCCAAGCTCTCCGGGTTTGTGGATGTGGCTGACAAGGACTACGACCAGCTTCGCCAGGCAGCCAGGCTGGCCGGGGCGCTTTAACGGGAAATCTCATCCGGGCGGCAATGCACGGAACTTTAACGGCGGTGCTTATCCATGACTTCCTGATAGGATACCGTCGAAATGCGGCCCGCCTTATAGGCGGCCCAACGCTTGCGAGCTTCATTCGCCCAGATACGATCCATTTCCAGGTCCGGTTTGTCAAGATCGGTGAGGATTGCGTCCACCAGCCGCAGCTTTTCAACATCCGGCAAGGAATGAATCTCCGACGCGAGCTTCTCGGCGGTTGTCGTCATATCAGTTCCTTCTTTGCGATAAGAATGAGGATACAGTTCTTCTCAAGAATGTTTTTATTATAGCCTTTTCATGCACCAAGCGCAACACCCAACCTTTTGAGTTACGCCGGGCTTTCCGAGACCGAGGCAGAGCCTAAAGAGTGTGTGGATGTTACTATTGCTGACGCGACGGAATATGATCTGATCGGGAAGGGCTTGACCGAGCAGGAGAGGCGTTTTTATCGGTAAACTTCTTTACGGTGGGCAATTCTGAAGACCTTCACCATAAACCTCCAGAGCTGTTTCCCTGAAAATCTGTCAAGGTCTTTCCGCGCCTGCGGCATGATGATGACGTTATAAGATTTCAAGAGAGGCTCCCTGCTTTGCGGCGATGCGCAAAATATTCTTTTGCGGAAACCGGCGAGCCTTTTGTCTTTTTCGCTCTTTCAATAAGGGCGATATCAATCAGGTCTTCTATCACCTTCTCGAGAAACGCTTCTTTCTCTTTGCTCTTGAGTGCCTTAAAAGCTACAAAAAATACCTCTGCTGTTGCCTCTGCTGTTTTCACGAAATCACCTCCTTTTATCACAATTCATATTGTACTCTAACATTATTATAAAATCAACAACCGGTCGAAATTTAGAGCGACCCTCTTGAACGGCATATCAGATCGTCGCGCCCCGGCTGGTCCGGGCAAACTGCGTAATATCCTTATTTTCCAGGATCTGCTTTGGATAGCCTTCCACGGTTGCCTGGATCATCGCAATGCCCAGGTCCTCCAGGGTGCTGACATACTTTGGGAAAAGGACTTTCCACAGCGGATACAACCACCCCACCACTTTGGAGATACCATGCGCGTTCCTCAGACCTTTGGTGGGTTTTATAAAGCCCGGCCTGAACAAGTACACTGCCTTGAACGGAAGCTTCATCAGATGATTTTCCGTTTTCCCCTTCACCCGTGCCCACATGATGCGTCCTTTTTCCGTGCTGTCGGTTCCCGCGCCAGACACATAGCAAAAGGTCATGTCAGGATTGAGTCTTGACAGTGCATTTGCCGCCTGCATCGTAAGGTCGTATGTAAGCCGGCTGTAGTTCCGTTCATTCATGCCCACGGAAGAGACTCCCAGACAGAAATAACACGCATTATGCCCCCTGAGGCGCTCTTCAATGTTCGAGTAGTCAAAGAAATCGTTGTGAATCAGTTCCTTTAACTTTTGATGTGTTATATTACACGTCCTTCTGCCAATGACTAAGACTGATTCTACGTTTGCATGTTTGAGGGTTTCGTGGAGAACTCCCTCCCCAACCATGCCTGTGGCGCCGAATATTATAGCTTTGATCTTCATTGAGTATCTCACCTCGTTTCGATAAAAATATTCATAACCTGTCAAGCACAATGCACTCTGAGAACCAACATACCCAAAGTGCCCTGGATTATAAGCTGAGACATACAGCACATCGATATGTACTGTTGTCACTTATTGATTTCTTTCTGTGCCTCCAGCAGTTCATTAAAATATGGCATTCCTATCGAATGGCCAATTAACCAACTCAAGGCATGTTCGGACATGAACCTCCTTTTTGTCTGGATCAACATGAGAATCAACTGCACGAGTTGTCGTTGATCTTCTTGACGTCCTCTTGTAATCGAATAAAAAGCTTCACTTGCAATTCTCCTGACTTTTAAATCATGCGAACATTCTTGCAAAACCATATCGATAAAGGCGCTCAGAACACCGCTGTTTGTGCTCAAGTCTGCTGACGGACCTCCTACCGATCTTATAAGGAGAGATAACTCCTTCGTTATTTCGTAATTGTCCCTACGTGCATGAAATATCAAACAAGCAGGATCAAGGGAAATGTAAGTATGACCGCTTATCACTAGCAAATTTATCGCTGTGCAATATTCATCCAGGGTAAGGAAACCTTGTTCGTGGGCATAAATCAGTACGGGCTGCAGCCATACAGTGGAAATATTGAATGTCGCTGCAGACCAAATCCGGAATCCCATATCTTCAGATAAGAGAAGAAGTTCATTGCCATCTGCTGCAATTGCAGGATCGCAGACCACGTGACCGAGCATGTTAATTGCACTACGAGCTTCAGGTGAAAAATCCTTCTTTGGCATTGCTGGCACTATGGTGAGGATACCCGTGGCCCATGATAATTCTTTCTCACGCTCGTCAGACACCTTCTCCAAAGTTTCTTTAGAATATTCTTGATAAACTAAGCGATCTTCATGCCAGGCCAGAAACCCTTGTGTTGTCCCAATGTTTAGTTTTGCTGCCAAGGCGCGGGCTGCCAGCAGATCAATAACAGCTTGTGGAGTATGAATTGGGCCGCATACCTCTATAACTGCTTTTTCAACACCTAATCGGCGAATCACGGATAGTGTAATCGCATCTACCACGCAACCTTTCCGGT
>Ga0209342_10006430_pt1 | contig 11931 bp, 17 predicted proteins | sample RifCSP16_2_FD_184023 | JGI IMG/M metagenome (GOLD analysis project Ga0209342, IMG submission 184023) | Soil microbial communities from Rifle, Colorado - Rifle CSP2_sed 16_2 (SPAdes) (version 2) | ecosystem: Environmental > Terrestrial > Deep subsurface > Rock core/Sediment | place: Rifle... | reverse complement strand
ATTCGGTGTCGACGGAAGCGGTGGGGCCAAGCTATGTTTTGCAAACGAGTTACAATGGTTTCCTCTACCGGATAATTCTTCCCGGCCAAGTGCAACCGAATCAGGAGCAAGAGACGGTGTTGGCATCGCTTGAATTTTTGGCGGCACCCATAACCGATTGGGGTAATTGCTGGAAAGCGACTAATTCGATTCACCTCGAATCCGGAGAATGTATTACTCAAGAAGGCAGACGATTTCAAAAGCCATAGCCCCAGGGTATCGGATATCTAGATAATTGGTTGGAACGGTTTCAACCCTAGGTTACCAGTTAGGACGGCGGGGGCGTGCAGAGAGGTTGTACCAGTTTACTTCTAATTCAACCCAAACTACCAAATCTTTCAAAATTTGTTGATCTTCAGGAGAAAATTTTCTGGGCTTGGTATCTTTGATACAAAGAGTGCCAACTCGTTGGCCATTGAGAGAAAAAAGTGAGGTGCCGGCATAGAAACGGATATGAGGAGCGTTGACTACCATGGGGTTATCGGCAAAGCGGGGATCTTTAGTGGCGTCTTCGATGATAAAAATATCGTCCTGCCACAAGGCGTGCCCACAAAAGGAGTAGGCCCGTTCGGATTGACGTTGATCCAAGCCTTGACAGGACTTATGCCATTCGCGATTTTTGTCTAACAAAGTAATAGTGGAAATGGGGACGTTAAATAGTCTTAAGGCAATACTAGTGATGCGGTCGAAACGTTCTTCCGGAGGGGTATCGAGGAGTTTCAAGTCCTCGACAGCTTTTAATCTGGCTGTTTCGTCCTTAGGGATGGGAGCAGGTTCCATTTCTCTTCAAGAGTCTCAAAATAAATAGGCTTTGTCAATTTGCAGATTTCGATAAAGGTGATTAGTCTGAAAAATTTAACTTCGGGAGTGGTTTGGATACCGCTTTCAGTCCCACAACAAGGTCATCCTGAATTTAATTCAGGATCTCGCCTTTCAATCAAGATGCTGAAATCCTTCGATACACTCACTTCGACTTAGCCAAGTCAAACTTGGCTTCGCTTTGTGTAAACAGGGCAAGCAAGTTCAGCATGATTAAGTCCCGGACGCTTAGGAAACATTCAAACTTATACTATCGGTTGCTTTTAAAAGATTTTACGGTATAATCTTCTGTCCTATAGCTATTTTAGCTATAGGCTATATCTACCCTGGCACCTTCGGGTAGGCTATAAAATTTCGCTTTTATTTCTCTGCCTGGTTTGGTGCCTTTACACAAGGTGGGCTCCGCTTATGGCGGGACTCGCACCTTAACAAACACTGTGATTGACATGGTTTACCCCGTCTGACGGGGTTTGCCAAACTTGACATGGTTTCTCTTTAAGGCGCTGTGCCCCTCCGAAGGGGGCCGAACCTTTCTTTTTGATTCCCTTGGCGAGGGGCAGAGTGAAGATAAATTATTCACTAGTCGCAGATTTGTCTTTGGTCTGCCCTTCGTAGAGGGCCATTTTCACAAAGAAAAGGAGATTTTTCACCAGAGGGAGAAAACCCTTGTCGCCTAAGGCGACCTGGAGCCTAACGGCTCTGGAAAATCCAGGCATAATCGTGGCCTGCTTGCGCTGCCGAAGATAGAAACGCAGCAGCAAGAAAGCGAATCCAGAGTTTTTGCCGTTTGATGGGCGCCCCGGCAAAAGCCAAACTCGATTTTTTAAAAGGAGAACACCATGTTTAAGAAACTGACCAGCGTTTTGCTGGCAACTATTTTCGTCTTGGTCTTGGTCACACCGGCCCTCGCTGGTGACCACCGACCCCCCGGCTGGTACCGGCACTGGGACAGTGCCGGCAAATGCCACGACAAGTACTGGGAGCCGAAAGGCCCGCCGGTAAACAACCATGAGTGGGAGGCGGACCAATGCCCTGCGCCCACTCCCCAGCCTGTCCCCCAGCCGGAGCCTCAACCCCAGCCTGGGCCTGGTGGAGATGGTGAAACTACCTCTAGTCGTGGAGGCCGCCGTCGGCAACCCCCGGCTCCTCCGAGGCAGTTGATCGACTGCCTCAAGAACGGCGAGCTTCTCGCCGCGCTTGAGATCGATGGGGCCCGCGAGATCCACCGCCAAATGATCGAGGCAGGAACTCTAGCCCAGGAGAAATTTATCCTGGAAGGAGAAGACCCGGCTATCAGCCCTGACGGCTGTTTCTTCTCGTACATTTTCAATGGGTTACTCTGGGTCGCCAGCGTAGATGGGGTGTGGCGAACACCGTTGTTCGATGCTGTGGCAAACGATTGGAATTCTGATTGGGTGATTTTGTATGAAGATCCGTTCGGGAGCACTTTTAAGACTGACCGAACTGGGTCTTTTAACCAGTTTCTGACCCAAGGAGAAAATCCGGTTGTAAGCCCCGATGGCCTATGGGTTGCGGTAGAAGACCCAGATGGCATTGCCTTTACGAACATCAAGGGAACTAGCTCGTACCCAACTACGCAAAGCGGCCGCCTGGTAAGTTTTAATCCTCGAGGTAACGAAGCCTTTGTCGCCTTCGAGGGGTTTTCGCGGTGGAATTTCCTCGGCTTGGCTCCCCTCAATTCCCTGGCGACAGGTCTCTGGCTCAATCCGGAGCGCAATAAGACTGACGCGCTCTGGATTGCCGAAGGCAATTTCCTCTGGAGCCAGTCAATAGATGGTACGCTCCAGAAAGTTACCTTTGGCGAGTACGGAGGCCTCGAAAAGGCCTTGTACTTGAGTTTGGACTGGTGGTCCAGTCGTCCATGGTCTCCGGTTGATACCGGAACCTTGCTGGCCAAGATGGTCGACAAAGACGGATAGCGTTTTTGTGCCCCTGGAGTAGAGGCTCGGAGGATGCCTAGCCAGGGGCATCAGCAATTATCCTAAGGGAAGAGGCTTAAAGGGGAAAAGCCTCTTCCCAAAATCACAGTGTTTAACCCGGCTCGTAAGAGCTATTGATGGCGAGCACCTCTGGTGTTCGTCTAAATGGTTTTTATGAGTCGGATGAATCGGCTGCGGAGAGTGTGACACATTGTGTCACTTTGGCATTACGCCCTCTCCAAAGCCGGTTTTTTTTGGCTATTTGCCGTTTCTGGGAGAGCTTCTTAAAGTATTATCAAGAATTGATGCTTGAAGGTCGTGATGGTGAATAATTTGAGTGGGGTCTTTGCCGGCCAGTAAGGCGGTAACGGCGGCGATGAGGTCGGGAGGGGTTTCCGTTGGCCAAGAGAAGCCGGCGTTAAGCCAACCCTGGATAACCCTGGCGTTATCGATGCGAATAATCAGCGATTGTTCGGGGGTAAGATAATTCATTTCTTGGCCGTATTATACGTCCTATTTCCTGGAGAGAAACAGTCTAGTTGATGGAGAAGAAGTTAACTCTAGGAATTTTTGAGAAATTAATCTTCCGGCGGAGAAGAAAGATGGGGAAGGATTTTGACGCCAATAATGACGACGTCGGTGGCGACGTTAACAACTAGAAGGAGGCCGGCGACGGCGATGACGGCGGGATTTTCTAAGGTTAAACCAGCCAGGAGGCTAAGGCCTTCAACGGTCTTGGCCAGATTAGAAGGTCCTAAATAGTAACCCAGACTCTGTTCAATTGGTGTGTTCTGTTCAGGAGAATTGATGGCCATAAAGGATAATAATTAATGAGTAAGAAGTAGAAAAAAGAGAGCAGAAAGTAATGAATAATGAGCAGTAAATAATGATTGGTCAAATTACTTACTGTTGCCCGATGGCTGATGGCTAATATAGTTTCAGATGTAGTAGGAAGCTCTTTGGTTTTATCCCGATTTACATCGGGAAAGGCTACCCGCGTGAGGGGGTAACCCAAACTCCTTAGAAAGGAGGTGATCCATCCGCACCTTCCAGTACGGATACCTTGTTACGACTTAGTCCTCATCGCTGACCTCGCCTTAGACCCCCTCACCTTTACTCTGATACTTAACGTCTGCTTATTCAGCCGTGTTCTGTTCCGGGTAAAGGTGAGGGGTACTTCGGGCGCTGCCAACTTTGCTGGCTTGACGGGCAGTGTGTACAAGAGGCGAGAACGTATTCACCGCGGTCTGCTGATCCGCGATTACTACCGATTCCGACTTCATGGGGGCGAGTTGCAGCCCCCAATCCGAACTGAGGGAAGGTTTGAAGGATTAGCTCACCGTTGCCGGGTCGCAACCCGTTGTCCTTCCCATTGTAGGATGTGTGTGGCCCTGGACGTAAGCGCCATGATGACTTGACGTCATCCCCTCCTTCCTCCCTACTTGCTGTAAGGCAGTCTCCCGTGAATATTCAACACGGGACAGGGGTTGCGCTCGTTACGGCACTTAAGCCGACATCTCACGACACGAGCTGACGACAGCCATGCAGCAGCTGTGTACCACTCTCGAAGAATCCCGTATTTCTACGGGAGTGCAGGTACATGTCAAGCCCAGGTAAGGTCCATCGCTTTGTATCGAATTAAACCACATGCTCCACCGGTTGTGCGCCTCCCCGTCAATTCCTTTGAGTTTTAGCCTTGCGGCCGTACTACCCAGGCGGGATACTTAACGCGTTAGCTTACGACACCCCCTCCACCAAAAGCAGAAGCTTTTGGAAATGACCAATTTCTAATTATTCTAATTTCTAATCAAACACCAATCTCAAGCTTCATTAGGTTATTTGAAAATTGGGAATTTAATTACGTTAATTAGAGCAATTAGGTCAATTAGACATTTCTCTTCAGCTTTCAGCGGAAGGGACATCTAGTATCCATCGTTTACGGCTAGGACTACCCGGGTCTCTAATCCGGTTTGCTACCCTAGCTTTCGTTCCTTAGCGTCAGTCTTGCCCCAGAGGCCTGCTTTCGCCCTTGGCATTCCTCTCGATATCAACGGATTTCACCCCTCCACCGAGAATTCTAGCCTCCCCTAACAGACTCTAGAAAAACCGTATGACGAGCAATTCCACGGTTGAGCCGTGGGCTTTCACCCGCCACTAGTTTCTCCGCCTACGAAACCCTTTACGCCCAGTAAATCCGGATAACGCTTGCACCCTACGTTTCACCGAGGCTTCTGGCACGTAGTTAGCAAGTGCTTTCTAGCAGGGTACCGTCATTATCGTCCCCTGCCACAGTGGTTTACACCCCGAAAGGCGTCTTCCCACACGCGGTGTCGCTGCGTCAGGCTTTCGCCCATTGCGCAAGATTCCCGATTGCTGCCACCCGTAGGTGTAGGCCCCGTGTCTCAGTGACCTTGTGGGGGATCGCGCTCTCACGCCCCCTAGCCGTCATCGCCTTGGTAGGCCATTACCCTACCAACAAGCTGATAGCACGCAGGCTCATCTCTCGGCGGCCAGTTACGGCCTATCTAACGCCACATGTTGCCATGTGGCGTTACTTACGCGGTATTACCCCGCCTTTCGGCGAGCTATTCCCCACCAAGAGGTAGATTCCTACGCATTACTCACCCGTTCACCGCTGCCCACTCTTTTCAATTACTATCCAATGACTGTTTAATTCTTCGTTTTAAAAAGCCAATTGCACTGGTTCCAACTTTTAGCCTTTTTTCTCTTCTAATAGCATCATTTTTGTGTAGGAATGCTTCATAATAGACTAACTTCCAAGGAATTCCAAATCGAGTTGATATGGTTTCTTTGTTGTTGTGTTGGGCAACTCGACTTTTTAAATCGGCTGTAATTCCGATATATATTTTCAACTGCTTATATTTTTGGCTTTTTAAAACATAAACGTAATACATGCAGTCATGGTATCAGATAATAACCAAAAAGAGTGGGCCGCTCGATTTGCATACCTTAAGCACACCGCCAGCGTTCATCCTGAGCCAGGATCAAACTCTCAAAAAAATTTCCGAAGGAAAATTTTTGTAGCCCCGCCCTGTTCGCTTGACTTGCCGTAGACGGCTTATTCAGCCGTTTCGGCATTCAGGCTCAAGAGCGGGACAAAAAACTTCCTTCTATAAATTGACGGAAAACACTTCTTAATTACGATGTAATAAGAAGCTGGTTTTCCGCGCTTCCTACCACATCTGAAACTGCCAAGTCGAGTCCGTCTCGACCTGGCTAGTCCCGTACTGGAACCCGAATGCGAAAACGGCTAAACAGCAGTTTTGAGCAAGTCGAGCTCTGCCACGTACCGAATGGTACTGTGGCGATTAGTACTGGGACTACCAAATAGTAATCAGTCATCAGTTAACAGTAATCAGTAGAAACTGAAAACTGAGAACAGAAAACTGAAAACTTTTTGATTATTGAATTTTTAAGGTGCGAGTCCCCCCGTCGAGGGGGGGAGCACCGCAACCCTACGAAACATTAGAGTCGCGAAACGGCTGAATAAGCAGTTTGCGCGAACTCGCTAATGCGCAGTATGGGTTAAGGTGCCAAGTTAGTTAATAGTTGATAGTCAATAGTCGGTAGGTTATAAGTGATAGTCTATAGTCTATAGCTAATAGCTTGTAGAAATTATATTGTTAATTTTCTGATTGTTATTCGGTTGGCAATTCCGATTGATCTAATGAGCTCTTGATTGGCAATATTTCATCTCGCTTTCTAAAAAATGCAGCTAACTCTTCCTCCGTTAATATGGGATCAAAACGAGCACTTCTTGTCAAACGACCAATACTGATTTTGTCCGGTGCTAATCCACATCCAAACTCTTCTAACCATAGTATGTAGCCTGCTAATGTTTCTGCTGTCATTAGGTTTCTTATGGGCAAAAGTTTTTTATTAGATTGTTAATTCGTTATTCGGTTGGCGGCTGGAAATAATCATCAGCGTTACCGATAAGCCGCCTACCTCCTCCCAATATTTCTTCACCAGATGAATGTCTAAGTATGGGCTCAATCAAAGCTCCCGGAATGCCGTAAGCTCTAAATTGAGCGATGCAAACAGCTACAGCAGTCCATCCCTCTTGCAGATCACTTAGCTCTCCTGCCACGGCTCGTTGACCTTTTTTATCTAGATTCAATCGATCACCCACTCGCAATTGTTTTCCTTGTTGGGCTAAGATTGTTTCTATTTCTGCCATGGTGGTCATGGTTGTTCCTTTTTGGGCAGAGAATTATTTGATAATGAGCTAAATTATAATCGGTGGGCTTCCCGATTCGTACAAATACCGCTCATTTTCTTTTCTAGCTAGTCTTTGTTCAAGGCTCTCAACAATTGACTGATAAGTTTGTAAGGTTATCTGCCCTCTCAGCAATTGATTTGTTAAAAATTCAAATGTTTCTCTAAGATTTGCTAACTCTAGTGACGTAATCTCAACCGGTTTTCCCAGATCAATTAGAGGATTACTCTGATTTTCTCCTGCCATTTTGGCCTACAAATAACCCCGACCAGGTCGGGGTAGATATGATCCGCCAGCTGGCGGACCCGAGACTTGGTCAGAAAGTTACGTCATATTCAAATGAGCACGCCCTTCGGCTTCGCTCAGGGTGAAGCTACTATAGCAAAACTTGGAGAAAAATCAAGGGGTTTGAGATTCGTTGCCGACTACTCCCCGTGGAGAGGTCGGTTCTGGTCGGGCGTCACGGCTTCTAAAAGGTCGTCTATTTTGGCGGCGAAAAAACTGGGATCGGCTAATGTCCACCAGTGAATTCCTATTACCAAACGGATGTCGGGGTTGGCGCTAGTGCCGGCGTTTTCAAAGAGATGGAGGCGGACTCGGTTACCGCTAGGCTGGAAGGCGCCTACCAGAACGATGGGTAAAAGAGAATCGATAAGGATTCCAGTACTATCTGATTCTACGTTCTCCCACAAATAGGCGACTAGCTCTATTAACCCTTGGGGTGTGAGGCTGACTATATCACCGTCTTGAGCGTTGAGTTCGATAAGGCTGGTCATTTTATTAACGGCGGCTGGGGTCGGTAACGCTGGAAGGCCTGATTTCGGAAAAAACATCTTTATCAACAGGAATGCAGAGGATAAGGCCGTCGGGTGTAGCTAATCCGGCTAACCCCAGACCACAACGATCAAATAGGCAGGAGCCTGATGTCCTTTGGAGAATCTCTCCTTCCAAAAGACCGGTGTTAAACATTCCGTTTAGCAGCCTTATCCCTTCTTTTGAAAGAATACACTGGGTGCCGTCCGGAATTATTGAAGAAGGAAAAGGAAGATACTCTCCGTCTGAATTTTTCGGTAGGTAGAAGGATTGTGCTAGTGATGGTGCCATGATGCCTTTAAAGGCAGGCGGGTTTTATATACACCAATTACACACTTTTGGCAACTTTGGTAATCATGATAATGTGTCTATTCGATTGAAAAGGGGATGGAAAGTTTAGTGGGTTCCAGGCATTCGCCGGGAGGACAACGCAAGAATGGATAACGGCGGACAGCGGCGATATTCCCTAAAAGCATCAAACCAATCAGGCTAGCTGCAACTAATTGACTGATGAGGCGGTTGACGCGATGGTTAGAAACTAAACTCGTGAAGAAGACAGCGATGACGATGACTATACCGAAGCGGAGAACATTACTTCCGACTGTAAAGCCGGCCAGTTCCCAACCGGTCAGACCGAAAAGGAAAAAGAGAACGGCCCAGATAAAACCCGTTTGACTAACAGCTCGGGTTTGAGTGACGGAGTGCCAGAACTCTCTGACGACTTCACCGAGGGCAATCATCAAAAAAGGAAACAAAGGGTAGCGGTACCAGGGAGAGGTGTTTTCCCGGCCGGAGGTAACGAAAATGACAACCATCCACAAAATAGTATTAATAAGCAAAAAACGGTTGGCTTTGCCTGGCCGGGAGCCGACCCAGAGGAGAGCCAGCCAGCCTAGAAGCCACCAGCCGTCGCGAATGGGGCCAAAAACGTCAGGAGTGGTGAGCATGTAAAACCAACTCGTTAGATACGCTCCCCTGCCCGCTTGATTGGTTAGCGTCTGCCAGAAAGCGGGACCGCCGATTAAGTGACCATAGATGAGATAGAGGCCAAAGGAGATGAGAGTAACGGTAAAAAGTTGTTTGAGTCTAAACCAGTCTTTTTTAGCCAGTAGCCAATAAGCGATGACTAAGGATAAACCAAAGCCGGGGATTTTAATCCAGCCGGCAATCATCACACATAATAGGACCAGTCGCCACAGCCAGCGGCGAACATTAGTTGCGTAGAGCGTAGAGCGTAGTGCGTAGAGTCGATAGAACGCCCAGAGGGCAAGGAGGATAAAGGGAGTCAAGATGTTCTCCAAATAACTTTGGCGGTGGGAAAAGACGGCCAGCGGCCAGACAGCGAAGAAGATTAGAGCCCAACGAGCGCTGGCCCTACCGAATAACGATTTGCCTAAAAGGTAAGTGCCAAGCAGAGTAAAAACGCTGGCGACAAAAGCCGGCAAGCGGACAATGAGGTGGGGAATTTGGCTAAAACCGCGGTAGCCAAGAGCATAGGCTGGCAGGCTGATGAGAAGCGTGCCCAGTGGCGGCAGGTCAAACCAAGGCCGGACAATCCGAAAGCCGAATTCTTGGACCGGTTCAAAGGGCATATATTGGGAGCGCCAGATTAAGAAAGGGTTGTTGGTTTCAAAGACAGACAGGCTGGTGGGGCTTGAGAAGTTTTCTAACATGGATAAGCCCGCCCAGGTATAGAAAAGGCCGTCGTCGTTTTGGTAAACGGGAAAGCGGTCGCCGCGGTCAACACGGAGAAAGATACCAAGGATAATGAGTAACCACAGTAACAAAAAAGAGACGGGTTTAGTAAATTGATGAGCCGTTACTGCCATAAAAATGGGTTGGTGGTGGAGATGCTGAAGTAAATTCAGCATGACGAATAAGGTCATTCTGAACTTGTTTCAGAATCTTTCAAAAGCCCCTAGTTAAGGTACAATCAAAACAAAACGATGACTTCCCGTATGGCAATTGTACTCCATTTAGTAGGCTTGGGTTTGACGATCGGTTTGATGACTGTTTTAGTGGTAATTAATTTGTCCGGCTATGATGCTAGAAGTGCCCTGGCTTTAGGGCTGACGGGGACGAAGCTGCGCCTCACCAAGCTGACGCCCCAGCCGGACTTTTGTAGCTATCCCCTGCCTTTGCCAACTGCGGACGATAAAAACTCTCGTGATTTGACGATTTACCCTTTCGACTCGAAAATCTCCGGATTAATTAATTGTAATAATGGCTGTGTGGTAGAGATGACTGATTTAGTGTCAAATGAAGTCTGGATGATATCGCTCATCGGCCCGAGCGATCCGAAAACGGCGGTACCCGAGGTTGGTAGCGTGGTGGTGGATACCGAGGCCCGAATGGTGAGCTATACGGTGGGAGGTAATGATGATAGAAAAAGAGTGGTGCTTGACTCTCAAGGCAGAATGTTACAGTGGATTGACGAAACTCCGGGAACAAAAACGAGGTTGACTTTCCTCGGCTACCAGCCGGAAACGGAAACGCTAATCTACTCCGATGGGTCAGGGTCAGTTTACTATTACCTAACTAGAGGGATTGGTTTGTGGATTGATCCGTGCCGCTAGATCCTGTAAACAAGTAATGATGATTGTTTTCTTAAGATGTCATTAAACGATCTTATTAAAATTGGGGTTGCATTGAGAATATAAATCGTGCTACAAAATTAAGTATGCCTGACCAATCAACTGACCCGAATTCTCCGACGACAATGCCTGATCCGATGGCCGGTACGCCAGCGGCACCGACGGCGCTAAATCCCACCGAGCCTACCAGCCCAACTCAACCGCTATCTCAACCAACTACTCCCCCAACTGAGCCAGAACCGGTTAATCCAATGCCGGAACCAATAGTTCCAACTCCGACTTCTACCATCCCTGAACCGCCCCTGATGGTGACGACGCCGGTAGAACCGATACCAGCTGCACCAACTGTTCCGACGCCCGAGCCGGCGTCAACTATGCCCTCTCCTAGCGGAAGCCCTACTTTTGAACCAATGCCGATGACGCCAGATGCAACGACACCAACTATCCTAACTCCGGTTAGTCCGGGAGTACCGACTATGCCCGGTGAACCGCCCAACGGCAAAAAGAGTGGGGGTAAAAAGGCGCTCCTAGGATTACTGATCTTTTTTGTGTTGGCCGGGGGGTTAACCAGCGCTTACCTTCTGGTCCAACGCATCAGCGATTTTCGATCGGGAGCCCAGTCAACGGTGCCCTCGCCGGCTCCGATTAGCAGACCAACGCCATTGCCTCGACCCAGTCCAAAGCCAATTCCGACGTTGATGGCGACGCCGAGCGCAACGCCACGGACTTCTCCTTTACCGACAACTACTCCAAAAGCCAGCCCGTCAGCCACGCCGACGACGGGAACAACCCAGTAGATCATTTCTTCTAGTTACTGATCACTTGCTGATGAAGTGGTGGTTAGCCAGGCCTGCAAGGCGGCAGCAATTTCTGGAAGTTCCTGGAGTAGATTTGAATTTAATAGTGTTCTCACGTCCGGGGCTCGATCGGGAGGAGTACTGAATATTCCTTGATCGAAGTGGCCGATGGGAATCAAGTTGTATTTTTTCGGTAACAATTCGACGCCGACGAGAACTGCATCGGGGCTGAGGCCAAAATGTTCTTGATACTCTCGGCTAGTGTGACGGATTTCAATACCGTATCCTGTCAGGTCGCCTGGTGGTAAGAGATTAGGTTCACGCTCCCTTGAATTATATCTTCTGGGCATAGATTGTTCATAACGCTTTTTCCAATCAATGACAAGTGAGACCTCTAAACATTTACTCACCGAAGCTTTAGCTGGGAGGGCACTTCAGCTTGAAAGAAAACATCACTCAGCCTCTATGCTAATTTAATTGTTGTTCTGATAACGATCAGCTATTAATTTAAATTCGATATCCCGACGAAATGTATTTATTCCAGCGCCTATCATCTCAATAAGTCCAATGGCAAAAACTTCTAAAAAAATTAAGTGGTTATATTCGGGGACTTTATGTGCAAATAACATCATCAATACATCGGCAATTACGTAAGCTGCTCGCACACCCTTAGCCCAATCTAAATTTTG
>Ga0209342_10006429_pt1 | contig 11932 bp, 11 predicted proteins | sample RifCSP16_2_FD_184023 | JGI IMG/M metagenome (GOLD analysis project Ga0209342, IMG submission 184023) | Soil microbial communities from Rifle, Colorado - Rifle CSP2_sed 16_2 (SPAdes) (version 2) | ecosystem: Environmental > Terrestrial > Deep subsurface > Rock core/Sediment | place: Rifle... | reverse complement strand
ACCGGCTCCCGCGGGTCAATTCAACTAACTGTAGGTCGATCGTTCTCGCTTCCGGTCAGTCGGCCGCGGAAGCGGCTGCAACCACCTTCCCGACCTGCGGCGGTGCGAAGACCAGGAAGATGGCATTCAGCACGATGCCGAGGACAGAAGCCGTGGCGATGGCCGGCAATCCGCTGGGGAACACGACCGGGATCGAGACCGGCAAGAAGCCGCCCGGGAATCCTATGTTGCCTCCGATGCCGACAACCATGATGACTGCCCCGACCGCAAGATTGCGCGGATCGAACATGCTGACCTTGTGCTCCTGCATCAGAGCGAAGCCCTGCATGCCGATCACGCCGAACAGGTACACGGCCAGGCCACCGCTGACCGCCAGAGGTACCGTTCCCACGATGGCGGCGAGCTTGCCCACGAAGCCGAGCAGAATGGCGATCACGCCTGCGGCCATGATCGCCGGCCCGGAGTAGTTCCGGGTGATGACCATCAGAGAGTTGTTCTCCCCGTAGTTGGTCCCGGCCGTCGCTCCGACCAGTCCGTTGATGAAGTCGCCTATCCCGTCCAGGATCAGGTTGAAGCCGATGTAGTTCTCAAGTCCGTACTTCTCCCGCCCGGCTTCCTCAGCGAAGCGGTCGACATACAGACTGATTTGATACAGGTGCGCCGTCGACTCGGGGATCGTAGCGATGGCCATGATCGAGATGCTGGCGATCGCGGTGAACACCAGGGGTCCCGAGAACGAGGGGAAGGTGAAGTGAGGCACCTGCAGCAAGGGGGCCGCGGCAACGCTGGTGAGGTTAACCGATCCGGGATCGACCACGGCCGAGAAAAGATACCCGATGATCGCTCCCAATAACACTGGCAGCATACCGATGAAACCTCGGTTCTGCATGTAGACCGAGAGCAGGATCGTCACAACGAGGGTGACGATCGCCACGAGCCAATTGGCGTTCGCCAGATCGAGGGCGGCGAAAGCCAACCCAAAACCGATGATCGCAGCGACGGATCCGGTCACCACAGGCGGCAAGACCTTGTCGACGGCCGCTTTCCCGACGGCCCGCACGACGAAACCGACGATGATGTTCAGGATTCCGGTTACTACGATGCCGGCTTGCATCGTGCTTAGGACTTCATCCGGGACCGGCTGTCCGAATGCAGGCAAACCACCGGTCATCGTGGCCACGATCCCCAGGTACGCGGCGATGTAGCTGAAGCTCGAGCCGTAAAAGAGCGGGATAAACGATCCGATGCCGCGTCGTGCCAGAGTCAGAGCGACGATCGTCGAGACACCCGAGGCCAGAAGCACGGTGCCGACGTGGAACCCGGTAAAGGCCGCAACGAAAACCGTTGCCGGGAACATCGTCAAGACGTGCTGGAATCCGAGCAGGATTAGTTGGCCTAGTGGGGGTGAGTCATTAGGGAGATAACCATGGACTTTTGGTCCAGCATTCATTGCAGCTTCCTCCAGAAACGAGTGATGGCCTCTGTGAGAGGCCGATTCAGGTTTGCCCTTTCGCAAAGGTCAAGCGTTGCCTCGGCCCACCTCCTTTCCGCCGGGAAGAAAACTGCTCCCTGGAAGGAGCAGGAGTGACAGAGTCTGGACCCAAGGACGCCTTGATCGAGGGTCCGCGAAGCGCGGCCCGGCAGAGAATAACGCACAGGCAAACGACACCTGAAGTCACGAGTGGGGGTCGGCCTTCCGGGTGACAGATCGAGTCATACTTTCCCAGGTTAACCCCAAGCGATACCGGAAGTCACGGCCTCCAGGGGTCGTGGGCAGAGGGGGTCTGATAATATGAGAGGAGGATCCCGCCTCTGACCAAGAAGGGACATGAGATTGGACAAGTCGACCCCGCCCAAGCCATACGTCTTCATCCCCGACGTTCGATCGGCCGCGCCGGACGTGCCGCCGGACAGCATCTTGAGCAGGACGATCTACGTGGACGACCTGGTGAAAGTGACAGCTTTCACATTTGCCCCCGGCCAGGAGCTCAGCGAACACACCGCCTCCCGACCCGCGATTCTCCACTTCCTCGATGGCGAGGCCCTGCTTACGCTGGGGGACGACACAAAGCGGGCCACGGCCGGCTCCTGGGTCTACATGACGGCCAACCTGGTCCACAGCGTCCGGGCCGAGACCGCAGTGAGCATGCTCCTGCTGCTTCTGAAAGCTCCGGAGGGAGACTAGCCCCGGGAAGCCATGCCTGCCCTGACGCGTTGGTACATCAAGACCTCCTTACTCTATCTCATTGTCGCCCTTGTCATCGGAGGCCTTCTTGCGGGGAGGTCCGCACTTGGCCTGCCATCAGAGATCGGCGCCCTCTCGCCGGTTTTCTTCCACTTGTTCATGGTCGGCTGGGTGAGTGAGCTCATCTTCGGCGTCGTCTACTGGATGTTCCCAAAGATGTCCCGTGAGAACCCGCGCGGAAACGCCCAGGTGGCCTGGGGCACCTACGTTGCGCTCAACGTCGGTCTTCTTCTTCGAGCCGTGGGGGAACCCATGGCCTCCCTGACCGGATCCACCGGTTGGGGAGTGGCGTTAGCCCTCTCGGCCTTTCTGCAGTGGATCGCCGGGATGGCTTTTGTCGTCTCGACATGGCCGCGAGTCAAGGAGCGCTGAATGCCGCGACTGAGCCGCTGGGCGATCCGGGCTGCCCTGCTCCATCTGGGGCTCGGTTTCACACTCGGAGCAATGATCCTCATCAACAAGGGGCTCGGGGTATGGCCGGCCGTCTGGCGTTGGCTGCCGGCACACATCGAATTCTTGCTGATGGGCTGGACACTCCAGCTTGTCATCGGGATGGGATTCTGGATCCTGCCCCGGTTTGACCAGGGGCAGTCGCGCGGGAACGAGCCTCTGGCATGGATCGCACTTGGGCTGCTCAATACCGGCGTCCTGGCGACGGCTTTGGGGCCGGTCCTCGGCGGACCCGGATGGCTGCCCATTGCTGGCCGAGCAATGGAAGCCTTAGCAGGCCTGAGCTTCTCAGGACACGCCTGGCGGAGAATCAAGCCCCCCGGGGCTTAGTCCCCTGCGGCCAGTCCCACACCCGACTCAAGCGACGGCGAGCCAGTCCTGACCCTCGCGGAGCCCCATCCCGGTCAGTTGCTGGCGAATGAGCTTTCGCGCACCTCTCGCCCCGACAGCCGCCAGAAGGATCGGTCGATCGACCGACTTCCAGAGCCGGGATAGGCCGGCCGGGGCGATCACCGGCAGGCCGCGCTGCTGGCGACCGATCTTCTTCGGATCGACATCAATAAAGCCGACCAGAGGCGCGCCTTCGCGGACCAGGTGCTTGGAGAGCCGACGCCCCATCTGGCCCGCGCCCCAAACGATCACCGACCGCCGGTCGCGCAGCGGCCCCCGCACAAGGTAGTGCGATTTCGCCCTCAGAAAGTTCTCGACTGAATAGCGACTGTCGGTGCGGGTGAGCCGTACCGGATGCTCGCGCCACGAAAAAAGCGCCTGCGGGACCTTGACGAAGCGCGCTCCGGCGAGATGGAGCCTGAGCCAAAGATCATAGTCCTCCGGCCAGCCATGATCCTCGTAGCCCCCCAGACGATCCAACCACGAATTGCGGATTATGGTGGATGGGTGTGCCACAGGCGCCTCGACGAACATCTCCCGGCGAATGTCATCCGCCGAAACCAATCCGTTCAACCACTCGAGGTATAGCCGGAAACCTTCGCGCACCTGGTCGACGGGGAAGGCCTCTACCATACAACTCACGACGGCGAGGTCGGGGTCGGCATCCATGCGCGCCGCCTGTTTGGCGAACCGCTCAGGATGAGATCGATCATCGGCGTCCATCCTGGCGATGAGCGGTGACAGGCAGGCGCGCCAACCGGTGTTGAGAGCCGTCACAATCCCGGCATGGTCCTGACGGATGAGCCGAATCCGGGCATCTCTGGCAGCCCAGGCGGTCACCCTGTCGCAGCTCCCATCGGTGGACCCATCATCCACGATCACGAGCTCCCAGAGAGCGAATGTCTGACTGACGATAGATTTGATCGCCTCGTCGATCGTTTCCTGGGCGTTGTAACATGGCATAAGGACCGAAATGAGCGGAGCGCGTGTGCTATGATCAACTCGACGTTCCTTATCGAGTTCAGGAGACTTCATGCTGCCGACCGATTCGAGTCTGTCCTCACTCTGGGCGGACATCCTTACGTTTCTCCCCCGTCTGGCAGTCAGCCTGGTGATCCTCATCATCGCCTGGCTGCTGGCGGTATGGGCGACGAAGGGGCTTCAGCAGGCACTCCAGCGGCGCAAGGTCGACCGCGAGCTCACGGTCCTGCTCCGCTTGATCGCACGGGTGGGCATCCTTGCGCTCGGAGTCATCCTGGCCGTCGAACAGCTCGCCCCGGGGCGCTTCTCCAGCCTGATCGCCGGGCTGGGAGTCGTCGGCCTGACGATCGGTTTCGCGCTCCAGGATGTCACCAAGAATCTTATCGCGGGGATTCTACTTCTACTGCAACAACCTCTTCAGATCGGTGATACGGTTGAAGTCGCCGATTTCGCCGGGGTAGTCACGGACATCTCCCTGCGTACGACGGAGCTGCGGACGCACGACGGACGGTACGTGCTGATCCCCAATGCCAATGTCTTTCTGAGTTCGGTCGTCAACTACACTCGATCCATCGAGAGACGGATCGAGATCTCTCTGGGCGTGGCTTACGACGCAGATCTCGACAAAGTCGCCCGCGTCGCCTTGGAAGGCATCCGCAAGATCCCCGGCATCCTCGAGAAACCCGCTCCACAGGTTGTCTTCTCAGCCTTCGGGTGGACGACAATCCAGTTCACCGCGTACTACTGGATTGACACGCGCCAAACAAGTGCGACCGAGGCTCAAGATATCGGCGTTCGGTTGTTGAAATCGGCCTTCGAAGAGGCTGCCATCGGTACGCCTTTCACGTCCGCTTCTGGCTGAGTAATTGTCCAATCGAAGACGTGCACTCGCCCCACACGAGTCGGTCTGCCAGACCGGGAACACCCAGGCCGCCTTTCCCTAACGCATAAGGCTCGCGAACGAAATGAGTGGTTTGTCCCTGTTTGTCTTGGCGGAGGCCTAACAGCCGATTCAGCTTCGGGCTGAGCCGGGCGCTGACCTCACCCTCTGCTCACTCTGCCGCCGACAGATCCACGCGCATTAAGGCCTTCCATTAAGGCCTCACTCTCCCGCGATGAACTGCTTTTTCAAGGGTGAGTGGGCGGCGGAGCTGCCCACTCACCCTTGAAAAAGCACTCTCCCCTCCCCCGGCAGAGAATCCGGGGTAGAGAAGTCGCGTATCAGGCCGAGGGAGGGGGAGCAAGGGGGTGGGGGCCCATGCTGGTTCGTCCACAAGCAGTTTAGGGGAAGGGACGGGAGTCCCCGTGTCGCCAGGATTCATTCGCAAGCTCATGGCTTGCTGACCGATTCTCTGCGGTCTAACGGTCGCCGTGTGCAACCGGGCCGGTCGGACCAGGGAAGGGAAGAGGAGTGGTTAGAGGAACTGCTCGGCGTAGTGACACGCCACCGCGTGGCCTGGCTCGAGCACCCGAAGCTCAGGCTCATCAACGGCGCAGTTAGCTTTTGCGATCGGGCAGCGAGGGTGGAAACGGCAGCCCGAGGGTGGATTGATCGGGTTGGGGATCTCGCCCTTTGGGATCGTCCCTTGTCGACGCGAATTCGGGTCGGCGACGGGGACCGCGCTCAGGAGGGCCTGCGTGTAGGGATGAAGCGGCCTGGAATACACCATCGGCAGCGGCCCGATCTCCGCCATTCGTCCCAGGTAGAGGATGCCGATCCTATCACAAATGTATTTGGCCGTCGCCAGATCATGCGTGATGAACAGGTAAGTCAGCCGCAGTTCATTCTTCAACCTGACCATCAGATCCAGGAGCAACGCCCGCACACTGACATCTGCCATGGCGATGGGCTCATCCGCCACGACCAGGTCGGGGTGGGGCACCAGCGCCCGGGCCAGCACCGCCCGCTGCCGCATGCCGCCGGAAAGCTGGTGCGGGTAGCGCTCGTAGATCTGGCTGGCCGGGGTCAATCCGACCTGCTCCATCATCTTCTCAACGATCGTCCGGCTTTCGGCACGGTTCGTGCCAAAGAGGATCCTGTGCGGATGGCCGATCTGGTCCCCGACCTTCATACGAGGATTCATCGAAGCAAAGGGATCTTGAAAGACGACTTGCATCCTTGCGCGCAGTTCTCGCAGTGGTTCCCCTTTGAGGTGTGTGATGTCCAGTCCATCGAAGATGATCTTCCCGTCGGTCGGTTCCAGCAGCCGCAACACCAAACGCCCGATCGTCGTCTTCCCGCTGCCGCTCTCACCGGCCAGCCCCAGGACTTCTCCACGATCGATGTGGAAAGAAACCCCGTCCACAGCGCGTACGTGCTCGCCGCCTCCCGCCAGGATTTGATCGAGGACGCCCTGCTGGACAGGGAACCATTTCCTCAGATCCCGGACTTCAACAAGCGGTTGCCTTTGCGAGGGAGTTCCCGCGCCTTCAGGAGCGTTCAAAGCCGGGCCTGTACTTTTTCGCTGACGATCTCCGGTTGATCTTGATAGAGCCAACAGTGGACTCTCCGCCCCGGGGTCACGAGCTCAAAGGCCGGATCGCGCACGCGGCAGATGTCCATGACCTGCGGGCAGCGCGGGTTGAAGCGGCAGCCACGCGGTGGAGCGATCAGGTTCGGGGGCGAACCGGGCATCTTGTAAAGATCGTCCCGCCCCAGCCGGATGTTCGGTACAGCCCGCAGCAGCCCTTGAGTATAGGGATGCTTTGGGTCGCGGAACAAGTCGTGCACTTCCGCCATCTCGACCAGTTGACCGGCATACATCACGGCCACACGATCGGCGAGCTCGGCGACAATTCCGATGTTATGCGTGATAAGAACGATCGTCAGCTCGAACTCCGCTTGAAGCTCACGCAGCAAATCCAGAAACTGGGCTTCGACAAGGACATCCAGCGACGTCGTCGCCTCGTCGGCGATGACGAGATCAGCTCGAAGTGCCAGCGCCAGCCCGATCATGACCCGCTGGCGCATCCCTCCAGAGAGCTGATGCGGGTAATCGCCCAAGCTTGACTGGCGAATTCCCAATCGGTCCACCAGTTCGCTCGCCCGGGCTCGGGCGGCCTTCAGACTGGTCGACGGTTGATGCACCCGTATCGTCTCGGTCATATGATCGACCACGCGTTGAACCGGGTTGAGCGAGGTCATCGGATCCTGGAAGATCATACTGATGCGGCTGCCGCGTAATTCGCGCATCCTGCGGCGGGACAACTGCATGAGATCAACGCCGTCGAACAAAAGCTGGCCTGAAGCGATCACTCCTGGTGCCTCGATCATGCGCATCAGGGCTTTGCCGAGGGTCGTCTTGCCGCAGCCCGACTCGCCCACCAGGCCCAGCACTTCCCCTCTTTGAATATCGAACGACACATGATCGACCGGCGAGAGCGTGCCGACCCGGGTACGATACTCAACTACCAGGTCTCGGATACCGTAAAGGACTTTATCCACTGACGTAAGGAGTCAACTCTTGACCAGGCGCGGGTTGAGGATTTCGCTCAGCCCTTCGCCAAGCAGGCTGAAGCCCATCGCGACGAATGTTATCAGGACCCCCGGGAAAGTGACCATCCACCAATGGCCAGCAACGAGGAACGACTGGCCTTTGCTCAAATCGTAGCCCCAATCGGGGATATCCGGGGGAAGCCCCAGACCGACAAAGCTCAGCCCGGCTTCGGTCAGGATCGCATCGGCGACATTCAATGAGAACACCACAGCCACTGACGGGATGACGTTAGGAAAGATGTAACGAGCGAGGATCGTGATCGGCCTGGCCCCAATACTACGGGCGGCCTCGACGTACAGCTCTTCCTTGATCGACAACACTTGGCCGCGGACGACGCGAAAGAAGGTCGGGATGTAGATGACCGATATTGCAACCGCCACGTTGATCAAGCCCGGCCCGAGCATAGCCGCCATCGCTACCGCCAACAGCAAGCCGGGAAAGGAGTACACGCTGTCCATCGTAAGCGACAACACGCGGTCGACCGCGCCCCCCAGGAAACCTGAGATCAGGCCCAGGCTGATCCCGATGCTGGACGAGAGCAGGGCCGACATCAGGGCAACACCCAGAACGGTGCGCGCTCCCCACATCAGCCGGCTCAGGATGTCCCGCCCCAGGTTGTCCGTCCCCAAGAGGAAGTCCCGGCCCAGGTTGCCGGTGACTACTGCGAGGCCAGGTTGCTCCGCCAGCGCATCCGGTACCTTTTCCTGGCTGACGAAGATGAGATCCACCTGGCCGGCCTGGAGCGCCTCCAGCATTGACGCCTGATCCTGGAAACGTTCGCCGTTGGCTCCGAGTTGCCGGGCGAGATTGACGCCATTCTGATTACGCTGAACCCCGATGACCAGGCCGGTCAGATCCGCGCCCGGGCCGACTGGGCTTTCTCCGGCTCGAGCCAGGAGCGCCTGTTCTCCTCTGCCAGGAGGCGTGAACTGTGCGCCGACGAACTCGTTCGGATCATAAGGGGCGATCCTGGGGGCCATGAGAGTCATGGTCGTCATGAATACCAGGATCAGAGCCCCAAAGATGGTGATGTACCACTCGGCCCCGTACCAGATACGCCCACGCCAGATACGTCGCAGAATGCCGACGTTCTCATCCACAAGCAGCGGCGGCCGGACGGGTACGGCGTCGGGGGTCGTGGTTGTCATGGGATTAGTACCGAATCCTCGGGTCGAGGAATCCGTACAGCGTATCGACCACGAGACTCATGCCGGCTACCAGCAGGGCGAAGAACAGAATGGCCCCTTGAACGGTTGTGAAATCGCGGTCGTAGATCCGGTCGATAACCAATCGCGCCAGGCCCGGCCAGGAGAAGGTGGTTTCTGTCAGGATCGCTCCCGCCAGCAGGATCGCCAGTTGAAGCCCTAGCAATGTCACGATCGGGATGAACGCATTCCGCAGGCCGTGTTTATAGACCAGGACGGCCTCGCGCAACCCTCGAGCCCGACCGGCCGTGATGTAGTCCTGCTCCAACACGTCGAGCATGTTGGCACGCGTCAGGCGGGTGAAAATGCCCGCAAGGACCAAGCCAAGGGTCAACGACGGAAGCACCAGGTGGCGCAGCGCATCTTTCAGAAGCGCCCAATCCCCCGTGAGCACGGCGTCCACAGTGTACATCCCCGTGATGATCCGCTCGGGTGTCATGCCGGGGTCGAGACGACCCGAGACCGGGAGCCATCCGAGCCGCGCTCCAAAGAACATCTGAAACATGAGGCCGAGCCAGAAGATCGGCATTGAGTACAGGATGATGCTTGCAATCCGGATCCCATAATCGGCAGGGCTCTTGCGGTGTTGGGCCGCAAAGGCGCCGGAGAACACACCCAGGATTCCGGTGATGATCATCGCCGAGATCGCCAGCTCGACCGTCGCCGGGAAGAAGGTCCTGATCTCCTGGGTCACCGGGAGTTTGCGGGTCATCGACTGGCCGAAGTCAAAGCGCACCACGCCGCCGATAAAGTTCAGATACTGGATATGCAGTGGTTTGTCCAGTCCGACCGCCGCCCGAAATGTATCCAGCTGCTCCTCCGAGGCGCCTTCACGCATGATCGCCACCGCCGGGTCGCCCGGCAAGACGCGCAGAATGACAAACACGAGTGTGACCAGGATGAGAAGCATCGGAATGGTCAGCAGGAGCCGGACTGCGATGTATCGTCGAAGGGCAGGAGACATACGTAACTCAACTGAGGCGGCGAAATTGGTGTCCCGGGTCGACCGGACAGTTGCTGAGAAGCAGGGGCTCGAACGCCAGCCCTGCGCGTTCGAGCCCCACGATCTTCACACGCCCATCAGGCGTATCAGCCTCGGCTCACTTCTTCTCGAGCAAGAAGTAGTGCAGAAGCGCGATCGGATCGAGGACAACGCCGGAGACGCCGTCACGGTAGGCGACAACCAGCTTGCCCTGGGCCATCGGGACGAACGGGCTTTCCGTGACCCACAGATCCTGGACTGCTTCCAGGTCAGCAATTCGCTTGGTCTCATCGAGCTCAGATGCTTGTGCTTCCAGAAGCGCATCCATTTCGGGGTTGCTGTAGTACGAGCCCGACCAGGCTGCTGGCGAGTGCGCGAAGACATTGGTGTAGTTGTCGGGATCCAGATAGTCCGGATACCAGCCGAGCAACGACACCGGAAGCTCTCCGGCACGACCTGCGTCTCGGTACGCCGCCCATTCGAGGAAGTTCAAGGTGACTTTGACGACACCGCTGGCCTCCCACTGCTGTTTGACGACCGCCGCCACATCGGCCTCGGTGTCACCATAGTGGGTTGGGCTGTACCACAGGTCGAGCACGAGCGGATTGGCCTCGGTGAAACCGGCCTCTGCCAGAAGCGCCTTGCCGGCCGCCACATCCTCTGTTCCTTCGTACGTCGGCTTGTAGCCAAGGAAGCCGGGAGGCACCATCGAGAACAGCGGGACCTTGATTCCCTGCCAGCCCAGATCCGTCAGTTGCTCACGGTTCAGGAGCTGGGCCAGACCCAGTCGGACCTTGGGGTTGTCGTAGGGAGGCGTCGTGGAATTGTAGACGATGTAGCGGATTTCAGTCCCACCCGCCGTCTCGGTCACAATGCCGGCAGCCGATTGCATCGCCTCGAAGTCAGAAGGCGACAGGCTCTTCCAGGCAACGTCGATCTCGCCGTTCTGAAGCGCCAGGGCCATCGTCGGCGAATCGGCAAAGTAACGCACGATCAGCTTCGGGGTCTTGGGCTGGGCACCGTAGTAGGTCGGGTTCGCCTCAAAGATGGTTTCCTCGCCCTCGGTGAAGCTGGTCAGCACGTAGGGTCCAATGCCGCACGCGCTGTTTTCGGTTCCAGCCTCGGTCGCCGACCACTGCTTGGGATTGAGGATCTTCCAGGGGTTGGTGGCGATCAATTGAGGTGCAAAGGGGTACACGGCATTGAAGGTCACATTGACCGTCAGATCGTCGACCTTCTCGACCCCGCTGACGTAAGCGGAGTACAGGAAGCCGGCGTTTTCGCCTTCTGCCTCATTGATCGGGGGGATGCGTTCCAGGGAGAACACGACCGCATCGGCGTTCATCGGATCCCCGTTGGGGAAGGTCACATTTGGACGCAGGTGGAAGGTATACACCGTTCCGTCGTCACTGACGTCATAACTCTCGGCCAGAGCCGGCTCGACTTCCCCGGCCGTGCCGGGCTTGACATTGAGCAAGCCGTCGGCGCACTGGTGGAAAAGCTCCCAGTCGTGGAAGCTGTAGACCCAGGCCGATTCGAAGCTCGACCAGCTATCGGTCGTGCCGAGTACCAGAGACTCAGCCATCTTCGGCGCTTCCGTCGGCGGAGGTGGGGCCTCCGTCGGGGCCGCGGCTGGTGGCGCACTTGTCGGCGCGGTCGTCGGGGTCGCCGCCGGCGCGCAAGCCGAAAGGGCCATCGAGGCCATAATGATCAGGCTGAGCACTACGAATGTGGTTCGGCGTTTCACGGACTCTCCTCCTTATGAAAGACCATATGGGTAGTGCAGGTGTCTTAGTATGCGGAGTCTGCTTGGGTTTGTTTCAGGGTCGAACCCTTGCCGATTCACCTCCTCTCAACCATGTAATTCGAATGCGCAGGCGCCCGATCTCCTGCGCACACATATCCATCAAGCCCAGGTTGTGGCTTCTGGGGAACCAATGGCGAATGTACCGAGATTTTAACCTTTGAGTACCTGGGCGTCAACCGTGCTCGTAAGGCTCCCGGAGCTTTGAAAGCTCCGGGAGCCTGGTGATCCCTACGGCGCGATGACCATCCCGGATGGGAGTATTGCGCTTTTTGGCACAACCACGATCCCATCTCGCACGCTCCAGTTCTCCTCGTCGATCTCCGTCCCAAGGGGGAAGGGTTCGATTCGCACCCCCTCTCCGATTCTGGCATTCTT
>Ga0209342_10006428_pt1 | contig 11933 bp, 11 predicted proteins | sample RifCSP16_2_FD_184023 | JGI IMG/M metagenome (GOLD analysis project Ga0209342, IMG submission 184023) | Soil microbial communities from Rifle, Colorado - Rifle CSP2_sed 16_2 (SPAdes) (version 2) | ecosystem: Environmental > Terrestrial > Deep subsurface > Rock core/Sediment | place: Rifle... | reverse complement strand
TGGCGTCGCCGGTGAAGGAGTCGAGGCGGAGCGCGTTCAGCAACGCCACCGAGGCGCCCGACGGCTCGGCGCCGTCGTGCGTGGGCCGCTCGCGGGCGAGGAGCCGCTCGTGGTCGGCGGCGCTGGTGAACCAGGCGCCGCCGGACGGATCCCCGAAGAGCCGCTCCAGCTTCTCCGAGAGCTCGACCGCGGCGGCGAGCCAGCGGACGTCGAACGTCGCCTCGAAGAGGTCGATCAGCCCCTGGCCGAGGAACGCGTGGTCCTCCAGGTACGCCGGGACGCCGGCCTCCCCGCCGAGCCAGGTCCGCTGGAGGCGGCCCTCCTTCACCATCCGCTCGAGGACGAACTGGGCGGCGCGTTCGGCGGCCGCGACGTATCGACGCTCGCCGAGCACCCGGCCGCCGAAGGCGAGGGCCGAGATGGCGAGGCCGTTCCAGCCGGCCAGGATCTTCTCGTCCCGGAGCGGGTGGACGCGGCGCTCGCGCAGCGCGCGGAGGTGCTCTCGCGCGGGCGCCAGCGACTCCCAGGTGTCCTCGTCGGGCGAGGGGACCCAGAGGATGCTCCGCCCCTCGAAGTTCCCCTGCTCGGTCACCCCGTGGAACCGGAGGAACCCGTCCGCGTCCGGGCCGAGCGCGTCCCGGAGCTCTCGCGCCTCCCAGGCGAAGAAGCGGCCCTCCTCCCCCTCGGAGTCCGCGTCCGTGGCGGAGTGGAGGCCGCCCTCGGGCGAGGTCAGCTCGCGCAGGAGGTAGTCGAGCGTCTGCCGGACGACGCGGGCGAAGTCGCGCCGCCCCGTCACCTGCCAGGCCTCGGCGAAGGCGACCGCGAGGAGCGCGTTGTCGTACAGCATCTTCTCGAAGTGGGGGACGAGCCACTCGACGTCGGTCGAGTACCTGTGGAAGCCACCGCCCACCTGGTCGTGGATGCCGCCCGCCGCCATCCGCTCCAGCGTGAGCGTCGCCATGTGGAGCGAGCGAGGATCGCCCGTCCGCCGGTGGTGCCGCAGCAGGAGCCTCACCGGCAGGCTCGACGGGAACTTGGGGGCGCGCTGGAGCCCCCCGTGCCGCTCGTCGAAGCTCCGGGAGAAGAACGCCACGGCCTCCTCGATCGGCTCGGGTCCGGGCGGCGCCTCCGCCTGCTCGCCGTGGGCGGCGAGCGCCGTCTGGACGGCCCGGACGAGCGAACCGGTGGCCTCGGCCACGCGGGGGCGGTCGCGGCCCCAGAGGTCCGCGATCTCGACGAGGATCTCCAGGAACCCGCGCGCGGGCCCGCGCACCCCGTCGCGCGGCGGGAAGTAGGTCCCGCCGAAGAACGGCTCCTTCTCCGGAGTGAGCCAGACGCTCATGGGCCAGCCGCCGCCACCGGTGAGGAGCTGGACGGCCGTCATGTAGACCCCGTCCACGTCGGGCCGCTCCTCCCGGTCGACCTTGATGGCGACGTACCGCTCGTTCAGGACCCTCGCGATCTCCTCGTCCTCGAACGACTCGCGCTCCATCACGTGGCACCAGTGACAGGTCGAGTAGCCGACGGAGAGGAACACCGGACGTCCGGTGCGGCGCGCCTCCGCGAAGGCCTCCTCGCCCCACGGGTACCAGCTCACCGGGTTGTGCGCGTGCTGGAGGAGATACGGGCTCCGTTCGAGGGCGAGCCGGTTGGTGTACCGGGGCAGGCCCCCCTCGAGGTGGTGGGTGCGCGGGGCGTGAGGTGAGCCTCCCGAGGCAGCCGCCTCGGCGAGCCGCCGCGCGAGTGGCTCCGGGAAAGGAGCCGCGCCGGGGAGGGGGCTGAGCATGGGTGGGGGTTAACCGGCGAGGCCTCAGGCTTCAGGCGCCTTCCTCAGAACAGCTCGTCCAGCGCCCGGGCGATCCGGTCCTCGATCTCCTTGCGCATCTTCCTGGCAGCCTGGACGGTCTCCTCGATCGCCGCCTGCAGGTCACCGGCGGGGCCTCCGGGGATCACCCGGAGCGCCTCGCGAGAGAGCGCGCGCCCGCTCGGCGCCTCTCCCCTCCTCCCGCCGTTCAGGAGGACCAGCTGTGCCTTGGGCCCGTCGCCCATGGCTTCAAACGTACGCAACGGGCCTCGGTGATGCAGGGCCCAGGGCGGGACCTCCGTGGGGCCGCTCGGGGTCAACCCTTGATCACGGCCAGCGGCTCGAGCCGGGCGACGAGGCGTGAGATCCCGGCGCCGGCCATCACCGCGACCACCTGCGCGACGTCCTTGTAGGCCTCGCTCATCTCCTCCGCGAGCGTCTTCTTCCCGCGGGCGAGGATCTCGATCCCCCTGGCGGTGAGCTCCCGCGCGATGGAGCGGCCCTTCGCCCGCCGGAGGGCCTCGCCACGCGAGAGGAGTCGGCCCGCCCCGTGGCACGAGCTCCCGAAGGTGTCGGCCATCGCGCGGGCGGTCCCCGCGAGGACGTACGAGTAGCGCCCCATGTCGCCGGGGATGAGCACCGGCTGCCCGACCGACCGGTACGGCTCCGGGACCCGCTCGTCACCGGGGCCGAAGGCGCGGGTGGCCCCCTTCCGGTGGACGAGCACGCGACGCCGCTCGCCGTCGATCTGGTGCTCCTCGAGCTTCGCCACGTTGTGGCAGACGTCATAGAGCACGCGCGCGCCCAGGACGCGGTCGGGGAGGTCGAGCGCGTGAAGGAACGCGCGGACGGCGAGGCCGGTCATCACCTGCCGGTTGGCCCAGGCGAAGTTGGCGGCCGCCTGCATGGCGCCCAGGTAGCGCCGCCCCTCTGCGCTTCCCACGGGGGCGCAGGCGAGCTGGCGGTCGGGCAGCGCCGCGTAGTCGGCGCCGAAGGCGCCGAGGCGCGGGGTGAGCGCGGCGAGCGTCTCGTCGCAGACCTGGTACCCGAGGCCGCGCGAGCCGGAGTGGATCTGCACCACCACCTGCTCCGGCCTGAGTCCGAAGGCCTCCGCCGCGTCGGGGGCATGGATCTCCGCGACGCGGTCCACCTCGAGGAAGTGGTTGCCGCTGCCGAGCGTGCCGAGCTGATCCGCGCCGCGCTGGTGCGCCCGCGCGCTCACCGCGGCAGGATCCGCGCCCGCGAGCCGCCCGCCCTCCTCGCACCGCTCCGCATCGTCGGACGCGGCGCGGAAGCCGCGCCGCACCGCCCAGCCCGCCCCCTGGACCAGCACCTCCTCGAGCTCCCGCTCGGACAGCTTCGGGATCGCGCGGCTCGCGCCCACCCCCGTGGGGATGTCGCGGTAGAGCTGCGCCGCCAGCGCGTGCAGCCTGGGGCGGATGTCGTCCGCGTCGAGCCCGGTGGTCACCAGCCGGACCCCGCAGTTGATGTCGTACCCGACGCCGCCCGGCGAGACCGCCCCCTCGTCCGCGTCCACCGCCGCGACCCCGCCGATGGGAAAACCGTACCCCCAGTGAATGTCAGGCATCGCCAGCGAGAAGCGCAGGATGCCCGGGAGATGGGCGACGTTCCGCACCTGCTCCAGGGCGGGGTCGTCGGGCGCGGGCGGTCCGACCGAGTAGACGCGGCCCGGCACCTTCATCCGCCCCTCGCGGGGGAGCTCCCAGAGATCGCCCTCGATCCGGCGCAGCTGCATGAGCGAACGTTATCCGGCGGCGCTGGAGTCGGCCAGGGGGCAGCTAGACATCCAGCACCACCTGCCCGACCCATCCGTCCCCCTCCGGCTCCAGCCGGGCGGTGTGCCAGGTGACCGCCTTCACGTCGAGCCCCTCGGCGTGCTGCTCCGGGTCGTGGCGCCCGAGCGCGACCACCGCCTCGGCGCCGCCCTCGTCGGCGCGGAGCACCTCGACCGCGCACGGGATGACCCGCTCGGTCGCGAACCGGAAGAGCAGCTCCCGCAGGAGCGCGACCGCCGTACCCGCCAGGTCGGGGCCGCCCTGCACCGCGAACCGTACCTCCCGCTCGGGCGCGACCGGTCCACCGCCGGCGAGCAGGGCGCCCAGGGCGAGGGCGAGCCGCGCGATCGCCTCTCCGGCGGTCGCGCCGCGGACGCGCACGCCCATGTCCGCGGTGTGTTCGAGGTCCTCGAAGGGCTGGGGGAGCGCGAGGCGCACCGGGGGAGCCTAATCTCACGCCGCCGCGCGATCCGCGAGCGGCGCGATCTCCCGCGAGGAGACGCGCAGGAACCGCCACACCAGGCTGGCCGCGACCGCGGTGAGGCCGAAGCAGAAGCCGCCCCACAGGCCGGTGACGCCCAGCCCGAGCGTGAACCCGAGCAGCACGGACGCCGGCAGCCCGACCAGCCAGTGGCCGATCATGTTGGCCGCGAACGTGAAGCGGGTCTCGCCCGCGCCGCGCAGCACGCCGGCCCCGACAGCCTGCAGCCCGTCCGAGATCTGGAACAGCGCGGCCACGCGCAGCAGCGGCACCGCCGCCGCGACCACCGCCGCGTCGCCGGTCATGCTCCGCGCGATGATCTCGGGGAAGAGCACGAACATGAGGGCGGAGATCGTCATGAAACCCGTCCCGGCCGAGAAGGCGGCTACCCCAGCCCGCCGCGCGCCTTCCCGGTCGCGCGCGCCCACCGCGAGCCCCACCCGGATCGAGCCGGCGTTGCCGAAGCCGATGGCGACCGTGAAGGTGAGGCTCGCGATGGAGATGGCGAGCTGATGGGCCGCCAGCGCGCTGGCCCCGAGCCGGCCCGAGAGGAATGAGACCAGCGCGAAGATGCCGACCTCGGCGCCCATGTGCAGGCCGATGGGGAGCCCCACCCGGAGCGCGGCCCGGAGCTCGGCCCGGTCCGGGCGCCGCCGGAACCGCCCCGGAGCGGGGTGAGCCACCCCGCCCGCGGCGAGCGCGAGCATCGCCGCCTGGAGCGCCGCGCACAGGCTGGTCGCCAGCGCGGCGCCGGCCGCGCCCATCTCCGGGATCGCCCGGAGCGGCCCCGCCCAGGCGGGGAGCGAGCCCCCGCCGAACACCAGCAGGACGTCGGCGGGCACGTTCAGGAGGTTCGCGAAGATCGTCGCGACCACCATCGGCCGCACCGACCCGAGCGGCTGCAAGTAGGCGCGGTGCCCGAAGTAGAGGAGGAGGAAGGGAAGGCCGGGGAGGCGCCACGTCAGGTACCGCTCCGCCTCGTTCGCCACCGCCGGTGGGATGCCCAGCGGGGCGAGCAGCCTGGGGACCAGGGCGAGCGGAACGGCGAGCGCGGCGCCGAGGCCGAGCGACAGCCAGACGCCCTGCCAGAGGAGGCGGCGGGCGCGGAGGGGTTCGCCAGCGCCGATGGCCTGCGAGACCAGGGGATCGAGGCCATGCATGATCCCCATGCCGAAGACGGTGATCGCGAAGAAGAGGGAGTTCCCGAGCCCCGCGCCCGCGAGCGGGATGGCCCCGGCGCGCCCGAGCACGGCGGTGTCCACCACGCCCATGAGCGCCTGGCCGCCCTGCGCGAGGGCGACGGGGACGGCCAGGCGGGCGAGCGCTGCGAGCTCGGAGCGGAGCGTGCTCGGCGAGGCCATCGGGGTTCCGGGCGAGCGCGGGAACATAGCAGACGCCCCCCTGGCCGCGGTTGGCAGGTTCCTGCCAGCCGCCTTACCCGAAAGGAACCGGCCAGAGTTGCGCAGGAATCCTGCGCCATGCACAGGGTTCGCGCGCCTGGTTCTCGACGGCCAAGCCTCGATCTGCTTACTTGGGCGTCCTTTTGACCTCTGACCTCGCAAGAGAGGCCTCCGCGAGCGCGGACGCCTCCGGGCCGTCAAGCGCGCCACCCGCCCACGCTCACCGGGCCCCTCCCACGGGCAAGGCGCTCCTCGGCCTCGCGCTGGGCGCGCTGGGGGTGGTCTACGGCGACATCGGCACGAGCCCGCTCTACGCCATCAAGGAGTGCTTCAACGGGCCCCACGGCGTCAGCGCCACGCCGGACAACGTGCTCGGGGTCCTCTCGCTCGTGGTTTGGGCGATGGCGTTCGTGGTGACCTTCAAGTACCTGTCGTTCGTGATGCGGGCGGACAACCGGGGGGAGGGGGGCATCCTCGCGCTGCTCGCGCTGGTCGGGATGAAGGGCAACGCCCGCGCGGGCAGGCGGGTGTTGCTCGGGCTGGGGTTGTTCGGGGCGGCGCTCCTCTACGGGGATGGCGTCATCACGCCCGCCATCTCGGTCCTGGGCGCGATCGAGGGCGTGGCGGTGGCCGCGCCCGGGCTCGAGCACCTGATCGTCCCGGCCGCGGTCGCCATCCTGGTCGGGTTGTTCCTGTTCCAGAAGCGCGGCACCGCGACGGTCGGCGCGGTCTTCGGCCCGGTGATGCTCGTCTGGTTCGCCACCATCACCCTGACCGGGCTCAACGGGGTCCGGCTCGACCCGACGGTCCTTCGAGCGGTGTGGCCCGGTTACGGCGTGTCCTTCTTCCTCCGGCACGGCTGGCACGGGTTCCTGGTGCTGGGGAGCGTCGTGCTCGTCATCACGGGCGGCGAGGCGCTCTACGCGGACATGGGCCACTTCGGGAAGCGGCCCATCCGCTTCGCCTGGTTCGCGGTCGCGATGCCGGCCCTCCTGATCAATTACATGGGGCAGGGGGCGGTGCTCCTCCACGAGCCGGGCGCGGCCCGCAACCCGTTCTACCTGCTCGCGCCGTCGTGGGCCCTCTACCCGCTCCTCGCGATCTCCACCGCCGCCGCCGTCGTCGCCTCCCAGGCGCTCATCTCCGGGGCGTTCTCGCTCACCCGGCAGGCGGTGCAGCTCGGCTACTCGCCACGCGTCACCATCCGGCACACCTCTCGCTCCGAGATCGGCCAGATCTACATCCCGGAGGTGAACTGGGCGCTCGGCGTCGCCTGCGTCGCCCTGGTGCTCGGGTTCGAGTCCTCCTCCCGGCTGGCCGCCGCCTACGGCATCGCGGTCACGGGGACGATGGCCGTCACCACGCTCCTCTTCCACCGCGTGGCGCGCGACCTCTGGGGCTGGCCGCGCTGGCGGGCCTGGGCGGTGACCGCGCTCTTCCTCGCGGTGGACCTGGCCTTCTTCGGCGCCAACGTCGTGAAGATCAAGGACGGCGGCTGGTTCCCCATCGTCGCCGCGATCTTCGTGTTCACCCTCATGACCACCTGGAAGCGCGGCCGCGAGGCGCTCGCGCTCATGCTCAGGGACTCGGGCCTGCCGCTCGACCTGTTCATGGCCGAGATCGCGCGGAAGAACCCGATGCGCGTGCCCGGCACGGCGGTGTTCATGACGTCCAACCCGGGGGGCGTGCCCCCGGTGCTCCTGCACCACCTCAAGCACAACAAGGTGCTGCACGAGCGGGTGATCCTGGTGTCGCTCGTCACCCACGAGATCCCCGCCATGCACGAGCCGGAGCGGGTCACCACCCGGGAGCTGGGGAGCGGCTTCTACCAGGTGCTGGCCGGCTACGGCTTCATGGAGACGCCCGACGTGCCGGCGCTGCTCGACTCGCTCGCGCGCCGGCCCTCCGCGGCGGGGCCCCGGCTCGTGATCGTGCCGATGGACACCACCTACTTCCTCGGGCGCGAGACGCTCCTGACCAACGGCCCGTCCGGCATCCCGACCTGGCGGAAGCGGCTCTTCATCATCATGGCCCGCAACGCCCAGACCGCGAGCGCGTTCTTCGGGCTGCCGCCGAACCGGGTGGTGGAGATGGGAGCGCAGATCCAGCTGTAGGACTTGAAGATCCCTCTGCCCGCGCGGCCCGCCGTCCGGTGCCGCGTCAGCTCGCCGGCCGCCGCTCCGCCTGCGCAGCCTGCTCCGCCTGTGCAGCCTGCTCTCGCTGCGCCGCTTGGGCCGCTTGGGCCGCCCGCGCCCCATGGCACTCGTGGTCCGGGATGAGCTTCGGGTCGTCCACCACGTAGGTCCACCCGCACCAGCGGCAGCGGTAGCCGATGACCGACTCGCCCTCCTCGTCCCCCTCCACCTGGAGCGCGATCCGGTCGAACAGGATCGCCATGCGCCCCGAGACCACGATGGCCGGCATGTGTGCCTCCCCAGCTCCCAGCGCTTCGCCGTCGCATTCGCGAGCGCTGACAGCTCAGTATCGTCCTCGGGCGCGCCGGGATCGGCGCCCCTTGCGGAACGGGAAGACCGCCGCCTGGACGCCGGTTCAGCCTCTGCTACCATGCGCCGGTGATCGTTCTCGGCATCGACCCGGGCTCGCGCCGCTGCGGCTACGGGGTGGTCGTGCGGGAGGCCGGCAGGCTCCGGGTGGTCGCGTCCGGGGTGCTCGCCCCCGGAGGGCTCCCGGTGGCCGAGCGGCTGGCCCGGATCCTGGACGGGCTCGAAGAGGTGATCGCGCGCGTCCGGCCCGCCGAGGTCTCGGTGGAGGCGGTCTTCGCGGGCGCCTCGCCCCGCTCGGCGCTGGTGCTGGGGCAGGCGAGGGGAGTCGCCCTCGCGGCCGCCGCCCGCGCCGGGCTCCCCGTCTTCGAGTACGCGCCGGCGCGGGTGAAGCTCGCCTTCACCGGGAACGGCCGCGCCGGCAAGGACCAGATGCTCCGGACCGCCCGCATGCTCCTGGGCATGGCGCCCGGCCTCTCCGACGAGGCCGACGCCCTCGCGCTCGCCGTCTGCCACCTCGCCACGCGGCCGCTCCGGCTCGCCGGGCGCGCCAGCGGCGGGCTCCCGCTCGCCCCGAGCGTGTCGAAGGCCCGCGCCCTCGAGCGGCTCCGCCCGGCGCGGCGCGATCACCGGAGGGGCGCGTGATCGCCCGGCTCACCGGCAAGCTCGCCGAGAAGGGGGAGGCGCACGCGATCGTGGACGTGGGCGGGGTCGGCTACCTCGTCCACCTCTCGCAGCTGTCGCTCGCGGCGCTCCCGCCGCGCGGCGGGGCGGTGACCCTCCGCACCATCACGCACGTGCGGGAGGACGCCCTGAGCCTCTTCGGCTTCGCGAGCGAGGAGGAGGAGGACGTGTTCCGCGCCCTCATCCAGGTGAAGGGGGTCGGCCCGCGCGCCGCCCAGAACATCCTCTCCGGCATCGAGGCGCGCGAGCTGGCCCAGGCGGTGGCCCAGGGGGACGTGGCCAGGCTCACCAGGGTGCCGGGCGTGGGGAAGAAGACCGCCGAGCGGCTGGTGGTCGAGCTGAAGGAGCGGCTCGTCGCCCTCGCCCGCGCGGCCGGCCCCGCGCGCGCGACGCCGGGTGCCGGCGCGCTCGAGCAGCTCCGCACCGCGCTCGTGAACCTCGGCTACAAGCCGCCCCAGGCGGACGGCGCGGTGGACGCGCTGCGCGACGCGGCGGAGGGGAAGAAGCTGGACGAGCTGCTCCGCGATGCGCTGAAGCTGCTGCGGGGGTGATAGGATTTCCATCATGCCCAGCCGGCCCGCGCTCCTCACCTTCGACGTCTACGGGACCGTCCTCGACTGGCGCGCCGGCCTGCGCGCCTCCCTCGCGGTGCGCGGCGTCCCGCTCGGAGAGGGAGACTTCGACAGGCTCGTCGACCGGCAGGGGGCGCTCGAGCGGGAGGGGCCGGTCCTCCCTTACCGCGAGATCACCGCGAGGAGCCTGATCGAGGTGCTCGGCCTCGGGCCCGGCGACGCCGAGGCGGTCGCGCGCGAGGTGGGCGCCTGGCCCGCCTACCCGGACTCCCGGCCCGCGCTCCTCCGGCTCATGCGCCGCGCGCGCTGCGCCGCCCTCACCAACAGCGACCGCGCCCACGGCGAGCAGGTGCAGGCGCGGCTCGGATTCCGGCTCGATCACTGGCTCTCGGCGGAGGAGGCCGGCGTCTACAAGCCCGATCCCGCCTTCTGGCGCGCCCTGGCCCTCCGGACCGGCGCCGCGCTCGGCCCGGCGTGGTGGCACGTCTCCGCGTACGCCGACTATGACCTGGGCGTGGCGCGGTCGCTCGGGCTCACCACCGTGCTGGTCGGCCGCCCCCACCGCCGGCAAGGGCCCGCGGACCTCGTCGTCCCGGATCTGCTCGCGCTCGCCGAGGTGGTCGACCGGCTCTCCCCGCGGGCGGAGCCGGAGTGGGGGAACGGGTAGTCACTCCCCCGTGCTACGTTCCCCGCACCGATGCCGGTCAAGCCGCTCCGCGAGGTCTCCCCGGGTGCCCAGGAGGGCGAGGAGCGCCTCGAGCAGTCGCTCCGGCCCGCCACCCTGGACGGGTGTACGCCTCGGCCGCGAAGGGGCGGGGCGAGGCTCTGGACCACGTGCTGCTCTCGGGGCCGCCCGGCCTGGGCAAGACCTCGCTCGCCCACATCCTCGCCCGCGAGCTGGGGGTCACGCTCCACGTCACGAGCGGTCCGGCGCTGGTGAAGAAGGGCGACCTCGCCGGACTCCTCACCGCGCTCGCCCCGCGCGACATCCTCTTCATCGACGAGATCCACCGGCTCTCCCCCGCGGTCGAGGAGGCGCTCTACCCGGCGATGGAGGACTACCGCTTCGACGTGGTCCTGGGCGCGGGGCTCGGCGCCCAGACCATGGAGATGAAGCTGGAGAAGTTCACGCTCGTCGGCGCCACGACGCGCACGGGCCTGCTCGCGAGCCCGCTCCGCGACCGGTTTCCGATCCAGGAGCGGCTCGAGTTCTACAGCCCGGAGGAGCTCAGGGAGATCGCGATCCGCGCCGCGCGGAAGCTGGCGCTCCCGGTGGACGCCGACGGCACGGAGGAGCTGGCGCGCCGCGCCCGCGGCACGCCCCGCATCGCGATCCGGCTGCTGCAGCGGGCCCGCGACTTCGCGCAGGTGGAGGGGGACGGCCGCCTCACCCGCGAGATCGTGGACCGGACGCTCGCGCGGCTGGAGGTAGACGCGCGCGGCCTCGACCGGATGGACCGGCGGATCATCGCCGTCGTGATCGACACCTTCGGCGGCGGGCCGGTCGGGATCGACGCGGTCGCGGCGGCGGTGGGCGAGGAGTCCGACACGATCGAGGACGTCTACGAGCCGTTCCTGGTCCGGGAGGGGCTCCTCGCCCGGACCTCACGCGGGCGCGTGGCGCTGCCGGCGGCCTTCGCCCATCTCGGCCGCGAGCGTCCGGGCGGGAAGCAGGGCGGGCTGTTCTAGAAGACCACGCGCCGCGCGCGCCAGCTCGGCCGGCGGCCCGTCACGCGGACCAGGAGCAGCCCGGCGAGGAAACCGCCGATGTGGGCGAAGAACGCCACCCCGGTGTTCGCCCCCAGGAAGACCGAGAGGAGCTGGCCCGCGAACCAGAGGCCGATGAAGAAGCCGGCCGGGAGCGGGATCACCCGGATGAAGATCACGATGATCACCAGCGTGAGGACCCGCGCTCTCGGAAAGAGCAGCATGTAGGCGCCCAGCACTCCGGCGATCGCGCCGCTCGCGCCCACCATGGGGATCTGGAGGCCCCTCGGGTCTCCCAGCGCCGCGGTGGCCACGATCTGCACCAGCGCGGCGACGACGCCGCACGCGAGGTAGAAGAGCAGGAACCTCCGCCGCCCCAGCGCGTCCTCGACGTTGTTCCCGAAGATCCACAGGAAGAGCAGGTTGAAGGCGATGTGCATCAACCCGCCGTGGAGGAACATGCTGGTCAGGATCGTGAGCGGCGGAGGGACGATGTCCCGGAGATCGATGTCGGAGAAGGTGAGGATCTCGTAAGGAACCGCCCCGCCGCGCAGCGCGGTCTCGTGCAGCCGCTGCTGGAGGAAGTCGCCCAGCACGCCCGCCCGCAGCGCCTCCGGCAGCATCGGCAGGTCGAGCTGCCAGAGGAAGGCGAGCACGTTCGCCGCGATGAGCGCGAACGTCACGATCGGTGTCCGTTCGACCGGGTTGTCGTCCTTGAGTGGGATCACGCGCGAACCTCGCCGCCGCGCATGCTACAGGGCTCTGCCATCGAGAAGCGGGACAGTCTGACAGCGGTGTCGCGGTGGCCGGTGACGGGATAAGGGAGTCCGACACCCGGTGGGGGGTCGAACGGGCGAGCGGTGGGTGTAGTCGTAGAAATCATTTGAAATTTCAGCATGTTGACGCTTGGCGTCGCCGAAGCGGCCAAGCGCGGCGCGCCTGCTGATTGGCACGTCGATTGCTCTCAGGGGTACCCGCCCGGGCGCCT
>Ga0209342_10006427_pt1 | contig 11934 bp, 10 predicted proteins | sample RifCSP16_2_FD_184023 | JGI IMG/M metagenome (GOLD analysis project Ga0209342, IMG submission 184023) | Soil microbial communities from Rifle, Colorado - Rifle CSP2_sed 16_2 (SPAdes) (version 2) | ecosystem: Environmental > Terrestrial > Deep subsurface > Rock core/Sediment | place: Rifle... | reverse complement strand
ATGTCCGCCGTTTCGTTGAGATCACCGCCGGTATCACACCGCCTCCGGCGCTGGTCGAGGCCGTATTCAAGGAGACGGAAGGGAACCCGTTCTTCGTCAACGAGATCGTGCGGCTACTGGTGACAGACGGACGTTTAGAGCACCCGGAGGCCGTGAAGCAGTGGAGCGTCACGATACCGCAGAGCGTGCGCGAGGTGGTGGGCCGGCGGCTGGACCACCTCTCGGATGCCTGCAACAAGGTGCTGACGATCGGCGCCGTAATCGGCCGCGAGTTCGGCCTTCGGGTGCTCGAGAAGGTGATCCTTCGACAGGCTCAGGATGAGCGGTTGAGTGGCGACCGGCTCCTCGAAGCCCTCGAAGAAGCGGTCGCGGCGCGGGTGATCACAGAGGTCCCGCGCCCAGCGGACCAGTACAGCTTCTCGCACGCGCTGATCCGCGAGACGCTGTACGAGGAGCTGACCACGACGCGCCGGGTGCGTCTCCACCGCGGGATCGGCGAGGTGCTGGAGGAGCTCGACCCGGAGGCGAACCTGCCTCAACTCGCGTACCATTTCGCAGAAGCGGCGCCCGGTGGCGACGTGGAGAAGGCGGTCGACTACGCGCGAAAGGCCGGCGAGCGGGCTGTCGAACTGCTGGCCTACGAGGAGGCCGTGGGCCACTACGAGCGGGCGCTCCAGGCCTTGGAGCTGAAGGATGCGCCGGACGAAGCCCAGCGCTGCGAGCTATTGGTGGCCCTGGGCGAAGCGCAGATCAGAGCTAGCGACCCCCGCAAGGCGATGGCGACCTGTGAGCAGGCAGCCGGCATCGCCAGGCAGATGGGATTCCCGGAGCTGTTGGCCCGCGCCGCTCTGGGTTTCGAGTGGGCCAGGTTCGCCGCCGGCGGAGGGGTAACCTTCGGCGAAGAGTTCCGCCTCGGCGTCCGCCTGGTCGAAGAGGCGCTGCACAGCCTGCCCGGTGACGACAGCACCATCCGGGCGAGGCTGCTAGGCCGCCTGGCCATGGCTCTCTGGACAGATCTATCCAGAAGGGCGCCCCTCAGCGAGCAGGCGGTAGAGATGGCTCGGCGCCTCGGCGAGCCGGCGACCCTGGCCGCGACGCTGGCGGACAGGCATGTCGCCGTCTGGGGGCCGGAGAACCTGGACGACCGCCTGGCCGCCGCCGCCGAGATCATCGAACTGGGCGAGAGGACTGGCGACAAAGATGCGGTCCTGGACGGCCGTAGCTATCTCGCCGTCGACCTGCTGGAGCTAGGAGACGTCCAGGCCGCCGACCGGGAGATCGAGGCCTGCGCCCAGCTGGCGGAGGAGCTGCGGCTGCCCGGCGCGCTGTATACCACTACCATGCGACTGGCGATGCGTGCGCAGATGGACGGCCGCTTCGAGGAGGCAGAGCGGCTCGCCCAGCAGGCGCTGCAGGTGTGCCAGCGGACGCTTGCGGAGAACGCACTACCCTTCCGCTCGGCGCAGATGTTCTCCCTGTACTGGGACGAGGGGCGGCTCGAGCAGCTCGAGATGCCAATCAAGACCTATGTCCAGCAGTTCCCGGCTATTGTCACCTGGCGTTGCGTCCTGGCCCTTGTCTTTCGGGAGATGGGCCGGGAAAAGGAGGCGCGCGCCGAATTCGAAGACATCGCCAAAGACGACTTCGCGGGCCTGCCGCAGAACGTGCTATGGCTCATCGGCATCGCTATCATCGCCGAGGTCTGCGCTTTCCTCTGCGACGCTGCCCGTGCCACCGTCCTGTACGACCTTCTCCTGCCCTACGCCAACCGGAACGTTGTCGCCGCGCCTGGCATGAGCTGCGTCGGCTCCGCTTCGCGCTACCTGGGCCTTCTGGCTACTACCATGTCGCGCTGGGACGAGGCGGCTCAGCACTTCGAAGACGCTATGGAAATGAACCTCAAGATGGGAGCGAGGCCGTTCCTGGCCCGCTGCCAGCAGGAGTACGCCGGCATGCTCCTGGCGCGTGATAAGGCGGGCGACCCTTCGGCTTCGCTCAGGGCAGGCCGGGAGAAGGCGCTCCAGCTCCTGAACCAGGCCCTGGAGATCGCCCAGGAGCTGGGCATGAAGATGGTGGTGGAGCGGGCGCTCAAGCTGAAGCTCGAGGCGCAGGGCATCTCGCTCAGCGACCTGGGCACATCGATCGATACCGTGGCGAGGGAGGTGCTGGCCGACCAGCCGGACTTGAAACCGCACGCGGCGCCCGACGGCACCGTCACGATCATGTTCAGCGACATCGAGGGCTCCACGGAGATGACGGAACGGCTCGGCGATCAGCGATGGATGGATCTGCTGCGGGAGCACAACGCCATCGTCCGCGAGCAGGTGAAGACGCACGGTGGCTTCGAGGTCAAGTCCGAAGGCGATGGTTTCATGGTCGCCTTCCAGAGCGCGCGGCGCGCCCTTGAGTGTGCTATCGCCACCCAGCGCGCCTTCGCGAGCGAGCAGGGCGTAGGGGCGAGGCTTCGGGACGACGGGACGGAACGGCAGGATGTTGCGGATGACGATCGCGTTATCGATTCCGCAACTGGTTCCGAAGCCTCGCTCCTACAGGGCTCGACGACTGAAATACGAGTGCGCATCGGCCTCCACAGCGGTGAGGTCATCAAGGAAGGAGAGGACTTCTTCGGGCGGAACGTGATTATGGCGGCGCGGGTGGCCTCGCAAGCCCAAGGCGGCGAGATACTGGTGTCGGGCGTACTCAAGGCGCTGGTGGCGGGATCAGACGTTCCGTGGGGCGAGAAGCGGACGGGGGGCCTGAAGGGCCTCTCGGGCGAGCACGAGATCTGGCCGGTGGCGTGGGAGAGCGAAGGGCCGAAGGCCGTGACCAGATAGACCGGCGGGCGCCTGGATGGGCACGACCGCTTGCCGCGCGGCCGCAGCCGTAACGTTCTGGGCCCTTCATTCGATATACCTTGCGATGGAGCGTTTTGACTCGTTCGCCATGACCACAGCCGCGGTCGGCGAGCGAGACCTAATTGTGCGCCTCAAAGAATTCGATGAGTCGGCCTGGAACCAGTTGTACGATGCGTACTTCTCCAGGCTGTACCGTTACTTGTACGTCCGCGTTGGTACGCAGGGGGAGGCTGAGGAACTTGCGGCTCAGGTCTTTGAAGAGGCCTGCAAGCGAATTCGCGGCTACCGCTACCGGGGGTCGTCCATCTCGGCCTGGCTTTATCGCATTGCCCACAACCGCTTTGTGGACTGGACGCGCAAGCGCCGCCCAGTGCCCATGATGAAGGAGGCGGCCCAGCCGGACCAATCGGAGCAGGTCGCCGCGCGTGATGAACTGGCGCGGGCGCTGAGCGGCCTAAGCCCGGACCAACAGCAGGTACTGGTGCTCCGCCACATCGAGGGGCACTCAGCGGCGTCGGCCGGCGAGATCATGGGCAAAAGAGCCGGCGCTGTCAGGTCGCTGGAATTCCGGGCGCTAGGCATCTTTGAGGCGAGTCCTCAGTCCCGTGGCGGCGGGGGAGCATTTACGATGAAACGCACAATTGAAGCGGCGCTGGACGCTTGCCTGGCCCGGCTGGCGCAGGACGAGAGCGTGGAGCAATGTCTCCGCGATCACGAAGTCATCGCTTCGGAGCTAAGACCGCTCCTGGAAGCGGCGGAGGCCATGCGCGCGAGGGCTGCCGGCATCCCTGAAGCGTCTTCGCAAGCGGTTGCTTCAGGGCGCGTCCGTCTGCAGACTGTACGGTCACGGCAGGCGGCGGCGAAGGATCTCGGCGGGCCGCTACGGGGAGGCCTGGGGCTGGTGGCGATTGCCGTTGGAGTAGTCGCGCTAGTCGCTGTCGGCCTTGTGTCCATGTTTATTGACCTCGGTGGGACCACAAGGCCGGCTCAAGCGGTAGGAACAGTGTCCAGCGCGAGCGCGGACACAATCGTGCTGGACACTGATGAGGGGCAATTCGTGGTCCGCATCGGCGGCCAGACAGCCGTCCTAGACCGCAGCGGAAATGCGATCGCCGTGGACGAGATCGTGCCCGGCGCGCGTGCGCGAGTCGAATTCGAAGAAGGGGAAGACGGGTTCTCCGGTCTGAAGGTGGAGATTGAGGAAGATGAAGAAGCCGGTTCCGCCGGCGCCGAGGTTGAGTTCAGCGGCATGATCCAATCGATCAGCGAAGGCAGTATGGCTTTGCAGGCTTCTTTCGGCACGGCCACCGTTCGCATCGACGAAGCTACGAAGGTTGAAGGGGCGCCACAGCCGGGCCGCACCGCAAACATCCACGCGACGGTGTTGCCGGATGGGAGCTACGGTGCCCGGGAGATAGAAGTGACCGGGGAGGATGGCGACGGCGAGGAGTAGGCGGGCGAGGAGCGCGGCTCCAGCGACAGCGAAGCCAATGGCCGCCGTGGAGAGATCAACGGGGAGCGCGGAAAGCGGCGGCGGTGAGCATCGGGAGGGCGACGAGGGCGAACCCAGCCCTAATGCCGCGTCCCCGAAGGAAGAGCCGGAAGACTAAGGGTTCGCGGCGCGCGGGACAGTCATGTAGCTGCCGCGCCTGGGCCACCCCGTCAAACCTCCGTTCGAATATCGCTTCGAAATCGCGAAACGTTTGGCGCCCGAACATCGATACAACTGTGAACAATGAACGCTAGTCCGGCCTCTTCGCCGTTGAGCGCCCAGACCATAATGGGCAGTGCTACCTTTCGGGTCATGAACACAGATGTGCTCGTGCTCACAACTGACTGGACCGATGGATGCAGCGCGAACCGCGTGCGTGCGGTATTCGAGGCGGTCGAGAGGCGTTTCAGCAGGTTCCTCCCGGGGAGCGAACTCTCGCAACTGAACGCGGTTAACGGCCATAGCGTGCGCGTGTCCCCGCAGATGTATTCGCTCCTCATGGCGTGCAAGCACTATCACGCGATCACGGGAGGTGTGTTCGACCCGTCTGTGCTACCGGGCTTGGAGGCCGCCGGTTACAACCAGTCGTTCGACTTGATGCCCGTCTGCTCAGACATTCCCGCGGAACTTCCTGCCGGGCAGTCAGCCTCCTTCGCCGAGGTCCGGCTGCGCGGTCGGGAGTGGACAGAGGTTGACATGCCGCCCGGGATGCGACTGGATTTCGGCGGTATCGCGAAGGGATTCGCAGTGGAGGAAGCGGCGCGAGCGCTGGCGGAGGTTCCGGACTTCCTGATCGATGCAGGCGGGGACATCCTGGCCCGTGGCGCCGGGCCGGATGGCGACGGCTGGTTGGTATCGATTGCGTCTCCTTTTGAGGGCGGTGGGGAGGCCGACCGCATCCGCCTGCGAAACGAGGCCGTGGCAACTTCTACGATGGCCCGGCGGCGCTGGCTGAGGGCGGGGCGCTGGCTACATCACATCATCGACCCGGCGACAGGGGAACCTGTCGCGAGCGATGTGGTCGCCGTTACGGTGACATGCGCCACGGCCACGGCTGCGGACGTGTACGCGAAATCCGCGCTGCTGATGGGCGTCCCGCGGGGCCTACGGTTCCTCGAGGCGCAAGGAGCGCGAGGGCTCTTCATATTGACCGACGGCACGATAGTTGCCAGTGAAGGCTGGCAAGGAGGTGGACTTTGAGCAGAAAAGTGGCACTAGTGGGATCCCTGCTCCTTACCACGGCGCTGGGGTTCTTCATATTCTCCACCGGTTCTAGGGCCGGCCTGTTCGGGAGCGACTCTCCGGAAGGCGCATCCGCAAACGCCCCACCCAGCGAATTGACGCCGTTGCCGACAGCGACTCCCCAAGTCATAGAGACCTACATCTACCAGGATGACTATGCCGAGGTGCAGGCTCCCGACAATTCCTCCGGGCCCGTCGGCTTCGATGCGGGGTGGGTGGACGACGGAGCATCCGTCCCCACGCCTGCGGGAGATGACGAGCACGAGTCCAGCGAGCACGAAGAAGGCGAGCACGAAGAAGAAGAGGATGAGGGATAAAGCGGATGAGGACGAATAGGGACGGAGAAGGGGACGACCAGTGGCCGCGAGTCCGCTGAGGAAATACCCCGGCAGCAAGCTATCCGCAGGCGGGGGTAGCTCATTGGTCTTTCTGCTACTGACCGGGTTCATCGGCGCGCGCGGCTGGCACGGATCAGATGCCGGCCCCGGCGATTACCCACCGGCAGGGGAAGTAATCACGTCCGTTGAGCAACCTGTGATCATTCGGCGCATACATGTCATCAGGCGTGTGAGGACCCCACCGTTCGAGGTCCCCGGCGAACCAAACACGGGGACCGGTGCCGCGCCAGCCGTGGCCCCCCGCCCGGACCTGCCGGCTGCGGCCGCAGCCTCGGTCCCTGTGGCCCAGGAGCCCGTGGCCCAGACTAGGGGAAGCTAGGTTGACCACGTTCCGCCTGGCGCGCGGCGGTTTCCCCTGGCTGGTGGCCCTCTTTCTCGGCGGGCTCGTTGCCGCAGGCGCTAACGTTCCGGACCAGTTGCCAAACACCGAGGTGGCACACCTTGGCTCCAGCCACCTCTATTGGTACATGGGCCGGGCCAGCGGGTTTATAGCGTTCAGCCTGCTGCTGGCGTCCCTGGTGCTCGGCCTTGCCGTCAGTTCGCGCGTGTTCGATGGGCTCCTGGTACGGCCCTGGGTGTATGAAATGCACCAGTTCCTGTCGCTTTACGTACTGGTGGTGACGGTATTCCATGCGCTCATCTTCCTTCTGGACCCGTACGCGCTGTTTCGTTTAGAGGACCTGATGATTCCGTTTGCGTCAACATACCGCCCAGCGGCTGTAGGGACAGGGACTATCGTCCTATACGGAATCATTGTCGTTTCTTTGAGCTTCTATCTCAGACAATTCATCGGTCAGCGAGTCTGGCGGCTGCTGCACTACCTGACGTTCGCGCTGTTCTTCGGCGCTCTCGTCCACGGCGTATGGGCTGGGACCGACACTCGGGAGCCGTTGGCGCAGGTCTGCTACCTCGTCGCAGGCCTCACTGCGTTGTTCTTTACGTTCTTCCGAATCCTGGCGAGCAGACGCGCAACCGTCACGAGGGCGGCAGAGCGCACGCGCCCCGGCGGGCCGTTAGACGGGTCCACCCGACGCGGCTTGCCGGGGTGATACCCGGGAAAGGCAACGAGCGCAGCAAGTGTGAGGGTGCGAAACAAGACAAAGACGAAACCGAGCGGGTCGGCGACCGGCGCTTCGGCGAACCGCGCTCAGTCGAGTTGAGCGGGCCTCTCCGGCGAACACGGGATCTGGCCGGTGATGTGGACGTAGAGGAGCGCCCTGTATGTCGGCAGGTCGGCTCAGGCCTCCAGGTGCGCCCGGACTTTGCCCAGCACTGCTTAGCTGTATGAGAATCTGCGGAAGAACTCCACCATCGCCGCCGGCGCCGTCGCAACCTTGCGCAGCACCGAATCGACCGTATCCAGCAGCGGGAGTTCCATCTCGCGTCCGGCTGCCAGCTCCTCGATGGCGCCGCAAGCGATGACACCCTCGACCGTCTTCTCGCTGATGAACCGCTGCCAGTCGCCCCCGCCGCCCAGCATCTCGCCCAACGTGCGGTTGCGGCTGTGCCGACTGTATCCCGTAGTGAGCAGATCGCCCAGCCCGGCGAGGCCGTGAACAGTCTCCGGGCGGCCGCCCAGCGCCACGCAGATGCGGCCCATCTCTTCGATAGCGACGGTACCCACGAACGCCTTGGTGTTGGTCCCGAGCCCCATACCGTCACTCATGCCCAGCGCGATGGCGTATACGTTCTTCAGCGTCGAGCATAGCTCCAGCCCGCAGAGGTCAGGCGTCGTCTCCACTTTCAGGTGCTCGTTCTGGAGTATGTGCTGCAGCCGGTGGCTGGCGTTAGCATCCGTCATCCCGACGATAACGGCCATCGGTGCGCCTCGCGCCATCTCAATGGCGATGGCCGGCCCCCCCATACTCCCTATAGCCACCTGTGAGGCCTCTCCGACCTGCCGCCAGACTACCTCGCTCAAGCGGAGGTTCGTCCGCGCCTCCAGCCCCTTCGCGATGTTAAGCAAGATCTGTCCGGGCTTCAAATGCTGCGATAGGTCATGCGCCATGCGCGCGACGATCTGCGAGGGCACGCTGAGGACGATGACGCCCGCGCCGTCCACTGCCTCTGCTAGCTCCCAAACCGGCTCGACGGCCGGGTGCAAATCTACGCCGGCTAGGTACTTCGTGTTCGTGCGTTGATCGCGCATCTCCTCAAGAACATCGGTCTCGATGCTCCAGGCGCGCACAGCGTGACCGTTTGAGGCGATCACCTGGGCGACGGCGGTGCCCATATTTCCAGCGCCGAGGACGGCTACGTTCTCTCGGCCTCTCATCTTTGAAATCGTTGGTCGCCCCTGCGTGCGCGGAGCCGCCAGCAGATGATGGCAAAGGCGGCGACATATGGAGACGCAAGGGTGAACGAAACAATAGCGAGCGTGGCTTCGTCTTTGATTACCCCAACGAAAGACGCTACGAGAAGGAGGGACGTGATCGTGATACTTCCGATCGGGAGACGCGAAATTGATATCACGTTCTTCGGCAGGGATGCGTCGAGCTATTCGAAGCGGAAGGTCTTCAAGTCTTGAGCGGTCACGACGTTCGCGAGGCCGTCGAGTTGGGGCTGCCCGCCGAGATGGGTGAGAACGATGGTGGTGTCCGGGGCGATGCGTTGCCGAATGACCTTCATGTCATCGAGGCCCATGTGTTCCGGTCCGCAGCCCTCGGTGTAAGTGCAGTCGAGCACGAGGACGTCGCTTCCTTCGGCTAGGTCGATGACCTCCTCGCAGAACATGGTGTCGCCGGTGTAAGCGACGGTCTTACCGTTGATGGTGGCCCGGTAGCCGAAGGCGTCCATGCTTTCCTTCACGTGGTTCATCGGCATAGACCAGAAGCTGACTGAGCCGGCCGTCTGTTCCTTCTTGGGGACGGCGTCCACGTAGATGCGCCGATAGCCGGCGTCCTTGGTGATGTTCGGGTAGCAGCGGTCCGCGAAGTCCTCGATCCAATCGCGTACTCCGGGCGGCCCAACGATATGAAGGTCCTTCGTGCGCTGAGTCAGGTACATGTACTCGAGGAACAGGAACGGAACGCCCATGAAGTGGTCGCCGTGGTGGTGGGTGAGGAAGAGTACTTCAATGTCTGGTAGCGGCACCCGGAGCTGTTTGAGATGCGGGAGAAGCGTTGGCGGTGCGTCGAAAATGTACTTCTTGTCGACGAGGAAGGAACTCCAGTACCGGCCTTCGGCGGCGAATGCGTTGCTGGAGCCGAGGAAAGTTATCTCCATCTACGCGGCCACACCTGCCTGTCCGGTAGGCAGGTACTCGCGGCATACACCGTCGAGGAAGGTGTTCAGCGCGGTCGTCGCCTCGTCGACCGCGCTGAACGCTTCGTCCTCGGCCTCCGCCGTGTCTCCGTACTTGGCGACGAGGTTGCGAGTCACCTTGGAGTGCTCGACATCGAGGCTGTGGTGGACGATGAAGAACTTTAACTCCTGCGGGTCGTCGATGCCGTAGAACTGCTTTAGCCCCGCTATCTTCGTCCCCGCCACCTCCGGAACCTGCGATTCGTAGGCGTAAAGCGCGGCGATCCCGCCTATGAAGGGGCTATCCTTCGTCAGCCGGCGGTAAGTGGTGATCAGTCCCGTCGTTTCTGGCAGCGGCGATGAGTCGATGATCTCCTCGCGCGTCAGGCCAAGCGCTTCGCCGAAGCGCAGCCAAAGCTCCGGGTGGTTGTTCGGTCCCTGTTCTTCCTCGACTAGGTTCTCGAGCAGTTCCTGGCGGTCCGGGAGATCGTCGCAGTTGGCGTGGGCGCCGCTAACGTATGTGGGGAACTGAAGCACGTGGTGGTAATACTGGCAGGCGTAGCCGCGGAGGGCATCTAGCGTGAGTTCGCCCGCCTGCCATTTCTGGTAGAACGGGTGCTTGAGCAGGCTGCGCTCATCAATCAGCGCGTCGATGCGGTCGCAAAGCTCCGCCGAGACGATTTCTCTTGTCGTCAAACTCCCCTCCTTCGGGCGAAGGTATCTATCTTGCGAAAGGAGCCGCGCCCTTGAGACCCCGCCTAAGGCGGGGCTACTGCAAGGACCCGGCCCCTCCCGATGTTGCCAGTTCCAGCCGCTATTCTACTTCTTAATGATGTTGATCGTGCAAGCGGAGCCGAGGCCGATGACGTGGGCAAGGCCGGCCTTTGAGCCCTCGACCTGCCGCGCGCCCGCCTCGCCTCTGAGGTGCCAGACGATCTCGACTATGTTCGCGACGCCTGTCGCGCCGAGCGGGTGGCCCTTGGAGAGCAGCCCGCCGCTGGCGTTGACGGGGATCTTACCGCCGATGCGCGTCGCTCCTTCGTCAATCATGCGCCCGGCCTCTCCCTCGCCGCAGAGCTGGAGGTTCTCGTAGTGCAGCAGCTCCGCTGTGGCGAAACAGTCGTGAAGCTCAACCTGGCTGAGGTCCTCCGGGCCGATGCCCGCTTTGGTGTAAGCCTCCTTGGCCGCGTTGCGCGTGAGCGTATTGATGTCGAACATCGTCGGGTTGCGCTCGCTGTACGGGTCCGACGTCAGCACTGATGCCGCGACCCACACGGGTTTGGTGGTGTATTGCTTGGCCTTGTCGGCGGACATGAGGATCGCCGCCGCCGCGCCGTCCCCCGTTGGGCAGCACATGTACAGCGTGTTCGGCCAGGCGATGGGCCGCGCGGTCATCACTTTCTCCAACGGGGTCTCCTCCTGGTATTGCGCATACGGGTTGTGGACGCCGTGCTCGTGGTTCTTGACCGCAACCTTCGCGAACTGCTCCTGCGTCGTCCCGTACTTGCGCATGTGCTCCACGCCTGCCTGCCCGAAGACGCCCGGCATGAGGCCGGTTCCCATCACGCCCTCGGTGCTGTACTCGCGCGAGGCGCCGTCCGCGCCGAGGAGACCCATCTTGCCCATCTGCTCGCTGCCAACCGCCATCGCAACGTCGTAGGCGCCGGAGGCGACCGCCATCCAAGCCTCGCGAAACGCCGTTGAGCCGGTCGCGCAGGCGTTGGCGACGTTGATCACCGGGACGCCGGTCGCGCCGATCTCCTTCATGACTCGCTGGCCGATCATTGCGTTGGACTGGTACAGGTTCCCGCTGACGACTATCTCAACGTCCTTGATCGAACAACCGGCGTCCTTCATCGCGCCGATCGCTGCCTCTGAGGCCAGCGTCACGACGTCCTTGTCCGGATAGCGTCCGAACTTCAGCATCGTCCCGCCGACAATCGCTACATCTCTCATGGATTGCTCCTTCCTCAACCTGTCATTCTGAGCGGCAAGGTCGCTGCCAAGCGACCGAGAGCGAAGAATCTTTCATCCCGAATCCGAATGTGCTTCCTACTTCCCGTCTGTCACCTTGAACTTGGCGGCGATGATGTCGTTGCCTTCGCGGTCTACGCGTACTTTCTCCGTGAACATCCTAACCCGCTTGCCGAACCACTCGGGTCCCGGCTTTGAGATGTCGAGTCCGTAGACGTTGGCGCGAACAGAAACGCCATCATCGAGATCGACGATGGCGGCGACGTACGGCGCCTCGAGGCCGGGCACGGTCTGGTGCACGACGGCGAAGGAGTAGATCTCGCCTTCGTCGCCGAAGCGCGTCTCCTCAAATGGGCCTGTCGCGCCGCAGTTACCGCAGGCGGTGCGGCTGCCCAGGTACTTGGCGCCGCAACCTTTGCAGACGACGCCCCAGAGGTACGCGGGGTCGTCCGGGTACTTCTCGGGCAGCTTCATAAACGGGACGATCGGGTTCGGTTTCTTCTCAGTTGCCGTGGCGGCTTCCTGCGTCAAGGGCGACCTCCTTCAGTCCTTCTACAAGGGTGCGTCTCGTATGTACCACGCCCTAACGCGCGCGTCAAGTGACTGTGCTGGTCCGGTACATGTCGTACACCCTACCTCCTTTCGTAGGTGAGTTGCTGGTAGAATGCTTTCGGTGTTTTGTAGTGGAGGGCCTGGTGAGGGCGGATGCAGTTGTAGACGTGCTCCCAGG
>Ga0209342_10006426_pt1 | contig 11934 bp, 10 predicted proteins | sample RifCSP16_2_FD_184023 | JGI IMG/M metagenome (GOLD analysis project Ga0209342, IMG submission 184023) | Soil microbial communities from Rifle, Colorado - Rifle CSP2_sed 16_2 (SPAdes) (version 2) | ecosystem: Environmental > Terrestrial > Deep subsurface > Rock core/Sediment | place: Rifle... | reverse complement strand
CCTCGCTTTCAAGACACCCGATGACCTCACTCCGGCCCCGTGCGAGCGCGCCACACAGCAGCGCTCGATGCGAGATCGACTTGTCCCCCGGGACTGTCAGGCGGCCTTGAAGCGATCGGGCCGGGGTGACAACCGCCTTCACTGAAGCTCCATCCTGATCTGCTGAATGCGGGCGAGCGCGTGACCGAGCGCGGTCTGCTTCTCTTCTCTCAACAGGTGCTCAAGCTCATCAAGGCTCTGGCGAAATTTGGCCAGGGACTCCAGGAGCGCCGGACGATTCACGGTGAAGATCTCGCGCCAGAGCTCGGGGTCAGACGCGGCGATTCGAGTGGTGTCCTTGAACCCCTGCGCGGCAAAATCCAGTGTTGAGTCCGGCGCTTTTGCGATCGCGTCCACCAGGGCGTACGCAATCAGGTGCGGGAGATGGCTCACGTGCGCCACGATCCGGTCGTGCGCCTCCGGAGCGATTGAGGCGACTCGCGCTCCCAGGCGCTCCCAGAACTCGGTCAGCCGCTTGAGCGCCCAGAGCGGCGTGCGCTCGGTCGGCGTGAGGATCACGAGGGCGTGGTTGAAAAGGTCAGGCCGCGACGCTCGGTACCCGCTCTGCTCAGAGCCGGCCATGGGATGAGCGCCGACAAACGCGAGGGGACGACGAGCGGCCAGCTTCTCGGCCGCGTCAACGACACTGCCCTTGACACTTCCCACGTCCGTGATCAACGTCTCATCCCCCGCCGCGTCCCACACACCGTGAAGCAGCGTCTCGATCGTCGCGACCGGAGTGGCGAGGATCACCAGATCAGCCTCCGCGCACCCTTCCCGGAGATCGAGCGTCCACGCATCGACACACCCATCCTGGCGGGCTTGCTCCAAAATCTCCGGACGCCGGCCAACCGCGGTCACCCGGCCAACCACGCCACGGGACTTCGCCGCCTTGGCGATCGATCCGCCGAGCAGGCCGAGGCCGACGATCGCGCAGTGATCGATGGTGGCGGTCATCCGCTTCCCTTCAGACACTTCTTGAGCGCTTTGATCAGCCGCCGGTTTTCTTCTGGCGCCCCGACAGTGATCCTGAGCGCGTTCTCCATCCCGAAGCTTGTCATCGGCCTCACGATCACGCCTTCGCGCAGCAGCCGCTGATAGAGCGCCATCGCGTTCTGCCCCACGTCAACCAGGATGAAGTTGGCGCGAGACGGCACGGACTTCAGGCCCAGAGAGGAGAACTCCTGATAGAGGTACTTCTTCCCCGCCTGGATCACGAGCAGGATCTCTTCGGTGTGCGCCTCATCCTCCAGCGCCGCCAACGCCGCGACCTGGCCAAGCGAGTTCACGTTGAAGGGCTGTCGAATGCGATGGCAGAGCGCGATGGCGTCAGGGTCAGCGATCGCGTAACCGACTCGGAGCCCGGCCAGGCTGGCCGCTTTGGAAAAGGTGCGGAGCACGAATACCTTCCGCCCCTGGCGCACCATCTCGATGGTGTCAGGAAAGTCCGGGCCCTGGGCGAACTCGACATACGCCTCGTCGAAGATCACGACGACCTTGTCGGGGAGGTGCCGCATGAATGCGTCCACCTCCTCGGCGGTGACGATGGTCGCGGTCGGGTTGTTGGGGTTCGCGATGAAGACAAGCTTGGTCGTATCAGTGACCGCGCGGGCCATGGCTTCGAGATCGATCCGGTAATCCTTGAGCGTCACCACCACCCGAATTCCACCGGCCGCCTGCACGATCATCGGATACACGACAAACGACGGATGCGGAATCACCGCCTCCTCGCCGGGCTTGAGGAACGAGCGGACGATCAGCTCGATCAGCTCGTTTGAGCCGTTCCCCAGCACAATGGCGTCAGCCCCCACGCCGTGGCGCTTGGCCAGCGCGTGGCGGAGATAATGGCCGCTCCCCTCCGGGTAGCGGTTCAGGTTTTCAACGGCCTCGAGAATGGCCTGCCGCACGCGCTCAGATGGCGGGAAGGGGTTTTCGTTGGAGGCGAGCTTGATCGCGCCGGTGATGCCCAACTCGCGCTCCAGCTCCTCAACCGGCTTACCCGGCTCGTAGGGATCGATGCCCAGGATATGTTGGTTCGCCAAACTTTCCCACGGGACGCTCATCAAATCGCTCCTTCGCGTGTGCCAGACGACACAGGATAAGAACCAAGCACCTTCAGAAAGGAACAGTGCTGTGCAAGATCGGCCAGGACGGTCTTGACCGCCGGGTGATCGTAGTGCCCCTCGAAGTCCAGGAAGAAGACGTACTCCCACGGCCGCGACTTGGTGGGCCGCGACTCGATCTTGGTGAGACTGATCCCCTGGCGGGCGAAGGGCTCAAGCATGCGGTACAACGCCCCCACCTCATCTCGGACCGAGCAGAGCGCGGAGGTCTTGTCCTTCCCGGACGGGGGCATGGAGCGAGTGCCCAAGATCAAAAACCGTGTGGAGTTCACCGGGTTGTCCTCAATCCGGCGGCAGAGGATCGGCAGCTCATAGAGCCGGGCCGCCAGCTCCCCTGCGATGGCCGCCACGGAGCGATCGCCCCGCGCCTGCTCGGCGGCAGTCGCTGTGGAGGTGGCTTCGATCGTTGAGACACCGGGGAGATGAGCGGCGAGCCACTGCCGGCACTGGGCCAGGGCTTGAGGGTGCGAGATGACCGACTTCACATCACTGAGATTGTTCGCCGGTGTCAGCAGGTGGTGGCTGATCTCGAGAGTGATCTCCCCGCAGATGAGGGCGGTGGAGTCGAGAAAGCGGTCGAGGGTGAGGTTCACCGCTCCTTCGGTCGAGTTTTCAACCGGGACAACCCCGTAATCGACCCGAGAGCGCTCCACCTCATCGAACACCTCAGGGATGCTCCGAACCGGGCTGAAGTGCGCGGAGGAGCCGAATCGCGCGATCGCCGCCTGATGGGTGTAGGTGGCGGCCGGGCCCAGGTAGGCGATGCGGAGGGGCTGCTCCAGGGTCAGACACGCGGAAAGGATCTCGCGCCAGACCGCTTCAATTCCGGACGCGGGAAACGGACCGGGATTTAGCCGGTGAATCCGAGCGAGGATCTCCTGTTCGCGTTCTGGATTGTGGAACTCGAGGCCTTGCTGGCGCTTGGCCTCGCCGATCTTCTGAGCGACCTCAGCACGCTGGTTGAGGAGGGAGAGGATTTCCTGATCGATCTTGTTGATCCTGGAACGCCACTCGTCCAGGTCCATAGGGACTCCTGACACCGCCCGTCTTCGATTAAAAACTGGCCCATTATAGCGAATTCGCCAGGGGGGCGCAAATCGGGATTCAGGGTTCGGGATTGCGGGATTAATGGGATGTGGGGACCCCGGACCCCGATTCCCGAACCCCGTTCAGTCGCGATTGGCCAGATGACGAAGAAGAAAATCGGCGTCGAGGGGGTTCAGGTCGAAACGTCGGCTTGCTTCGTCCACCAGCTTCAATCGATCTGCCTTCGGATCGTCTTGGAGCTGCTCGTCGATCCACTTCACGGCTTGCTTGATCGGAGCCTCACCCGCAGCCATAGTGTCCTCCCTAGAACAATTACTCGATCGGGATCAACGCTTTTCTATCTGTCTCTACTGCCAGCGTGTGTCCGGCACGAGCGCGCCGCAAGCCCAGCCCTAGCACAAGGCTCTGACTGCACGCGAGCGCGGGCGCGCGACAGTCCGGGTGCCCGCGCTGCAATCAACGGAGGTTCGGAAGGCGGCCGTCGAGGCCCCCTCCGAGTTTGAACGCAAACCAGAGTCCGAGGCCGCGCCAGCGCCCCAGCGGCGCAAAGTGGCGCTCGATCTTGGCTCGAGTCGGCGCTTCCCCTTTAAAGAAGGCCCGGGTCAGGAAGCTCATTGTCGCACTGTCGAGGATCAAGTGATCGTAGTGTCCGAGCATGGTGAGCAGATACGCTGCTGAGGTCGAACCCACGCCTCTGATTGTCATCAGCTCTTTGGCAAGGAGCACGGAGTCGAGCGAGTGAGAGGTTGCATCAAGGTGATCAAGCTTGCGGGTTCCATCCTCGATCTCACGCGCGAGCTGGAAGAAAGAGAGGGCTCGATAGCCGAGCTTGGCCTCCTTCGTCAGAAAGTCGAGCCCCGCATCCAAAACCTGACGGGGCGTGGGCCACGCGTGAACTCCTGGAATGCCTGCCCACGGATCACCGAGCGTGGCGAGGCAGCGCGCCATCCTGACGGTTTGAGCCCAGGTGGTGTTGGTCCATGTAATGGCTTTTGTCACGTCCTCCCAGAGATTGCTCCCGCGTATGAGCCTCCCCACCCCGAGCGTCGGGACCCGCTTGAGCCAAGGGACCCTGCGGCAGAGCCTGTAGAAGTCGCTCAGGTCATCGTCCAGACGAAGCATGGCGCGGCTTCGCTCGACCAGCTCGGAGATCGCGCGAGGGTTCGTGTCCCCTCGCACTGAGAGGGCGACCGTCGTCTCCCGCGGTGACCGGTGCGGCCCCTCGCGAAACTCCAAGAGGTAGAGCTGGCCATTCAGCCGTTCGACCCGTTGCAGACTGTTGGTGGTCGGGTTCCACCGATATGGCGGCAGCTCCCAGTAACCATACGACAGGACCGAGCGCCTGAAGTTATACGGGCGCGCCACAGGCAAGAGGATTCGACGTGATCGTTTCATTGCGTTGAGTGAGTGTTGACCAACTGATCACAACGGGTCAAGTGGAATCTCGCGCAGGCTGTTCAAAAAGGTCCAGATGCAAGGCGGCGAGGAAGCGAGGAGTGAGACGTACTCAGGCGTGCGTTGCAACGACGAGCGACCGCATTCTCCGTTCGAGCGCGGGCTTCACCCGCGCAAGCTTGGGGGAGGTTTCGGCCTCCCTCGATCGGCTTGTCCGATCGAGCGGGACCGGGGCGGTTGGGCGTGCCCCCCTCCGAGGAAGGCCTTCGCCGCAGACGGGCCTTTTTCAACAGCCTGCTGGCGCAGATACCGGCAGCCCCCGGCAAGCGACGCTGAATCCTCTTCAGTTTTTCGGGTTCTTGCCGATCACTGTACTGCTGGCTACCTCAAACAGGGCGAGCCGATGGATACTAACAGCGATAAAGCGAAAAAGATCCTCATTGTTGACGACATCGGCGCCGTGCGAAAGCGCTACGCCTCGATCCTCCGTAGCGAGGGATACGAGGCCACCGTCGCGGTCGACGGGAAGGAAGCGCTTGAGCTGGCCAGTCGACGGTTCTTTGACTTGATCCTCTTGGATCTCCACATGCCCGGCATGAACGGCCTCGACGTGCTCTACGAGCTTCGCACGAACTACTCGAAGATGCGCGAGATGTTTCACGTCACTGACGTCCCGGTGCTCTGCATCTCCGGCTACAGCTCAGAGGAAGCGGTGAACACCGCGCTCCTCCTCGGGGCCGCCGGGGTCCTGAGCAAACCGGTCAATCTGGAGGAGCTCCTCACCAGCGTGAAAAACATCCTGACCGACGGACATGATCCGGCAATGCACCGCCGCCGTGTCGTGGTGGTGATCGACTCGAGCCCTCACATCCGCGGTCTCTTTCGCCACATCTTTGAAGGCATGGGCTGGAGCGTGGTCGAAGGCAGTGACCCGGAGCGGCTCCTGTCCGTGCTCAAGGGGCCAACACCCTCTGTGGTCGTCGTGAGCCTTCCAACAGCCCCGCGGGAGGAAGAGGCGCTCCTGGCCAGGTTGGCGCCAATGGTGGATCGGGTCCCGGTGCTGGTGATCGCGCAGCACGCCGTGCAAGAAGCGCGGATCAAGGATCTCCTCAACGACCGCGCGGTTATTCTCGTGCGTCCACTCGTTCTCGACAAATTAGCCGAAGCCATCGAGCGGGCCCAACGACTGGTGGAACCAGCGGGCCGACCGAACGAGAATGGCCCTGCGAGAGTCTCCTAAGGACGCCGCGAGCCTTTCCATCGACGTCGTTCACCGGATTGCCCCGCGGCTCGTTCCGGGCGCCCGGGTGGCGATCTGGCAGGTCAGTGACGGGCAGTCCTCTTTACTGACCGCTGACGGAGATTTTTCCCCCTACTCCCCCCTGGTCAATTCAGTCCTTGAAACAAACACCGCGATCACCACCATGACCTCGGATCCGCGGAAATGGATCCATGCGGTCCCGCTTACGATTGAGCAGGAGCTGGCGGGAGTCTTGGTGATTGAGGCTCCAATGCCGGAGGACCCGGGCCCACAGGCCCTTGAAGCGTTTGAGCCCCTCGCCGACTACGCTCGGTCGGTCCTCATCTATCTCCGTCTGCTGCACCAGGTCATCGGAGCCAAGCGTGAATGGGAGCGCACCTTCGATGCCTTGGGACAGCCTCTGATGCTCGTGACCCCTGACCTTCTCGTCAAGCGGGCCAACTCAGGCGCTGCAGCGGTGATTGGACGCTCCCCCCGAGAGTTCGTCGGTCAGCGGTGCTATGAGATCTTTCGCGGCCTGCCGGATCCCTGTCCGGGCTGTCCGCTCCCGAGGCTGATGGAGACCAAAGAGCCGGCGTTCCTGGAGCTGGAGCGCGTGCTGGGCGATCGGGTCCAACACGCGTACTTCTACCCGTTACTGAACGAGGCTGGCCACGTGGAAGCCGTGGTCGAGCACGTGTTGGATGTCACTCACCAGCTGCGCACCCGGACCAGCCTGGTCCAGGTGCAGAAGGCGCGCGCGCTCAGCACGATGGTGTCGGGGATCGCCCACAACTTCAACAATTTTTTGGAAGCGATCTTGGGACAGGTCGAGTCGCTGCGAGAGTGCTTGTCGAACGTGGACGCGACGCGCGAGCTGGATGTGCTCCAGCAGGCGGCGCTTGACGCCGCGGAGCTGATCCGTCGCTTGAGGGAGTTCAGCAAGCCGGACCGTTCGCGAGCCCGCTGGGGGCCGGTGGATCTGAACCGGCTCGTGAACGACGTGTTGGAGCTCGTCTCACTCAGGGATCGTCAGCCTCCGGTGACGCTCGCATTGAGTCTGGGCGATCTTCCTCCTGTTCACGGCAGCGCGCTGGAGCTCAAAGAAGTCCTGCTCAACCTGGTTCTCAACGCTCTGGATGCGATGCCAGCGGGCGGAGCGCTCTCGATTGGCACGGCGGCGCAGAGCGTCGCGCCTCAGGCTCCCCCTGAGCCATCCGTGGCGTCGAAAATTCCAAACACGCCGGTGGTTCAAGTCACGGTCAGTGATACGGGGGTGGGAATGCCGGAGGAGGTCCGCCTTCGCGCCTTCGACCCGTTCTTCACGACCAAAGAAGCGCACGGAACCGGTCTCGGCCTTTCTGTCTCGTATGGAGTGATCAAGCGTCACGGCGGTTCGATTGAGTGCGAGAGCCACCCCGGCCGCGGCACGACCTTCCTGGTGACGTTGCCGGTGGTTTCCCCGACAGCGCAAGCTCAGCCCAAACCGTCCCGTCCCCGCGCGCTCGTTGTGGACGACAACGAGAGTGTGTTGCTCAGCCTCGTGGAGCTATTGAGCAGTCTTGGCTGCGACGTAACCTCCGCGGGAACGGGACAAGAAGCGCTGTCGCTCTTCTCCCCTGGCGCGTATGACGTGATCTTCACCGATCACGCGATGCCGGATCTCTCCGGCATGCAGGTGGCCAAAGCCATCCGCGAGCTGGATCGGACGATCCCGATCCTGCTCATTTCGGGATGGGGACAGCACAACCTTAAGGAGCAGCTCAGCGCGTACCAGATCACGTTCCTCGAGAAGCCGTTTTCTCTTAGCCGGATTCAGTGCATCCTCAGCGAATCGGTCGGCCTTCGAGACGTTCGCGAGGCGCACGCTCCGCTCACGCACTAATCCTGATTGCAGCGCGGGCACCCGGGCTTTTCCTCGGAGGGGGGCACATCCCCCTTCCGAACCTCCCCCTGAGTCTGCGCGGGCAGAGCCCGCGCTCGGAACAACGAAGGACGCCGCGCCCGCGCTCCGCGGAGATTAGCGGAGAGCCGGTCGGTTGGTACTGGGTCAAGTTGCGAGCCAGACGAGGCCCGAGGGAGGAGGCAGCCCGAGGCGTACGTGGTGGTACGTTGAGGGCTGGCGACGACCGAGAACGAAGTATGGCGAAGCAAATTGACCCAGTACCCGTCGGTTGGCTTACGTGAGGGCTCGTGCTAGAGTCATCACCGTGGCGAGTTCAACCGTGTCACTCACCGTTCTTCCTGAAGGGCGCGCGATTCAGATTTCTCCAGGCAGCACGCTTCTCAAATCCGCTCAGACAGCAGGGGTTGAGATCACTGCGACCTGCGGCGGGCGTGGCCGGTGCACGTCCTGCCGCGTGAAAGTGCTCCGCGGAACGATTCCTCCCCCGACCATTATGGATACGCTTCAGCTCGGTCACGACTTGGTGCGCGAAGGGTATCGGCTCTCGTGTCAGGTCCGAGTGACTGAGCCGCTGACGGTTCAGGTGGCGCCGCCGCTCGACGAGCAGGCGTTCCAGATCCTCGAGGCCGGCCGAGTTCAGGACCTTGCCCGGGTCGAGATGAACTCAGGTGTGCAGAGACAGGTCATCAAGGTCGCGCTTCCGCGCGAAGAGCATCACCAGACCTCAGACCTCGAGGAGCTCCTGGCAGTGGTCAAGCTGAGCGTTGAGGACGTGCCGCCACAGATCCTGAGGGACCTCCCGGCTGCGCTCAGGTCTGGCGATGGAGAGGCGACTGTGACCAGTTTTGGTCGCCAGCTTTTGGGCGTCGAAAAGGGAGACACGAGCCTCATGAAGTTCGGGCTCGCTGTGGATATCGGCACCACCAGCGTGGTGACAACACTGATCGAGCTCGAGTCAGGCGAGCAGCTCGGCTCGGTCTCCAGCCTGAACCCCCAGGCGACCTATGGCGGTGATCTCATGTCGCGCATCGCGTTCGCCCAGTTCAGCCCGGCCAATCTCAGAAAGCTTCAGACCCGGATCATCGGGCTGCTCAATCAACAAGTGGAGCAGATCGCGCGGGACTCCGGTGTGCTCGCGAAATGGATCTATAAGGTGGTGATGGTTGGAAACACCTGCATGCACCACATCCTGCTCGGCATCGATCCCTCGTATGTGGGGCTGGCCCCGTATGCGCCCGTGATGCGGCACCCCTTGGTGATTCCGGCCCGAGAGATCTTTCTGAAAGTCAATCCTGAGGCGAGGGTCTGCTTCCTTCCTCTGGTGGCGGGCTTTGTTGGAGCTGACGCGGTGGGTGTCGCCCTTGCGACCCGGATCTATGAGAGCCCGGAGATCAGGATTGCGGTTGATATCGGCACCAACGGCGAGATCCTGCTCGGGTCGAAGCGCCATCTCTGGGCCTGCTCAGCTCCGGCTGGCCCCGCATTAGAGGGCGCTCAGATCAGGCACGGGATGCGCGGAGCTCTTGGAGCGATTGACAAGGTTGAGCTTGATGACGATGTCAAGCTCCACACGATCGGTGACGCGCCGGCGCTCGGCATCTGCGGCTCCGGCCTTATTGACGCCATCGCCGGAATGTTGGATGTCGGGGTGATTGATTGGCTCGGCCTGATTCGTGTGGAGGAGCGAGAGAAGCTGGCGCCCAGGCTTCGAGATCGCGTGGTGATGCGTGGCGAGGAGCGACAGTTCATCCTTGCGAGACCCGGCGAGGCGGAAGCGGCTCAGGAGATTGTGCTCACCCAGGAGGACATTCGCCAGGTCCAGCTCTGCAAGGGCGCCATCGCCTCCGGGGTCAGGATGCTCCAGCATCTTGCGAAGATCCCCGATGATCGAGTGACTGAGCTGATGCTGGCGGGCGGCTTCGGCAACTACATCTCGATCCGGAGCGCGCTCAGGATCGGCCTGATCCCTCCCCTGCCCCAAGAGAGGGTCCGCTACGTGGGGAACGCGGCGTCCTTGGGCGCCCAGCTCTGCCTGGTATCGGAGGCCGAGCGCGCCCGCGCGGAGACGATCGCGCGGAGCATCGAGCATGTGTCGCTCGCCGCCCATCCGGATTTCCAAGAGATCTTTGTTGAGTGCATGAACTTTCCGCGTGAAGTGTGAAACGCACGCGGATTTTAGATTGCCGATTTTAGATTTTGGATCGAGAGTAACGCCATGAACGAGCGGCCCAACAATCCCAAATCCAAAATCCAACATTACCGTGTAAAGGAGAACGACGGTGATTGACTATCGAAGCATCGAGCAGCGGATTTGTCAGGTTCTTGGCCTGACTCGGCGGCCTGTCGCGGTCGCGTTCCGCGACAGCGCGCCTGCCGGAGTCGCGCAGTTCTCGGGAAGCGAGCCGTCGGGGTGCAGCTTCTGGCGACTCGCCGGAGAGGGGCGAGCGTTCTACACCGTTCCCAGCGATCATTACAACTGCGTGATTGGAAGCCACACGCACCGCATTCCCTTGCCGCCTGAGCGCGCGAAGGAAGTTGAGCAGACACTCTCGGTCATGACAGGGATCGGCTACATCAGGATGGAAGAGGTGGCCGGAATCCCGCAGCTTCCCAAGACGCCGGGGGTCGTGATCTATGCTCCGCTTGGAGAAACGCCGGTGGACCCTGACGTGGTCCTCTTCGTGGGGACGCCCGGACGGATGATGCTTCTTCAGGAGGCGGCGCTTCGCGCCGGGGTCGCGTCATCCCTTCCGGCCATGGGTCGCCCAACGTGCATGGCGCTTCCGGCCGCCCTGGCCCACGGCGTCATCGCAAGCACCGGCTGCGTCGGCAATCGCGTCTACACTGATCTTGGCGACGATGAGTTGTACGTGACGCTGCCAGGCCATGCGATGGCCAAAGTGGCTGACGAGGCCGCGACAATAGCGTCAGCAAATGCCGAGTTGACCGAGTACCATAAGGGCAGGCGAAGGGAGCTGGCCACGTCGTGAAGCGCATGGGGATTTTGGATTGCCGGTTTTTTTATTTTGGATTGGGAGTAACGCCTTGAATGAGCGACCAAACAATCCAAAATCCCAAATCCAAAATCTAAAATCGCTTGCCGTAATCGCCCCGCTGATCTTCGGCGTCCTTGCAGCGTCCGTCGCAGCATTGGCGCAGACTGTAAAGGTCTTCAAGGTCGCGATCCTGACCGACGCCATGGTGCCGTGGCACTCCACCACCGAGGGGTTCCGGGACGGTCTCAGGGAATTGGGCTACGTGGATGGGAAAAACGTTATCTTCGAGCTGCGCGCGACCCAGGGCGATATGACCCGCGTGACCCGGCTGGCCGCGGAGCTCGTGCAACAGAAGCCGGATCTCCTTTTCTGCGTTTCGGATGCCTGCCGGAGGGAAAACAGACAGATCCCTATGGTGTTCGTGCAACTGAGCGATCCGGTGAAGCTCGGCCTCGTGGAGAGCATTGCTCGACCGGGCGGCAACATCACAGGGGTCGCGAACCTGCGTGCCGAGCTGACCGCCAAGCGCATGGAACTCTTCAAGGAGGTCGTGGCGCCCCTCCGTCGCGTGCTCGTGACCTACGACCCTCGGGAGAAGGATGAACGGGATTCGTTAGCGGTCGCCAGGAGCGCGGCGAGCCGCCTCGGGCTGACGCTGCTCGAGCGCTCGATCACGATGGCCCCGTTGGAGATCGAGCCCGGACTGGCCAGCCTCAAGGAAGGCGGCCGGGACGGCATCCTGATCGTCCAGTCTGGGTCGAACCTCAGCATCGCCGGGCGAAGCCTCGAAGTCGCCACGTCCAACAAGATACCCACCATGTACCCGGCCTCGTTCTGGGCGAAGTTCGGGGCCCTTGCATCTTACGGGCCCGACCAGTATCTTCAGGGGCGACAGGCAGCACGGCTGGCTCATAAGATCCTGGCGGGGACGCCGCCGCGGGAGATCCCCGTGGAGCTCCCCGACCGGATCGAGTTCGTCATCAATCTGAAGACCGCGAAGCGGCTCGGCCTGGACATCCTGCGGCCGATGCTGCTTCGCGCCGATCACGTCATCGACTAGCAGCGGCCTTAGCCGCAGAAGGAGGAGTGTCATGAAGGCACTTCTAGCGTTTCTCATCGTCGTGCTCGTACTGTTTGGAGGCTTCACGGTTACCCGGGCCGAGGACTTGAAGGACAAGGTCAGGGTTG
>Ga0209342_10006423_pt1 | contig 11938 bp, 8 predicted proteins | sample RifCSP16_2_FD_184023 | JGI IMG/M metagenome (GOLD analysis project Ga0209342, IMG submission 184023) | Soil microbial communities from Rifle, Colorado - Rifle CSP2_sed 16_2 (SPAdes) (version 2) | ecosystem: Environmental > Terrestrial > Deep subsurface > Rock core/Sediment | place: Rifle... | reverse complement strand
GTCCATACATAAAGCTAACATAAGCAATAAATTGAGAGGTCCTGATTAAAAGATGAATGACAACCGGAGGAACTATAATAAAAAGAAAAACGATTATGTCTTTTAAAATCCTTTCTTTCTTCCCCATTATAATACGCATCAAGAATAAAGGTAGAAGTATTAAACCCGACCCTTGCCAGGTAAAATAGGTTAGCAAAAAGGATAAGGCACAAAGACACAGGTATCTAAACTTATCTGTTTTTAAATAGAGAAAAGCTAAAAAACCGGTCAAAAAACCAAAGAAAGCCAGTTGTGATGGGTACCTAGCAAAATGGGTCATGCCTATAGCCGAAGATAGCAGAGAGTAAGTGGCTGAAGCCAACAAACCAACCCTTGCTCCGCCAATCATTTTACCAAAGTAGTAAAGTAAAGGTATAGTTAAGATACCAAATAGAACCCCCGGGAGTCTTAAAGAAAATTCACTTTTCCCAAATACTATAAAGGACAATGCTTGCATATATGAGAGAAGCTCACTTGTTGCGACATACCAAGCCGGGGATTCCAGAGCAAGTCTAATGCTAGGATAACCACGGTCTAGAACTCCTTGAGCTTTTACTACTAAAGAAGCCTCATCTGGATGTAAGGACTCCTGGGTTATTCCTTTAAATCTTAAAAAGACACCTACTAAGAATATCAGAATAAATATCACACCAGGTACCCATTTTGGTAAATCTTTGATCCTAATCAGTGGCTTAAGCGACCAAAATAACATAAGAATAAATAAACAAAGAGAAAGAATTAAAAACTTGGTCTGAAATGGAAAAGATTCATAAAACCTTTTATCATAACCGAGAATGTATATAAACATCAGAAATAAAGAAGGAATAAAGTATATCCTGGATATGGAATAAAAAGGTAAACGACTTATACCGCTAAAAACAAAAGTGAGTCCTATAAATACCACCGAGCTAATGCAGAAAATAAATAATAATATAGAATAGGATGAAATACTTAATTGTAAAGGTATGTATATATCTTGTTTTATCTCTTTATTTTTAATGCTGGTCCAACCAGGATTTCCCTTATAGGTTAGCAAGGGGGTTGATTCCCCTGAATAAAAACACTTAAAATCAGTTTCATCTATTTTCTTGCTCCAACCATCTCCTTCAATTATTCCATCTATGTATAACCCACGACTTGAGCCTTCGGCATAAGCCGGAATCAAAATATTATTACTACCAAGTTTTAAAAAGGGACCTATTTCATAAATTCTTAAAGTTTTCTCTGTCAGTGGTGCACCAGCTTCTGGTGCACTTGTCGTTGGTACACTTTCATTCTCTGTTCCTATTATATCTTCCTGAACGTCTATTTGCTCTTTATTTATAAGAAGCCTAAATCCCCCCATTGAAGCTAATCTTATCCATGCCGTAGTAGGTTTTTTAGGAATATGCACCTCCAACTGACAGGAAATTTCCCTTTGTTTACCAGCCCAAAACCATAGCCCACTAGCAGAAGTGGTATAAATCCTAGGGTCGAGGTTTAACCAAAGTCCTTTAGGTCTTCCTAATACCTTAGCATTTACCCAGCTAGCATCGTTAAAACCTTTATCGTACCAGTAAAGGCCAGAAGTAGAACTCCTCTCCTCTTTATTTGAAACTCTCCATGTTTCATCTGAAAAGACAAAATGTTTATTTCCATTTATATCTTCATAGCCAACCTCAAGAACTGCTTGAACAGAACCATCAAAGCTTCTCTTTTGTACTCTTATACCCAGTGCATTAATGCCTGAATGAATTGCCTCAGTAACGTCATAAATACCTATTGGAAACCAACCGCCCAGCTCTGCCGTTCCCAAACTTTTTCCATTTAAATACAACTCAAATTCATCCGATGCTGACGCTAAAAGCCAAGCATTCTTTATATTGTCAGATAAATTAAACTCTTTTCTAAAATAGAATACATCCCCTTTTAATTTGGTGGATGTTATCCACCACCCATGCCAATCAACACTATATCCAGGCTTATTATATACAAAATAAATCTGCCATAAAAAGAATCCAAATAATCCAGAGAAGAGTAAAATCGGCAGTACTGTTAAAACCTTTTTCAATCGTATTTACCTACCAACCAGCAATTCCTTTCCAAGCATGGTAGTTCCCGTTCTTAACCTTGTCAAAGGTTTTTATAGACTTTCTATACATAGTTCTAGAACCCGGAAAATTTTCTGACAAGTGATAAACATCACCTAGAATATTATATACATCAGAAAGGAGAATAATTTCTTTGCATCTATCAAATAGCAAACTAGAATAATACGAAGTTAATTGCTGATTTTTTAAAACAAAAGAAACATAAGTCATATAAAAAAGTGCTTCAAATTGATTTCTATCCAGTTTAAATGCCTCTTCAAGTCTCTCCATAGCTGATCCAAACCTTTTTTCCTCAAAATCATTAAAGGCTTCCTTTACTGTAACCCTAGCTAAAACCTTTCTCGCTGGTGGTAGGCTCATTGATTCTTGGTACATCTCCTTAGACTTTATAAAAGAATTTATTCCTTCCAGGTTGTTTCCTAGAAAGAAATAAACTTCAGGTGCATCCTCAACTCCCGTATGAAATAGACTTTCCCCAACCCAAATGTAATAGGATTCGAGCTCCTTTAAAGTTCTGTTTCCAAAAGATTGATTTATTCTCATAGCAAGCCTGTACATATCTAACGATCTTAAGTAATTGCCCTTAAGAAAAGCATCTCTCCCCAGTGTCAGAAAGAAATCAGTTATAATTCCCGGAAGGGATAAAATAATAGAAAAAAGCAAAGCGATGACCAACTTCTTTCTTCCGAGTTTTCTTGAAACGATTATAGTTCCTATAAAAGCTATCCAAAAACCAATCCCTAAAGATTCTACAGTAAGAAGGACTCTTGACCCCAGGTCATTCCAAAGATAACTAATATCAGAAACGACTATACCTGGTGAACCTACAATATTGGGTTCGTATATATAACTCGCAGCAAATCCTTTTATAATCTCCTTTTGCATACTTTCTGAAATAACATTCTGGAGAAGTGCATAATCCCAATAAATTTGTAAAGGAAAAGAAAGAACCATAATTAAGAGAAAAAATAAAAACCATCTAGTCCGTATAATAGTCAATATCGCTATTGGCAAGAGTAATAAACCCCAGGATAAAAGAATCGGAGAACGAAGATTAAAAGAGTTTATCCCACCGGATAATGGTAATTTAACCCAAGGCAGAAGCAACCCTAAAGAAACTAATAGTAAAACCCATCTATCCAGGGATGTTTTAGAGAAGAGTTTTTTCAGACTGGCTTTTTTTCTAAATTTACCAGAGATGGATTTTATAAAAGGGATTGTCCTCATATTAATATAGGCTTATAATATTAACAAAAAAAAATAGAATTTGAAAATTAGTTAACTGCTTCTTAGCGGATATTCTTCATGCCAACTTCTATTGGCCATGCCTTAGTTGGATTAAATCTGTGGGTTTATCATAGTAGAAAAGATAAAAGAGACTGCCTCTTTTTTGTGTTTCTATCATGCCTTCCTGATATAGACCTTGTTCCGGGGATACTAATTGGAGACACATTTATATATCATCATTTACTTACTCATAGCTTATTCTTTGCTTTTATTGTTGCTCTAATCTGGTCTTTTTTATTCCGCAAACGGGGCTATATTTATCCCTTCTTAATAGCCTTGGGGTTAATCTGTAGCCATATTTTCTTAGATATGATGAATACCGATACCATTGGAGTCCCAGGTAAGGGTATAATGATTTTTTATCCGTTTTCTGACCTCAGAGTTGCTTTACCCTTGGGATTCTTTACAGGTATTGGTCTAAAAAATATGTTGGATTTAATCTCATACAGAGCTTTTAATGAGTACGTAAAGGAAGGAATTATCGTTTCTATTCCTCTTGTATATTACGGCTTAAAAGAGTTCATAAGAGGAAATGAGTTATATAAAAATTGATAAATATCAGCTCGGCTTATAATATGAAAATAAATAAACACATTCCTGTAAAACTAATAAAACAACGTCATCCATTGGCTTATGGCTCTTTCATAAACTGGATAAAATTACTGTTAGAAAATGGTGGAATTGAAAAAAATATAACAAAAGCGCTTTATATTTCACTTTCAACTCTCTTTGGTATCCCGTTCAGAATCTTCGAGAATGCTAGATTTGGAAAAAAGATTGAAAATCTGGAAATTAAGGAATCCCCGATCCTTATTATTGGACATTGGAGGTCTGGAACAACATATCTTCATAATTTAATAAGCCAAGATAAAAGTCTGGGGTATGTATCCGGATTTCAAGCATTCGCACCAGAGGTTTTTCTCGGAATTGAGAAAATATTTAAACCCATTTTATCTCCCCAAGAAGAAGAACATGCTATAGCGAATATGTGTCCTTACAGCTTTTATCACGGTTTATTTTTTCCAAAAAATATTAAGAAATACTTCAAAAAATTTGTACTATTCGATGGGGCTTCTGAAGAAATCAGAACCAAATGGAAAGAAATATATATAACAATTTTAAAAAAAGCTTCATACAGCATGAGAGATAAAAGACTGGTTTTAAAAAACCCTACTAATACGGGAAGGATAAAAATCTTATTGGAAATTTTTCCAGATGCGAAATTTATTCATATTTATAGAAATCCCTATGCAGTATATGCTTCAACAAAGCATCTCTTCTGCACAAGAGTTTTACAAGGGTGGGCGTTTCAAGATATAAGCGAAGAAGAGCTTGAGGAAAATATCCTTTTATTATATCAGGAAATAATGCAAAGATTTTTTGAAGAAAAAAACCTTATTCCACCAAGAAATTTTGTTGAAATTAAATATGAAGATCTAGAGATTAATCCATTTGAAGAACTAAAGAGAATCTATAACGAATTGGAACTCCCCGGATTTGAAAAAGCGAATGAAAATTTCAAGGCATATATTACAGCATCTCAGGCAAATTACAAGGGAAATAAACACATACTGAATGACGAAAAAATAAAAAAAGTATACCAGCACTGGAAATTTACAATCGAAAAATGGAAATACGATGTACCACAGGATTTGCGGTAGGGAGTTTTATATCTGTGCCTTACGTCACCCCTCATATCTACTCCCCTATTCCAGGCAATAGTCTTATTACAAGAATCCCGTTTTTAAACTCTTCCACCTCTATACGCGTCCAATATCTCCAATGGTCAGGATGCTGGGAAATATAGTACTCCAAATGCTTAATATATTCCTGGATAACTCTTTTCAGCGTCTCTGCATCTTCGCTTTCAATTTTAATCGGTTCCTTAAAGACAAAATGATGGGCGTTATCTTTTCGCCGAATTGCAAAACTCGGAACTATAGCCGCACCGCTTTTTGCGGACATATAGGCGGGTCCAATAGAGGCTTTCAATTTTATGTTGAAAAAATCGACCACGGCAAATTTTCCCCCCAAGGCCCCATCTCCAGCCGCGCTGATAATTTGATTCCGGCTCAAGCATCTGTACTGGTTCCTAACCACAGAGACCAAGGAGTTGGAGGAAGTGATAATTTGAAAATTCCCCCGCTCTTTCCAGATGGAAGATTTAATGTTCATAACCTGCTCTGAGACCCAAGGACTGGCCTCCTTGATATAAGACGTTAATACTAGGAGGGGAGTTATTTTATAACCTTTATAAATTACATAAGGTGCGATCAGATTGACGGAACCGAAATGGAAATTCACTCCCACCAAGCCTTTTCCTTTATATATAACCTGATCTATGTAGTTCAGACCCTCACTACTGCAGGCCTGGAGATACTTTGTATAATCTTTTCTTCCCAGGATAAAAAGATCCACAAGCCTCTTCTGTTGATTGATATAGAAGCGCCTTAAGATAACTTTTTTCTCACGAGGATTGAGTTTGTTACCAAAAACTAGCTCAATATTGGTGACAAATTGACGTTTTTGTCGAGGGAGAAGGAAGCAATAATGTATATTCCCCAGCAAAGTGGCTATTTGATAGCTTATCTGGAAAGGTAAGAGTTGAACCAGCCAGCGGTAGGGGAAATAAACCAAAAGCAAAAAAATATCCTTAAAATACCTATTCATTTCAACTCAAGCCTTAGGTCCCGACTAATCTGGGATCCGTTCCAACAGAAGGCAAAAAACAACAGGCGGCAAGTATATAACGTTTCTTCCATCTTCTACTTTCAACAATAGAAATTTTTTAATATTTAGAACAGTACTTACAAGCTAACATAGTGTCAAGAATCCAAAGAAAAGAATCCAAAGAAAAGGTATAAAAGATCTTAAGAGCAACTTGGGTAAAATTTTATGGCACTAAGAACCTCTCAATCACCCCAGCGCTCTTTAAAAGAGTTAACAGTATGATATACTCTTCTTTTTTCTTCTCCTCAAATTCATTATATGCTTCTTCGTAGGAATTTAGATATGCCATGTATTCACCTATAGTTACTAAACTATTCCTAAAGCGGTTCTCACCCTCTTTCACCCTTGCCTCTGTTACTTTAACTTTATTCCAAGCACTTATAGCTGATTCCCTTGCTTTTTTCCAATCCGTATAAGCCTGCATAAGCTCCAGTTCCACAGAGTTATGAACAGCCTGAAGGTTTATTTTACTTTTTTCAACTGTAAGTTTCATCTTAAGAATCTCCGGACTTTTGATTAATCTTCTAAATAGCTCGTCGAGTGGAAATTGAACTGACATCCCGATAAAATGAGAATTAAAAAGTTCTAGATTCACCGCGGAAATTGCAGTAGAGGAAAGTGTAGGATATATTTGGCTACCAGTTAGCTTTAAGTTCAACTTTGATTCTTCAACATCTAAGCTTGCCATAGATAGGTCTGGATTTTGCTCAAGTGCCCAAGACCGCAGGGTATCTAAGTCAGGAATAAGAGAATTTATATTTTCAAATACGGAAACGTTTTCTTCTATCTCCGGAGGCTCCTGGTTCAAAGGCATTCCTATTGAATTGCTCAGTTGCTTTTTAAGTATATCTGAATCCATTTCAGCCAGCTTTATATTGGTTTGTGCGTCAGTTAATTGAAGCTCTGATTCTAAAAAATCAGCTTCGGTAATCAATTTATTCTTAAAACGTTCCCGGTTTTCTTCCACAATAGTCTTTAACCTAGCCATATTTAGATTCATATATTTTAATTCTTTTTTCTTCAATACTATCTGTAAAAACAGGTCCGCAATAGAAAAAATCAATTCCTGTTTCTGTGCCAGATACGATTTTCCACTTTGCTCGTAGTTAATCCGAGCAATACCTTCAGATATTGATCTTTGAAAAATAAATTTTCCTTCTCTAAAAAGTGGATAGTCAAATTGTAATGAAAAAAATGGTTGGATAAAGTTGGCTGCACCTAAGTCTTGTGCAATAACGATTCCTTGTGAAACTATATTTCTGCTTCCAAATGCAAAACCGCTGGAAACCGCTAGCGTTGATGTAAAGCCATATCTGTGATTTTGTGTGGCTATATCCTCATCTAGGGTAGCTATTTCAACATCCATTCCCGCTTGAATAAGAGATGGAGAATTCTTAATAGCGTAGTTGATTAAATCTTGAAGAGTCCAGGCTTCCTGTGCTTTAGAGTTAGCAGAAAGAAATAAAAAAAGAAGTAGAAAGAGATAGCGCATGCCTAGTTTATTACCTGCTTTATAACCGCTCCGTCTATGTTTTGAGGAACAGAAAGGTTTAATATGGATAATACAGTTGGAAATACATCTACTATCCTTATATCTTCTTTTAGTGTCTTTCCGCCTATTATCCTTTCGCCACATGCTAGAAAGAAACCCTCCATCTTATGGGTTCCACTCCACTCTGAACCACTTATTAGAGGTCCTTCTTCCATTCCTAAACAAAAGGCATCTTTAGATACACTAGGATGAACCTTCTTTAAATTAAATCCCTGGTCTGACCAAGAAGCTGGTATCAAATCAGGGGCCTTCGATATATAGGGTCCGCTAAATATCTCCTCTTTGGAGAAGACCTCAACGCCTATCTTTGAATCATTTTCGGGGTCCTTAAGATTATTAAAAGCGTCCCTGATAGAGTTCAGTATCTGAACTCTTTCTTTTTCAGACCAAACAGAACCCTCTGGAAAGTCCCTTGCCGTATTAACCCAAATAAAGGGAGCAATACCGGTTAGTTCAACAGCAAAAGCCTTAGTGTATTTCCAATCTATTGCCCCAAGCATACCATAGTTCTCGATTTTCTCTCTGAAACTAGGCAAAAGCTTTGACATAAATTTCTTCTGACTATCGGATAAATGTGACTTTAAAAGTTTCTCAAATTGCTCCGTAATATTTACAAGAAAGTTCTTCTTTTTAAACCTAAGAAGGTCAATTTCTTCTAATAAAAAATTAGTATGGAGGTAGTATTTACTCGTGGGACCAGCTCCATGATCCGACATTAATATTACCGCATCCCGAGGAGGAATTTCTTCTAGCAATCTGCCTATTAACTCATCAATTTTATTGTATACCTTTAATATAGCACCTCCAAACCTCTTAGCTCCATTTGGATCATGCTTTGGATGAGATGGGTCCATATAATGCCAGAAGTGATGCTGAACTTGATCGGTGGCATTAAATACTATCATAAGAACGTCGCAGGCATACTTCTTTTGCAGATAAATAAGAACTCTCACCCTTTGTTCCTCCACCTCCTGAACCTCATTTAGAAAAAGTTCTCTCTGATCATCGGTTTTCATGTGGCCCAGGTGTCGGATATCCAGTTGAAAGCCACCGACTTCTCTAAATAATTCCTCATATAAATCATAGGGATACACCGCTCTTTTCTCATCAGGTGCATCTAAGCCTGATATCATAAATCCATTCACTTCCTCGGGCGGAAAGGTCATAGGAACATTTAAAACGCCGACGCTTAAACCAAGGCCAGAGAGATATTGCCAAATGGAAGGGACTTTTCTCATTCTAGCATTTATGTACCTGAAGTTGTAGCTTCCGGGAGCCCTATCTATAAAGTCAAAGATCCCGTGTTTACCCGGATTAACTCCAGTCATAAAAGAGGTCCAGGCTGGTGGGGTGATCGGAGGAATAGTAGAGAGGAGTTCTCCATAGCTCCCTTTTAACATCAAGCGAGCTATGTTAGGAAGCTTACCTTCACGAGCCCAAGGAATAATTAGGGTTGGGGTCGCCCCATCCATACCGATGATTAGTACACGTGGAGATCTAATTTTATTCATTTTTACGGTGGCTTTTATTATACACAAAAATAAAGTGCACCATTATAGGGAATTAAGAATATTTCCCTACGCTGCTCAAGTTGCCGTGCTAAAGTTTGAAATAACGATACCTTACTCTTTTTTCCTGTTGCTAATAATATTTGAGTAAAAACCTAAAATATCTTTCCTATTCATTATTCCAAGTACCATTGCGAGAATTCCGTATGAAAGCACTCCTAAAATCAATCTAATTACTATATTTACATCTACTGTTTTAATTACCACTCCCATAAATGCACATACTATACAAACTTTTAAAAAGTAAATGTCAAAGGGATTAGACTTATAAACACGTTTAGAGAAAGCTATAGCCATTATAAATAAAATCGTAATCTCCCCAAACGTCATTCCTAGGGCAGCACCGTAAATACCATAAATTGGTATTAAGAGGAGATAAAGTATAAAGGTTATTAAAATTCCCATTCCTGTTGCAAGCGCATGAAACCTTTGAAGTCCGAGTACCAAAAGAGACTGACCGTAGGTCATTCTTATAAAAGTTATGGAGACTGCCCAAATTATAATCTTAAGAACATCTGCTCCCTCAAGGTAAGAGTTTCCATAAAGAAGACCTATTATATCCTTTGCTAATACAGTACCACCTACTCCCAAAGGAAGCCCGATAGCTATCATGATTTTTTGAAAATTATATTGAGCCTTTTTAAATGCTTCTATATCTTGATGAAGGCTTGCAAGCACAGGATAAAAAGCCCGTGGAAGTGCAAAATTAACAGTAATCAGCAAGTAAAACCGATGGGATGCAGAGAAAATACCTACCTCCTTAGGTGTAACTAAGAAACCAAGCAAGAGTACTGGAAGGTATATGTAAGCCCTTGTTAGTAAACCAATTAGAGTAAAATAAATCAACTCTTTAAAGTGTTCCTTCCACTTGGAGAGAGAGAAAGTAAAAAAAAACTTTATACCAAGCTTCTTCCAGAGTAAATAAATCATTGCGACACTCCCAAAGAAGGAAGAAAGCGACCAGAGAAAAGCCGCCCAAGTGGTATCTCCTGGATCCTTTACAAGAAAAAAGATGCTAGGAAGAAAGGTAAAAGCCATCATCAGATTTCCAATAGATAAGTATTTCATTGTCTCAGTTCCGCGAAGAAGCCAATCCGGGCTAAGCGCATAAGCGATTATATAGAGCCCTGCAGCAAGAAGAACACTCTTTTTATGTGGAGGGACATGGGCTAAAGTAAGTACGAGAAAAAGGGCACTAAATGTCAGAATCGAGGCCAAAAACCTTAAGGAATTTAAAACACTAAGAAGCTCCTTTGTCTTATCCAGGCTTCTAGCAACCTCTCTTGTACCGTAGAGGCTAACTCCTAAGTCAACTACTATCGATATAGAGTAACTAACCGCCATAGCAAAGGAGAAGAGACCAAATTCAGCGGTCCCTAGAACACGGGCAATATATAGAGTGCCGAAAAAAACTGCACTTCTAAAAATAATATCTCTTGTGAAAAGCCAGAAAAAATTAGAACTAACTCGACGGGCTACGTTATCCATGTATTCGGGGCCCCCTAAACCGATGTTCAACATAACAAGTATTCAGATAGTGCTCTATAAAAGCCAGATATAGATATTTCTCTTTTCTCTTATCCATAGAAATCTTTAGTCCCTTTAATACTCTCCAAAGGAGACACCTACTGAAAAGAGGTAGATATCGAGTCCTGTTCTTTAGAATTTCCTCCGAACATTTGCACCTTGCAACTTTATGGTGCCTCTCAATCATGAACTTAATCGTATCAATATCTCCCAGCTCGATTCCTCTCTCAATACTAACAAGTTGGGGTATATAATATAACCCAAGTTGCTATTAATTGAATAATGCTTAGACCAAGAGAAGAGGAAAGCCTAGCCCACAAAGAGCCGTCTTTCAACTTTCTTAAGTACTCTAAGAAGGTCACTACATTTATCTTTTGTATAAGCATAGAGTTAATACACTTTGCGCACACACTCTCAATAATTCTCAGTCCTAGCTTCTTCTATTAGTCTATGAACCATTGATTCTTCCTCTTTGAGTTCTTTTTCCTTAGTTAGTAATTAGTAAAAAATACATTAGAACTTTGACGATGATTTCTGAGTTTATCATGTTGGCTTTCCGTCATCATGGATATTGTGCGTTTTGTTATGTTGTCAATAGTACAAGATGAAGAAAGATTTTTATCTTTAATATTACGTCATCAACATGAGTCTTATTTTTGTCTGGAATATTTTCTTAAAATTTATAACTGGATATTTGAGTTGTTTTTAAGTTCAGTGTACTATGTTAAATATTAGGTATTAAGGGAGCGAGGAAAAGTTGTATCATGAAGCCCTTTGGATTTCCCCCTAAACAAGGTCTATATGACCCTCAATTCGAACACGACTCCTGTGGAATTGGATTCGTTGTTAATACTCAAGGCAAAAAGTCAAATGATATTGTGCGTCATGCACTTAACGTGCTTAAGAACCTTTATCACCGCGGTGCTTGTGGTTGCGAAGCCAACACGGGTGATGGCGCAGGTATCCTCATGCAGATTCCACATGCATTTTTCAGGAAAGTCTGTTCTGAAATAGGTATTAATCTGCCTTCATCAGGAGAATATGGTATCGGCACGGTCTTTCTCCCTCCCGATCCATACGACAGACGTGAATGCGAAAAGCGTTTAGAAGATATTATAATAGAGGAAGGTCAATACCTTCTCGGA
>Ga0209342_10006421_pt1 | contig 11942 bp, 10 predicted proteins | sample RifCSP16_2_FD_184023 | JGI IMG/M metagenome (GOLD analysis project Ga0209342, IMG submission 184023) | Soil microbial communities from Rifle, Colorado - Rifle CSP2_sed 16_2 (SPAdes) (version 2) | ecosystem: Environmental > Terrestrial > Deep subsurface > Rock core/Sediment | place: Rifle... | reverse complement strand
CTCGACGCCGACGGCGTCCGCGCGCGCCTCCTCCGGGAAGCGAGCGGGCCGTTCGGCGCCGCAACGGTGCGGGCCACGCTCGATGGCCGCTCGTTCGAGATCACCAACGCCGAGCTCGGCCTCGTTCCCGACCTCGACCGCTCCGCAGAGGAAGCGCTGCGTTTCGGTCGCCAGGGCGCGCCGCTCTTGCGCCTCGACGCCTGGCTCGACGCCCTGACCGGTAGGGCCGCGCTCACGCTCGCCACCCGCGCGGAGAACGGCGCGGCGGAGGCGTGGCTTGCCGAGGTCGCGGCGGCGGTCGACAAGCCGGCCGTCGACGCTGAGATCCGGCGGCCCGCGGGCGGGCTCGAGGTCGTACCCGGCGCCAGCGGCGTGGCGGTCGACCGCGAGCGCCTGCTCGCGGCGATCCTCGCGCCGGCGACGCTCGGTGACCGCGAGATCCCGGTGCCCGTGCGAACGCTGCTCCCGGTGGTCGACCAGGATGCCTCGCGCGATGCGCTGGCGCTCGCGCGTGCGACGCTGGGCGGGCTCGAGCTGACCGCGGGCGATCGGACGATCGTCGAGGACGCGGCCGCGCTGGCGACGCTCGTGTGGTCCGAGCGCATCCCCGCCGGGAGCCTCGCCGAAGTTCCAGCTGGCGCGGTCGTCCCGGATCAGCGTTCGCGATGGATCGCCTGGGTGCGCGATGAGAACGTGCGTGCCTGGGCCGCTGCCGTCGCGGCGGCCCTGGATCGGCCGGCCCGGAACGCGACCTATCGCATCGGAGCGAGCGACGCGTACGAGGTCGTCCCGGCTCAGGATGGGATCCGCATCGACCAGGACGCGCTGGTCGCCGCGGTCGTCGCCGAGCTCGGCCGCGGCGGGGCGGGTCGGCACGTCATCGCGGCGCCGATGACCGTCGACCTGCCGCGCTTCACGACGGCCGAGGCCCAGAGCCACCTCGGCGCGCTCTCAACGGTCGCGACGTTCCGCACCGCGTTCCCAGTGAACCCCGCGCGCTACACGAACATCCGTATCGGCGCGTCGTTCTTCGACGGCGTCGTCGTGGCGCCCGGCGAGGAGTTCTCGTTCTGGAGCGTCTTCGGGGACGACCCGGCGTCCAAGGGGTTCGTGCCGGCGGGGGCGATCGTCAACGGCATCTCGGACAACAGCGTCGTGGGCGGCGGGCTCTGCCAGGTCTCGACGACGCTGTTCAACGCCGTGCTGAACGGTGGCTACGAGGTCGTCGAGCGGCACGCGCACTCCTATCTCATCGAGCGCTACCCGATCGGGCTCGACGCGGCGGTCTTCTTTCCCGGTGCCGACATGCGCTGGCGGAACGACACTGCGTACCCGGTGCTCATCCGGTCGGCCGTCACGCCGACGAGCGTCACGTTCAGCCTGGTGAGCGTTCCGACCGGCCGGACCGTCACGTTCAGCGCCGCCGCGCAGTCGCGCTGGGTGCCCGTGACCCCGTCGCTGCGGCCGGACCCCGGGCACGCTGCCGGCTACTCCGTGGCCGGCCGTGACGTCTCACGCGTCCGGACGGTCACCGAAGGCGGTGCGGTCATCCACCGCGACGTCTTCTTCAGCCGCTACGCCCCCGTCTGGGGCGGTCCGGCGGTCCCTTGATCCCTGCTCCCTTCGCCGCTTAGGGCGGCTCCGGTCGCGGGGGCCCATTAGGACGGGCTCGGTCGGGCCAAGCCCTCCCTCGCTCCGGGCGCAGGCCCCTCGCAACGAGCGAGCAAGCTGCCCGTTAGCCCGGCGGTGGGTACTCCCTGGCCGCCTCGCGGTCCGGACGACCTGGACGACGACAAGCGCGCACGGATCCGGCGTGACGTGCTCGCCGGCATCCGCCCGCGAGGTCCGCGCCTGGGCGACCACGCCTTTGCCGTGCTCACGGTCCTCGCCGCGCCGGCGCCGCACATCGTCCGGGCCCTCGTGTCGCTGGGCCTCGTCGCGACGGTCGTGGCGAGCGCCACGGTGGCCAGCGCCGACGCGCTGCCGGACGAGCCTCTCTACGGGGTCAAGCTCGCCAGCGAGCAGGTGCGCCTCCGGCTCGCCGTGACCCCCGCGGACCGCGCCGCGGTCCGTCTCTCGATGGCCGAGCACCGGCTGGCCGAGGCGGAGCGCCTGGCCCTGGCGGGACGCGAGCCCGAGGCGCTCTTCGCGACCAGCGCCTACGGGACGCACCTGGCTCAGGCCGCCGCCGAGCTCGCGCGGATCGAGCGGCTCGAGGTCGAGGGCCCGACCCTCGTGCAGCGGCTCAAGGAGCGGCTCCTCGATCAACAGCAGCGTGCGGCCGACGTCGCCGCACACCTGGCGTCCGATCCCGCGAGCGCCCGGTCGGCGCCGCTCTTCGAGAGCGTGGCCTCGGCCGCACCGCAGGGGACCGGCGGCACCCTGTCCGAGCGCATCGCGGAGCATGCGGCCAGCGTGACCGACCAGGTCGCCGCGGTCGCCGAGCAGAGGGCGCAGGAGCAGCCGGCCGAGCCCGCCGCGGCCGCGGCGGAGGCCGAGCCGCCCGCTGCTCCGGCCGCCGCCGCGAGGGTCGATCCCGCGAAGCCCGCCGCGGCCGAGGCGCCGCGGCCCGAGCCCCGCCGACCGGAAGCGGTCGGTGCCGTCACCCTTCCCGAGCCGACGACCGCGGCCGAGCCCGCGTCCGGCGACGACCGGGCCCGAGAGGCGGAGCGCCGGCAGCAGGACGCGGCGCGTCAGGCCGCCGAGCGCGAGGCCGCCGAGCGCGAAGCGGAGAGGAAGCGCGCGGAGACCGCCCGTCAGGCGGAGGATGCCGGGGACTTCCAGAAGAAGCTGGCCGAGCTGCGGCGGAAGTTCCTCGCCGCGCTCGAGCAGATCAAGCAGAAGCAGCGGGAAGCGCATGACGCCGCCGACACCGCCAAGGAGCGCGGCAAGAAGACCCCGTCGCCCGCTCCCGATAAGAAGGGGCGCTAGGCCGGGTCCGACCCCTCGCCGCGGACCGTCCGCCGCAGGAGGTCCAGCGCGGCCAGCACGGTCCGGCGCCGCCCTTCGGCCGGCGAACCGTACCGGACCGCGGTCCGGGCATCGCGCTCCGGCGTCCGCACGCGCACCACTCCGTCGCCATCGGCGGTCTCGGTGACCACCGTCACCTGCGCCGGGAGATCGGAGATCAGCGCCTCGAGCACGGTGCCGGGCGCGCCCGGGCGGATGACGCCGCCGGCGTACCAGCCGTCGGGCTCGACCTCGGCGAGCGCGCGAGCCAGCTCGCCGCCGGTAAGGCCCTCGGCCGTCGCGAGCGTCCAGCCGTGGGCACGCAGCGACGAGGCGACGAGCCCGGCGAGGGACTCGTGGTCGACACCCCACACGTAGCGGCCGACGCGCTCACGGATGGAGCGCTCCATCCCTTCTATGCGCGCGTCCCTCGCCGGTCCGTCCGCGTCGCGGTCGGTGATGCGGACGTGGACGCCGTCGGACTTCGCGTACGTCGCGACGGTCGGGGCGGTGGAGCCAACGAGATCCCCGATCGCCTCCTCCAGCGCGGACTCCCCGATGCCGAGCAGCTTCAGCGTGCGCGAACGTATCGTGGTCCCGGGCCGGAGGAGCGGCTCGACCTCGCGCTCCCACATGCGCGTCATCTCCCGAGGCACGCCCGGCATCGCCACGATCGTCCGCCCGTCGCGCTCCACGAGCCAGCCCGGTGCGGTGCCCAGCGGGTTGGGCAGCGCGCGGGCCGAGGGGATCAGCCAGGCCTGCTTGCGGTTCCGCTCCGGCATCCCGAGGCCCCGTGCGGCGAACCAGCCGCGGAGATCGGCCTCGAGAGCGGGGTCCACCGCCGGTGTCTCGCGTACGGCGGCGGCGATCGCCTCCCGCGTGAGGTCGTCCTCGGTCGGTCCGAGGCCGCCGGTGCAGACGACGAGGTCGCTGCGCGAGAGCGCGCGCTCGACGGCCTCGGTCGCGCGGCCCAGGTTGTCGCCGACCGCCGTGGTCCAGTGATGGTCGATGCCGAGCTCCGCGAGCCGCCCCGAGAGCCACGCCGCGTTCGTGTCGAGGATCTGTCCGAGCAGCAGCTCCGTCCCGACCGACAGGATCTCAGCCCGCACGGCGGGCTCGCTCGGTCGCCGGCCGGGCGACGAAACGTGATCGGCACGAGCCTTGCAGAACGAAGGATCCGAAGACCAAGATCTCCCAACCCTTCCCTTCCTCACCACAGGCCCCGCCTGAATAGGGCGGGGTCTTGTGGTCGTGGGGCCTTTTTCGGGCCTCGCGTACGATACCCGGCCGGCCCCGATCGGCGGCGTCCCTCGGAGGTGGCCCTTGGCATCCGGCTATTGCGTGAAGTGCAAGGCATCGCGGGAGATGAAGGACCCGAAGCAGATCACGATGAAGAACGGCCGGCCGGCCACCGAGGGCACCTGCCCGGTCTGCGGGACGCGGATGTTCAAGATCGGCGCTCCGGACGCGGGGGCGCCGGCTCGCCCGGCCGCGGACTAGAGGGAGACCCCCGGCCTCTCTGGCCCACGCTCTGCTCCGCCGGAAGCCGGAGGTGAGCGAATGGACGCAAGAGACGTGATGACCCGCGAGCCCGTGACCCTCGGCCCCGGCGCGACCCTGGGCGAGGCAGCCACCCTCATGCGCCAGGAGGACTGCGGCTCCATCCCCATCGTGGAGGACGGGCGCCTGGTCGGCATCGTCACCGACCGCGACATCGTCATCCGGGCCGTGGCCGCCGGAAAGGATCCGAGATCGACGCCTGTGTCGGACGTCATGAGCGCGGACCCCGTCTGCATCGAGCCCGGCACCAGCCTCGATGAGGCCCAGGAGCTCATGGCCGAGCGGCAGGTCCGGCGTCTCCCGGTCGTCGAGGACGGCAAGCTCGTCGGCATCCTGGTCATCGGCCAGGTCGCGCGCCGCGAGCCCGACGAAGAGCAGACGGGCGAGACCTTGAAGGAGATCAGTCAGCCGAAGAGCGGACGCGGGTCACACGCGAGGGGATAACGACGGTAGACTTCGAGGTGGGCCGGTAGCTCAGCGGTAGAGCAGAGGACTCTTAATCCTCTGGCCGTGGGTTCGAATCCCACCCGGCTCACCGGCGTCGCGCTTCCCGACGCCGCGAGGGAAGGGGATCCATGCCGAAGTGTCCGGAATGCGATGCCGACGTGTCCGTCGGCACCGATGCCGTCAAGGGTGAGATCGTTGCCTGCCCGGACTGCGGTGCCGAGCTCGAGGTGACGGAGACGTCCCCGGTCGCCCTGGCCCTGGCTCCGAAGGAAGAAGAGGACTGGGGTGAATAGCACCCCCACCGTGGGCGTCCTGCTCTCGCGAGTCCGCGTCGAGGAGAAGCTCCTCCTCGAGGAGCTCGATCGGCGCCACGTTCCCACTCGGACCATCGACGACCGCGAGCTCGTGCTGGCGGTGGAGAAGAAGCCCGATCTCGGCGTCGACGTCGTCCTGGAGCGCGCCATTCAGCACAGCCGCGCGCTCTACGCGCTCAGCGTCCTCAACACCTGGGGCATTCCCACCGTGAACAGCTTCGAGGTCGCGGACGTCTGCGGCAACAAGCTCCTGACCACCATGCGCCTCATCCGGGACGGCGTGCCGACGCCGCGCACACGGCTCGCCTTCACGCCGGAGTCGGCGCTCGCGGCGATCGAGGAGCTCGGCTATCCCGTCGTGTTGAAGCCGCTCGTCGGCTCGTGGGGCCGCCTCATCTCGAAGGTGAACGACCGCGATGCCGCGGAGAGCATCCTCGAGCACAAGGACGTGCTCGGCACCTACATGCACTCCATCTATTACGTGCAGGAGCACGTCCCGAAGCCCGGGCGCGACATCCGCGCCTTCGTCGTCGGCGACGAGACGATCGCCGCGATCTACCGCGCGTCGGATCACTGGATCACGAACACCGCTCGCGGGGGGAAGGCCTCGAACTGTCCGGTGACGCCCGAGCTGAACGACCTCTGCGTCCGCGCGGCCCGGTCGGTGGGCGGCGGGGTCGTGGCGGTGGACGTGCTCGAGGCGCCCGAGGGCCTCCTCGTGAACGAGGTGAACTACACGATGGAGTTCCGCAATTCCATCGACACGACCGGCGTGAACATCCCGGCGAGGATCGTCGACTTCGTGCTCGAGGTCGGGCGGAAGGCCGAGCAGAGCCTGTCGTGAGCCTGCGGGCCGGCATCGTCGGCGCCGCGGGCTATGCCGGCGGTGAGCTCCTGCGCCTCCTCCTCGCGCACCCCGAGGTGCGCGAGATCGTGGCGGGCAGCACCTCGCTGGCGGGCAAGCCGGTCACCAGCGCCCATCCGAACCTCCGGAAGCGCACGGACCTCGCGTTCGTCGGCTACGACGACGTCCAGGGCGTCGACGTCCTGTTCCTCGCGCTCCCGAACGGGGCCCAGCGCCTCGCCGAGTTCGAGGGACGCGCCAGGCTGGTCATCGACCTGTCGTCGGATCATCGCCTCAAGGACCCGAAGGCGTACGAGGTGTGGTACGGGGCCGCGCATCCGCGGCCGGCGCGGCTCGCCCAGGCCGTGTACGGGATCCCCGAGCTGCACCGCGCGGACATCGTGGGCGCCAGCCTCGTGACGGGCGCCGGGTGCAACGCGACCGCCTCGGTCCTGGCGATCCTCCCGCTCGCGCGCGCGGGGCTCATCGATCCCGTACGCCCCATCGTCATCGAGTGCAAGGTCGGCTCGAGCGAGGGCGGGCGCGGGGCCAGCGACGACTCGCACCATCCCGAGCGCAGCGGCGTGGTGCGGTCCTTCCGCCCGGTCGGGCATCGGCACACGGCCGAGATCGAGCAGGAGCTCGCCGTGGATGGCCGGAGCCCGCGCGTGCAGCTCAGCGTGACGAGCGTCGAGCTCGTGCGAGGGGTGCTCGCGACCGCGCACGTGCCCGTGCGCGACGTCGCCGACGAGAAGGTCCTCTGGCGCGCGTACCGCGAGAGCTACGCGGCCGAGCCTTTCGTGCGCGTCGTGAAGGAGCGGAGCGGGATCTACCGGTTCCCGGAGCCCAAGCTCGTGGCCGGGACGAACTTCGCGGACGTCGGCTTCGCGCTCGACCCGCGCGGCGACCGTGTCGTGGCGCTGTGCGCGATCGACAACCTGGTGAAGGGCGCGGCCGGGAACGCGGTGCAGGCGATGAACGTCGCCCTCGGCCTCCCCGAGGACGCGGGCCTCGGCTTCGTCGGGCTGCACCCCTAAGTGCTTCGCACATACATCCATCGCTCGTGCGCCAGCGTCAGCAAGCTGCCGCTGCTCGCCCTCGCTCGGCTGTGAGCGCGCCCGTTCCGCCTCCACTGCGGATCCCGTATCCGCCCCCGATCGTCGTCAAGGTCGGCGGCTCTGCGGGGATCGACCGCGCGGCTGTCGCCTCGGATCTCGCGTCCTTGGTGCAGGAAGGAGAGCGCGTGGTGCTCGTGCACGGGGCGTCTGCCGAGACGGACGTCCTCGCCGCATCGCTCGGCCATCCCGCACGTACGATCGTGTCGCCCTCCGGCCAGCAGAGCCGTCGCACCGACCGGCGCACGCTCGAGATCTTCGCGATGGCCGCGCTGGGAGTGGAGACCTTCTCCTATGTCGAGCTGCTGAAGCGCGCGGGCACGCAGCCGCTCGGTCTTTTCGGCCTGCTCGTGGGTAGGCGGAAGGATGTGCGCGCGGTCCAGGACGGCCGGACCGTCCTGCTGCGCGATGACTACACGGGACGCGTCGAAGAGATCCCCGTATCGCTCGTGTGGAAGATCCTCGACGACGGGTGGATCCCCGTGCTGCCGCCCCTGGCGCTCTCGCCGCACGGTGAAGGGCTCAACGTGGACGGCGATCGCGCGGCGGCGGCCATCGCGGCCGCGCTCGGCGCCAAGACGCTCGTCATCTTGACGAACGTGCCGGGCCTGCTGAGGTCGGTAGAGGACCCCGCGAGCCTGGTCGCGTCCGCGACGCTGGAGGAGGCTGAAGCGCTAGCGCAAGGGCGCATGAAGAAGAAGGCCATGGCCGCGCGCGAGGCGCTCGAGGCAGAGGTCACCCGCGTGGTCATCGCCTCGGGCCGCGTGGGGCGCCCGGTCTCGCGTGCGCTCGCGGGCGAGGGGACCGTCATCGGGAAGGCCGTCGCGGCGCGATGACGATCCAGGAGCGGGAGGACCGTCACACCTCGGGGCTCTACCAGAAGCGCCCGCTCGCGATCGTGCGCGGCGACGGCGCCACCGTGTGGGACTCGGACGGGAACGAATACATCGACTGCGTCGGCGGGCAGGGCTCGGCCAATCTGGGCCACGGGAACGCCGCGGTCGCCGACGCGATCGCGCGGCAGGCGCGGACCCTGGCGTCGAGCACGGAGCTCTTCTACAACGACCGCCGCGCCGAGCTCTACGACGTGCTGGCGCGCATCCTTCCGGCCGAGCTCGACCGGGTCTTCCTCTGCAACAGCGGGGCGGAGGCGGTCGAGGGCGCTCTCAAGTTCGCGCGAATGGCGACCAGGCGCAAGGGCGTCGTGGCCACGATGCGCGGCTTCCACGGGAAGACGATGGGCGCCCTCGCCGCGACCTGGGGGCCCGAGTACCGCGAGGCGCTGGGCGGGGACGCCCTCTTCCCGGGCACGACGCACATCCCGTTCAACAGGCCGGAGGCGCTCGAAGCGGCGATCGGGCCCGACACGGCGGCGTTCGTGCTCGAGCTTGTTCAGGGGGAAGGCGGCGTGCGCCCGGCGGACCCGGCGTTCGTGCGCGAGGCGGCGCGCGTCTGCCGCGACCGCGGCGCGCTGCTGGTCCTGGACGAGGTGCAGACCGGGTTCTGCCGCACGGGGACGATGTTCGCGCTCGAGCGGTACGGGATCGTCCCGGACATCCTCTGCCTGGCGAAGTCGATCGCCGGCGGGGTGCCCATGGGCCTGGTCGCGTTCTCCCGCCGGGTCGGCGACCTCCCGAAGCGCTCGCACTCGAGCACGTTCGGCGGCAGCCCCCTGGCCTGTGCAGCGGCCGTCGCGGCGATCGGCGAGATGGAGCGGCTCGATCTCGCTTCGCGCGCTCGCGATCGCGGCGAGCAGCTCATGGACGGGCTGCGCGGGCTCGAGAGCCCGAAGGTCCGCGAGGTCCGCGGCCTCGGCCTGCTCTGCGGGATCGAGCTGCGCGAGAACGCGGGTCCGACGATCAGGGGACTGCAGGAGCGGGGCGTGCTCGCGCTCGGCGCGGGCCCGACCGTCGTCCGCTACCTGCCGCCGCTCGTCATCGACGCCCGGCAGGTGGCGCGCGTGATCGCCGCCACCGCCGACGCCCTCGCGTGAGCGCGGCTCTCGACCCCGGCGACCTCGAGCTCGTCCGGGGTCTGGTCGCGATCCCGAGCGTCTCCCGCCAGGAGGGCGAGGCGGTGGAATGGCTCGTCGCGCGCATGGCCGAGCGCGGATCCCGCGCGTACGTCGACGACGCGGGCAACGCGGTCGGGGAGTTCGGCGAGGGGCCGGTGCACGTCGTCCTGCTCGGCCACATCGACACCGTGCCCGGGGAGATCCCGGTGCGCGTCGAGGACGGCGAGCTCGTCGGGCGCGGGGCGGTCGACGCGAAGGGGCCGCTCGCGGCGTTCGTGTCGGCCGCCAGCGTCCCGGTGCCGGGGGTGCGCGTGAGCGTCGTCGGCGCGGTCGAAGAGGAGTCGCCCACGAGCGCGGGGGCACGGCACGTCGCGCTCGGACCCACGCCCGACTGGTGCGTCGTCGGCGAGCCCTCGGGCTGGGACGGCGTCACCGTCGCCTACAAGGGGAGGCTCGTCCTCGAGATCGGCCTCTCGCGCGCGGGGCGTCACGGCGCCGCGCCGGGCGCGACGATCGGCGAGGAGGCGCTGGCCCTCTGGGAGCGCGTTCGGGATGCCTCGAGCGAGCGCGCGGCGACGGACCGCGCGTTCGACCGGCTGGACACGCGGCTCGAGGGGATATGGGCGGGCGACGGCGACGGCCTCCGGGAGCACGCTCGGCTGCGCGTCGGGTACCGCATCCCGCCGGGCCGCAGCACCGACGCGGTAGAGCGGGACGCTCGCGCGGCGGTGGCGGGCCACGCGGGAGAGGCCTCGGTCACGCTCGCGCGTATCGGGGCGGAGGAGCCGGCCCGGACCGAGCGGACGAGCGACCTCGCCCGCGCGTTCGCGCGCGCGATCACCGAGGCGGGCGGTCGGCCGACGTTCATCGCCAAGAGCGGCACGAGCGACATGAACGTGCTGGCGCCGGCGTGGGGATGCCCCATGGTCGCCTACGGTCCGGGGGACAGCGCCTTCGACCACACTCCGATGGAGCGCCTGCGCCTGGAAGACCACGCACGGGCCATCCGGGTCCTCCGGGGCGTGCTACGCCGTGCCTCCGACCGTTAGCATCTCGGCCACTCGATAGAGAGCAGCGCGCTGGACGGTCCGGTGACGCTCAACGTGCACGTCCAGCAGTGCCCGGGAGGGCAGTAGAAATTGTTCCGGAACCGGAAGCGGCGTCAGCGCGCGGTCCTGGCGCTCATCATCGGGCTCGGGACGCTTCTCGGCGCGTACCTCACCTCCGCGCGGTACTTCGAGAACAACATCCAGGCCGCGGTGTACGACTACGTCATCACGTCCGCGCCAGCGGAGGTCCGGAACCAGATCACGATCGTCGCCATCGACGACGCGACGATCACGAAGTACGACCGCTGGCCCCTGCCGCGGCAGGCCTACGCGGATCTCCTGACGGCCCTCAAGCCGATGGCGGCGAAGGTGATCGCCTTCGACGTCGGCTTCTTCGACCCGTCCGACCGGCCGCAGGACGACCAGGCGCTCGCCGCGGCGATCAGGGACGCGGGCAACGTGATCCTGGCGATGCAGGGCGAGGGCCTCGCGGAGTACCGCGACCGTGCGCAGCACTTCCCCGGTCTGAAGCTGCCGCTCCCGATGTTCCGAGACGCCGCGGCCGGGCTCGGCGCCGTCAACGTGAACCCCGAGTTCGACTCGCGCGTCCGCGAGGCGCAGCTCGTGATCAAGGGCCCGGACGGTCAGCCCCACTACGCGCTCGCGCTGGTCGCCAGCATCAAGCACCTCGCGGGGGACCTCTCGCGAGCGACGATCGAGGGCGACCAGCTCCTCGTCCCCGCGCCGCTCGGGGTGCGGAACATGCCCATCAACGAGGGCGGCGCGATGCGCATCTACTACGCGGCCCCGCCGGCCCCCGCGGTCGAGGCGGGCCAGCCCGCCTGCCAGACCCCGGGACAGTTCTGCGTCGTCTCGATGAAGGACGTCATCGAGGGCAACATCCCGCGCAACCTGCTGCAGGCGCGCTCGATCTACGTCGGTGCGCACACGCTGTCGGCCGTGCCCGACAACTACCCGGTGCCGAACAGCGCGAACGAGAAGATGTGGGGGGTCGAGATCTGGGCGAACGCGGCCCAGTCGATCTTCACCAACCGCTACCCGGTCCCGTACCAGGGCTTCCTGCCGACCGTGCTCCAGGTCTTCGCGCTCCTCGTCGCCGGCGCGATGCTCGTCTTCCGGCTCCGGCTGCTCGGCTTCCTGCTGGCGCTCGGCGGGCTCGCCGCGTACTCGTTCGTCCAGCTGGCTCTCTTCCTGTTCCAGGTGGAGGGAGCCATCGGGAACGGTCCGGTGCACATCCCCTCGATCGGCTACTTGGCGCCCAGCGTGTTCTGGTGGGTCGTGACCCTCGGCTACCTCCTGGTCGAGGAGCAGCTCGCGGTCGCGCGCACGCAGTCCACGTTCGGCCGCTTCGTCACGCCGTCCGTCGCGCGCACGATCATGGACCGTGAGGAGCGGGGCGGCCTGCACCTCGGTGGCGAGATGCGCGACATGACCGTGCTCTTCGGCGACATCCGGGGCTTCACGACGATGTCCGAGGGGATGGACGCCGCGACGCTCATGGGAACGCTGAACCGCTATTTCGACGGCATGGTCGGAGTGGTGAACCGGTACGAGGGCACGGTCAACAAGTACAACGGCGACAACATCATGGTCATCTGGAACGCCCCGGTGGAGGTCCCCGACCACGCG
>Ga0209342_10006420_pt1 | contig 11944 bp, 7 predicted proteins | sample RifCSP16_2_FD_184023 | JGI IMG/M metagenome (GOLD analysis project Ga0209342, IMG submission 184023) | Soil microbial communities from Rifle, Colorado - Rifle CSP2_sed 16_2 (SPAdes) (version 2) | ecosystem: Environmental > Terrestrial > Deep subsurface > Rock core/Sediment | place: Rifle... | reverse complement strand
GCCTGTCTCCGTGCCGGATCAATGCTGTCCACGGTCCCTTCTTTCTCAAGAGACAGGATGAATACCCGGTCACCCGGTTTGACGGTATCCGGATCGAAAATGGCATACTTGTCGGGGAACAGCTTTCCCTTGTCGCTGCGGAGCGTTTTCCTGACGGTTTCTTCGATTTCATGGAGCTCATGATGCGTTCTGCCGGCTTCCTTCATGTCCATTTTCTGGAGATCGGCAATCCGCCCGGACAGGAGCTTTCGGTATTCTTTCAGCTCATTGAGGAAATCGATCCCCTCCTTTTGCTTGATCTCCTGGAGGCGCTTCTCCAACAGCTTCATCATTCCGTCGTATTCATTCTTTTCCCGCGCCAGGCTGCCCGATATCTCGTCAAGGCGCGCCTTCTTTTCCGTGAGCTCCTGTTCGTATTTCTGCATCTTTTCGATGAGATACTCTACGTTTATCTCCCTGCTGTCGAGAAGGGTCCGTGATCGTGACACGACCGGGCCGGGGAGGCCGTAATTTTCCGCGATCTCCATGGCGTAGCTCACGCCCGGCAGGCCCTGGATCAAGCGATAGGTGGGCCGCAGGGTCTCCATGTCAAACGAAACGGACGCGTTCCGGAACCGCCCGTCAATGGAAGGAAGGTCTTTCAGCTCGGAATAGTGGGTCGTGACCACGATCCTGCCGCCGGTTTCAATAAGCGATTCCAGGACCGCCTGGGCGAGCGCAGCTCCCTGGCGTGGATTGGTCCCCACGATGATCTCATCGATGATGACCAGTGTCTTCTCGTCCGCGTTCGACAGCATCTCGTTGATGACCACGATCTGCCCGGAAAAGGTTGAGAGCGACTGCGAGAGGCTCTGGTCGTCGCCGATATCGGCGAGGATCCGGTTAAATACGCCGATGCGCGAGTCCGGTCCCGCCGGGACGTGGAGCCCGAACATCACGAAAAGAACGCTCAAGCCGATGGTTTTCAGGAGCACCGTCTTCCCGCCCGTGTTGGCTCCGGAAATTATAAGGCACTGGCTTGAGGCGCCCAGGTCGATGTCATTTGCCACTATCGTATCCGGGCTCATGAGGTACAGAACCGGGTGTCTGGCCTGGTGAAGGATAATTTCATTCGCTCCCGATATCTCCGGCTCGGACCCCTTTGTATCGATGCTGAACCGGGCAGCGGCGGCGAGCAGATCAAGGCCGCTTATCACGCTGAGGTTTCCCCGGAGCGGCGCCGCGTTCTCCGACACCTTCGCCGACAGGATGCGCAGAATTCTCGCGATTTCCGCCTGCAGCTCCTTTTCCAGCATGAGGGCTTTATTATTCAGGGGCGTGACCTCCAAAGGTTCGATATAGTAGGTGGCGCCGCTTGCGGAAATATCGTGAACCGTGCCCCTGACCCTGTCCCTCATTGCAGACTTGACCAGTATGACATACCGTTCGTTGCGGGTGGTGAAAACTTTCTCTTGAAGAAGCGGCTCCATGGAGCGGGAATACAGTATCTTGTTGATGCTTTTCTCCATTTCCTGCTTCGCTGAAAAGAGGTCGCTTCTGATTCTGCGCAACTCAGGGTAGGTGCCGTCATTAAGCTCGTTATTATCGGTGACTGATTTCACCAGAATGTCGGTGATATCGGCAAGTTTATCCAGCCTGGCGAATTCCTCGGCGAGGCCGGGGAAAGCGTCCTTGTGTTCCCTGAGAAAGCGCATGATCCTTCCTGATGCGAGGGTAAAAATTTTTATCAGCGCCAGGTCTTCAATTTTCAGGACTCCGTCTTTTTCAGCGAGCGCGAGCAACGGCTCAATATCGGTGATCCCGGAAAAGTCCGGCGCTTTGCTTTGCTGGATCAGCTCTTTAATATGGGTTATTTTCCTCATCCTTGCTCTGACCCTGTCAGGTCCAAGAGGAATGATGCCGTCGACCAGTTTTTCCCCTGGCTGCGTAGCGCATCGCGAGCGCAGTTCTTCCTGGATTACGGGCCATTCGAGGATTTCCAACACGCGGGTGGGGATATGTTCATTCATAGGAAGCGGTCGGAATTATGGATGATTCAAAATATGCATACCAGTCCATGGTGATGCCATCAAGTCTGGAATGGTCAAGAAATATTTATGAGTTTCCCTATATTAGTATGTGAAATAAAATCCATATAATTTTTTTTATAATTTGACACTTTTTTGTTTGATGGCCCAATTGCGCATGGGTGCTTCCAAAGTCCGTTTTATCATTGTACAAACAACGAAAAATGCGGATTTTGCTTTGAATGTGCCCGCTCAAACACAAATGAAAGGTTTTTGCCCCACGCCATGATAAAAAAAATAAAATTCATATTGCCGGTTTGCATCATGCTGGCATTCGGCCATTCTCATCTAATGGCCGTAACCGTCGGCATGTATGGAAACTCCAATTTCGGAAGAGATAATTTCAGCGGTACGATGGATCCTTACAGCGGTCTGAAGACGATTGATAAGAAATTCGCCGTCAACACGGCCGGGGGAGGCGTTATCTTAGAATTCATTTCCATTGAAGACCATACCATTGATTTCAGATACAGGTTCAAAGCGGGCGCGGAAGCGGTGTTCGCTCAAAATAATATTCTAAAAAACATGTATCGGATTAATTTCTCCAATATTTTTTATTTCGGGATTTTCAATTATAATATACTCAATGTGATGATCGGGCCGCAGATCGGCGCATGTTATCATTATGGAAATCGAAATATATTGTATCCGAACTATTTGCTATATAACGGGTATCAGCCGTATCCCAACATAGCGAGAGCGCGGCTCGAGTTCAAAGCGGGCGGCATCAATATAGGCCTTTCATTAAACCTGGATTTTAATATAGATAGAAATTTCATCATCTTTTTACAGATTAACGGCGAACAAAATTTTTATTTATCCACGAGAAAAATCACCGGCTCCCAATTTGTTCTTAACCCGCCGCCTCCGCCTGCAATGGTGCCACCTGTTACCAGTCTGGGTATAAGTTCAAAAAAAGTATTAACGGACTATGGCATTGAAGGTTCCATCTGTTTTGGTGCAATGTATAAAATAAATATCTCGCCATATGAATAAAGGTATTGATTCGAATGAGGCGAAAATTATAATTTTATTCAGTAGCCCCCCAAACCCCGCTTCGGCAGGCTCAGCACAACGCCCGACGGGGGGCTCAAGTATTGATATAAATGAGGCCATTATAGAAGATTTAATTTCAATGCAAAAACCGATTAATTACTTGATATCTTTTCATAAAAAATTATTTTTGGATATTTATCTGGTGCGGTGAATTAAATTAGACATGTTGTATAAATAGTTATTTGATTTTTGCCCCGCCGCCGCAGGCGGCGGGGCAAAAAAAATAAGTATTTAGTTATGCAACATAATCTAAATTTTTTCAGGAGATTGATTATTGGACAGCAATGATTCCCGCCGGCCCTGGGGATTTTTCGAGAATCTGGTCGATGCGGAAAATCACAAGGTAAAGCGCATAACCGTGTATCCGGGCAAGCGGATGAGCCTTCAGAGCCATGACCGGCGGGCGGAACACTGGTTCATCGTGGATGGCAATGCGCTCTTTACCTGCAACGGCAGGAAAATAAAAATGAAGCCGGGCCAGGCCGTCGATATCAAATTCAAGGACAAGCACCGGATCGAGAATACCGGAACAGGAAACTTGGTGTTTATTGAAATTCAGACAGGAGATTATTTTGGGGAAGATGATATCACACGCTATGAGGATGATTATGGCAGGGCATGATGTCACGGGGAAAATTTCATAATACGATGTAACAACAGCAGAAATAGCGTAACAAATTAATCGATTCTTCATTTTTTATTAATCAAATATTGACAATTTAAAATAAGTGTGCACCATTCGATCAGCGGATATTTTGCTCTGACCCCTTGCTGAGGCACGGAGGCTGAAGTCCCGGATGCGGCAGGATGCCGCGCTTGCCGGGGCTCTGACCCCGGCCGCATAAGAGTCGGGAAGGCATGGATGCCGGATTGAAACATAGAGGCCGAAATCCCGAATGCGGCACGAGGCCGCATTCGGGACAGCGCCGGATTTTAAAATTACATGGAGGAGCTGTCCATGATAACTGCTCAAGGAATAACAAAACAGTTCGGTGACATTACGGCTGTTAACAATATCTCATTCAGCATCCGTGAGGGAGAGATAACCGGCCTGCTGGGACCAAACGGCGCCGGGAAGACAACCACGCTCCGGATGCTTACCTGTTACCTCAAGCCTGACAAAGGCGCAATATCCATCGGCAGGTACAATGTTGAGGACAACCCGGTCGAGGTGCGGAAGATTATCGGCTACCTTCCCGAATCAGCGCCGGTATACAATGATATGCTGGTATATGATTACCTCAGCTATATCGCGGAAGTAAGAGGCACGGGTCAGAGTAAAATCGCCGAAATGGGCAGCCTCTGCGGCATTAACGAAGTGATGCACATGAATATCGGAGAGCTCTCCAAAGGATACAAGCAGCGGGTCGGCCTGGCCCAGGCCATGATCCATGACCCGGAAATACTCGTCCTTGACGAGCCGACCAGCGGCCTTGATCCGAACCAGATCATCGAGATCCGCAATCTTATCAGGGAAATCGGAAAGAGAAAGACGATCATACTCTCAACCCATATACTGCCGGAAGTCGAGGCCACCTGCGACAGGGTCATTATCATCGACCGCGGCAGTATCGTGGCCGATGACCGCACCGAGAACTTGCAGGCCAAGTCCGAGGGGGAGAAACAGATACTGGTCAGCGTTTCGGGTGCCGATTATCCCGCCCTGTCACGGGAATTGTCGAAGCTTAGCGGGGTGACCGGGGTCGAAGAAGTCGCGGGGAGCGAGCTCGTTTCCGCCCGGGTGACGGCCGGAGCTGCGGCTGAAATCAGGCCGGACATATTCAGGATGGTAAGCGGGAAAAACTGGATCCTGTATGAGATGACTCAGGAGCATCGAAGCCTTGAGCGGGTATTCAGGGAGCTGACGGGAGGTATGAAATGAACTTCAAGGATCTAAACATACAGGAAACGTTTCAGAGAGGCCGGGACCGGGCCATGGTATACCTGCACATGCCCCTGGCGATCATGAAAAAAGAGCTCATGACCTATTTTTATACTCCGATCGCATATATCGTGATTACCGCTTTCCTGATCGTGACCGGCTTTTTCTTCTTTAAAGATTTTTTCTATTTCAACCAGGCGGAGATGCGGGGATTTTTCCAGTTCCTGCCCCTCGTCCTCACGCTGGTCATTCCGGCAATCACCATGCGCCTCTTCGCTGAAGAGATACACAGCGGCACCATTGAAACGCTCATGACCCTTCCCGTCAGGACGATAGAAGCGGTGGTGGGAAAATTCATGGCGGCGACCGCGTTCGTCTCATTCATGCTGGCGCCCACGCTGATCTATCTCGTCACCATTGTCATCGTCGGTTCGCCGGACCCGGGGCCCATTATCGGCGGCTATCTCGGGTCGATACTGCTGGCGGGGACCTACTCGGCCGTGGGGGTCCTGACCTCGTCCCTCGGCAGGAACCAGATCATAGCATTTATCAGCGGTCTGGCCGCATGTTTTTTCCTCTGGCTCATCGATAAAATCACCATTTTCCTGCCGACGAAATTGGGCTTCATTGAATATCTCGGCACTGATTTTCATTTCAGGAACATTTCACGGGGGATAATCGATTCGCGCGACATCATATATTTTATTTCCATCATAGTCATTTCAATACTCCTGACGACCAAAATCCTTGATGACCGGAGATAGCAGCGTATGAACATTCATGACATAATGAACACGCTTAAGGGATGGATCGACCCGACTGTCTCATATGTACGCGGCCGCAGTCCGGAGGCCGCCGGAGGGTCAGGGCGCCGAAGGGACGTGCAGCTCCTATTGTATATCGTAATCATCGTGCTGATAAACCTCGTCAGCCTCACGCTGAATTCACGGTGCGATCTCACCAGAAACCGCACCTTTTCCCTGTCCCATCGGAGCAAGGAGATCGTTTCAAACCTGAAGGAAAACCTGAAAATCAAGGTGCTCTTCTCCAAGGACCTTCCCCCGCAGCATTCCTCGATTTACCGCTATCTTCGTGACTTGTTGGAGGAGTATAAATATTATTCCAATGAATATTTCAGCTACGAAATCGTCGGCGAAAAGGATCTTGAAAAGCAGGCAAATGATTACGGCATCCGGCCGGTGCAGAGCCAGGAGTACGATAATGACCAGGTCAAGGTGCGCCGTACCTACATGGCCCTGGTGATCCAGCAGTCGGACATTGTCGAGAAATTCGAGGCCATCACCGATCCGACGGGCCTCGAATACAATATAACCTCGCTCATAGAGAAGATGTCCGGCAAGATTGACGGCTTACTGAGGCTCAAACAGCCGATCCAGGTGATGCTCTTTATGGACAGCACCCTGAAAGCGCTTCCCATTGACGGCATCGACGAGCTCGCGAACAAGGTCAAGGAGGCGGTGGCTAAAAGCAACACCGCCAATTACGACAAGCTCCGACTCAACATAGTCGATCCATCGGTTGATAAAAATGCCGGCATATCGGCGGAGCTGTACGGCGTGACCAAACTCAACTGGAAACAGGGCCTGGACCGGTTTGGAAAGCCCATCCCGGCAGGCACGGCGCACCTGGGCATCGTGCTGAAGAACCAGGATAAGGCCGAGCTTATCGACCTTTCGGTGGCCCCGACCCTGCTCGGCAAAAACGTGATCGTCGGCATTGATAAAATTCAGGACCGGATCAACAATGCCGTGGGGAACCTGGTGAGCTCCAATCCCCGTATCGGCTATATCACCGGCCACGGCGAGGTGGAATTGAACGACCAGCAGTCCCCGCAGGGCGGAGCCCTCCTGAGACAGGTACTGTCCGATGTGTACGACATAAAAGAAGTCAACCTCACCAAAGACGATATTCCGGCAGACTTAGGGATCATCATTATCAACGGTCCGAGGAAGCAATTTACCGAACATGAGCTGTTCAAGATCGACCAGTTTCTCATGAAGGGCAAGAGCGCCATTTTCCTGCTCGATTCTTTTGACGAGGTCAATTTCGGCCAGCAGAACATGTTCTCCGGCCAGCAGCCGGTGGTTCTGCCGGTAAACACCGGCCTCGACCCGCTGCTCAAGTCTTACGGCGTTTCCGTGAAAAAGGACATAGTGCTCGATACGAGCTGCGCCAAGGCGCCGGTGGCGGGGGCCGTCAAGGAGATTTACTATGTGCCGATCATCAGGAAGTCCGGCCTCAATCAGGACAGCGTTATCACGAAGTACCTGAAAGGAGTCGCCTTCATCAAGGCGTCGTCAGTGGAGGCCGATGCGGGGAAGGTCAAGCAGCTGAAGCTATCGCAATACAATCTGGTCGAATCTTCGGATGAAAGCTGGCTGATGACAGGACAGATCAATTTCAATCCTTTCTTCATGACGCCGCCGGAAAACAAGGCCGGGATGAAAAAATACACGCTTGCGCTTCTCCTCTCCGGAAAGTTCGACAGCTATTACAAAGGCAAGGATATTCCGCCGGCAGACACAAAAGAGAAGGAAAAGGAAAAAAAGGAATCGATAACCGTCGGAAAGACGGACGGCACCGTGCAGTCGGGCACGACGCGCATTATCGCAGTGGGCACTTCGGAAATTACCCGGTCGGGGTTCCTGATGAGCTCGAAGAGGATCATGTCAAGCGTCATGTCTGAAGGTGACGAGCAGGACAGGATTTTTTCCAATGGATTTATCATTCACAGCATGGCAGATTATCTCCTCGGTAATTCCTACATACCTGAAATGAGCAGCAAGAGCCTCGGCTACAACCCGCTGGACAAAACGAGCGACGGTAAAAAGATCATTTTGAAATCCATAAATATCGCCGGCGTGCCCCTCTTCGTCATCCTGGCCGGTCTTTTGATATGGAAGCGGCGCATGCGGCGGAAGAAAATCATTCATGAGCTGTTTTCCGGGGAGGCGAAGCATGAATAAGAAGATTCTGATCAGCTGTTCAATCATAGCGGTTCTCATCCTGTATATTATTGTGGCGAATGTCAGGCATTCAGGGGATGTTCCGGACCTTCCGAAATGGGACGGGAATGCTGATGAGGTGCTCATTACCAGCAACAACGGGGCCATAAAGCTCTTGAAAAAAGAGGGCAAATGGGTTGCGGGCGAAAACGCCTACCCGGCTGACGCGAAAGCAATAGGTGAAATTGAGAAACGATTCAAAGAGATACGCCTCACCGATCTCATCTCCACAAAGGGCTACTACGCAAAATATGACCTGACTCCGGACAAGTACATAGAAGTCATACTAAAAAAAGGCGATGCAACCTTACGGAAATTCAAGATCGGGAAAAAGAGCTCCACAAACCGGCACACCTTTATCAGGGTCGATGACCGGCCTGAGATATATCTTGCCGAGGGAACTTTCGACCTGGTGCTGAACAAGTCGCTGGACGACTTCAGGGACCGCGAGGTCCTGAAAATCAATAGAGACTCGGTGTCGGCCTTTACGGTGGATTATCAGGGAAGGACGTACGCATTTTCCAGGGAACCGGTGAAGAAGGTTGATGCGAAAAATGCGGCGAAAGACAGCGGGAAAAAGCCGGTTCGGCCGTCCTGGGGGAATTGGATATGCCGCGGCAACGAAACGGTACAGCTTGACAATTCCAAGGTGGAAACCCTGCTCCAATCGTTAGATCCGCTCCGGGCCTCATCATTTCCCGAAACGCCAAAGGAGGAGCTCCCCCAGCGTGTATGCACGGTGCAAATCAAGTCCGGTCAGAAGGATATAACTCTGACCATATACAAAAAGGACACATTATATATGGGAACCACTTCGGAGATCCCGTATATATTCTCGGTGGATAAATGGAACATAGAAAAATTGTTTATCACCGGCATAGAAACATTCAAGTCCGGTTCGAAATAACAGCCTCGTTGGACAACCGCCGATCTGTTGCGGCTGTGTCCGAATGTAATTGACAAAATCGTCGTTCATGGCATCATGTATACATTCACTTCTGTAAGCGGCGTTGTTTCATATCATGCCCGCCGGCGGCATAATAATTAGGATATAGCAGGAATTATGCGGATGGACAATCAAAACAATCCCAACAACAATAGTATTAATAATACTAATACCGCTGCGACGGATGATTCCAGCCAGCTGATAGTGGCGAAGGACATATTACCCGAGGTCCTTTTTATCATACCCATATCGCACCGCCCCATCTTTCCCGGCATGATGATACCGATCGTGCTGACCGGGGATTTCATGATCGATACCGCTAATAAAATACTGGAATCCGACACCAAAATCGGCGGAGTTGTGCTGGCGAAGGAGCTGCGCGAAGGCGGAGTCCCCCGTTCGGAGGAGCTGTACACCGTCGGCGTTTCCATCAAGGTCCTCCGGGTGACGCCCATCGACGAGAAGACGATCCAGATGATGATCAACGCCCTGGGCCGGTTCACGCAGAAAAGCGTGGTCCAGGACGGTCCGGTGATCCAGTGGAAGGTCGAGCACAATATTGAGGAGGACCATTCCGGTTCGGAAGTGATGAAGGCCTATTCCAAGGCCATCATCTCGTCCGTAAAGGAGCTCATCAAATCTAATTCCCTGTTCCAGGAAGAGCTGAAGCTCTTCATCAACCGCTTTTCCATCGAGGATCCGGGTAAGCTGGCCGATTTCGTCGCATCCATGACGTCGGCCGATGCGAACGAGGTGCAGGAGATCCTGGAGACCTTTGACGTGCGGAAGCGCGTTGAAAAGGTCCTGGTTCTCATGAAGAAGGAAATCGAGCTCTCGAAGCTTCAGGACAAGATCACCAAACAGATAGAACAGCGGATTTCAAAGCAGCAGAAGGAGTTTTTCCTAAAAGAGCAGCTCAAGGAGATCAAGAAAGAGCTGGGATTGGAGAAGGACGAGAAGACGACTGAGATAGAGCAGTTTGAGGAGCGGATTAAGAAGCTCAAGCTCAGCGAGGAGGCAGCAAAGAGGATCGACGAGGAAATGAGCAAGCTGAAGCTGCTCGAGCCCCATTCGGCCGAGTACGGCGTGAGCAGGAACTATCTCGACTGGCTCACCTCCATCCCCTGGGGCGTCTTTTCGGTTGATAACTACGACATTAAAAAAGCGAAGAAGATACTGGACCGCGACCACTACGGCCTTGACGACATAAAGGACCGTATACTCGAATTCATCAGCACCGGCAAGATGAAGGGGAACATCACCGGCTCGATCATATGCTTCGTCGGCCCTCCCGGCGTGGGTAAAACATCCATAGGCAAGTCGGTTGCGGAGGCGCTCAACCGCAAGTTTTATCGCTTTTCCCTGGGCGGTATGAGGGACGAAGCCGAGATCAAGGGGCACCGCCGTACCTACATCGGCGCAATGCCCGGCAAGATCATCCAGAGCCTCAAGACCGTGGGCGTGGCCAACCCGGTCATCATGCTCGATGAGATCGACAAGATCGGGATCAGTTTTCAGGGAGACCCGGCCTCAGCCCTGCTCGAGGTGCTGGACCCGGAGCAAAATTCGAATTTCCTGGACCACTACATCGACGTTCGCTTCGATCTGTCCAATATACTTTTTATAGCGACGGCGAACCAGATGGACACGATCCCCAGCCCGCTCCTCGACCGGATGGAGGTGATGAAGCTGTCCGGCTATATTCTCGAGGAGAAAGTCCAGATCGCGACGAGGTTTCTCGTTCCCAAGCAGCTCCGGGAACACGGCCTGAAGAAGGGCGATGTCGATATCGACAAGAAAGCCCTCCGCATGATAATCCACGGGTACGCGCGCGAGGCGGGGGTCCGGAGCCTGGAGAACAACATCAGGAGGATCATGCGGAAGGCGACGCGGAGATTCGCCGAGGGCAAAACGAGAAAAATCAAAATTACGGAAAAGACCCTCGTTGATTTCCTGGGCAACCCGCGCTTCACCGACGAATCGCTGTATGACAAGCGTATTGCGGGCGTGGTCATGGGCCTTGCCTGGACCAGCATGGGCGGCGCCACCCTGTACGTGGAAGCCACGGCCGTTCCGTCGAAAACCAAAGGGTTCAAGCAGACCGGCCAACTCGGCGACGTCATGAAAGAGTCGACCGAGATCGCCTATACCTACGTGAGCTCGCGGATCAAGGAATACGGCATCGCCGAAAATTTCTTCAACGAGAACATGGTACACCTGCACGTGCCCGCAGGCGCCACGCCGAAGGACGGCCCCTCGGCCGGCATCACCATGGCAACGGCGCTTTATTCGCTGGCCAAGCACAAGCCGATCAAACTTCATATCGCCATGACCGGAGAGCTCACCATCACCGGCAAGGTGCTGCCGATCGGAGGCGTGAAGGAGAAAACGATCGCGGCCAAGCGTGCAGGCGTGAAAACCCTCATCTTCCCCTTTGAGAACAAGAAGGACTACGACGAGCTTCCCGAATACATCAAGAAAGGGCTTAAGGTGCACTTCGTGAATTATTTCGATGAGGTGCTGGGGATAGTGTTTTAAGCCCCGCAAACCCTCCAGAGGGGGGCTTATGATCATCTAGCGATAGCTATATTCTTCATATTTTATTAATGGATTGTACTGGAGCAGGGGCTATGGCGCATTTTCTGTGGATGCGGGTTTAAATCCCTCCTTACGTAGACCCATCCCTACCTGGATATTTCGCCTAATACGAAGCCAAAAAAATGGAAAGTGGACATAATCTGTAACAAAAATTCCGTCCATACGGATTATTTATTGACTTTTTTGTAAAACTTTGATATTACAAAAAGCGAAACGGTTACAAAAAAACATTTAAATGTTTAATAATTTATTATATATTAGTTTAATAATAGTATTTAATAATAATAAATTACTATTAAATTTATACTATTAAATAATTAATAAAAAAATATAATATTTTAATATTATAAATATATATATAAAAATTATA
>Ga0209342_10006418_pt1 | contig 11946 bp, 10 predicted proteins | sample RifCSP16_2_FD_184023 | JGI IMG/M metagenome (GOLD analysis project Ga0209342, IMG submission 184023) | Soil microbial communities from Rifle, Colorado - Rifle CSP2_sed 16_2 (SPAdes) (version 2) | ecosystem: Environmental > Terrestrial > Deep subsurface > Rock core/Sediment | place: Rifle... | reverse complement strand
TGGGCTATCTTCCGGAGTTCCAGGCTATTGTCAAAGACGAACAAATCAATCCCCTGCCCGTATATGAACCTTATCTCCTCCTCTTTTTTGGTGGGATTGGTGTAGATAACTCTACAGTTACCGGTATTAATCTGCAGCCCTTGTAACGTATTAAATTCACCTATTGAGCATATATCAAAATTGCTCCCCACCTCTTTCAGTATTCTTACCACTTCAACGTGGGGGTTGGCCTTCAGGGCATAATACAGGCTTACTCTTGGAAGGGCATTGGAAAGTTTACTGTATTTCTCAATGACCTTCTGTTTAGACAGCACGAGCACAGGCGTACCGTGCTTCTTAGCAATGTCTCTTGCCTGGTCAAAATCTAAGAAACTATGCATCTAAGGAAACGTGCGGTTGCTCGGTCTTCAGTACGCAGTCTTCGGACAACCGGCAACTATCTTACAACCTCCTTTAGTGAAAATCTTCGCCATTTGGGCGGGCGTAAAACCCGCCCCTGCACTTAGTGAAAACACAGAAGGCAGATTAAAAATTTTATTAAACGGGAAAACCCAGGAAAGGTCAAGTCCATTTTTCTGAGTAGGGGCATATTGCAATACGCCCCTACGCCCTGGCCTGCCATTCTCCGCCTGAGGCGGATGGAATTTGGATTTCTCTACTCCCTACTCCCTAAATGGGGGAACTATCCCATTATATCCTTTACAACAAAGATATTTACCCTAAAATCTTGTGGTGTAGGGCGCAAAAATGGACGACGTAATCCTACCCAGAAGATACCTGGTGGGTTTTGATACCAACCAACTACCCGAACTCTTTACCGAGGTACTGGTGATTGGCAGTGGGGTGGCCGGGCTTTCAGCGGCCCTCTCAGCGTCCGAGGTGGCAGGGCTACTCCCGACTAAGACGGCCTCCGCCCCTTCGCTTCACTCAAGGGCAGGCTCAGGCGTACACCCGACAAAGGTACTCATAGTCTCTAAGAATAAGCTGGGGGAAAACAATACCATGCGGGCCCAGGGGGGTATCGCGGTAGTGCTCTCCCCCGGGGACAGCTTCAGGTACCACATAAAAGATACCCTGGAGGCAGGACAGGGCCTGTGCGACCAAAAGGTGGTAAAAGAGGTGATACGCAACGGGCCTGGCAGGATAAAAGAGTTAATAGGACTGGGGGCTAACTTTGACCGTGCGGTCAACTCCGTACCTTACGGCACGGGACAAGGGCCACCCCCGCCTGAAGACGGCCCACTGGCCCTGGCCAAAGAGGGGGGGCACAGCCGCCCCAGGGTAATCCACGGCAGGGGGGATTCCACCGGGATGGTGGTAGAAGAGACCCTCCTGGAGGCGGTGGAAGGCAACACCAACATAGGCACCATGGACCACTGCTTTGCCATAGACCTTTTAGTGGTAGAAGGGGCCTGTCGTGGGGCGCTGCTGTGGCACAAACAGAAGGGGAGGTTCGTCGTCTGGGCCGGAGACACCATCCTGGCCACGGGGGGCTGTGGTCAGCTCTACAGGGAGACTACCAATTCCGTGGTGGCCACCGGAGACGGCGCGGCAATGGCCTACCGGGCCGGGGCCACACTGCGGGACATGGAGTTCGTCCAGTTCCATCCCACTACCCTTTACATCGCCGGGGCCGCCAGGGCACTGATTACCGAGGCCATGCGGGGCGAAGGGGCCATCTTGAGGAATAAATGGGGCGAGCGCTTCATGCCCAGGTATCACCCCATGGCCGAGCTGGCACCCAGGGACGTGGTCAGTCAGAGCATACTCCACGAGATGCAGCTCACCGACCATACCCACGTGTACCTGGACGTAACCCATCTACCCAGGGAGTTCCTGGTCTCCCGCTTTCCCAATATCTGCTCCACCTGCAAGTCCTTCCATATAGACATCTCAAAGGAATTGATTCCAGTGAGGCCAAGCGCCCACTACATGATGGGGGGGATAAGGGTGGATGCCAGGACACGTACAGGTATCCCACACCTCTATGCCTGTGGAGAGACGGCCTCTACCGGGATGCACGGGGCCAACCGCCTGGGCAGTAACTCCTTATTGGAAGGACTGGTATACGGTCATAAGGCAGGCAGGGAGGCCTCCCTCTCGTTAAAGCGGCGGCGTGGCAAGGTGAGGCCCTATCCCCTGGAGGTAAGTATGGAGGCCAAGAGGCTGCGGATGCTGGACCTGGAGGATATAAGGGACTCCTTAAAGAGCCTCATGTGGAGGTGTGCCGGGGTGGAGAGAGACGGGAAACACCTCAAAGAGGCTACGGACGCCCTGGCCCAGTGGTGGGAATACGTCATGGATAAAGAGTTTCATACCCCTGAGGGCTGGGAACTCCAGAACATGATTCTCTTAGCAGGCCTCGTTATCAGGGCGACACAGGATAGAAAGGAGAGCAGGGGTGCCCATTACAGGAAGGACTATCCTCAAAGAGACGACCGGCATTGGAAGAGGCACATCACTTTTACAGTAGACAGGTAGCCGCAACCTTTAGGTTGCGACTCTAACGCAGGCTAAAGCCTGCGGCTACTAGCCCTCAAACCTGCCCGCCACCAGGCTTACGTTATGCCCGCCGAAGCCGAAGGAATTGCTCATGGCCACCTTTATAGCCATCTCCCTGGCATTGTTGGGGACGAAGTCCAGATTGCCGCACTCCGGGTCCGGGTGCTCATAATTAATAGTAGGAGGCACTACGCCCCGCTGTATGGCCAGGGCACAGATAATCAGCTCCACCGAGCCGGCAGCGCCCAGCAGGTGGCCCATCATGCTCTTGGTGGAACTGACAGGTACGCGGGAGGCAGAGTGATTAAAGACCCTGTTAATAGCCCTGGCCTCTATCTCGTCCCCCAGGGGGGTAGAAGTGGCATGGGCATTAATATAATTGATTGCCTCGGGGTTACGCCCGGCATCGGCTAGGGCACTGTTCATGGCATTAATGGCCCCCCTGCCACCAGGCTCAGGGGCGGCCATGTGACTCCCATCGGCACTGAGGCCATAGCCCATCAACTCTGCATAAATAGGTGCCCCGCGCCTCCTGGCGTGTTCCATCTCCTCCAGGATTACTACGCCAGCCCCTTCTGCCAGGACAAAACCATCCCTCTCCTTATCAAATGGTCTTGAGGCCCTTTGGGGCTCATTATTCCTGGTGGAGAGGGCCTTCATATTCATAAAACCTGCCACTCCTAGAGGGGTAATCACTGCCTCTGTACCTCCGGCGATGACCACATCGGCCTCGTCCCTCTGGATGAGCCTCAGGGCCTCGCCTATGGCATGGGCACCCGTGGCACAGGCACTTACTACACCAAGGTTAGGGCCGTGGAGTCCGTACTCTATAGCCACCATAGCAGGGGCGGCATTTATCATAAGCTTGGTAATCATAAAAGGGGAAACTCTGGAAGGCCCCCGCTCCAGGAGGGTTCTGTGTTGCTCTTCTAGTTCGTGGAGTCCCCCCATGCCAGAGCCTATAATGACCCCGGCACGCGCAGTATCAATTTTACTGAAATCCAGGTCCGAATCCTTCACGGCCATCCTGGCGGCCGCCATTGCGTACTGTACAAAGGGGTCTAACCTGCGGGCCTGCTTGGGGTCAAACCATTGGTTAGGGTCAAAGCCCTGAACCTCCCCCGCAAAGTGGACGTTATGCTTACTCGTATCAAAACTCTTTATCTCTCTTATACCGCTCTTGCCCTGACAGAGGGCCGACCATAGGGTTTCTTTGTCGCTCCCCAGGGGGGTAACGACTCCCAGGCCGGTAATCACTACCCTTTCTTTTCGCACTTCCCAGCCCGCTCCTCAATGTACTTAATGGCGTCCTCTACGGTCTTGATCTTCTCCGCATCTTCATCTGGGATATTCATATCAAAGGCATCCTCAAGCTCCATGATGAGTTCCACCACATCCAGAGAGTCAGCCCCAAGGTCGTTGATAAAGGACGTCTGCGGGGTAATCTTTCCTGCACTTATACCCATCTGTTTGCTTACGAGCTCTATGACTTTTTCTTGAACGGATGGCACGCCTTACCCTCCTTTAAAGGACCCTCAAAAGGGAAACACCCTTCTTAAAAAGTGCTAATATAATAAATGCTAAGACGTATGTCAAGCAGTCTACGCTGACTTTTTGGGTTCAGGGATAAGGGGCTAGGGGGTAGGGGACTGGGAACAGGGGCCAGAGGTCAGGGATTAGGGATTAGAAAAAGTTTATTTCCCTGGTCCCTGTCCTCTGGTCCCTAATCCCTATCCCCTACCCCCTGGTAAGGAACCTCAAGGCGTCAAAGAGGGGGCGTGGATGGAGCTCCCATAGATAGGAAGACTCCAGCGTCCCGGCATCGGCACAAAGGGCACACGACTCGGCCCTACTTATGAAATCTTTGTATCCGGCACCCCCTATTATCTCCCTCAAGCTCCTCTCCCTTACGTTAGCCATTACCAGTCCAGGACGGGTACAATCAATGACGTCCCCGTTGGTGTCTACCCTGAAGACCAGCTTCTTGTAATGGCATCTGTAATGACCATTCGTGTTTATAAAGGCATTTAGATACTCATAAGAATTTACTACAGGGAACCCCCTGTTCTTGGCGTGTCTGATGAGCTTAAAGGCACTTGACTGCCCTTCCTGAGAGGGTACTGCACCGGGGTCTATGGGCCTGGGAGAGACGGCGTAGTCTAGGGTGTTTATTGCCTGAAAGATAATGGGAAGACCTTCCTTACGACTGAACCCCAGTAGACCCTCCACCTCCTGGAGGTTCTCCCTTGTGATTACTGAGATAATTATAGGTCTTACCCCGGCAAAGTCTGCCCTGATAGACCTTATACCGTCTACAGCCCTTCCAAAACACCCCGGCAGGCGGCGCAGGGTATCATGAGATTCGTTTGGGGCGTCAAGGGATACAAGGAGGGTATCCAGATACGGCCCCATCTCCACCGCCCTTTCTGGTAGATTGTAACCGTTGGTAATGACCGTAGTCTTCAGGCCCGCCTCCCTGGCCGAAGACAGTACCTCCCCCAGGTCCTCCCTCAACAGGGGTTCTCCACCCCAGATTACCACGCTCAGGAAGCCCGACCTCCCGGCCTGGTTATACAAGTCCCTCACCTGTCCACTATCCAGCTCCTCCCCCTCCCCTTTCCATAAACAGAAGGGGCAGTCGGCATTGCATCGGCGGGTGATGAGGTGGGAGAGTATAAAGGGCCTGCCCAGGAATCGGGCGGCCAGGAGGGCCTTAAACAGCCTAGTAGCTTTAAAAGGGACACATCCCATTTACTAATCACTTCTTTCAATACAATTCTACCCCTTAACCCCCCACTGTCAATATAAATGGGATGTGTCCCTGATTTCCCCCTGATTTCCCCATCCGGGTTGATTTTTGCCTGGACAGGGGTTAAGCTATGGTTTATCTTGGAGAGGGTTTTCTGTTCCCACACGGCAGAGCGTGTGGGCTCTGCACCACACGGGATAAAGAAAATGTGTTCACGGCTAGTACGAATTGGCAAGAGGCGAATCATTCCCCCTAAAGAGGGTCTTTTCTCATGCAAATGGTAATAACCGGAGGTGCTGGCTTCATAGGCTCACACCTCTGCAAATACCTCCTTAATAAAGGACACTCCGTCATCTGTATAGACAACCTCAGTACGGGTTCCAATGAAAACCTCCCCTCCCCTTCCGAGACCAGGGAATTTAAATTCATAAAACATGATATTACCGAGAGTATTTATCTGAAGGAGGACATAGACTGCGTCCTACACCTGGCCTCTCCGGCCAGCCCCGTGGATTACCACAGGTTACCCATCCAGACCCTTAAGGCAGGGGCGTTAGGGACCCTGATGGCCCTGGGACTAGCCAAGCACAAAAAGGCCAGGTTCCTCCTGGCCTCCACCTCAGAGGTCTATGGCGACCCTCTGGTACACCCCCAGGTGGAGACCTACTGGGGTAACGTCAACCCCATAGGTCCAAGGGCCGTGTATGACGAGGCCAAACGCTTTGCCGAGGCCCTTACCATGGCCTATCACAGGGTCCACGGTATAGACACACGTATAGCCCGCATCTTTAACACCTACGGCCCCGGGATGCGACTGGACGACGGCAGGGCACTGCCTACCTTCATCTCCCAGGTACTGAAGGGAGAAGACCTCACCGTATTCGGCTCAGGGGAACAGACCAGGAGCTTCTGTTACGTCTCCGATATGGTGGAGGGCCTCTACAAACTCCTTTTGTCAAAGGAGCATGAACCAGTTAACCTGGGTAACCCTGAGGAGGTCTCCATCCTGCAATTGGCTGGGGAGGTGGGGGAACTGGCCTCCGGCAAGAGCAAGCTAATCTTCAAACCCCTTCCGGAAGACGACCCAAAGGTGAGGAGGCCGGACATCTCCAAGGCAAAGAGGCTCCTGAACTGGGAGCCAAAGGTGGGGCGTAGAGAGGGACTCCTGGAGACCATAGAACATTTCTCCAGGAGGCTTAGGGGTCAGGGGGTAGGGGTTAGGGAATAAAATAGTATTGCAAATTGGAAATTGGAAATTTTAAATTTAATCCGCCTCAGGCGGACCAATTTGCATTTTACAATCTCCCCGACCCTTAACTCTGGGGGTAGTAAGTCCGCCAGAGGCGGATCTGCCTCTGGCACGAGGGGCAAAGCCCCCTTACAGCTTGTTTCTTGATGTCTTAAAATAAGAAGACTACCTTGAAGAAGAAACTCCTCGCCATAGCAGGAAGCCCCAGGAAGGGGGGCAATACAGACCACCTCCTTCAAGAGGCCCTAAGGGCCGCCAACCAGGCGGGTATGGACACACTCCTATTGAGGGTGAGTGAACTAAAAATTTCCCCCTGCACTGCCTGCGGGGCCTGCTGGAAGAGCGGGGAGTGCGTCCAGCAGGACGATATGCAGACCGTGTACACCCACCTCCTGGACTCCCATTACATAGTCATCGCCTCACCCCTCTACTTCATGGGGGTGAGCTCCCAGCTCAAGGCACTCATAGACCGCTGTCAGGCCCTCTGGGCCAGACGTTACATATTAAAAAAGGAACTCCGTCCGCCCCTTCGCTCCGCTCAAGGGCAGGCTCAGGCGGACCATATGGGACCCAAGGGTTTGTTCATCTCCACCGCCGCCCTGAATCCGCCTCAGGCGGACAACAAAATCTTTGCCGGCTCAATCCAGACCGTAAAGGCCCTCTTCCACGTCCTGGGGGTGGAGTACAAAGGGGAGATACTCTGCTACGGACTTGAAGAAAAGGGGGCAATCCAGAAGCATCCCGAACTCCTGGAAAAGGTCCACCAGGCCACCCTGCAACTCTTTGAGCCCTTAGCCCAACCCGCACTAACCCGTCCGCCTTAGGCAGATGTAGGCTGCGCCAAGGCGCAAATCTACCGCCCTTTTGGGCAAGGCGCACCCCGCAAGGCTATTCTTGAGAAGCGGTTGCCGGCAGACGCCCCTTATGCTCTTTTTCAATATTGTACAGACCCAGGGCCTTCTCATAAAACCACCCGTCAAGCCAGACCGTTGTGGACATGAGCCTGGGCTGGGTCCTGACAAGCCAACGGGGGGGTCTCTCCAACTTGCCTGCCTCCAGGTCCTTCAGGCAATGAGCCCCTGCCTCCCTGTAAACAGGAATCATCCTTTGTACCGTACAGTAGTTGGAAACTAATAGGACGGCGGCTATTACGGCAACGATTCTTGTCTTTGAAAGGTCTATATAGGCGCCTAATCTGGAGGCAAGTTCGTACATAAAGATGAAAAGCACTGGAAACGTAAACACACATGGGTAATAGACGTACCTGCCTTCGTATCCAAAGCCTGCTATTGATACGGGCATGACGGCGGCGAGGATTAAGAGAGATAAGAGGCGTACGTGCCTCCTGTCATCATCGGACCTTAACAAGTAGTATTGAGAAAAGAAAATTAGCAGTAGTGGGACAGCGCCTAGTATGTGTAATTTCCTTGTGGGGAGGTTGAATGGCACTATGCTGTATGCAAACAGGCACGTAAAGGCACCTATGGAATGCTCCAGACCGCGAATCGTGTCACGCGCCGCTCCTGCAGGTACGCCAAAAAATGAGTAAGCCACATAGGCAACCGGCAGTGCAAGGAATGGCAAGTAGTGCCGCAACTTGAAATCGCTGCCTAACAAACCCCAGCACAGCAGGGTGAGAACCAAAGGGGTGGCGATTGCCGGCCCTTTAGACATGAGCGCCAGCACGAAGAGTACCATAGCAACCATTGTCGCCAGGACCGACCTGTTGGAGTACAGGAATACGAGTATCCCTGCCAGTGAAAAGAACAGGGCTTGGGCGTGGAAGAGGCTATTTTCCCATAGTACAACCTGTGAATTCAGATAGAACACGGAATAAAGCAGGGTAGACAGGATGGCAACTTCCCAGCGCCTTGTTATGAACCTTATCAAAAAGAATACCTCAATACATACCATGGTGTGAAACACAAGTGAGGTTATGTGATAGGGGACTGGATTGAGGCCCCACCTCTGGTAGAGCGAATAAAAGGTCAGAAATGGAATAAACTCGTAAAGACCCCAACTGTCTATCCTATCAAATCCGTCTACTTTACCCGTTGACTGGTTATAGAAACTGGTCAGGTTGGCAAGACCGTCACCGTGGAAGAACATATCCATTGCCTTATGGTAGGTAAAGATATTCAGCACGACGATGACTGCTACAGTAATGGCAAGCTTTTTCTTTTCGGACATAATCTCGTTGCTCGTCAGGTTCGCTTCCCCTTCTCCGCCCCTTCGCTACGCTCAAGGGCAGGCTCAGGCGGATCAGGGCTTTGGCTTACTACAGTCCGCCTAAGGCGGAGATAAAGGTTTACGTTAAAGTTGTTCGGGCAAGTTATTCAGATAACCCGGTCTTGTCAATTTAAAAATGTAGCAGTGCAGTAGGATGCGTCCCGCCTAAAAGATAGCGTTCTCCCAATCCGCCTCAGACGCACACCTGATTAGTAGGGGCGTATTGTTCGCCACAGGCGAATCTGCCTCAGGTCATGCCGAAGGCAGATCCGCCTACGGCGTGACACGACAATACGCCCCTACCACTTAAATCTTTTGTTCCAGCAGAGAGTCCATAATGATGGAGCTAGGATAGGCCCCAGGATGGCGGGCCTTGACAAATTTTAATGCCTCCTCCATGTCCATCCCGATGGACATAAGATAGACAATGGCAGCCGAAGGACTCCTGGACACGCAGGCATCACAGGCCAGGCAGACATTCTTGCCCTCGCTTATCCACCCGTACACCGTATTCTTTATCTTTGAGACAACTTCCGCATCCCAGGGTACGTTGTCATCTATTGCAATCTTAACACCACGGTTGGTGGGCATCTGGCTGAGTACCAGCACCTCAAAATCCTCGGGCAGTTCCTCAGCCTCCTTTCTAGTAGTCAGATATAGCCTGGAAAGGATTTGATAAATCATCTCTGCTCCTCTGCCCTAACCTTTCTAGTTGATAATCCTTCATTTCCGCCTAAGGCGGATAATTCTGACCCTGAATCCGCCTGAGGCGGAAAGAATCTGACCCGAAGGGTCATTCTGAACGGAGTGAAGAATCTAGGGTTATTAACTACTTATACACCCTTTCGCCCAATTTTGCCAGCCCTTAACCTAATGTGGTTCAGGGCCAGGGGGGGTTAGTGGTAGCCGCAGGCTTCAGCCTGCGGGGTTGCTTTCTGCCTGAAGGGCTTCTATTATATGGCCAGTATGCAAAAAATTAGACGCAAGTCCTTGCTTTATAAAAGCAGAGTAGAATTCGCCGACTTCTGCATCAACCATGTGGAGGGGTGTTCTCATGGGTGCAGATACCCCTGTTACGCCATGATGATGAAGAAAAGGTGCGGCGTTATTTCTACTTACGAGGATTGGACGAGACCCAAAATCGTTGAGAACGCCTCTGAACTGCTTGAGAGGGAGTTATCAAGATACCAGGGCAGGATTAAATCAGTCCATCTGTGTTTCTCCACGGACCCTTTTATGTTCGGGTACGATGAGATAGGACAGTTAAGTCTAAGGCTAATGAGGAGGCTGAACAGTGAAAACATCCCCTGCACGGTCCTTACAAAAGGCGTTTATCCAGAGGAGATTACCCTGGATGAGGGGATGAGGAGAAACGAGTTTGGTATAACGCTCGTTTCCTTAGATGAGGACTTCAGGAGAGATTATGAACCTAATGCCGCCAGATTTGAGGAACGCATTAAGTCCCTTAGATACTTACATGAAAAAGGCTTCAAGACGTGGGTGAGCATGGAACCATACCCCACGCCCAATATAATAAGACAGGATTTAATTGAAATTTTAGAGGCGGTATCTTTTGTTGACGAGATTATCTTCGGGAGATTAAACTACAGCCCTAAGACAAGGGCCTTCCCGCATCCAAAAACCTTCTACAAAGACCAGGCAAGGGCCGTAGTAAACTTCTGTGAGAAAAAGGGCATCTCTTATTATATTAAGGACGGAACCCTGGCCTAGTTTCTTTACGAATAACAAATTATCGCCTCTACCCCATCTGCCTACTCCTAGGAATCCACAGCCACGACTTTCAATCCAAGCCTGTCCGAGTCGCCGAAAGAGAGGGGGGTAAAAGCAGGGCTGAAAACTAGGCCTATTCAAAGTTGACTTTAGCCTGAAATCTTCTATACTGCACCAGACTGTTCCGGGTTGTATTCATAAACATTTAATAGTTACAAAGGTTGGAGGGAGCAAACGTGTCAAAAAAAATCTTCCTATTACTCCTCATCCCGTTGGTGTTTTATATTTGGACTTCACGGGTTGAGGCTGACTCCCTTGGTGAATATTTAGAACATAGCAAGTATATAATCATATACCCGTTTAGAGAAAAGCTAGAAGCAGGTGCCATCTGCAAGCAAACTGGCGAGGATGTAGACATTATAGCCACAAAGGACGATTGTATCCCAGATTTAATGACAGAAAACCCAAAGCTATCGTTTCCACGGAAGATTATGAGTTCAAAAGGTGCGCTGGACTTTATGACTGGCCTGAGCAAAGACGTCATAAAGACAGACCTAGAAGCGGCTTTAAACTTGGCTGGTTCCACAGAGATGTATATGGATTCCATTGTTTTGGAAACAGAAATGGTGCCCAGCAAGCATCAGCTTGTGAAGCACATGTCCAATATGGCAGAAAGCTCTTGTTATAGGTACCTTTCTGATAACCAGGTGATACATACTGTGGCTAAGGCTAAAGAATTTACCTTTGTCTTTAAGGATGCAAAAAGTGGAGGTATAGAGGCTGTTTTGGGTGCCTTCGTGAAAGCCGGCATAAAGGGGAAAAAAGAAAGTACCGAGATGATAAAGTTAGAATCAGATACCCCCTGGTGCATAGCCTATAAGGCATATTATGGAAAGGCCTTGTTAAAAGAGATAGAAAAGAGAAAGGAAGAGATGCGAAAGGAAGATGCGCCAAAGGCAGATAAGCCAAAGACAGCCAAAGGGGAAAAATCAAAGAATGGGGGGAAGGCAGACAGTAAGGAAGATGCGCCAAAGGCAGACAGTTCTAAAGAAGGGGGAAAGGTGTTTTATTACATGGCTCAACCAGACGGTGAACCGGAAGTGGAACAGACTGAGGCAAGCCTGAGGCATTTTAACCTTTGGAAATAGCAGTGTAGGGTGCGTCTAGACGCACCCTACAGGACTTTCTTTTCACATATAAATGCAATATAAGGATACCATATACGTAAGCATTTGTCGTGAGGGAATTTTTGGGATTTTTTGAAAAAAAGTTTTTCCCACCTAAATCTTTGTAGGTATAGGATTTATACTGGGAGGACTAGGAATAGGCCAAAATAATTTCTAGTCCCTCCGCCGTCTCGCCTGAGTCCACTGCCACTACCTTGAGGCCGAGGCGGTCGCTGGTGTTGAGGGAGAGGGTGGGGCTGAGGGTAGTAGACTGGTAGAGACTGCCTGCGTTGAGGGTGGCTACCTTGCCAGTGGCTGTG
>Ga0209342_10006416_pt1 | contig 11947 bp, 10 predicted proteins | sample RifCSP16_2_FD_184023 | JGI IMG/M metagenome (GOLD analysis project Ga0209342, IMG submission 184023) | Soil microbial communities from Rifle, Colorado - Rifle CSP2_sed 16_2 (SPAdes) (version 2) | ecosystem: Environmental > Terrestrial > Deep subsurface > Rock core/Sediment | place: Rifle... | reverse complement strand
TCGGCGATCGTCGCGGGCTCGGCCTGTTCGTCTTTCTTCTCGGGCTGGGCCACCGGATGGGCGTCCTTGATCGACAGGCTGATCCGATGATTCTGCTTGTCGATCGACTTGACGAGCACCTCGACCTCTTGGCCTTCGCTCACAACGTCCGTGGCGCGCCAGACCCGTTTGTGGTCCAGCTCGGAGATATGCACGAGTCCTTCGATGCCGGGCTCCAGTTCGACGAACGCGCCGAATTCCATGATCTTGACCACCTTGCCCTGGACCACGGTGTTCGTGGGGAACTTGCGTTCGACTTCTTCCCAGGGGTTTTCGAGCATGTCGCGGTAGCCGAGGCTGATCCGGTGGGAATCGGGATCGACCTTGAGCACCTTGACCTTGATCCGCTGGCCTTCCTGAAGCACCTGATTGGGATGGTGTACACGGCCCCAGCCCAACTCGCTCACGTGCAGCAATCCATCGACGCCGCCCAGATCGACGAACGCGCCGAAGTCCATGAGTTTGCGAACCACTCCCTCGTGGACCTGGCCGGGCGCGAGCGAGCCGAGCAACTGGTTCTTGGCTTCTTCGCGCTCGCGTTCGAGCACGGCGCGGTGGCTCAGCACCAGATTGCGTCGTTCGGGATTGGCCTCGGTGACGATGCAGGTCATCTTTTGGTCGACGAATTGGGCCAGGTCGTCCACGCGATAGAGCGAGATCTGGCTCACGGGGATGAACCCGCGAATGCGGTTCACTTCGCACTCGAGCCCGCCCGTGTTGTGGCCGGTGATCCGAGCCTCGACGAGCGTGCCTTCCTCGATGTCGGACCAATCGCCGACCGAGGCGGCCACGCCGGGGCGACGGAGTTCGTAAAGCCCATCCTCTTGGTGAAAGCGGACCACCGCGACGGTCAGTTCGTCGCCCACTTCGGGCGGCGCGTCGAACTGACGCATCGGAACGGTCCCTTGCTCGCGGCTGCCCAGTTCGACGAAGACTTCCTCGCGGCCTAGGGCAATGACGCGGCCGGCGTGCTTGCTCTCGGGTTCGAGCTGCGCGCCGGACGTGACGGCGTCGGAGCCGGTCATCAGATCGTCCAACGACATGTCGCCCAGCGAGGCTTCGAGCTCCTCCTCCAACTCAGGTGGCAGGCGGTCGCGGATATTGGGCGGCGGGAAATGCGTCTTGCCCTTCGGCGCTTTTTCAATCGGCGCCGGATCGACCGGTGGAGCGTCGAGCGACGCCGCTTCGAGGGCCAGCGCGACGGCCGGGGACAACTCGGGCTCGGCGGGCGGCTCGGGCATCGTCGCCGCGGGTTGGCCGGGCAATGGTTCTTCTTCGCCCGGCACGTACCAGTCACGCTTCTTGGCGGGCCGCACGGCGCCCAAGTCGCGCTGCGAGCCGATCAGGATTCGCGGCGGCCGCGCCGGGGCGGCGGATTCACTCGCGGCCTCCGTTTCGGGCGCGACGTTCTGGGAGGGATCGTTTTCCGGGGTCGGTTGTGGGTCGGTCGTCATTCCGACGGCTCCTGGGACACTCTCGATATAAGGCCGACACAGCGGCCGGTTTCACCGGGTCCGCCATTGGCGGGAAGCTATTTATTGTAGACGGTCGCGGTCGGCAATCCAAGTCTTCAGCGGCATTCTCGACGGTTCAAAAAAACCGCCTTGTAAAACATCACGGCCACGACGGAGCATGGCCCTCCAGGCCGCCGGGAAGAGGGGTTTGGGAGCGTCCTCCGCGGGCTTCCGCCGGCGGCTATCAAAATCTGCCTACTGCCCGCTGCCTACTGCCCGCTAAAACTACGCCGCACGGTCGAGGAAGGTCGCGTCGAGACGCACCACGATCGTTTCCAGGCGGCCTTGGCGTTCGACGAGCAGTTCGATAGGCCCTGGCAGGTGTTTCAGCCGGTCGGCGAACTCGTTTTCGTCGGCAAAATCGCGGCCCGCGACCTGATAGATTCGATCCCCGGCGAGCAGACCGGCCGCCGCGGCGGGGGAGCCGGGAAGGACCTGGGTCAGCACGACCGTGCCCGGCGAGGCCGTATCGACCCGCCAGGTGACGCCCACGCGGAGTTGCTGGCGGGGCAATTCGGCCGTGAGGGTGCGTGGCTCGGGCTCGGCGGGGCGGTGGACCACCAACGGCGTGGGGCCCGAGGCGTGGAACACGGCCTGGCGAAGCTCGTCGCCCGAGTGAACGTCCCGGCCGCCCAGCCGGAGTATGCGGTCGCCGGGCTGAAGCCGGGCGGCAGCCGCCGGAGTGCCGTCCTGGACGCTTGTGAGTTGGACGCCTTCGTCCGCGCCGGCCGGCTCGCGCCATCGAACGCCCAACCGCGGCGCGGGCGGAGCGCCCGAGGCGGTCCACTGGCCGCGCATCCAGTTGTTTTCGTGCCGGGCCGCCGCGCGGAAGCCGGGCACACGCGGTGACTGGGCCAGATCGTACATCGTGGCGAACACGAACCGCGTCAGACGGCGGATGCCCTCGTGGTCGAGCCGCGCCGCATCATCGTCCTGGGTGTGGTACTGCGGGTGCTTGCCCGTGTGGAACATGAGATAGGGAATTCCCCGGTCGAACAAGGGCCAGTGATCGGCGTTGGGCATGGTGGTCCAGTCGAACACGAGCTCGAAGCCCGGATTGCACTCGGCCAATGCCCGGCGCAGCCCGAAGCCCGATCGGGTGCCGAACACGTAGACCGTGTCGTTCTGCATTCGGCCGATCATGTCGAGGTTGAAGACCATCGCTATGTTGTCGATCGGCACGGTGGGATGGGCGGCGAAATGCTTCGAGCCCAACATGCCCTTTTCCTCGCCGTCCCAGGCGACGAAGAGGATGGTTCGCTTGGGCCGCTCGGCCAGCAGCGAAAAGGCCTCGGCCAATTCGAGCATGCCGGACGTGCCGCTGGCGTTGTCGTCGGCGCCATTGTGGATCTCGCCGGGCCGGCCGCGGCTGTTGTTCGACGCGCCGAGGCCCACGTGGTCGTAATGGGCGCCGACGAGGATGATTTCATTGGCTAACTGGGGATCGCTGCCGGGCAATCGGGCCAGGACGTTGCGGCAGCGATTGGGGAACGGTTGAAAGTAACCCTCGACGCCGGCCGGTTCGAGGCCCATTCTGTCGAACTGCCGGGCCAGGTAGTCGCCGCACGCTCGTCCGCCGCGGCTGCCCGCCTCGCGTCCCTCCTGGGCGTCGTCGGCCAGGAAGGCGACGTGTTCGCGGACGGTTTCGGTCTGGATCGACTCAAGGGCCAGTTCATAGGACGAGTCGCGTTGCTCCGCTTGGGCGACGGCCGGTCCGTGGAAAAACACGACGGCCGCGACACACGCCGCGCAGAGCACGACAATCCTATTCAATGAGGGCAATCGGCAAAGACAAGACATGGGCACTAAGACGGATGAATCTCGATGTTGCTACGCAGCTCTTGGGAAAAGGGATCGGTGCATGGGAATAAATCCGTTAGCCGCCGCGCCCGCGCGGCGAGGGCATAAAAGACTCCGACCAACGTCGAGCAGGCTCGACGGCTAACGGGCATGTTTCGTATCCAGTACACCCGATATTTCAACGATAGCTTACCGCGTCGGGAATCTCTTCGCACCCGGTGCGGACGCTACGTTCATGATATACCAACCCGAATTGCATTGCACGCGACGGCAGGACTGTTATAGACGGCCCATCTTCACAAGGATTGTACTGGATCATCCCGGTCCGCCTTGACGGGTGAGTCGCGTCCGATCAGACTGAAGGTGGACACTCCCCCCTTTGGAGAGGCGCAACATGAGACTTCAGTTCCTGGGGGCGGCCCGGCAAGTGACCGGCTCGCGTTACTACCTGGAAGCCAACGGTTCGCGATTGTTGATCGACTGCGGCATGTTTCAGGAGCGGGACTTCCAGGACCGCAACTGGGAGCCGAGCGTCATCGGGCCGAGGCGGATCGACGCGGTGCTGTTGACCCACGCCCACGTGGATCACTGTGGATTGCTGCCCAAGCTAGTCGGCGAGGGCTTTCGCGGCAAGATTTACGCCACGCCGGCCACGGCCGATCTGGTGGACATCGTGCTGCGCGACGCGGCCAAGATTCAGGAAGAAGACGCGGCCTTCAAGCAGAAGCGCCATCGCAGGGAAGGCCGGCGAGGACGCTGGCCGGTCAAGCCGTTGTTCACCGAGCAGGAGGTCGAGCGGACGCTGCCCTTGCTGCGGTCGGCCCGGTACGGCGAGCCGGTCGAAGTGGGCAAGGGCGTGACCGCCACGTTCCACGACGCGGGCCACATTCTCGGCTCGGCCATGCTCGAATTGACGGTGCGGGAAAACGACCAAACACGGCGAATTATCTTCTCGGGCGACGTCGGCCAGTGGGACAAGCCGATCATCCGCGATCCGTCGGTCTTCACTCAGGCGGATTACGTCGTGATGGAATCGACCTACGGCATCCGCAAACACGAGGATTTTGAAAACGTCGAGACGCGGCTGGCCCGGATCATCAGCGAAACGGTGGCCGCGGGCGGAAACGTCGTTATTCCGACCTTCGCGATCGAACGAGCCCAGGAGTTGATCTATCACCTCGGCGGCTTGCTGCACGAAGGACGGATTCCCGCCGTGCCGGTATACTTGGACAGCCCCATGGCCAGCGAAGTGACCGGCGTGTTCCAGCGCCACCACGAGTGTTTCGACGAAGAAACCTGGCGGCGACTGGGCGACGGAGGCTCGCCGCTGAAGTTCCCGGGTCTGCGCATGGTCCAAGCGACCGAGGACTCGAAGGCGATCAACTGGGTCAACACGCCCGTGGTGATCATGGCCACTTCGGGCATGTGTACGGCCGGCCGCATCAAGCACCATCTGGTCCACAACATCACGCGGCCCGAGAGTACCCTGCTGTTTGTCGGCTATCAGGCCACCGGCACGCTGGGCCGGCAGATTCTCGAAAAACCGGCCGAGGTTCGCATCCACGGCCGCCTGTGGCCCCTGCGCGCACGGGTCGAGCATCTCGACGGATTTTCGGGCCATGCGGATTGCCCGGGCCTGATGCGTTGGCTCGGGTATTTCAAAGAAGCTCCTCGCACCCTGTTCTTGACCCACGGCGAGGAAGAGGCATCGCTCGGTCTGGCCCGAAAGATCAAGGAGGAAAAGGGCTGGACGGTCACCGTGCCGCATTATCAGCAGACGGTGGAGTTGGAGTGAGGGGAGATTGGGGGCGGGGGACGGGAGGCGAGGGGCGGGAGACGCGGGAATTGAGGAGTCAGATTTGGTCTGCCTGACTTGACAACCGCGAGACGGTCTTGGGCAATTGCTGCCGACTCAGTGTGTCGAGATATTCCGCGACGCTCTTGGGTGGATTCTTTAGACTCGTTCGATGACGCCTGGCCGCGGCACACGCCAATCGAGGCTCAAGGTCGAACTGTTCCACGATATAATCGTCGGGATGCCGTGCCTCGATGTCAAATGGCTCAAGTTGAGCGGGAGGAAAGTCCTTGAGATTAAACGTGACTATCACGGTGGCTTCGGAGTGAATCGCGGCGGCGAGTACATGGCGGTCATGAAGGTCCGGGAGTTGCAGGCGAGGAATCAATTCCTCGTATCCTTCGACCAAACAATCCCGGGCGTATTCGTTCATCAGACGGCGAGTCCTCTCCAACTGCCGCCGATTCAAGTCGGGCCGGTTCAAGAGAACTTTTCCGATCCATTCCTCGTGGATTTCGTTCGTCCACCGGGCATGAAACAGATCGGTCAATGCCAGATGCATGAGCAGATCGCGCAGCGGGGCCGGATAAAGCACGCACGCGTCGTACAGCACGATCTGCCCCGGCATTGTCAATAGCCCATGTCGAGTTCTTGTGCCTGGGCCGCCAGTTTGTCGAGCACGTCGAGCCGCTTTTCATCAATCCTGCGTTTGTATTCCAGGAGGTCGCCTAGTAGCACTCGCCGGTGCGTGCCAACCTTGCGGAAAGGCATTTTTCCCTCTTCCAGCAGCTTGATCAGAAAGGGACGCGACACGCCAAGCAATTCGGCCGCCTGTTGGGTCGACAATTCGGAACGGACGGACGTGACGACCACCGCGTTGCCGTCGGCCATTTCCGAAAGCGCGGCAACCAACAACTTCACCGCGCCGGCGGGCAATACCGTCGTCTCATCCGTGTCGGCAAGTCGAATGCAAAGATCCTGCTGTTGGAACGGCGTCAGGCGGTGACTCGATTCACGCGCTAAGACTTGTTCGTTGGCATCCGGCGCAACAGGATCAACAGGATGAGGATGAGCGGCACTTTCAGACATGAGTCATTCCGGCCTCGGCCATTCCGAGATAAAAGGCACTGCACCCCTGATGCAATTATAGCATCAAACGAAATAGGTGCAATATCCGAAATACACGAAATGCAATGCCTAATCCAACCAGAATGCATGGTGAATCGCCTTAACCTACTTTAGGACTTGCACTTACGAATGTTTTTCACCATCTTTTCGCGCAATCTGAAGGATCACGCTCTCAATCTCCGTGCCGGGAATCGTGTAGTCGGCCAGCTTACGCAAAGCCAGGTCGTGCATGAGGCCCTCGTGCCGGGCTTCGGCGCGCTCGTCGACCCAGGACGGGCCTTTGACCAAGAGCATCCGCCCAAAACGGTCCGCGTGAGGCGCGAACCACGCGAGCAGTTTCTGGAGCCGGGCCACGGCGCGGAATACGAGCGTGTCGAAACGCTCGCGGGCCACAAGGTCCTCGGCCCGGCCGTGAAAGACTTCGACCGTCAAACCAAGCCGGGTAACGATGTCCGTTAGCACTCGGGCCTTTTTGGCGATCGACTCGCTGAGCGTCACCTTGAGGTCGGGCCGCACCACTGCCAGGATCACGCCCGGCACGCCGCCGCCGCTGCCGACGTCGAGGATTTTTTCGTTGGGCTGAAGCTGTTCGGCGATCGCCAGACTGTCAACCACGTCGCGCGCGACAAACTTGTGATAGTCGGTGTGCCGCGTCAGGTTGATCTTTGCGTTCCATTCCCACAGAAGGCGGCAATAGGCGTCGAGCTTGGCCATCTGATCGGCGGGCAGGCTAATGTTTTGTTCGGCCAAGGCGGCGGCTAGGGTGTCGTTCACTTCATCCACGGGCAATGATCCTCGTTGCTTATCTTGTAAGTTCACATCAAAAGAATAACCGAGCCGCGACCGTAAGGGAGCGGTGGGGCATCTCTAGAATTACAACCGCTCCCTCACGGTCGCGGCTCGGTTTTTCATGAAATTCCTATTCCACGTAGACCGGCATGCCGGGCGGGAGATTCACTCGCAACGTGCCGGGCGTTCCCTGAAGATTCTTCACATTAAAAACATTGGACGGGTTGCGGATCTCGGCGCCGCGCCGCAATCCAGCCTGGGGGACCGCCTCGGTGATCCGCACTGGCCCGGTTGAGCCGAGCCGCAATGAAAACGTCTCGGCCGAAAGACCGTCGTTCCACAGCACCCAGATCGGACGATTCTCGCGGCCGGTCGTTCGATCGAACCGATACACGCGCGCGTTGGCCGTTTCGGCCACGACCTCGAGGTTGGTTGCGTCGCAGCCGGACAATTTTTCGGTCATCAAGGCAAAAGAATAATAGGCCAGCTTTTTTTGGCCGGCCGCGTCAATCAGGCCCGACCGGTTGAAATAGTCGGCCGGCTGGCGCGTGCCCGCGCGATCGCGCACGCCGGTCCACGCGACGGCCGACGCGCCGCGGCGCAGCGCGTACACAAACCGCTTGAGGATCTCGGCGGCCTGGGTCCGCTGGTTATCGTCGGGGTTGGCCGAATCGCTCGTGGACGTTTCGGTGATCCAGAGTTCGGCCGTCCGGTCGCGCGGAGGACCGAGCAGTCCGACGGCTTCGGCCACGTAGTTGTCCAGCGTGACGTGGCCCGCTCGCCACGTGCGTTGGAGCCGGTAGTCGCCGCCGCCCGTGTTGTTCCAGTGAAGGTCGAAGATGTCGCAGCCAAGACCGCGATCGAGATAGTTCATGATCTTGGCGTATTTGTCGAGCCCGGCGGGACTCATCATGCCGGCCACGGCGACCCGGGCATTGGGGTTGCCCGCCTTAATAGCTTTGTAGGAGGTCTCGAAGAGCGTGGCGTAGTTGCCGGGCGAGTCGGGCCAGTTCGCGGGATAATCCACTTCGGTTTCAATCTGCCAGACGCTCACGATGAGTCCGCCCGGGGCATCGGCCACGCCGTCGCCGTCGTAGCGCTCGGCCGCATTGGCCAGGAAGTCGGACAGGGCGCGGAGGTTGCGCGGCACGTATCCGCGACGGGCCCCATAGCCCCGATTGGCCGCTTGGACCGTCACCATGACACTGAGTCCCCGCTGGGCCGCCGCCTTGACGCACTGATCGGTCCGCCGCCAGTCGAGCCGTCCGGGCACGGGCTCGACCTGCTGCCAGTCGAGTCCACATTGGCCGCTCAAACGAACCCAACCCGCTCCCAGCCGCGCGACCTCGTCCAAATCGGCGGACAACTCGGCCGACGGCACGTCCAACAGGAAGCCGAAGGGACGTGCCGGGTTCGGCGGGTTGGCTGGCTCGGCCCGGGTGGAATCCGACCATGAGAACGAGAAAAGGAATCCCACTAGACAAAGCAGGATTCTTCCGAGCGCCACCCGGCGAGGGAAGAACCGAGTCCCTTCGGGACATGCACAATGGGGTCTCTTTCTTTTCACTTTTTTCGCGTCTTTGGTGTTTTTCGTGGTTCTCAATCCTTGTTGTCCCATGAACGACGGCGCGGACATGATTCCGGCAGATTGCACAACACGACCTGCCCGATTATAACTCGTTAAATGGGAAAGACATATATCCACCCCCATAACCCGTAGGTCAGGCTGTGCCTGACAAAATAGATCTTCTGGAAATCCTTGTCAGGCACAGCCTGACCTACGGGAACTGACAACCCCCTGCTTTCCATGCTTCTGGACCACGAAGAATACGTCGAACAGGCCTATTTTTTCCGCACGCTCGGCGAGCGGATGCGGATGGACATGTCCACCCAGGATCTGCTGGTCGCCATTCGGCAGGAGATTCTGGCCACGACCAAGCTGCCGATGGCCTTGGAGTTCATGGAGCAGGAACTGCGTCACACGGGCGGATTTTCGACGGCGATGGCCCAATTGCAGCATTACTTCACGCCGTTCCAGACGTTTATCGTCGCCGAGGCGGAGACGGAAGGCGGGCGGTTCGATTTTCGCATCGCCACCGAGGTGCTCGAAAAGGACGCCGAGTACCGCGCCGGGTCGCCCTCGGCCCAGGGCGTGTTTCTCTATCAGTTCGAGACGCTCTGCCGCAATCGGTTGGGCTACGACCGGGGGCTGGCCGCCATGACGGGCGATCCCGTCTACGACGACAACTGGCGCGAGTGGATTCTGACGGTCCGCCGCCAGATCGGCATCGTCGACTTCGCCGATATGATCTACGTGCGGAGCGAGCATTACCTGACCCATCACGAAGCGGCCGAGCGGCCGATCCTGTTTGGCGAAAAAGAAGGCCGCATCGCGCTGGCCAACCAGCGCAAGGATCCGTTGTTTTTGTTCTCAGCTTTGCAACGTCACTTGGGCTATCCGGCCGTGCCGCGTCCGCCGCGGGCGCAAACAGCCGACAACCTGCTCCCGCAGCTCGAACGGAAGGTGCGGAGCTTGGAACAGCGGATGCAGCTGATCGAAGAGGAAGCTCGCGGCGGAATCGACATCAGCCGGTTCTACGGGCCGCCGAAGGAGTAGGCCGTAGTTCGTAGGCCGTAGTTCGTAGGCCGTAGTTCGTAGTTCGTTTTGATAGCCGCCGGCGGAAGCCTGCGGATGCGGACCATTACGTTTTCCATCAGCATGGAGAATACTCGATGAACTCGCGTCAACGTGTCCAAGCGGCTCTTGCGCATCAGCAGCCTGACCGGACGCCGCTCGACCTCGGCGCCACGCCGGTGACCGGCATGCACGCCGCGTCGGTTTATCTGTTGCGGCAGGCCTTGGGACTCGATTCGCCGTGTACGCCGGTCCGCGTGGTCGAGCCCTATCAGATGCTCGGCGAGATCGGGCCAGACCTGGCCGACGCCCTGGGCGTGGACGTGGTCGGCCTGGGCTCGCGGCGGAACATGTTCGGCTTCGAGAACGCCGGGTGGAAACCGTGGACGCTGTTCGACGGGACGCCCGTGCTCGTGCCGGCCGACTTCAACACGACGCCGGACGCGAACGGCGACATTATGATGTATCCCCAGGGCGACCGGTCGGCGCCGCCGAGCGCTCGGATGCCCAACGGCGGGTACTATTTCGACTCGATCGTGCGTCAGGAACCGATCGACGACGAACGGTTGAACGTCGAGGACAACCTCGAGGAGTTCGGCGCCCTCTCGGACGACGAACTGGAGCACTATGCCACGACGGCCGAGCAACTCTGGCGCGAGACGGACCGGGCCATCTTCGGCAATTTCGGCGGCATGGCGTTCGGCGACATCGCGCTGGTGCCCGCCCCACAGTTGAAGCGGCCCAAGGGCATCCGCGACGTGGCCGAGTGGTACATGAGCACGGTGCTGCGATTCGACTATGTGTACGAGGTGTTCAGCCGCCAGTGCGACATCGCGCTGGACAACCTGGCCAAGATCCACGACGCCGTGGGCGATCGGCTCTCGGCCGTGTTTGTCACGGGCACCGATTTCGGCACGCAAGGCGGCCCGTTTATCGGCGCGCCCGCCTATCGCAAGCTCTATCAGCCGTTCCATCGGCGGGTGAACGACTGGATCCACGAGCACACCACCTGGAAGACGTTCATCCATTCGTGCGGCTCGATCACGGCCCTGCTGCCCGACATCCTCGACGCGGGTTTTGACATTCTCAATCCGGTGCAATGCTCGGCCGCGGACATGGATCCGCGGATGCTCAAGGAGCGGTTCGGCGCCCGGGCGACGTTCTGGGGCGGTGGCATCGACACGCAGAAGACGCTTCCCTTCGGCACGCCGGATGAGATTGCCCGACAGGTCCGCGAGCGGATCGAAATCTTCGGCGCCGGCGGCGGGTTCGTGTTCAACACGGTCCACAACGTCCAGGCACGAACGCCGGTCGAAAATCTGGTGGCGCTTTACGAGGCCGTGAAGCGATACCGGTAGACGGGGCGGGTCTTTTCACCACGGAGGGCACGGAGGTTTTTCTTGTCGAGCGGCATGTCCACGCGACTGTCGAGGAACAACACGAATTTGAGTAGCATGGTCCGACGCGGGTCAGGCGTGGACATGGCACCCAGCCCCCGTCGCGTGTGCCACTGCTTGCCGGACAAAACATTCCAAGTCATTCGGCACGTCGCACTGCTTGCGGTTTTCCGGCGACGCAAAACTTTCCGGCAAGCAGTGTTCTTGCGCAAGCTCAAGCGGTTTTGGGAGTTCGGCAAGCAGTGGCACACATGCGTAGAGTACCCGCGCCCCGTCCCTCGCCTCCCGTCCCCCCACTTCCTTTTTTCGATTTTTCCTCTTGACGCGCCGGATCAACTGTACTAATAATACTAGTACAGTTAAGCCGACGCGAGGCGTTCCATGCAGTTCCGGATTGATCCCACCAGCCGATTGCCCATCTACCGTCAACTGAGCGGTCAGTTCCGCGAGGCGGTCGCTCGGGGCAAGCTCCGGCCGGAAGAACAGCTCCCCTCGGTCCGCGAACTGTCGCGATTGTTGGTGGTCAATCCCAACACGATCGCCCGGGTCTACACCGAACTGGAGCGCGAGGGGCTTTTGAACACGCGGCCCGGGCTGGGTGTGTTCGTCGCCGCGCCGAAGAATGAACTGACCAAGAGGGTCCGCAAGGAGCGGCTCATCGAACTCTTGGACCGCTTCCTGACCGAGGCGGTCCATCTGGGCTTCTCGGGCGAGGAGGTTGTTTCGCTCGTCAGCGACCGGGCCGCCCAATTCGCCTGGCAATCGCGGGAATAGACGTGTATCCGAAGGACTGGGAACCACAGATGGACACAGATAAACACAGATGATTGATCGAGAGGTGTAGGCCGGG
>Ga0209342_10006413_pt1 | contig 11950 bp, 12 predicted proteins | sample RifCSP16_2_FD_184023 | JGI IMG/M metagenome (GOLD analysis project Ga0209342, IMG submission 184023) | Soil microbial communities from Rifle, Colorado - Rifle CSP2_sed 16_2 (SPAdes) (version 2) | ecosystem: Environmental > Terrestrial > Deep subsurface > Rock core/Sediment | place: Rifle... | reverse complement strand
TGTCTCCGTCAAATGGTTTGCGCGTCGATCCGGTCGTACTGGGCATGGGTCCCGATAAATCGGATATACACCACACGGTAGGCGTAGTTGATCCAGACCACGATGCGGTATTTGTTGCCGGCGATGTTGAACACGGCGCGTCCATCCTTGAGAATACTGGCGGTTCGGATATCGCGCTTCAATTCCGCCGGCGATCCCCAGTCGGTCTTGAGCGTGTGCCGGTACCACGCGAGTGTGGGTTCCTTGGCGTCCAGACAGGCCGGATTTCGTTCCCAGAATGCCTTCAACGTGCTCAGCGCGATCACTCGCATAGACAACATGATAGTCCCAATATGGGACTAGTGCAAGGTGAGGCCAATGCGACCGGCCAGTCCCTGGCGATCGTGGTCATTCGGGAATCGCCATATAACAACCTGGCGAGCCGAGCGCGGACCCATGTGTGGTTGCGGGTGCCGTCATGATCACGGTTATAGGAGGAACGGAACAACAGGATGTTGCAGCCAAATACCCCGCTTCGCTCAAAAACAAAAACCCCGGCCGGTGGCCGGGGTCTTGTAGTTTTTCTTCTTGCGGGTTACTTAGGCTGAGCGGCGACGCGCAAAGCCAATCAGTCCGGCTATCCCCGAGCCGAACAACCACGCGGCGGCGGGGACTGGCACTGAAGATACCGCCGCGCCGACATCGCCCGCGTGGACGGCCCAGGCCCAGTAGCTATCGGTCTTAACGTAGCCGGACTGGAGACCATTGTTGAAATAGAAGACCCACGCGTAGCTGGTATTAGTCGCGTACTCCGTGGCTGACCAATAGATGCTGGGCCGGACGTTGGAAAACGGACCAGTGTTGGTCAGGCCAGAACCGGCTTGAGGACTGCCTGCGGTGTTATACAAGGCCAAGTTTCCCAACGTGGTGTAGAACAGGTGGGACATTTCACCTTGGGTGGTGATGTTGTAGCCGCAGTCCACGCCTTGGTATAAATTGGTGTACGTACAACCGTCGTTACCCACATCCGTCACCGTCGGCAACCGCCAGCCGGTGATGCCGTAAAGGTTGATACCGGCAGCCCAAGCGTTGGCGTTGGTCCAGGTCCTGGAGGTACGGACGTAATTGGCATCCGCCAGCCAAGTGATATTGAGCGCGGTGTCGTACCACGCCTCTGCGGTCGCCAAGTTACCGTCGAGATCACGACCTTGCAGCGTGGTCTCCCAGGTGCCTTGGCCACTCACGGACGCGGCATGGGCAAACGATGACGCACCCAACGCGACGACGATAAGGGCGGTTGCCGTCCAACGAGGATGAAATTTCATGGAACTTTCTCCTAGCAGTTAATCATTTTTGTTATTGGCGGTTGTTATCCATCGGCCGCCGTTTGCACTTCGACATTACGTTACGCGGTCAAGCCGGTCGCGCGCGGCGACGTGCAAGCCCAAACAGCCCAACCAGTCCCGAACCGAACAACCACACAGCGGCGGGCACGGGAACGGCTGCTGGAACGAGATCATTGAATATCGTGGCGCTGGAACCCGTCGAGAGCCCGAACGGAATGATGTTGCCTGCACTGTCCTTGACAAGGATCGCGTTCAGCAGCACGGTGTGGGACAAGTCGATGGATGCCGATTGCGCGTCTAAGTAGTTTTGCCCCAGCAACGTCCCGGCATTCAGGGCAACCTCAAACGTGAACGGCGTACCGAATGTAAACGGCGCGGACAGCGTGGCTGTGCCGGGCAGCGGAATCCCACTGGACGAGACAAGCGTGCGAGTACCATTCGCGGCAACGTTTGAGTACGTCAAAGACCTGTTCGTAAAGCCCGATGCAGATCCGGTTATGCCAAATGCCAACTGCAAGGTGCCCGTTGTGCCACTTGGCATGCCAGTGATAGTCCACTGATCGCGAAATGCAGCCATTGCATCAGCGGTCAGAGTGTTCAGCGTATCGAGGATTGTATTCCCGTCCGGATCCGTATGCGCCGCTTGCATAAAAAGCGGTCCGTTTGTGGACGATGCCGAAGATACTTTTAGGACACCGTAATCCGCGAGAGCCGTCGCGTTGTAGCTGTAAAGCGAACCAAGGTAAGGATTGCTACTGAAAGCCGGATTGGTTGAATAAGGAGTACTGCCTTGGCACGCGGATGAATTGAAGCAGTAGCTATAATCACCAAGAATGTAGAAGCTACCATATATGTCCTGCTCGGTGTAGTTTTCCCGGACATCTACGCTACTCAGCAATGCTGCCACTGCAGGTTGATGTCCGACCGCACACAGAACAGCGGCGGCGCCGGAGATCAGCAGCTTGAAACAACGATTCATGTTGCTACCTACGGGATTGCGCTTTGTTATTAGTTTTTGAATGACACTATTTCTATTGGGAAAAGACAGCCAAGACAGATTACAGAGCAAGAGGCCGATTGTATGCATCGTGATTCTCCTCATCCACAAGTCTGAAGCTTGTTGATTATTGCGGCGGCGCGCTGCAAGACTGAACATACGGGCAACCGCTTCTTTTTACAGCCAGCGCTTTCGGATATCGGGAAGCGCTCTTTTATATATGGTCCTAATTGTTGTGGAGCGACCGTATCCCAGACGGTCTTGCAAATGACTTGCAAGGACCCGCCCCGGGTGGATGCAGGAACGGTCAATTACTGGCGAGAAGCTGTGCGTGCAATGCCGCGATTGCCTGCGAGGGCTTGCTGCCAAAGCCCTCGGCAAGCATGCACCGGTAGCACTCGTAGGTGCTCATCCCTTCCGCGCCCCGGCCCAGGCGCACCTGGAGAGTCAGAAGACGCCGGTAGATATCCTCGGAGTGGTCATCAATTTCCAGCGCTCGCTGGTAGAGATCGGCCGCGCCGCACCAGTCCTGCGCCCGTTCCCGGTGATCGCCCAATCTGACCACGGAGCGGTGGAAACGACTGCGCAGGCGCTCGCGCATCCTGAGCATCCACGTCTGCTCAGCCTCGCCCATCAGGAACGGCCCGGTGTACAGCCGCAGCACCTGTTCCTGCAAGGCATTCAGTTCCGGGCCGGTCAGTTCTTTGCCCCCGGCGTTTGTCGGTGTCACCAGCTGTGCCGCACTGCGCTCGAACGCCCAAGCATCCACCCAACAACGGCACGCATCGATCGAGACGACCCCGTTACTCAAGGTGATCGCCTCCGCATCGCCCAGCAGTTTGCGCACCCGGTGCAAGGTACTTCCAAGGGTGCTCAAGGCGCTGTCTGCATCCGTGCCGGGCCACAGCGTTTCGGCGAGTGTGGCGGCACTGACGCCACGACCGCCCAGGGCGATGAGTACCTGAAGAAAATCCAGCAGCCGGTGTTGCGACTTGCCTGTTGAGGCGAGCGGAACGTTGTTGCGCAAGACGGCGAACCGCCCGAGGGTGTAGATCTTTACCGGCCATGGCCAATGCTCCACCTCGGGCGATGGCGGCAACAGGCTGCGTTCACGGATCAGTCGCTGCGTGTAATCGACCTCGATGCCGGCCTCCAGCGCAATGGCGCAGAGCCGGCTGAGCCGTGCGGGTAACCAGAACTTGGTCACATAGAGACTTTCCTCGCGACCGATCGCGAAGCACTCCCGCAACAACGTGAAACACGCATCACGTTCACCGAGCTGCCAGCGGATATCGGCCTCAATCAGGCCGAATTCGAAACGAAACAGACGGCTGCGCGTGCCATCCAGAATGCGCGTGCCCACAAGATGTTCCAGCGCCGCCTTCGGATCCCCTTGTTCGACGGCGCACAAGGCCAGTGAGGCATCGCACCAGGCGATGGCAAACGTGATGCCGTGCTCGACGGCCACCGCGCGGGCCTGGCGCGCGTATTCGACGGCGCGAGCCGCCTTGCCGCGCTGAAGCTCCAGGGTTGCCCGTTGGTGCAAGAAGAAACAGCGCTCCAAGGATTGGTTTGGCTGAAGCAGTGCCTCAATTTCGCCCGTCAGCTTTTCCAGCGCGCGCCGGTCGTTGCGGTACCAAGTGGGAAAGACTTCATGGATGAGCAAGGCCGCTTCGAGCGGATACAGGCTGTGCGTTCGAACAATCTCCAGCGCTTCGTGCACGCCCCGTATGGCCTCATCGGGCGCGCTCAGGTAGGTCATGATGTAGGCGCGATATACGCCCAGATAGAAGGCGCGGTTGAACGGCGTGACACCCGAATGTGCCAGCAGCGTATCGATATAGTTGACCAAGAGACGCGTGTTGGCCCAGTCGCCCAGCCAGGAATGATAGTTAAGGACCTGGCAATAAGCCGCCAGCTTCTGATTCACTTCGATATCGGTTTCGAGCAGGGCGGAAGCGCGTTTCATCAACGCATGCATTCGCGGCTCCTGCGGCCGTACAATCAGCAGTGCCCACGCGGTCGCGGACACGGCGCGCAACTCGATTTCGGGTGCGGGGAAGGTCGGATTCTGTGTCAATAAATCGAGCATGATCTCGACCCAGGGCTCAATCTCGCGGATCCTTTCCCAACCCAGGTAGTAACTTTCAATGATGGCCACGGCAGCCATCATCTTTCCCACGCCATCGCCCTGTTTTACGAACTGCTCATAGGCGATTTTCAGGTCGCACCGGGCGGTGGATGGATCCTGAAACAATTGACAAATACCCTTCCAGAACCCGATCCAGGGCACGTCCGCCTGCATCGCCTCCGGAATCCGGTTGATCCACGCTTGCAAGGTCTGGAACTGCCCCTGCTCCACCCGTGCCTTCGCGTGCTGAAGCAGCATTTGCACGGCCTCGGGCCACGCCTGCGCCTCGGCCAGAAGAACGACCGCCGCATCGGTTTGGCCGTCACCTGTCAATACCGCAGCGGACTTCCGGTACAGCGCCTGCCGTTCTTCCGGGGTCAAATCCCGTGCCAGGCGAGCCTTGAGAAATTCGCGGAACAGCGCGTGATACTGATAGGTCACCTCATTCGCATCACGACGATCGGTAAAGAAATGCTCCCGATATAGTCTTGCCAAAACGCGTTCAGCGCTTGTATCGCCGCTCACTTCCTGGGCCATCGCGACCGTCATGTGCGGCAATAAGGCAGTATGTCGTAGAAAGGATTGCACCTCAGAGTCGGCGCGCTCGAACACCTCCGTCGCAAGATAATCGAAAACCGTTTGATATGGCTGGCCGGTCGGCACATTGACGGCCACGCGTGCGCGGCGTGCATTTTCGAGAAAGAGAACAATGCCTGCAGCCCAGCCATCGCAGGCGCGGTGAAGATCGGCGATCACGGATGCCTCGTCGACGGCATAAGCCCGCGCTATGGCATGCGTCTCTTCCGCAGTGAACCGCAACTGTCCCCAATCCAGCACGGCCAGCCCGCCATTTACCTGCGGGCGGGCCAGTTCCGGCGGTGGTGGTACACGGCTGATGATCACCACCCGGTTACCAGGGGGCATTTCGGTGAATGCCTCGCGCAGTAGCGAATTGAATACTGGTGTGGCAGCATCCTGATGGTTGTCGAACACCAACGTACAGGAGCCAGGTATTTGCGCAAAGAAACTGCGGAAATAACGTCGCGCGAAGCCCGGCAGATCGAGCAGATATTCCGGCGTGAGTTTGGGAAGCAGCGGCGCCTTCCGCTTCGCCGTGGCAGGGAACGCCTGGGCGAGCATCGCGAAGAACGCCGAAGGATCGGCGTCACCACTATCTAACTGATACCACATTGGCGATAGCGCGCGGGCCGACAAATAGCTGGCGACCAGCGTTGTCTTGCCAGCACCCGCCGGCCCGACAATCCAGATCACCGGTGTCGCGTTTTGCGAATCCATCCAGGCGAACAGGCGCTCGCGCGCCACCGCGCCATGGATGCGCGGACTACTCAGCTTGGCGAGTCTTCTCCCGGATCGAGCCATTTCGCTTCTAATTATTGTAACTATCGTGCGCGGTTGCGCTCTTTCCCCCAGATATCTTAAAAATTGCTTTTTCTTATTTCCTTTTCTTCCACTTTGGGCAAACAAACCCACCCGTCCGGATAGGCTGCCACAACTTGTATTGCGCCACAACAGAATCGCGTATTCAGCCTATCGACCCTTGTGCCGGATTTGTGCCAGACCCAGATAGGGTGAGGTAGGTTTTCCGAGGATTGAGATAGGGTTCGGGCGCCGGCAAGCGATGCAAGTGGTTGATGTTAAACGCGCCCTACTTCCTCAAGTGCCACTCAAAATCTGGTGGTGGTGACACCGTGTCGCGCCAAGGCTGCCCATTGACGCAGCGAACCGGCGTACAACCCCGATAGCTGAACACATAAACCGGGTGCTTGCCTTGCAGACGCCTCAGAACCAGCATGGCCGCCGCGCCGCGGGATTTGAGAATATCGGCAATGCGCGCGGCCAGCTGGGCATTGGCCAATGCCTCGTCGGGGCTGCGGTATCCCAGATCGGCGAACACGTTGGTAGAGCCGATCGTGACGGGAATCTTCTTTCGCATGACATCACCTCTTCCACGTTGCATGAAATTCCTGGGCGCGTTTAAGCCGTTCTTTGATCAAGTCCAAGTCGGACCTTAAGCACGGCGACACCGTGTTTTGACTGCTTCGGAAACACGCGCAGTCAGAGTCGTCTCAAGCCAGCTTTCGGGAATACCATCAACCAACCACGGTGACAGGAAGCCCGGCTTTCTCGAGATTGGTATCGGTTGAGATGAGCGTTGCCCGATGGTGGATCGCCGTCGCCGCAATCAAACGATCGGCCGGATCGTGGCTCACACGTTCCGGAAGCTTCGTGGACAACTCAGCAATTTCCGCCGTTATAGGCAACACCGCGATGGCGCGGGCGGTCAGTGCCAGGTTCATGAACTCCAGCGCGCACGAACCCGGATCCAACCGACCCTTTGAGACCAGCATGGCAATCTCCCACAGGCTGATATCACTGCAGCACAGGTCGTTTCGCGCATGGGCCCGCTCGATGAGGCCGCGCGCTTTGCGGCTCAGACGCGAGGGATTCAGGGCATCGAAGATGAGCGCGTTGGTGTCAAGAACGACCACGCGTGGCGCTCCATTCTACGCCAAGGGGGGATATTACATCCCCGATTCGCGCGTGCTTGCGCATGTCGGCAAGCTTTTCGCGCGCGTCTTCGCTTGCGCCGGCGGCTGGCACGAGACGAGCAATGGGCCGCCCACGAGAGAGCACCGTGACCGTCTCACCGGCCTCGGCTTGGGCCAGATACTTCGGCAAATGAGCACGGAAATCCGTGACCTTGACCTGTTTCATGCCTATCTCCAATATGTACACATGAATTGTACAGATAGGCGCGTCCGGCGTCAAGGCCCATCGTAGAAGAGATACCGGTCCGGCAGTACGGAGAATCAGGCGAACAGATGGTTTCATCGACCACTGTGTCAAATTTGTGTCATAACTAAATAGGGTGCCCTAAATTTACCGATGATTCAGATAGGGTTGGCACAGCAGCAAGCGATGCAAGTGGTTGATCGGAAACAATTCGCTGTGCTCCCTGTCGTACTCAAAATTTGGTGGGAGCGATCCCGTGTCGGTTCGATTCCGACCCTCGGTACCATAAAAAAAGGGACCGCCGCGCGGCGGTCCCTTTTTTCTTTCCGGTTCTCGCGCAAGGCCTGAATCGTTCGCTAAACCCCCGAGCAGGCAAGCCGCAGGTGTTCGCCCTGCATGGCACCGGCCGGTACGGTGACAGCGTATACGGTCGCGGCGGTTCCGCATTTCCACTCGGCCGTGAAATCCTTGGCGCAGTTCGGGGCCGGATATTCCAGCACGACGGGGTCGATTTTGTATTCGCACGCTGAATGTCCGTCGCAGGCGCGCGCCACGTGGGCCGTGGCGTTACCGGGTTTGGCGCCGCAAGCGCGCCCGTAAGTGCCGGTAACCACCTTGATCGCTGACCTGACATTCTCGGCTTTGTCGCTCGCCACCGCCTTGTCCGCCGATCCAGCGCCACCCTGTGACGCCACGGCTTGCAACACCAGTGCGCTGCTGGCGGGAAAATCGCGCGCGGTTCCGCCGGCTAGAACGTCACCCGATAGCCGGGCCGGCGCGGAAAGTGGCGGGTTCACGCCTCCACGCAACTTGTCCCGCAGTTCTTCGGCATCGATAAAGTGCATCGCCAGACCCGAAGCCATGAGCAGTATCCCCACCACGGTCGCGCCGATACGGCCGATTTTTCCGGGCTCGATTTTGCCCTCGATCTTGCCGAGCACCGCGACCAGGAGAAAGATGATCGCGGCGAGCACAAACATGCGCGCCAGCGGGACGTCAACCAGTCTCATCAGGATGTCTTGCATGCTTCAAGCCCTCCTTTGCTGCCATGGCATCGCCATTCACCCTATACCGAAGATATTAGAGCAGCGCAGGCGGGGTGTTCGGCCAGCAATCTGGCCATGTTCACCGCTGGTCGAGGTAGATCTCACTTACGGAATCCGGCGGCTGGTACCGTTCCAACTTGCTTCAGACGTGGACGGTTCCGGTGACGGCGCCCGTTGCGTAAGATAAGGTGAGGACTGTCAACTCAAGTTGGAACGGTACTAGGCGACCTGGACCGGGATGGAATTGCGGGTATGGGTAATGCGGTTACGGGAGTCCACGTACACGAGACGCGGTTTGAAAGCCGCCAGTTCCTTTTCCTCGAATTCGGCATAGGCGCAGATGATGACGATATCGCCCGGGCCGGCCTTGTGCGCGGCGGCGCCGTTGACGGAGACGATGCCCGAGCCGGCCTCGGCGCGGATGGCGTAGGTGGAGAAGCGTTCGCCGTTCTTGAGGTTATACACCTCGATACGCTCATACTCGCGGATGTCGGCGGCGTCCAGCAGACGGCCGTCGATCGCCACCGAACCCTCGTAATCGGGCTCGGAATGCGTGACGGTCACGCGGTGCAGCTTGGACTTGAGCATGATGCGGCGCATGGAATCTCCACCAAAAAATAAACACTGCGCTCACGAGGCGATTACCCCTCATCCCCATCCCTTCTCCCGCAAGGAGAGAAGGGAGCGAGCCGTGGCGCGCTACGCGCGCAATTCATATTATCGGGCCTAATTCGCGCGGATTCAAATAGCTATTTCAGTTCGAATTCGACGTTATCAATCAGACGCGTGCGTCCGAGCCACGCGGCCGTAAGCGCCACCAACCGGCGGTCCTCGGGCTGCGGCACGGCCAGATCGCTCTGCCGACGCACGCTGACATAATCGGATCGGAAACCGTGGGATTTGAGCGACTCCACGGCCGCCTCCTCCGCTTCCTTGGTCAGGCTGCCGTGCCGCAGCACCCGGTCACGCAGGGCGCAAAGTGTCTCGTACAATTGCGGCGCCGTCCGGCGTTCGGACGCGCTCAGATAATTATTGCGCGAACTCAGGGCCAGCCCGTCCGGTTCGCGCACCGTGTCCACGCCGACGATCTCCACCGGAATGCCGAGATCCGCGACCACGAGGCGAATCAGCATTAATTGCTGATAATCTTTTTTACCGAAGATCGCCACGTCGGGCGCGACCAGCGTGAGCAGACGATGGACCGCGGTGGTCACGCCGCGGAAATGGCCGGGACGGAAGGCGCCGCAGAGATCATCGCTCAGTCCCGGCACTTCGATGACGGTTTGCGCGCCGCGGCCGCGCGGATAAATCACGGCATCCGACGGCATGAACAGCACATTCACACCAGTGGAAAGCAATGACACCTTGTCATGGCCCGGCGTGCGCGGGTAGGCGTCGAAGTCCTCGTTCGGACCGAACTGCAGGGGATTGACGTAGATGCTGGCCACCACTGACTGCGCGTGCTGACGCGCCTCCTGCATCAGATGAATGTGTCCGGCGTGGAGATTGCCCATGGTGGGCACGAACGCGATGCGCTTGCCGCCCTGCCGCAACTTCGCAATCTGTTCCTTCAGGCTGGCGGCGGTTTCGGTCACAATCATATGATCATTTGACGCAAAGACGCCAAGACACAAAGGAAAAGAAAAAATCAAGGATCATGATCATGAACGCCAGGACGCCAGGGGTGAGGCGGAGTTTTCGCGAATGTTCAGTGAACATTCGCGCCGCCGAACGGGTGCAACAGGTTCGGTTGCACCCTGGGTCGCAACACAGACAAAAATCCTGGCGTCCTGGCGTTCCATTTCATTTTGTTAGAGGTTCTAAGTTCAATCTGATCTGCCTGTGTGTTCCGATAATTTTTACATTCTTTGCGCCTTTGCGCCTTTGCGTCAAGAACTAATAACGATGCTCCGGTCCGGGGAAGGCGCCGGATTTCACGGCGGCGATGTAGGCTTTCACCGCGGCTTCGGGGCTGGCCGCGCCTTGCATGAAATTTTTGGAGAATTTCGGACTCGGCCGCGGATAAAGACCGAGCATGTCGTGCAGCACCAGCACCTGGCCGTCGCAATCGGGGCCGGCGCCGATGCCGATCGTGGGAATCTCCAGGTCCAGCGTGATGGTCTTCGCCAGCTCCGACGGGACCGCCTCGAGCACCAGCAGGCTCGCGCCGGCGTCCTGCATTACTTTCGCGTCGCGGCGTATGCGTTCCGCGGCGTTCGCCTCGCGCCCCTGCACGCGGTAACCGCCGAGCTGATGCACCGATTGCGGCGTCAGGCCCAGATGCGCGCACACCGGAATGCCGCGCTCGACCAGAAACCGCACGCTCGCGGCCATCGGTTCGCCGCCTTCGAGTTTCACCACCTGCGCGCCGCCCTTCTGCATGAGACGTCCCGCCGAGGCGCAGGCATGTTGCGGGCTTTCCTGATAGCTCATGAAAGGCATGTCCGTGACGATCAGCGCGCGCTCGACGCCACGCGCCACGCAGCGGCTGTGATACACCATGTCCGCGACACTGACCGGAAGCGTGGTGTCGTGCCCCTGCATGACCATGCCCAGCGAGTCCCCGACCATGATCATGTCGACGCCGGCGCGGTCGAGCAGGCTGGCGAAGCTGTAATCGTAGGCGGTGAGGCAGGCGATTTTCTCGCCGCGGCGCTTCATCTCCCGGAGCGTGCTGACGGTGACCGGCTTCACAGGCTGGCGGCGAGCGGATTCAGGAAATGACGGCCGCTGCGGATCTTGCGGATGTGCGACAGCAGCATCTGGAAATCGTCGTCGTTGTCGACGATGTTGATGCGCTCGGCGTTCACCACCAGCAGCGGCGCGGCGGTGTAGTGGTGGAAAAACTGGGTATAGGCGTCCACCAGGATCTGCAGATATTCGCGTTCGATCAGGCGCTCGTATTCCACCCCGCGGCGGCGCATCCGTTCGTGCAGCACCTCCACCGGCGCCTGCAGGTAGATCACGAGGTCCGGCACCGGCAGGTGCAGGCTCATTTGCGCGTAGACCTGCTCGTAGAGCCGCAGCTCGTCGTCGTCCAGGTTGGCGCGCGCGAACAGCTTGTCCTTGTCGAGCAGGAAATCGGCGACGTATCCGTTGTTGAACATGTCGCCCTGCTTGAGCGACTCGATCTGGCGCGCCCGCTGGAACAGGAAGAACAATTGCGTCGGCAGCGCGAACTGCTTGCGCGCCTGGTAGAACCGCTCGAGAAAGGGATTCTCCCGCGGCTGCTCGAGCAGCGGCTGGGCGCCGAACGCGTCCGCGAGGCGCATGGCGAGGCTCGTCTTGCCCACTCCGATCGGACCCTCGACGACGACATAACCCGGATTAACGTTATTCATACGCTGATGATTCTCAATCTTTGCGCCGTCTTTTTCATAGAACCTTTAACAAAATAAGAATCAGCCACAGAGTACACAGAGATCACCGAGAAAAACGTTTTTACCTCTGTGCCCTCTGTGATCTCTGTGGCTATTGACCTCTGCATAAATAATGTCCTATCCTTTGGGCAGGAGGTACCCCATGAGACCTGCTGGAAGCCCCGAGGAACTGCAACGACGGCGCGAGCGCGCCATCGCGCTGCTGAAAGAAGGGATCGCGCCCGTGGACGTGGCGAGCCGCGTGGGCGTGGATCGACGCAGCGTGCGGCGCTGGAAAGCGGCGTTCCGGGACGAGGGCGCCGCCGGCATCGCGGCCA
>Ga0209342_10006412_pt1 | contig 11951 bp, 11 predicted proteins | sample RifCSP16_2_FD_184023 | JGI IMG/M metagenome (GOLD analysis project Ga0209342, IMG submission 184023) | Soil microbial communities from Rifle, Colorado - Rifle CSP2_sed 16_2 (SPAdes) (version 2) | ecosystem: Environmental > Terrestrial > Deep subsurface > Rock core/Sediment | place: Rifle... | reverse complement strand
AAGTCCCCTTTGTCGACGACGGCTGCCGGCGGCGACAAAGGGGACTTTCCATGCGCTTCGGCGTTCCTGCCGAGATCCGCCCGGGCGAGGCGCGCGTCGCGGCGACTCCGGAGACCGTCAAGAAGCTCGCCGCCGGCGGCAAGCACGCGGTCGTGGTGCAGGCGGGCGCGGGCGCGCGCGCGGCCGTTCGCGACGCCGAGTTCCAGGCGGCGGGCGCGACGATCGCGGCGTCGGCCGCGGACATCTACGCGCAGTCGGACATCGTGCTGAAGGTGCGCGGCCCCGACGCATCGGAGCTCGCGGCGCTCAAGCGGGGCTCGATCCTCGTCGGCCTGCTCAACCCGTACGAGGCGGCGGGCGTCGAGGCCCTCGCGCGAACCGGCGTGACCGGGTTCGCGCTGGAGTGGCTGCCCCGGATCACCCGCGCGCAGGCGATGGACGTGCTGTCCTCGCAGGCGAACATCGCCGGCTACAAGGCCGTGGTCGTCGCCGCCGACGAGTACGGCCGGTTCATGCCGATGCTGATGACCGCCGCCGGCACCGTCAAGGCGGCGCGCGTGCTCGTGCTCGGCGCGGGCGTGGCCGGGCTGCAGGCGATCGCGACGGCGAAGCGCCTGGGCGCGGTGATCGAGGCGTTCGACGTCCGCCCGGCGGTGAAGGAGCAGGTCGAGTCGCTGGGCGCGAAGTTCGTCGAGGTGCCGGTCTCCGAGGCGGAGAAGCGGCAGGCGGAGACCGCCGGCGGGTATGCCCGCGAGATGAGCGAGGACTACAAGCGCCGCCAGTCGGCGCTGATCGACGAGCGCTCGAAGGCCGCGGACATCATCGTCACCACCGCGCTGATCCCGGGCCGGCCGGCGCCGGTGCTGGTGCGCGAGGAGACGGTGCGCGGCATGAAGCCCGGCTCGGTCATCGTCGACCTCGCGGTGGAGCAGGGCGGCAACTGCCCGCTCTCCGAGCGGGACAAGGTCGTCGTCAAGCACGACGTGAAGATCGTCGGCCACACCAACCTCGCGGCGATGCTCGCCGCCGACGCGAGCGCGCTGTACGCGCGGAACGTGCTGAACTTCGTCAACCTCCTCGTCGACCCGAAGTCGGGCGAGCTGAAGCTCGACCGCGCGGACGAGATCATCGCCGGCGCGCTGGTCTGCATCGACGGGACGGTGGTGAAGAAGGGCTAGCACGGCAATTGGGAGGAAGCCGCAATGACCGGAACCCTCGATCCGACCGTCGTCAACCTCACCGTGTTCGTGCTGGCGGTGTTCGTCGGTTACCACGTGGTGTGGAACGTGACCCCGGCGCTGCACACGCCGCTCATGAGCGTCACCAACGCCATCAGCTCGGTGATCATGGTCGGGGCGCTCCTCGCGGCCGGCCCGCGCGCGATCGACTTCGGGTCGATCCTCGGCGCGGTCGCGGTCGGACTGGTGGCGATCAACACGTTCGGCGGGTTCCTCGTCACGCAGCGGATGCTGGAGATGTTCAAGCGCAAGGAGAAGAAGGGCGGTGCCGGGTGAAGCGTAGCGGGCGGCCCGCGGGCGTTCGGTTCTCCCCGGAGAGGCGTTGATGTCGGCCAACCAGGTCGCGCTTTGGTACCTCGTCGCGAGCGTGCTCTTCATCCTCGCGCTGAAGGGGCTGTCGCACCCCGAGGCGGCGCGCCGGGGGAACCTCTTCGGCATGATCGGGATGGCGATCGCGGTGCTCACGACGCTCACGCTCGCCGAGCGCTACGACCTGATCCTGCTCGCGATCCTCGCCGGCGGCACGATCGGCGCGGTGGTCGCGCGCCGGGTGCAGATGACGCAGATGCCGCAGCTCGTCGCGGCGATGCACTCGCTCGTCGGCATGGCGGCGGTGCTCATCGCCATCGCGATCGTCAACAACCCCACGGCGTTCGACCTGCCCGATCCGATCCCCACGGGCAACCGGCTCGAGCTCTTCATCGGCACGTTCGTCGGCGCGATCACCTTCTCGGGCAGCGTGATCGCGTTCGGCAAGCTCGCGGGCCTGGGCAACCACTTTCGCCTGTTCTCCAGCGCGCCGGTCGTGTTCAAGGGCCAGCACCTGCTCAACCTCGTGCTCGCGCTGGTCATGATCGGCTTCGGCGTCGCGTTCTTCCTCGGGCCCCGGGAGGCCCAGTGGCCGCCGTTCCTCGTCATGACGGCGATCGCGTTCGTGCTCGGCGTGCTGATCATCATCCCGATCGGCGGGGCGGACATGCCGGTCGTCATCTCGATGCTGAACAGCTACTCCGGCTGGGCGGCGGCGGGCATCGGCTTCTCGCTCGGCAACTCGATGCTCATCGTCGCCGGCTCGCTGGTCGGCTCGTCGGGCGCGATCCTGTCGTACATCATGTGCCGCGCGATGAACCGCTCGTTCTTCAGCGTGATCCTGGGCGGGTTCGGGGGCGCGGAAGGCCAGGTGGCCGCCGGCACCGGCGACAAGCAGGTCAAGTCCGGCTCCGCCGACGACGTCGCGTTCCTGCTCGGCAACGCCGAGAGCGTGATCATCATCCCCGGCTACGGGCTCGCGGTGGCGCGCGCGCAGCACGCGGTGAAGGAGATGGCGGAGAAGCTGATCCACAAGGGCGTGAACGTCCGCTACGCCATTCACCCGGTCGCCGGCCGCATGCCGGGGCACATGAACGTCCTCCTCGCCGAAGCGGAGGTGCCGTACGACCAGGTGGTGGAGATGGAGGACATCAACAGCGACTTCGGCACGACCGACGTCGCGTTCGTGCTCGGCGCTAACGACGTGGTCAACCCGCTCGCCGAGCAGCCCGGAAGCCCGATCTACGGCATGCCGATCCTCGAGGCACACAAGGCGCGTACGGTGCTCGTGAACAAGCGGTCGATGGCGGCCGGCTATGCCGGCCTGGACAACCCGCTCTTCTACATGGACCGGACGATGATGGTGTTCGGCGACGCGAAGAAGGTGGTCGAGGACATCGTGAAGGCGCTGGCGTGATCGGCGCGAGCGACAAGGCCAGGGCGGCGATCCTCGCCCGGATCCGGCAGCGCCAGGGGCGGGGCGCCTCGAGCCGGCCGTCGCCGGCCGAGCTCGAGGCGGTCGAGACCTACGTCGGGCGCCATCCGCGCGGGCCGCTGCCGCCCGTCGAGGACGACGTCGTCACCCGCTTCCGCCGCCGGGCCGAAGCGATGCAGAGCACGACCGAGGCGGTCGACGGGATGCCCGACGTCCCCCGCGCCGTCGCCCGCTATCTCGCGGCGCACGGCCTGGCGCCGACGGGCTGCGTGTGGCCGCGCCTGGCGCGGCTCGACTGGGCGTCCGCCGGGCTCCGGCTCGAGCCGCGCGCGGCCGAGGACCGCGACGCCGTCGGCGTCACCGGCGTGTTCGCCGCGCTCGCCGAGACCGGTACGCTGATGGTGGTGTCGGACCCCGACACGCCGGCAGCCGCGAGCCTCCTGCCGGAGACGCACGTGGCGGTGGTGCCGGCGGCGCGCATCGTGAAGCACATGGAGGATGCCTGGGAGCTCGCGCGCGCGGAGCTCGGGCAATTGCCCCGCATGGTGAACTTCATCTCGGGCCCGTCACGGACGGGCGACATCGACCAGACGATCGTGGTCGGCGCGCACGGGCCGTACCGGGTGCACATGATCGTCGTGCGCGGCGCCGGCTGAGCGGCGCGCCGTGCGGGAACCCCGCCCCTGGGCGGGCGCTCAAAGCCGGGCCGGACACGTCACCGTGCCCGATCGCCACCGACGCCAACGATGAACGACCTCGCCTTCCTGCCGCAGTGGCCGCCGCTCCTCAACCAGATGATCTGGGTCGGCGTGCTGCTCGCCGTCGGCGTCGCCGGCGGCGAGCTGGTGCAGCGCAGCTTGCGCCTGCCCCGGATCACCGGCTACGCCGCCGCCGGCATCGTCCTCGGGCCGAGCGGCCTGGCGCTGATCGGCCAGCCGCTGCTCGACGAGCTCACGGTGTTCGCGGATCTCGCGCTCGGCCTGGTGCTCTTCGAGCTCGGCCAGCGGCTCGACCTGGCGTGGCTGCGGCGCTCGCCCCCGCTCGCGCTGATGGGGGTCGCAGAGGCGCTGTTCGCGGGGGTGCTCGTCTTCTTCGTCCTCAACTACCACTTCGGCCAGACACCGCTCGTCGCGGCGGTGGCCGGCGCGATCGCCATGTCCACCTCGCCGGCGGTGCTGATCCGCGTGGCGGCCGATCTGCGCGCCGAGGGCCAGGTGACCGAGCGCGCGCTGATCCTCACCGCGATCAACAGCGTCATCGCGTTCCTCGCGCTCACCGTACTCATCCCCTGGCTGCACCTCGAGTACCGGGGCGGGTGGGTGACCATGCTCGTGCAGCCGCTCTATCTCATCGCCGGCTCGCTGGTCCTCGCGATGCTCGCGGCGCAGGCCACCCTGAAGCTCGCCCAGCTCGTCGGCAAGCACGCCGGCCGCCAGTTCATCGTCGTGATCGCGGCGGTCGTCCTCACCGTCGGCGCGGCGGTCGCGCTGAAGCTCTCGGTGCTGCTCGCGCTGCTCGCGATGGGCGCGATGGTGCGCAACGCCGACCGCGCGCGCCACTTCATCGTCGTGGACTTCGGCGACGCCGGCCAGCTCTTCTACGTCATCCTGTTCGTGATCACCGGCGCGCGCCTCGACCTCGGCCTCGTGGGGACCGCGGGCGCCGCCGGGCTGGCGTTCGTGCTGGTCCGGTTCGTCGGGAAGGCGCTGGGGGTGCTCGCGCTCGCGCCGATGGCGGGGCTGAAGCTCCGCCAGGCGGGGCTCGTCGCGGTCGCGCTCATGCCGATGTCCGGGCTGGCCGTGGTGCTGGTCCACGAGACCGCGACGCTCTATCCTGAGATCCGCGCGGCCGTCGCGTCCGTGGTCCTCGCCGGGGTCGTGATCCTCGAGCTGGTGGGGCCGATCGCGACCCAGTTCGCCATCCGGCGGGCGGGCGAGGCGGGCGCGGAGCAGGGTTGACGCGCGGGGACCCGGAGGAGCGCATGCTCGAATTCAAGACCTCGGAGCCGCTGACGCTCGGCGTCGAGCTCGAGCTGCAGCTCGTGAACACGCGCGACTACAACCTGACGCGCGGCGCGTCCGATCTCCTCGCCGCGGTCGCGAAAGCGAAGCACCCGGGGGAGATCAAGCCGGAGATCACGGAGAGCATGATCGAGGTCTGCACCTCGGTCTGCGGCGGCTACGCCCAGGTGCGCGCGGAGCTCGACGCGATCCGGCAGGTGCTCGGCGACGCCGCGGCGAAGCTCAACCTCGGGGTCGCGGGCGGTGGCACGCATCCGTTCCAGAAGTGGAGCGAGCGGCGCATCTACGACACGCCGCGCTTCCAGCGCGTCTCCGAGCTCTACGGCTACCTCGCCAAGCAGTTCACCGTCTTCGGGCAGCACATCCACGTCGGCGTGCGCTCGGGCGACGAGGCGGTGCGCCTGATCCACGGCCTCGCGCGCTATATGCCGCACTTCATCGCGCTGTCGGCTTCGTCGCCGTTCTCGCTCGGCGCGGACACCCAGTTCGACTCATCGCGGCTGAACGTCGTGAATGCCTTTCCGCTCGCCGGCTGCATGCCGTTCGTGCGCGACTGGGAGGAGTTCGAGGTCTATTTCGAGCAGATGCGCGGGTTCGGGATCGTCGAGAGCATGAAGGACTTCTACTGGGACATCCGGCCGAAGCCCGAGTACGGCACGATCGAGATCCGGGTGTGCGACACGCCGCTCACCGTCGGGCGCGCCGCGGAGCTCGCGGCCTACGCCCAGGCGCTCGCGGCGAGCCTGCGGGACGACCTCGCGTGGAGCCCGCATCCGAGCCTGTACCAGGTCTACAGCTACAACCGGTTCCAGGCCTGCCGGTTCGGGTTCGGCGCGACGGTCGTCGATCCCGTCACCCGCGAGCACGTTCCGCTCGGCGACGAGATCGTCGCGACGCTGACCCGGTGCCTGCCGCGCGCCGAACGGCTCGGCGGCAGCGAGGGGGTCGCCGCGCTCCTCAAGGCGGCGGCGGCGCGTGCCAACGACGCGCGGACGCTGCGGGAGCTCCTCGAGAAGCGCGGCTCGCTCCCCGACGTGGTGCGCGCGGCATGCGCGGCGTGGACCGGATCCTGACGCCGCGCTGACGCGCTCGAAGCGCGCCGGGCGGAGTTGACACGGTTGACACTGCGCGCGAAGTCGGGCTTACTTGCCCCGTTCGGTCCGCGCCCCGGACGCGCCTCGCGTGGCGGCCCTGGGCGTCGCGAGGCGAGGAGGCCTCGCGAGGCACGGCTGCCGGGAGAAAACCGGCAGGCGGCTTCGCCACACGGCGGTGCGGGGGCGGAACACAACTTCAGTCCACTGAGGAGGAAAGCCATGATCAGTCCAACATGGTCGCGCGTCTGCGCGGCGTTCGGAGCGTTCGCCGCGCTCGCTCTGGCCGCAGCGCCGACCCAGGCGCAGCAGACCGTCAACCTGAAGATGCAGGCCACCTGGCCCGCGTCGCTCACGCTCTACGACAACTTCACCTTCTTCGCCGACCGCGTCAGCAAGCTCTCCGCCGGCACGCTCAAGATCGAGACGATGCCCGCCGGCCAAGTGGTGCCGGCGTTCGAGGTGCTCGACGCGACCCACAAGAAGGTGCTCGACGGCGCCCACGCCTGGGCGGGGTACTGGGTCGGCAAGAACAAGACCGCGATCCTGTTCACCGGCGGCCCGGGCGGCACGTTCGGGATGGACTACATCGACGCGATGGGGTGGATGTTCGAGGGCGGCGGCCTGGAGCTCTACCAGGAGTTCTACCAGAAGGAGCTCAAGCTGAACGTGGTGGTGTTCCCGATCCTGCCCGCGGGCCCGCAGGCGTTCGGCTGGTTCAAGCGGCCGATCAAGAACCTCGCCGACTTCAAAGGCATGAAGTGCCGGCAGACCGGCATGGCCGCCGAGGTCTGGCAGCGCATGGGCATGCAGACCGTGAACATGCCCGGCGGCGAGATCATCCCGTCGGCACAGCGCGGGGTGATCGACTGCGCCGAGTGGGTGGGTGGCATCGAGGATCTGCGCCTCGGCTTCCAGAACGTCTGGAAGTACCACTACACCCCCGGCGTGCACGAGAACGTGACGATCGCCGAGCTGCTGATCAACGGCGACGTCTGGAAAGCGCTCTCGCCGCAGCACCAGGAGATCATCAAGTCGGCCGCGACCGAGACGTTCTACCGCTGGTGGGCGAAGTGGCAGCGGCAGAACGCCGACGCGCTCAAGGAGATGCAGGAGAAGCACAACGTGCAGGTCCTGCGGACCCCGCCCGACATCCTGATCGAGTTCCTCAAGACCTGGGACATCATCGCCAAGGAAGAGGCGGCGAAGAATCCGTTCTTCAAGAAGGTCCACGATTCGCAGCGCGCCTACGCGAGCATCGTGGTGCCGGCGAAGCGGTTCATGTTCCCGCCCTACTCGTTCGTGGCGAACTACTACTTCCCCGAAAAGGGCGCGGGCAGCGTTGCGAAGGCGGCAGCGAAGAAGAAGTGACGCTGCGCTAGCGACGTCATCCCCGCGTAAGCGGGGATCCAGTCCGGCGCCACCTAGCGATGAGTTGGACCGCCGCGCGAGCGGCGGGCCGGTCTTTTCCGCCAAGCCTGCAGACCGAGACCGGGGACTCGCATGCCCGAACCTTCGCCAACCCTGATCACCATCGTCCGGGTGGTCGACAAGTTCACCGACACCACCGGCGGGTGGATCGCGTGGCTCAGCGTGCCACTCGTGCTGGCGGTGAGCTACGAGGTCTTCGCGCGCTACCTCTTCAGCGCCCCGACGATCTGGTCGTTCGACGTGACCTACATGCTGTACGGCACGCTCTTCATGCTCGGGGCCGCATATGCGCTGCACAAGGGCGCCCACATCCGCACCGACTTCTTCTTCGAGCGGTGGTCGGTCCGCACCAAGGGCATGATCGACTCGATCGCCTACCTCGTGTTCTTCTTCCCCTCGCTGCTCGTATTCCTCTACATCAGCGGCCAGGAGGGGTGGTACGCATTCACGATCGGCGAGACCTCCGAGCAGACGCCGTGGCGGCCGATCCTGTGGCCGTTCAAGATGGTGGTGCCGCTCGCGATCCTGCTGCTGCTGATCCAGGGCGTGTCGGAGACGATCAAGAGCGTCTGGGCGGCGCGCACCGGCATCGAGCTCGAGCACAAGGAGAAGGTGGAGATATGAGACAGGGAGCAGGGGCCCCGGCGCCCTGGCGCCGGGGATGCGACCAAGTCGAATGGCTCCGGCCGCCGACGGCAGGAGGCGTCAGGCGCACGGTCCGATCGGAGGCGGCGATATGACCGGCGGCGCGCTCCTCGGCCTGGTCATGCTGATCGTCATGATCGGGGCGATCTTCATCGGCTTCCCGATCAGCTTCACGCTGCTGTTCCTCGCGTTCGCCTTCGGCTACTTCGGCCTGGGCGGGCATACGGTCTTCGACCTCGCCTACTTCCAGACCATCGGCATGATGAAGGAAGAGCTGCTGGCAGCGGTGCCGCTTTTCATCTTCATGGGCTTCATCGTCGAGCAGGCGGGACTGATGGAGCGATTGTTCAGCGCGTTTCGGGCGCTGCTCGCACCGGTGCGCGGGGCGCTGTTCCTCGTCGTGATCCTGACCGCGGCGGTGTTCGCGATGGCGACCGGGATCGTCGGCGCCGCGGTGACGGTGCTCGGCATCATGGCCTCGCCGATCATGGTCAAGACCGGCTACGACGCCCAGCTCTCCGCCGGCACCATCACCGCCGGCGGCACGCTCGGCATCCTCATTCCGCCGTCGGTGATGCTGATCGTGATGGGGCCGGTGCTCGGCGTCTCGGTGGCCGATCTTTACGCTGCGGCATTCGGTCCCGGGTTCCTCCTCGCGGGCCTCTACATCGCGTACCTGATGATCCGCAGCTTCATCAACCCGAAGCTCGGTCCGCCGGTCCCGAAGGAGGAGCGCGTCCACTCCGTCCCGGTGATCCTGAAGGAAGTCGTGCAAGGGGTGGTGCCGCTGGTCGGCCTGATCGCGGCGACGCTTGGCTCGATCCTTGCCGGCTGGGCGACGCCCACCGAGGCGTCCGGCATCGGTGCGCTCGGCGCGTTGATCCTCGCCATCGCCTACCGCAAGGCCACCCTTGCGGGCCTCAAGCGGGCGCTGCTCAGCACGATGGCGACCTCGAGCATGGTGCTCCTGCTCGCGGTCACGTCCAACATCTTCGGCGCGGTGTTCGCACGGCTCGGCACCGCGAACTGGATCACCGAGTCGCTGCTCGCGCTGCCGCTGCCGCCGCTCGCGATGCTGATCATGGTGGTCATCCTAATCTTCCTGCTCGGCTGGCCGTTCGAGTGGCCCGCGATCATCCTGGTGTTCCTGCCGATCTTCTACCCGGTGGTCGCGGCGCTGAAGTTCGATCTCATCTGGTTCGGGGCGCTCGTGGCGGTGGTGCTGCAGACGGCGTTCCTGTCGCCGCCAGTGGCGATGTCGGCGTACTACTTGAAGCAGGTGGTGAAGGACTGGTCGCTCGCGACGATCTACAAGGGCATGTTCCAGTTCATGATCCTGCAGGTCGTCGCAATCGTGCTCATCATCGCCTTCCCTGCGATCGCCACCGCCTTCCCCGAGTATCTGCAGAAGGTGGCGCGCGAGACGCCGGTCGAGCAGGTCGTGGACGACGCGCCGAGCCTCGAGCAGGACACGATGGAGATCATGAAGGAGCAGTCGGAGCAGGACTCCAAGGACGCGGAAGGGGACAAGCCGGCGCCGGCCCAGCCGAAGTAACGTGACTCCGTCACGCGAGGGCACCCCCCCGATAGCGGCCGCTCGGCCACAGGGTTTCGTTTGACAACGCTCGGGCCCCGTTCCTACTATGCCGGCTCACCGCGCCGTCCACGCGCGGTCCGTTTCCACTGGAGAGGAGAGGAGAGTCCCCATGTCCCAATCGAGCCTTAAGACCCTCGCGGCGCGCCTCGCCGCCGCGGCGCTGGCGGTCGGGCTGGCCGGCACCGTCGCAGCCCAGCAGCCGGCCGGGCCCCGGAACCTCAAGATGCAATCCACCTGGCCGGCGAGCCTGACGCTCCAAGACAACTTCCGCTTCTTCGCGGAGCGCGTCGATAAGCTGACGGCCGGCCAGCTGAAGATCGAGACGCTCGCCGCCGGCCAGATCGTGCCGCCGTTCGAGATTCTCGACGCCACCCACAAGAAGGTGATCGACGGCGGCCACGGCATCGCCTATTACTGGGTCGGCAAGAACAAGGCCGCGACGCTCTTCTCGAGCACGCCGGCCGGCATCTTCGGCATGGACCACACGGATTACCTCGGCTGGATGTACGAGGCCGGCGGCCTCGACATGTGGTGGGAGTTCTACCAGAAGGAGCTCAAGCTCAACGTCATCGCGTTCCCGATCCTGCCGGCGAGCCCGCAGGCGCTCGGCTGGTTCAAGCGGCCGATCAAGAACCTCGCCGACTTCAAAGGCATGAAGTGCCGCCAGACCGGGATCGTCGCCGAGATCTATCAGCGCATGGGGATGCAGACCGTGAACATGCCCGGCGGCGAGATCGTGCCCTCCGCGCAGCGCGGCGTGATCGACTGCGCCGAGTGGGTGGGCGGAATCGAGGACCTGCGCCTCGGCCTGCCGCAGGTGTGGAAGTTCCACTATACGCCGGGCCCGCACGAGTCGAGCTCGGTCGGCGAGCTGATCATCAACTCCGAGGTGTGGGCGAGCCTCCCGCCGCAGAACCAGGAGGCGATCCGCTCGGCGACCACGGAGACGTACCTGCGCTGGTGGGTGAAGTGGCAGAAGCAGAACGCCGACGCGATCGAGGAGATGCGCACCAAGCACGGCACCCAGATCCTGCGGACGCAGCCCGAGATCCTGATCGCGTTCTTCAAGGCCTGGGAGGAGATCGCGAAGGAGGAGTCGGCGAAGAACCCGTTCTTCAAGAAGGTGCTCGACTCGCAGCACGCGTACGCGGCGAAGGTGGTGCCGGCGAAGCGGTTCATGTTCCCGCCGTACTCGTTCGCGGCGAACTATTTCTTCCCCGAGACGAGACCCGCCGCGGCGAAGGCGGCGGCGAAGAAGTGACGACGCGTAGCGTCGTCATCCCCGCGCAAGCGGGGATCCAGTAAGCCCCGCGCAAGCGGGGATCCGGTAAGCCTGGGTCCCCGCGTTCACGGGGACGACGACCAGAGCCGGGCGCGTCACGCGCCCGGCTCTTGTTTTGAGGCCGGGCCGCGGGTTGTGGCGACCGTGCGCAGCCGATAGAATCGCCCGGAAACGCCGGTCCGTACGGCACGCACGCCGGGAGAGGGGAGAACACCATGGCGCAAGTCCTCAGCCTCGCCGCCGTCCTGTTCGTCTTCTGGGTGCTGCTGTCGGGGTTCTTCACGCCGTTCCTGCTGGCGGCCGGCGCCGTCTCCGCGGTCGCCGTCGCGCTGCTCGCTCGGCGCATGGCGGTCGCCGACCGTGAGGGGCATCCGATCCATCTCGGACCGTCGGCGGCGCTGTACTGGCCCTGGCTCGCGAAGGAGATCCTCAAGTCCGGCTGGAACGTCGCTCGCATCATCGTCTCGCCGCGCCTCCCGATCAGCCCCACGCTCGTGCGCTTCAAGCCCTCGCAGCGAACCGCAGTGGGACTCGTCACGCACGCGAACTCGATCACGCTCACGCCCGGCACGCTTTCGGTCGAGGTGACACGCGACGAGTTCCTGGTGCACGGGCTCACCCGCGAGGGCGCGCAAGGGTGCGTCGATAGCGAGATGGACCGCCGGGTGAAGCGCTTCGAAGGGAGCGAGTAGTGTTCGCCGCGGCCGCGCTCGCCCTGCTCGTCACGCTCGCGCTCGTGCTCGCGCGGGCGCTCGCCGGGCCCACCGTGCTCGACCGGCTGCTCGCCGCCAACACCGTCGGGACCGTGGTGCTGCTCCTGCTCGCCGTCATCGGCTTCCTGACCGGGCGGCCCGAGTTCCTCGACCTGGCGATTGTCTACGGCCTGCAGGAGCAGCACCACG
>Ga0209342_10006410_pt1 | contig 11958 bp, 11 predicted proteins | sample RifCSP16_2_FD_184023 | JGI IMG/M metagenome (GOLD analysis project Ga0209342, IMG submission 184023) | Soil microbial communities from Rifle, Colorado - Rifle CSP2_sed 16_2 (SPAdes) (version 2) | ecosystem: Environmental > Terrestrial > Deep subsurface > Rock core/Sediment | place: Rifle... | reverse complement strand
CGAGCATCTCCCGATCTTCGACTGCGCCTTCCCGCCCCGGAACGGCAAGCGCTCCATCCACTGGATGGGCCACATCAAGATGATGGCGGCGGCCCAGCCCTTCCTCTCCGGCGCCATCTCCAAGACCGTGAACATGCCGACCGACGCCACCCCGGACGACATCACCGAGGCCTACACCGAGTCCTGGAAGCTGGGCCTCAAGGCGGTGGCGGTCTACCGCGACGGCTGCAAGCGGAGCCAACCGCTCAGCACTTCGCGGGAAGAGGCGAAGGCGGAAGGAGCGGAGGCGATGCCGGTCGCGGCGGGGACGACACCCGAGCTCCGGCCCGCCCGTCGCAAGCTGCCCGATGAGCGCCACGCCATCACCCACAAGTTCTCGATCGCCGGCCACGAGGGCTACATCACGGTCGGGATGTACGAGGACGGCAAGCCGGGGGAGATCTTCCTGGTGATGGCGAAGGAGGGCTCGACGATCTCGGGCCTCATGGACGCCTTCGCGACCTCGATCTCGATGGCGCTGCAATACGGCGTGCCCCTCGAGGCGCTGGTGGAGAAGTTCTCGCACGTCCGCTTCGAGCCCTCCGGCTTCACCAAGAACCCGGAGATCCCCTACGCCAAGAGCATCACCGACTACATCTTCCGCTGGCTGGCCAGCAAGTTCCTCTCCGCCGAGCACCGGGAGGCGGTCGGCGTTCAGCCGGGCGAGGCCCCGAGCCGACTCGCGGCCGCAGGAACGGCGAAGCCGGACCGGTCCGCGGAAGCCGTGGCGCCGGGGGCGGCCATGCGCGCCCAGTCGGACGCGCCGCCCTGCCACTACTGCGGCAGCATCATGACGCGCAACGGGTCCTGCTACCGCTGCATGAACTGCGGGAGCACGAGCGGCTGCAGCTAATCCGCCCCGTCCCGTAGCCGCTCCGTCGGCCGCAGGACCCACGCGCTCTCGTGCCGCGTGAAGCCGATGCGCGGGTAGTACTCGACCGCCGCCGGCGCCGCGAGGAGGATGATCGCCGCCGGGGGCGCCGCGAGCTGAGTCCTTCGGATGAGCTCGACCCCGATCCCGCGTCTCTGGTGCGACACCCGTACCGCCAGGTCGGAGAGGTCTCGTAGCGGATCTGGGATGACATAGGGGACCTCCTATCGGCGCCGTGTCGTCATCGCCTTCAGCGCCCAGCCGAGGGCCATCAGGCCCAGCAGGAGCCAGGCCTGTGCGAAGGAGCGGGTGGCGAGGAGCCACAGGCAAAAGCCGACCGCAGCTAGAGTGACCAGCCTGGCCGCGGGGATGCGGAAGCCCGGCGCCTCGACGGTCCCGCGCCGGCGCAGCACCGGTACCGCCGCGCACGTGAGGCCGTAGGTCAGGAGGCGCACGATCGCAGAGATCGTGGCCGCGCTCTCGAACGTCCCCGCCACGGCGAGGGCGTAGGCGCCGGCGGCGAAGGCGACGATCGAGGCGTCGGGTGTCCGGAAGCGGGGATGGACGCGGGCCAGGATGCTCGGCAGCTCGCCGCGCTCGGCCATCGAGTAGAGGAGCCGTGGGCCCTGGAGGACGTTGCCGGTGCAGTAGCCCCAGACCGACACCATCGCCCCGAGCGAAGCCAGCACCACCCCTGCCGGCCCGAGAAGCCGCGCGAAGGCCGCCGCCACCGGCGCCTTCGCATCCACGGCATGGGGAAGGACACCGACGATCACGAGCTGAACGAGCATGTACACCCCTGCCACGACCGCCATCGCCACGAGCAGGGCGAACCCGGTGTCGCGCCGCGGGTCGCGGGCCTCGCCGGCGGGGATGAGGGGCGACTCGAACCCCCCGTAGGCGAACATCAAGAGCAGGATCGCGTGGGTCCAATCCGGCGCTGGCACCGCCTGCGTCGCGAGGGTCTCCGCTCGGATCGCGGGCAGGCCGATGAGCACGAGAATGAGGAGCGGCGCGAGCTTGGCCACCGTGAAGGCGTCGACCGCCCAGGCGGCCTGTCGCACGCCGAGCAGGTTGAGGACCGTGATCGGGACGACGACGGCGGCCATGGTCAGGAGACGGCCGTTCGGGCCCGCCGCGCCGGGGAGGAGCCGGGCGAGATACTCGACGAAGATGTTCAGGTTGGCCGCGATCGCGGTGAGGCGAACCCAGAGTGTGAGCCAGCCGGCCTGGAAGCCGAGAGCGGGACCGAACGCCTCGCGCACGTAGAGGTAGGGCCCTCCCGCCTCACGGAATCGGCTCGCGACCTCCGCGAAGCAGAGGACGATCGTGAGGACCCCGAGGCCGGCCGCGAGGCACGCGAGCGGGCTCCAGGCCCCAGTGAGCCCGGCCAGCATCGAGGGCATCCCGAAGATCGCGCTGCCGATGACGCCATTGACGACCGCCGCCGTGAGGTCGAAACGGCCGATGGCGCGTAGGAGCGAGGGGCGGGCCTCGCCGGCCGCGCGTGGTGGGGTGTCCATGCTGCGGCGCCGTCCCCTACTTGCCTCTCCAGAGGACGGGCGAAGGGCGTCGCATGCCGAGATTCTACCGTCGGCGAATCGAGCCGCGGTTGGACTTGAGCAACAGCGCGTACGACAATCCGCGCGGTGTTCCGCCTCCGCACGGCCCTTCGCGCCCTCCTGCCTTTCCTGCTCCACGGCCTGGCCCGGGAGGTCGACCGCGCGCTCGGGCTTGTGCTGAGGGCGGAAGTGGAGCCCGAGACCGTCCTCGGCGAGGTGGTGCGCGCGATGGGGGCGGAAGGTGTGGCCGCCGCCGGGCGCGTCGCGATCTGGGTCGTCGCCGGGTGTCTGGCCTGGGGGGCGCTGGCGGCGTGGCGGGCGCGCCGGGCGGGCCTTCCATTCACGGTCGCTCTCGCCCGGGAGGCGAGCGGCTTCTCGGCGCTCTACCTGCGGCCCGCCTTGACGCTCGTCGCCCTCGCCTCGGTGGCGGCCGCGCCGTCCTTCCCCTACGGCTTCACCCTTCCGGTGGCGCTCACGCAGGACTGGGGGATCGGCCAGGACGCGGCGGCGCTCGCCGCCCTCGCCCCGTTGCACGCGCCATCGATCCGCTTGCCGCCACCGGGGCCGGGCGCGGTGTGGCTCATCGCCTTCCTGACCTACGCGCACCTGGCGCCGGAGGGGGCGTGGCGCTGGGAGGGCCACCCGGGGAACGAGCCGAAGTACCTGCGCATGGCGGTGGCGATCGGGCACGGCTTCACTCTCGATGCCGAAGGCGTGAGCGCGTCGATGGAGGAGCTCGAAGTAAAGCCGCTCCCGGCGGCGGTCGCCGATGCGGCGTCCTTCCTCGGCCGCGAGTCCGCCCGGATGGGGGCGGGCCTGGTTCAGGGACCCGCCGCCGTGGGGCGCGAGGCCATCCGCGCCACGCGCCTCACGCGGCAGACGATCCGGGGCAAGGAAGGCGGCGTCTACTACGTCCTGGCCCCGGGCCCCTCGGTCCTTCTGGCCCCGGCGCTCCGCGTCGACCGCGCGATCAACCGCCTGCGCGGGACGACGGGACGGCTGGCGGTGAGCGTCCTCGCCTGGAACGCGCTCGCGGCGCTGCTCGTGGCGGCTCTGTTCGTCCTCGTCCGCGATGCGACAGGACGCGCGGGGCTCGCGGCCGTGCTCGCCTTCGGCTTCGCGCTCCTGCCGCCCTTCCTCTTTTATTCCTTCCAGTTCTACCCGGAGATGCCGGGCGCGCTGGCGCTGGCGACGGCCTTTCACGCGCTCGCCCTCCGGCGCGAGTGGGTCGCGCGACACCCCTGGCTCCTGGGCTGGCTGCTGGCGGTGCTCCCCTGGCTTCACCAGAAGTTCCTGCCCGCGTGGATCGTGCTGGTCGTGACGGCGGCGCTCCTCCGCCCGAGCGGAGCCGGGCGGCGCCGCTGGCTCGTCGGACTTCTCGTGCCCCAGCTTTTCGGCCTCTACCTCACCGCCCTCTACAACTTCGCGATCACGGGCAGCGCCCGTCCCGACGCGCTCTTTCTCGCCTGGGGGCCGGGCGGGGTCACGACCGCCCGGATGGGGCAGGGGCTGCTCGGGCTGCTCCTCGATGCGCGGTACGGCCTCCTGCCGTACGTCCCGGTGCTGATCGCCGCGATCGCGGGCCTCGCCCTCGGCGGGGCGCGGCGTTTCGCCGTCGTGCTGCCGGCGGCGGCGGTTTACTACCTGACGGTGGCTTCGGCCGACAACTGGGCGGGCGCGGTGTCGAACCTCGGGCGGTACGTGATGCCGGTGGCGCCGCTGGCGGTCGGCCTCCTCGGCATGGCGGTGGCCCGCGCGTCCGCGCGGCGCGGGGCGGTGGCGCTCGTGCTGATCCTCGCCGTGTGGTCGGCGCTCCTCGCCCTCGCCCTCTGGCGGGATCCGCACGCCGCGAACGACTGTGCGCTGCTGCTCGCGAAGAGCACCTGGGCCGACGGCCACCAATACATCCCGAATCTCTTCCTCCGCCAATGGAGCGAGGGCGCGCCGGGGCTTCTCGCGCGGACCGTGGCGTGGCTGGTCGCCATCGGCGTCGTCACGGCCTGGCTGCAACGCACGACGCGTGCGACGGAGGGAGCGCGAGGGGCCGGGAGCTCGCCGACGGCCGTGCTGTCGGCGGTGGCGGCGGTCCTGCTGGCCCTCGCCTTCGGCCTCGAGCGCTGGCCGGGCACGCGGACGGCGCCCGCCTTCCACGGGGCCCTGGCGACGAGCAACGGCACGCTGGTCTTCGTCCAGGGGAAGGCCCATGTCGGCCCGGACGAGGCCGTCCTCGGTCCCGGTGCGGTCGAGCTACTGGCGCGGGCGCCGACGCCCGTCGCGAGCCTGCGGGCGACGGTTGGGGGTCGGGGCGTGCTGCGCGCGCCCGGGATCCCGCCCCTCATCTTGCGGCCGGCAGGTGCGGTCGTCGACCTGCCGCTCGCCGCGCACCACACGGTGCACGGCCGCGAGGGAAGGACGGCTGCCTTCTCCCGGACGACGTTTTCCGTCGAGGGCGAGGCAGTCCTGCGCTTGGGCGAAGGAACGACGCCAGCGCCGAGCGAGCGCGAGCCGCCCATCCCTGACAATGAAGGGAACCCGGGCCGGCCGGACGACGTTCAAGGATGAGGATGACGGAAGCAGAGGAGTCGCTCGTCTCGTTCAAGGACCTGTCCGTCTCCTACGGTCTCGTCCAGGCCCTCTCCGGCGTCTCCGGCACGATCCACGCGGGGCCGACGGGGCTCCTCGGTCCCAACGGCGCGGGCAAGACGACGCTGCTCAAGACCCTCCTCGGGTTTCTTTCCCCCGACCGCGGGCGGATGACGGCCTTCGGCCTCGATCCGACACGGGAGCCGCTCGAGGTGCGACGGAGGGTCGGCTACCTGCCCGAGCAGGACTGCCATCTCCCGGGCATGACCGCCGCCACCTTCGTGGCCTTCGCGGGCGAGCTCAGTGGCTTGCCCCGCGCGGAGGCGATCAGCCGCGCGCACGAGGTGCTCTACTACGTCGGCCTCGGCGAGGCCCGCTACCGCAACGTCGAGACGTACTCGACGGGAATGAAGCAGCGCGCGAAGCTCGCCCAGGCACTCGTCCACGACCCCGATCTCCTCCTTCTCGACGAGCCCACGAACGGCCTCGACCCCCAGGGGCGGGACGAGATGCTGAGCCTCATCCACGACATCGCGACGCGCCGCGGCATGAGCCTCGTGCTCTGCTCGCACCTGCTGCGCGACGTGGAGCGCGTGTGTGACGACGTGATCGTCCTCAACCAGGGGCGTGTAGCGCGGACGGGCACGATCGCCGAGCTGACGGGGCCGCGGCGACAGGTCTTCGACGTGCGCCTCAAGGGCGACCCCGCCGCCTTCCTGACCGACCTCCGGGACCTCGGGGGCGAGTGGCGGGAGGGGGAGGACGGCCACCGGGTCTTCCTGCCCGAGGGACACGGTCCGGAGACCGTGTTCCGCCTTGCGCGGGAGTGCGGGGTGCAGGTGCGTCACCTGCGGCCGGGGGCGGAGACGCTCGAGGACGTGTTCCTGCGCGCCCTCGGCCACGAGATCCAGGGCTGATGCCGATCTACGACCAGGGCTACCGCCGCTACGAGGCGCGGGCGCCGCTCCGGCGACTGCGGTCCTGGCCGATCACGCGCGAGGCCCTCCGCCTGATCCTGGTGAAGCGGGCCTTCCTCGGCCTGCTCGTGGTCTCCTTCCTTCCCTTCTTGATCCGCGTGGGCCAGATCTACGTCGTGACTCGCTTCCCGGAGGCGGGGCGCATGCTGCCCGTCGACGGGCGGCTCTTCGGTGAGTTTCTCAACCAGCAGATCTTCTTCACGATCCTGCTCTCGATCTTCGGCGGGGCCGGCCTCATCGCCAACGACCTCCGCACGGGAGCGATCCTCGTGTATCTCTCGCGCCCCCTCACCCGTCGGGACTACGCCCTGGGCAAGCTGGGGGTGCTCCTCGCCCTCAACCTCGCGGTGACGCTCGTGCCCGGCCTTCTGCTCTACGCCGTCGCCCTCGGCCTCGCGCCCGAGCCCTTCCTCCACTGGTCACAAGGCTGGATCGGGCCCGCGATCGTCGTCCACGCCTTCGTGATCAGCGTCGTGGTGAGTTTCGTAGCCCTCGCCGTCTCCGCCCTCACCCGCAGCGCACGCGTGGCGGGGCTCGCCTTCTTCGGGCTGGTCTTCGGCCTCGAGCTGGTGCGGGTCGTGCTCCAGCAGGGCTTCGGCCGGCGGGAGGCGATGTTGCTGTCGCTGCAGGCCGATCTGCAAGCCATCGGGCAAGCCCTCTTCGGTCTCCCGCCGACCGGCCCGTCGTTGCATTGGACGTGGCCGGTGCTGGTGCTGGTTCTGGCGGGGCTCGCCTGTGTCGGCGTGCTTCGCTCGCGTGTCCGCGCGGTGGAGATCATCACGTGAGCGGGGCGCCGATCGCCTTCGCCCGCGCCTCGCGCTGGTACGGCCCCGTCATCGCCCTGAACGACGTGACGGTCGAGATCCCGACCGGCGTCACCGGCCTCCTGGGGCCGAACGGGGCGGGCAAGTCGACGTTCCTCAAGCTCGCCGCGGGCCAGCTCCGGCCCAGCCAGGGCGAGGTTCGGCTGCTCGGGAAAAGCGCCTGGGGGTCTCCGGAGGTCTTCCATCGCGTCGGGCTGTGCCCGGAGTCCGACGCCTTCTGGGAGCGGCTGACCGGGCTGCAGTTCGTGATGACGCTCCTGCGCCTCACCGGCTACGACGAGCGCGAGTGCCTCCACCGCGGCGAGAACGCCCTTCACCAGGTCGATCTCCTCGACGCGAAGAACCGCCGGATCGGCGGCTACAGCAAGGGCATGCGCCAGCGTGTGAAGCTCGCCCAGGCGATCGCCCACGACCCGGAGGTGCTGCTCCTGGACGAGCCGGTCGCGGGCATGGACCCCGTCAATCGGCGCCGCGTGATCGAGCTCGTGCGACGGCTGGGGCGGGAGAGTCGGACGGTCATCGTCTCGAGCCACATCCTGCACGAGGTCGAGGCCATGACCCGGCGGGTGCTCCTCGTCCACAACGGGCGCATCCTCGCCGAGGGTGACGTCCGCGAGATCCGCGATCTCCTCGACGAGCACCCTCACACGGTGTCGCTACGGGCGCGTGACCCCCGCCGGCTCGCCGCCGCGATCGTGGGATGGCCGAGCGTCCTCTCTTTCGCATTCGGGGCCGAGGGGGAATGGCTGACGGTCCAGACCAGCCGGCCGGACGAGTTCTACGGCGCCCTCCACGAGGCGGCCCTCGAAGCGGGGGTCGTCGAGATGTACTCGCCGGACGAGGACCTGGAGTCGGTCTTCCGCTACCTGGTGGCGCGATGAGGGATCCGAATCGGCCGATACCCTTCCTTCCCGCCGCGCGCGCTGTCTTCGACCTCGCGCTCGAGGGGATGGCCTGGAGCCGGCGCAGCCTCCTCATGGGCCTCCTGGTGGCTCTTCCCGTCCTGATCGGCCTCGCCTACAGGATCGTGCTCGCGACGAAAGCGGCCGCACCCACGCTCCCGCCCCTCGATCTCTACGCGGTGATCGTGGCCATCTACTGGATCCGGAACGTCGTTCCTCTGGCCGCCCTCTTCCACGCGACCGCGCTCGTCGCCGACGAGGTGGAGGGGCGGACGCTCACCTACCTGCTGACCCGGCCCCTCGAGCGACCCGCGATCCTCCTCGGGAAGTTCGCGGCCTACCTCGCGACGACGCTGAGCGTGGCGCTTCCCGCCGTGGTCGCGACGTTCTTCCTCTTCGCCACCGCCCCCGGGCTCCCCGGCGTGGGCGCCTCGGTGCCGGACCTCTTCCGGGATCTGGGGGCGATGGCGCTGGGCCTTCTGGCCTATGGGGCGCTCTTCACGCTGCTCGGGGTGGCGCTCCGCCGTCCGGTGATCCCCGGGCTGCTCTTCCTTTTCGGCTGGGAGCTGCTCGCCAACCTGCCCGGCTACCTCCCGCGCCTCACCCTGACCGCCTGGCTGCGCTCGCTCGTGCGTCACCGGCCGGCGCAGGAGGGCCTGTCGGAGCTGTTCGGACAGGTGCTGCCGGCGGGCCTGAGCCTTGCGGTGCTGGTCGTCGCCAGTGCCGTATTTCTCGCGGCGGCGGTCTTCGTGTTCGCGCGCCGGGAGTACGTGATGGAGCAGTAAACGGCGCTAGACTGTTTTCGTGGAGGCAGATCATGACTCGTTCTCGCCTTTTCGTGCTGGCGTCCGCGATCGTCGTGGCAATGGGCGTGATCGCCGGGCTCGGCGCTCTGTGGCTCGACTCCGCTCGCGCCGCGGTGGGTCCGCTGCCGGCGGAGGCCCTCGTGCTTCCCGCGGATGCCCGCTTCGTCATGGGCCTCGACGTGAAGCGCTTCACCGCGAGCCCGTTCTACGCCCGCTTCGCGTCCCAGCGCGGGATGCGCCCGGAGGCCCTGCGCGAGCTCGAGGAGAAGACGGGGCTCGACCCCGCGCGCGACATCGACCAGATCGTGATCGCCGGCCAGGGCGGCGGGGGCGCGACGACGAAAGGCCTCGCCCTCGCCCTCGGTCGCTTCGACCTCTACAAGCTGGGCCGGGCGATCGAGACCGCGCCGAAGGCCAAGGCCTCGACCCTCAACCACGAGGGAGTCACCGTCTATCTCTTCGACGAGGAGGCACGCGAGCCCGGGGCCCTCGCCTTCCTCGACGAGCACTCGCTCCTCTTCGGCACGCGCGAGCGCGTGGAGGCCGCGATCTCGAGCCGCACGCAGGCCCCGCTCCGATCCAACGCCGCCCTCATGGCGCTGCTCGAGAAGGTCAAGGGCGGCTCGACGTTCTGGATGGTCGGGGACCAGAGCCTCCTCGCGGGGCTGCCGGCGAGCATCCCCGCCCCGGGGGCGGGGGAGGGGGCGACGGTGTCGCTGCCCGCGCTCCGAAGCCTCATCGTCACCGGCGACCTCGACCCTCAGGTTTCGCTCGCGATCACGGGGGAGGCGTCGGACGAGATGGCGGCCCGCAACCTCGCCGACGTCGTCCGCGGCTTCCTCGCCCTGGCCAACCTGCAGGCCGGGCAGAGGCCCGAGCTCGCGCGGCTCACCTCCGCCGTGAGCGTCACCACGGAGGCGAACCGCGTGCTCGTCAGCGCGCGGGTCCCCTACGAGGTGCTGGAGGCGCTCCAGCCCAAGCCGGCCGTGAAGCCGGAGGCAAAGGAGCCCGCGGAGCCGAAGTAGGTCAGAAGCTGGATCGCAGCTCCACGCGGAACCGCTTCACCCACTGCTCGGCCACCGCGGGATCGGGGCTGTCCTTGAACCGCTGCCACTGGGTGACCGCATGCAGGCTCGCCTTGCGGCCGGCGCTCGTCCCGAGGTCGACGCGGTGGCCCTCCCAGCCCGTGGCCCAGAAGAAGTCGTCGGTGTTGTAGGCGGCCACGATCGCGTCGCGGTCGATCTTGGCGTAGGTGTACTCGAGAACCGCCCGCGAGGTGCCGAAGGCGCCCAGCACGGCGGCGAGCCACAAGCCGCGGTTGCCCTCGTCCACCGCCGTGTTCCAGCAGTAGTTGGCCACGAGCTGCCACGGCAGGCGCCCGCTGCTGCTCAGGCGCGCCACGGCGTCCACGACGCGGTAGGGGTAGACGATGAGCCCGGCCACCCGGGTGTTCTGGCGGCGGATCGCGGGTTCGAGCCCGTTGAGGTCGCGGAACTCGAGGTAGGTGCCGGCGAGCCGGATCTGGGAGGCGGGGCCGGTCTGAAAGCCCAGGTCCAGGCCCCCGCCAAAGAAGTACGACTCGTCCTCGAAGACGTGGCTCCGCTCGGCGTAGATGCCGGTCACGGCGATGCGGCTGAGTGCGCCGCGCTCGGCGGTCTCGAAGGTCAGAGCACCGCCGAGAGGCCTGAGGTCGTGGTCCCAGATCATCTCCGTGAGGGGGAGCGGCATGAAGAAGCGCCCGCCCTCGGCCACCACCGGTCCCGCCTTGACCCGCCCGTAGTAGAGGTCCAACCGCGCATCCCGCGAGCTGTAGTTGTCACGGATGAGTATCGGCGCCTCGAGTCCTTCCGGGTCGTTCTCGTCTTTGCTGTAGTTGAACTCACCGCCCACGCCCAGCTCGACGGGGCCGAGTGACATCTCGACGCGGGGGCGGAGCTGCACGCGGTAGCGGTCGACGTTGGGCTGGCCGTCGGGCGGGTTCGGGATGTCCCGCGTCCACTCGTAGCGCAGCAGGCTGTCGCCCGCAAAGCGGAAGGACTGCTTCTGCTGCGTCTGGTAAACGGACGATTGGGCGCCGACGCCCGACGCGGACAAGGCGAGACACAGCGCAAACGCGGGGACGCATCTCATTCGCTCGCTTCCTCCTCTTGTGCATTGGCCGGATCAGCGGCGAGGCACCGTCGCTTGCGCCGGCCTCGTCCGCTGCATCCGGCCCCCATTCTACCCGGGTGTGCAGTAGACTGGGCGGGCCGTGTCCGGCCCCACCCCGCGGATCGCCGTCGTCATCCCTGCCCTGGACGAGGAAGAAGCGATCGGCCTCGTCGTCTCCGAGATCCCGCGCGTCGTGAGCGACGTGATCGTGGTGGACAACGGCTCGCGGGACCGCACGGCGGAAGTGGCAACGGCAGCGGGGGCGCGCGTGGTGCCGGAGCCGCGGCGCGGGTACGGACAAGCGTGCCTCACGGGCATCGCCGCCGCGGAGGGCGCCGACGTCCTCGTGTTCCTGGACGGTGACCGAAGCGACCACCCGGAGCAGCTGCCACGGGTCGTGGCGCCGATCCTCGAAGGGCGGGCCGACCTCGTGATCGGATCGCGACGGCTCGGCCGAAGCGCCCCCGGCGCGCACCCCTGGCATGCCGTCGCCGGAACGCGCTTCGGCGTGGGCCTCATGAACCTGCTCGTGGGCACACGCGCCACCGACCTCGGCCCCTTCCGCGCCATCACCGCGGAGGCGCTGCGCCGGCTCGACATGCGAGACCGCGGGTTCGGCTGGACGGTCGAGATGCAGGTCAGGGCGGCGCACGCCGGCCTGCGGGTCGTCGAGGTGCCCGTGGATTACCGGCCGCGGATCGGACGGAGCAAGGTGAGCGGCACCGTCTCCGGGTCGGTGCGGGCGGGGGCGAAGATCCTCGGGACGATCGCCCGGCACGCGTGGACACGGGCGAGGGCCAGCGCATCCTGAAGCCGGCCGTCCTCGGCGCCTCCGAGGCCCGCCCCCCGACGGGCGAGGCCCGCCCGCCCCGGCGTTGAAAAGGGGACGCAAGTGGTCGTATATTCATGACCATGAGGGTCGACCGGATGATCCCCGCCGGGCGGTTCAAGTCTGAGTGCCTCGCTCTCCTCGACCGGGTGGCCCGGACGGGCGAGCCCGTCATCGTGACGAAGCGCGGCCACCCGGTCGCCAAGGTGGTCCCGATTCGGGAGACGCGAAAGCCGCTCCGGGGCAGCGTCAAGTTTCGCGGTGATATCGTCGGACCGATCCTCGATGCCTGGGACATCGAGACATGATCGTGCTCGACACGCACGCATGGCTCTGGTGGGTGAGCACCTCGGTCGCGACTTCCCCGGAGACCCCGCCGATCGAGTGCTCGTCGCCACGGCCGCCCTCGAGTCC
>Ga0209342_10006409_pt1 | contig 11958 bp, 10 predicted proteins | sample RifCSP16_2_FD_184023 | JGI IMG/M metagenome (GOLD analysis project Ga0209342, IMG submission 184023) | Soil microbial communities from Rifle, Colorado - Rifle CSP2_sed 16_2 (SPAdes) (version 2) | ecosystem: Environmental > Terrestrial > Deep subsurface > Rock core/Sediment | place: Rifle... | reverse complement strand
TCAGCATCCTGCTAATGTTCCACGTGGAACATCTATAATCCTAAGCCAGTTAGGCCCTTCTCTCCCTGGCCCGCTTTACAAGGGTTATTGCGAGAATGGAGATGGCGGCCGGGGTTACCCCTGGAATCCTGGATGCCTGTCCAAGGGAGAGCGGCCTTATGGAATGGAGCTTTTCCGTCACCTCCCGGGAAAGCCCTGACAGGGAGGTATAGTCAAAATCAGGGGGAATCTGCTTGCCTTCCATATTCCTATATTTTTCAATCAATTGGATCTGCCGTTTGATGTACCCGGCATATTTTATCTCTATCTCTATCGCCTTCTTTATTTCAGGCCCAAGCGGGTGTTCTGGCGGCGATATATTTTCTATTGTCCCATAGTCTATTTCTGGCCTCTGTAGTAATTGGGCTAAGGTTACGTCTGGTAATGTTTCACCTGAAAATGCCCCTGCCACTTTGCTGTCATTCTGAGTGCAACGAAGAATCTGATTAACCCGGTGCATCAGACCCTTCGCCTTCGGCTCAGGGTGACATGCTGGACTTTCATGTTCCTTTGTGAGCTCCTGTCTCATGTGCGTTTCATCCGAAAATGTTCCTTGAGCCCGATTTATCGGGCTCTTTGCAACTATTTTCATGCCCCTTTGTGCCCCGGAGGGGCATGGATGTTCATCCGAAAATCCGTGATCAAATCCCCCCTTGCCCCCCTTTTCTAAAAGGGGGGGGAACGAATCTCCCCCTTGCCTCTCCTGCAACTTTAGGCTGCCTATCCTGGTCTTTCGGAGACGGATTTTTTCTTTTTCAATAGCCGTTCTTTTTTCCTTAAATTTTTCATAGCGATCCAGATGAATTAGCCCTATCTGATATCCCTTCGCTGTAAGCCTTTCATCCGCATTATCATGGCGGAGCATCAGCCTGTACTCGGCCCTTGATGTGAACATCCGGTACGGTTCCTGAGTCCCTTTGGTCACGAGATCATCTATTAAGACGCCCATATAGGCCTCTGCCCTGTTGATGATGATTAACTCTCTTCCGTGGATTTTTAAGGCAGCGTTTATCCCTGCGACAATGCCCTGTGCCGCTGCCTCCTCATATCCTGATGTCCCATTGATCTGTCCTGCGTGGAAAAGCCCTTCGATGAGCTTTGTCTCTAAGGTTGGCTTCAACTGTGTCGGGGGGACAAAGTCATACTCGATGGCGTAGCCATGCCGCATAATTTCTGCATTTTCAAGCCCTTTGATGGACCTGACCATCTCTGTCTGGACATCGGCAGGGAGGCTTGTTGAGATGCCGTTTGCGTACATCTCTACCGTATCATACCCTTCAGGTTCCAGAAAGACCTGATGCCGCTCCTTGTGGGCAAAGCGCATCACCTTGTCTTCGATAGAGGGACAGTATCGGGGGCCGATCCCCTTAATTACTCCGCCATAGAGTGGGGACCTGTCAAGATTTTTCCTTATAATCTCATGGGTTACAGGAGAGGTGTATGTCAGATAGCAGGGGACCTGGCGCCTTTCAATCTTTCCCGTAGTATATGAAAAAGGGACAGGAGGTTCATCCCCTTCCTGCTGTGACATCCCGCTGAAATCAATGCTTCTCGCATCTATCCTGGGAGGGGTCCCTGTCTTGAGCCGGCCTAATATAAATCCAAGTCTTGCCAGGTCTTCTGAGAGGCCGACAGACGGGAGTTCCCCTGCCCTTCCGCCAGGATAATGCACCATACCGATGTGGATAAGCCCCTGCAGAAATGTCCCGGTAGTCAGGATGACGGCCCTCGACTTATATTCTGTACCCACCGAGGTTACAACCCCCTTTACCCTTCCATTGTCTACAATAAGCCTCTCCACCATGGCCTGAACAATATCTATATTCTCCTGCGATTCCAGTGTGGATCGCATATCCAGCCGGTAGGCATGCCGGTCTACCTGCGCCCTGAGGGCCTGGACAGCAGGACCTTTGCTGGTATTGAGCATGCGAAACTGGATGCCTGTCTTGTCAGTTGCGCGGCCCATCTCCCCCCCAAGGGCGTCTATCTCGCGGACAAGATGCCCCTTGGCGATGCCCCCCACAGCAGGGTTGCACGACATCAGCCCGATATTGTCAATGCTGAGGGTGATGACCAGGGTCCTGCACCCCAGCCTTGCAGCCGCCAGGGCCGCCTCGCATCCGGCATGTCCTGCGCCAACAACGATGACATCGTAGTCCGTATGAACCATAGCCGCCTATTGTAACACATTTCTTTTTAATGCCTAACAGGCTGTTGAAAAAGTCCTGCAATGTCACCCTGAACGAAGTGAAGGGTCTGATAACTCATTGTTTATCAGATTCTTCGCTTCGCTCAGAATGACAATCCTGGACATTGCAGGACTTTTTCAACAGCCTGCCAATGTTCCACGTGGAACATTGGGTGTGGGGATTAACGGGGGTTATCTTTACTTCCCGATGCAAAACTCACTGAATATCCGGTCGAGGATGTCCTCTGTAGTGACTGCTCCGGTGATTTCTCCCAACAGGTCAGCGGCCCCCCGGAGGTGCAGGGCCTGAATCTCAAGGGGAAGTCTCTGATGAATCGCCACGAAAAAGTTATCCAACTCTTTCCTTGACCCTTCTAGTGCTGTCTTATGTCTTAGATTCCCGGCAGCAGCCTCCCCTTCCCCTTTCATCTCCTGTCCGATGATGGTCTGCCGGATCGTTTTCTTAAGGGCCTCAATCCCTTCTCCCTTCAGGGCCGATATGCGGACCACCGGGCCGTTCTGCGCAGTCAGGTCTTTCGTGATCCTATCCCCTTTATCTATCTTGTTGATTACAATCACCCTTTTCCTGCCTGTTGTGCGTCCCATAATCTCCCTGTCCTCTTCTGTCATGGATTCACTTCCATCAAACACGAGGAGAATAAGTTCCGCCATTTCCACCGTATGATACATCCGCCTGATCCCCTCTTCTTCCGCAAGATCCTTAGCCATACGGAGTCCCGCAGTGTCTAATAGCCGCAGGGGGATGCCGCTTAGAGTGATCATTCCATCAATGATATCCCTCGTCGTTCCGGGGTGGGGCGTAACAATTGCGCGTTCCTCACCGGTCAGGACATTGAGCAGGCTTGACTTTCCTACATTGGTGCGGCCCACAATGGTCGTTACAATCCCCTCCCGGAAAGGCCGCCATCTGTAATATCCCTCAATGAGCCGGTTGATCCGGCCTGACACAGACCCGACACGCCCAGACAGGTCTTCTCTTGCAGCACTTAGCTCTTCTTCAGGGAAGTCTATATAGGCCTCAAGCAGGGCTATCGCACCAACGATCTCAGAATGTAATATATTGATTTCATTAGATAACTTACCCTCCAACTGCCATAAGGCGCACCTCAGGCCCTCCTCTGTCCTGGCCCTGATGATCTCAATAACCGCCTCTGCCTGGGCCAGGTCAATCCGTCCATTTAAAAAGGCCCTCTTAGTGAATTCTCCGGGTTCCGCAAGCCGCGCCCCTTCTTTAATAAAAGCCTCGAGTATCCTGGAGGTCACCAGCGGCCCCCCATGACAACTCACCTCCACCACATCTTCGCAGGTAAAACTATGGGGGGAGCGCATAAGGCTTGCCAGGACCTCATCTCTCTTTTCACCAGAGGCAGGGTCTATGATATCTCCGTAATGAAGGGTATGCGTCTGTGCTTTGCTCAGGGATTTTCCTGATTTTTGATGAAACAGGCGTGAGGCGATATCCAGGGCATCTCTTCCACTGAGCCTGATGACACTGATACCCCCGATACCCTGCGGGGTTACGATGGCGCAGATTGTATCTTCCTGATGAACCATATACCTACCGTGTAAGGATCTCGATAACAAGCAGGACAGACCAGCCCACCAGGAGTATGAACCACCCTCCCAGCAGGAGGAATTCTGCCCTGTTTTTTGAGGAGATGACAAAGTTTTCTGCGGCCATAGAGTAGATATCTTCTATGGTCGCCAGCTTTTTGTCTATATAACCCTTCCATGTGTCAAGGTGGAACTTCTTCGATATCAGGCTGTATAACTTCGCTGAATACCAATCGCCGATGAGCTTGATAGAGTATTCCACCTGCTCTGTTTCTAAGATAGACTCTGTGCGTATCTGCATGATCTCAAGCAGGCTGTCCCTGAGCTTGCCTGACCGGAGGATTGATCCTGGGCGGCCCCGTTGAAACCCCAGCGTGGCAGATAACCTTTTATCGAGTTTGTTATCGAGGGTCCTGTACCGGAGGAGCTGGAGGTTAGCGGTTTGGAACAGCTCGATGTTCTCGTCAAACAGTCCATTGGGGTCGAAAAGAAAGGCGCCATCCCAATCCACGATAGCCATATCACCCCTTGCATACTTGAGGTGATAGGAGAGGGTCGAGTTTAACTCCTCTTTGTCTAAGGGAAGCCTCTCATTCTTTAAATGGCTGACGATCTTATCCCCGAAGGTTGTCACAAACACCTCCGGGTCTCCTTTGTATTCTGAGACACAGTAGACACTGTACTCTTCGCAAAAATCCATATTACAATTGTACTGGTTCAGTATCTTCTGCCCCTCTGCGATCAGGTCTTTTTTTAGATCAAGGACAGAATCAGACAGGAGGTCTTCGATCTGAACAGATGCCTCAAACACAAGGATATCCGGCTGGTAGGCCTTAACATGGATCCCTATCTCGAGCTCCAGGATGACAGATTTAAAGGAGGTGATGCTCCACTGGGATGGGATCACATCCGGGTAGTTCGGGGAACTCTTTACAGGTTTATATTTTAAAGACTCTAAACTGGACAGACTCATGCCTGTTTGTCCCAGCAAGAATACTACAAGACGGCCTTTCATCTTTCCGGAGAGGTTCTCCATCCCTATACCTCATCAACGATGTCCTGTCCGTTCATAGACACCCTTGAAGATTATAATCTCATTTATATCTGTTTTCAAATAAAAGGAGAAAAAAATGTTGACATTTCAACTCATTAAATTATAATAAGTCCTTTTGAAGGAGGAGTTATGTCCATTACCTATAGACCGCATAATATCAGCAGGAAGAGGACCCACGGATTTAGAAGAAGGATGAAGACAAAGAATGGGAGAAGGATCTTGAGCAGGAGAAGGGCTAAAGGACGCGCAAGACTGGCAGTGTGACCCCCTTTCTAAATAATTCAAAATATAAGATCTGTAAAGGATGGGAATACCGGCTTATTTACAGAAATGGGCGAAGAAGGGCCAACCGCTATTTTGTCCTCTACTATATAAAAAACAACCTTGGATATAGCCGCTTCGGGATCTCTGTAAGCCGGAAACTGGGCGGGGCTGTGAAACGCAACAGGATCAAAAGGATCATCAGAGAGGTCGTGCGGTTGAGAGAGGATGCCAGGAGTATGGGCGTAGACATGATTATTGTTGCGCGGGGGGGGATGATAGGCATCAATTTTAAAGAGGCCAACGAAGTCTTTGGAACCTTAATAAAGTACATGGAGTATTGAGAATGAGCCTCTCAAATATTTTCATCTTTCTGGCGAGGGCCTATCAGAGATATATTTCTGTATTAACGCCGCCGTCCTGCAGGTTTTTCCCCACCTGTTCTCAATATGCTGTCGAGGCCGTAGAGAAGCACGGATCTGTCAAAGGGATATCCAGGGCGGCATCAAGGCTTTTAAGATGCCACCCCTTTCACCCGGGCGGTTATGACCCTGTAAGGTAGAATCAGAAAATGGAAGGAATGGAAAAGAGAATATTAATCGCTATACTGTTATCCATGCTTGTGCTATTCGTCTATCCCTTTCTGTTCCCACCCCCCCTTCCCCCGCCAAAGAGCCAGACTGCAGAAATCTCTCCCCGGAAAAGTGAGGAAGGGGGAGCGCCTCCGGCAGCAGAGACCGTAGAGGTCTCAGGTGCAGTGGCTGCAGAGGAGAAGACCGTTACTGTGGAGACAGACCTTTATAAGGCGGTCTTTACCAATAGGGGGGCTGTAATCCGCCACTGGGAATTAAAGCAGTACTGGGCAGATTTAAAGAAGCAGAATAATATAGTCCTTTTCGATCCCGGCAAGATCATAGTGGGGGCATACCCTATGACGGTTTCAGTGAGTGATGGGGAGTTAAACAAACTGCTCCAGGGCGGACTGTTCAGCGTTGAGGGGGGAGACCTCCATCTGAGTCATGACAATCCAAAGGGGAGCATCATTTTTACCCTGGTAGACCCTGTTAGCGGTAAAGGTGTCAGGAAGTCGTTTACCTTTTATAATGAAACTTACAAGGTGGATGCAGAGGTAACACCCATCAATATTGGTGGCAACTATACCGTATCCACAGGATCAAACTTTGGCATCTCGGAATGGGGCGAGGCGCGCATGGTGGGATTTGTAGGGCCTACTACACTGGTTGGGACAAAGTTAATCAAGGATAAGGTGGCAAAGATAAAAGGGCCGCTCTATCATGAAGGGGATATCAAGTGGACAGCCGTTCAGGACAAGTACTTTATCTCAGCCCTCATCCCAAAGGATAAAGTAAACAGGGTCATTGTCAGCAAGAGCTCAGAGAGGGATGTCCATGTGGAGATAGAAGTCTCTGAAGGGCAAAAGGCCTCCTTCATGCTCTATGCCGGGCCAAAGGAGTACAAACGCCTGAAGGCGCTTGGCGTTGGTCTTGATGAAAGCATCTCCTTTGGCTGGTTTATCGTTTGGGAGTTATCCATCATAAGCTATATGGCAAAGGGACTATTTTATCTTTTACAGCTCTTCTATAGATTAAGTCACAATTACGGCATTGCTATTATTTTCCTGACGATGATTGTGCGGGTAGTCTTTATCCCCCTTACCTTTAAGAGCTTTAAGTCCATGAAGGACATACAAAGACTCCAGCCGGAGATACAGAAACTCCAGAAGAAGTATAAAAATGACAAGGCAGAGCTGAATAAGGCGATGATGGAGTTATACAAGACGCACAAGGTGAATCCCCTCGGCGGCTGCCTCCCTATGGTACTGCAATTACCCGTATTTATCGGGCTATATAATCTCCTCGCAAACACGATAGAGTTAAGGCAGACCCCGTTTATCTTATGGATAAACGACCTTTCTATAAAGGATCCATACTATGTACTTCCAATAATTATGGGTATTACCATGTTAATCCAGCAGAAGATGACACCGTCTACGGTCGACCCTACTCAGGCAAAGATTATGCTGATTATGCCTGTCATGTTTACCTTTTTCTTCTTAAACTTCCCGTCAGGACTGGTCCTCTACTGGCTTGTCAATAATGTCCTGACGATAGGTCAGCAGTACGCGACTACGAAGTATTTCTATAAATGACGGAAAATTTAACATTGGCTTTTTAGTCTTATCTTGCTGAAAAATAACAACTTTTCCACATTTATGACCTTAAAATGATAATTTTGTCCCAGAAAAAGGCCCAAAAAGCGACGGGAAATTTAACATTTCATCGGGGCCATCATGTGTCTCTTCCATAAAATTAAACAAAGTCAATGTGTTACACATTTGGCAAGAAATTTGCTTGCTTTTCTGTTGTAGGGGTGGGTTTTAAGCCCGCCCCTACTCAGAGACTCAGACCGAGTCATAACAAGGGGGGTATGATGTCTACTAATGGTTTCATTATTGCACTCACTTACTCACTTTTAACCTGCCTTAACAGCAATCATCTATTCAGGGTATCCGCACCACCTGATTTTTCATCTGAAAATACCCTTCGCAGCCCGATTTATCGGGTTCTTTGCAGCCTATTTTCATCCCCATTTATGCCCCGAAGAGGCATGCCGGTTTCATCTGTAGCCGCAGGCTTCAGCCTGCGTTCTGATGCAATTCACTCCCCTGACCCCTTTTTTGCTCATCATTTTTATAACACGGAGGGGGAAGGGGATATTTGGAAAAATCCAGAAAAGAAAGGAGGTGAAACGAAATGAAAGATATATATATAAAAAAAATAATAACCTTTGTCTTTGCCCTTGGGATGATTATTGGAACTGCCGGGATAACTCAGGCTACTGCCATTAGTGTTGACGGGGCGTGGCACCAATTTAATTTTGACCAAGCAGGTAGTGTGACTGAAACCTTCCAATTTATTGCCCCATCTTCTGGAGCTACTATGGATGTTACAGATCGTCTAATTTACGGAGATGAGTTCACGATCTACGACTTCGGTGTAAATATAGGAACCACCTCTGCGGTCAACCCTGCTCTTTTTAATGTCCAATCTGGAATAATCGACCCGGATTTAGCTTGGGCAGACCCTGATCTTAGTTACGGAAGCTTCTCTCTATCTGCAGGAAACCACGATATCTCTTTCTTTGCACACGTCATCACAATTCCTGGAGGAGGCTACATCCGTGTAAACGCTGTTCCAGAACCTAATAGTTTTCTGCTTTTGTGTGCTGGTTTAGCCGGGATTGCAGCATTTGGGAGGAAGGTTTTTTCTGCATAGTTTGCATAGATTTTGATCCTAAAAGCATGCACAACGCCCATCGGTTTTTTTGACTGGTGGGCGTTTTTGTTTATGTGGCTTGCTTTCTTGATTACCACATGAAATGTGCTATGAACATCTATGGCGGCTAGGACGCGGGCAACGCGGCTATTTCTATGCCCTGGCGGTTTGGTTCTAACCTCTATTCCATTCATCAAGCTGAGCTAATCTGCTATAATTGGGTCCATGGGATAGCACCAACGAAGGGGTCAGGTCTTGAATTTTGACATGATATAAATGTCAAAATTCAAGACCTGACCCCCCGCTTGACCATCCCAGCCTTGATTGCTCTCCCCTGGACCAACAGGTCGCGGGCCTGTTCAATTTCGTCGTAGGATGTGGAAAAAGATTTCTGGGGAAGGGCAAGGGTGGAGAAGTTGGAATGGCTTTATAATTTTATTTTAAAGTCAACGACTAAAAAGTGAAATAAGGCAGAATAGATTTTATGGGCATTTGGGGTCGTGTTGTCAATTTAATATTCCCTGGCGCTTGCAGGCAGTGCGGCACACCGGTATTTGCAGGGGCCCCGACATCTTGTTTCTGCAACCGGTGCTGGGATACGATCCGGTGGTTTGAAGACCCATGCTGTCCGCAGTGCGGCCTGCCGTATCCTTCTCTGGATCCATTGTCTGTGCATCAACAGTCTCCTGCAGGCCATCTCTGCGGGGCCTGCAGGAAGAATCCCCCCTATTTTGACAGGGCTATCTCTGCAGGTCCGTATGAAGGGGTGCTCGCCGGGGCGATCAAGCTCTTCAAGTATAAAAAGAAGATTCATGTAGGTAGGGCGCTGGCAGAACATTCCCCCCTTTTACAAAGGGGGGATAGGGGGGATTTTGTCATGCCCGTTCCCCTCCATCCCAGCCGTTTGCGAGAGCGGGAGTTCAATCAGTCTGCCATCCTTGCATCGGTCATAGGTGAAAGGCTTGGGATACCGGTCTTGTTAAACACCCTGATACGGCATGTTCACACAAGGCCGCAGGTGGAACTGGGGATGAAAGAGAGGAAAAAGAATGTCGTCGGGGCATTCAGTGTCCAGGATGATGCAATGATCTTGGGTAAGGATATCGTCCTTGTGGATGATGTTTATACTACAGGGGCCACTGTAGGCGAATGTGCCAGGGTGCTTAAGAGGCATGGGGTTGGAAGGGTGTCTGTCCTCACCATTGCCAGGATGGTGGGATAGGGGGCTATTACTCCCGCAACTGCCCGCAGGCGGCTAAGATGTCTGCCCCCCGGCTCTTTCTGATGAATGCGGAGAAGTGATGCTCTGCCAGGATCTCCTGGAACCTCAGGACGGATTCCTCTGAGGGCCTTTTATACGGAGAGCCCGGGAATTCGTTGAAGGGGATGAGATTGATCTTGCAGCGTATCCCCTTCAGGAGCCTTGCAACACGGCGTGCATCCTCCGGACTGTCATTTAATCCTGCGAGGAGTACATATTCAAAGCTCAGCATCCTCCTTCTCTTGAGCGGATATTCCCTGCAGGCCCCGAGGAGTTTTGCCATAGAGTATTTCTTGTTAATGGGCATGATGAGGTTCCTCTGCTCATCTGTCGGGGCATTGAGGGAGATAGCCAGGTTGATGTTAAGACTGCTCTCCCCGAGCTTCTTGATCTGCGGCGCCAGACCGGATGTCGACAGGGTGATCCTCCGTGCGCCGATGGCGGGTCCAAGGGGGTGGGACAGGATTTCTATGGCCTTGACGGTATGACGATAGTTGGCCAGGGGTTCCCCCATCCCCATGATGACGATATTGGTGAGCCTCCTTCCATCCGGCAGACCCCCCTGCACCGCGAGGACCTGGTTGATGATCTCCGAACTCCTCAGATTCCTCACCAGTCCACCCTTGCCGGTCAGACAGAAGGTGCAGCCCATCCCGCATCCCACTTGTGTGGATATGCAGAGGGTCAACCGGTCCTCGTCGGGTATCAGGACACTCTCGATCCTGTGACCGTCTTCGAGGGCAAATAGAAACTTCTCTGTCCCGTCTATAGAGCACTGTCGTTTGACCTCGATGATCCTGCTGATATAGGCCCTTTGGAACAAAAGGCCTCGGACCTCCTTCGATAACTCTGTCATCGCATCGATAGAGTCAGCGGCCTTCCCATAGACCTGGTGGAATATCTGCCTCCCGCGGTATTTTTCAAGACTAAGATTCCCGGCAAAATCCTCGGTCTCGATCAGGCTCATGGCTCTAAGGTCTATCCTTTTCATCTGAAAATAACCTTTCCCACCAGGCCGTAGCCGCAGGCTTCAGCCTGCGTCCTAAGCTAAGCAGCCATGTCAGGGCACGCAAACTAAAGTTTGCGGCTACAACAGGGTTGGCCTATTTTTATGTCCCTTTGTGCCCCGAAGGGGCATGTGGGTTCATCCGAAAATCCCTCTAAGTGTCCCTATTTCATTATTGCTGACATCAGTAAATGTTCTTGCTATAATTCTACCATAATGGGCATAAGGCGTCTCTCATCGATCGTGTTGTTCCTCATTTTCATCTGTCAGGCGGCTATTGTGTCCTATGCGGATGAATCAAGTTGTACTGATCCGGGCAGGAGTCTTGATTATGCCGTGGAAATATATAAGGTCGGCAGGTCTGAAGAGGCCCTTCAGATCTTCAGAGACCTTTCAGAAGAGATTGATGATCCCAGCATTGCCGGTATCGCCTCATTGATGACCGGTCATATTATGGGGCAGCTTCAGATAGACGGGGCAGAGGTTTATCTTGAGAAGGCCTATACGGTCTATCCCCTGATAGGGGATTATGCCTCGTTCAAGCTGGCCGGCCTGTTCGAGGGCCGGGGTGAGTATGAGAAAGCCGCAGGGCTTTATAAGACCCTCAACCGCTCCTATCCGGACAGCCCGCTTCAAAAGAGGGCACTCTTCAAGGCTGCGGATGCTTACCTCGCAGCCGGTAATTTACCTCAGGCACGGGAAGCCTATGATGCCTATGTCTCTGTGTATCCAGGGGATAAAGCCGTACCTTCTGCCATCCTTGGCATAGGCACGACTTACCTTCAGGAAGAGAAGGCCCCTCTGGCCATTGATTATTTTAAGAGAGTATGGATTGAGTATCCGGCGAGTCCTGTTTCATGGATTGCAAAAGAGAAGCTAAATTCGTTGCAGGAACTGGGTTATGAAATTCCACCGCCGGCCCCCGGAGAGTCTTATATGCGGGGAGAGAGGCTCTACGAGGCCGTCCTTTATGCAGATGCCCTGACAGAGTATAAGAGGTTTTTATCCGGCGGCAAGGACCTATCCAGAGAAAAAGAGATAGAGGCCTATTTTAAGATAGGGATGTCCAATTATAATCTCAGGAGGTCAGAGGATGCCGAGAAAGACCTTGAGGCCTTTCTCAAGCACTATCCGGGTCACCCAAGGGCACGGGAGGCGTTATACTGGCTGGGGAAAACGTATCTCCGGGCGGGAAAAGAAGACGCCTTTATAAAGGCAAGCAAGAGGTATATCAAGCGATATAAAGATCAGGATGAAGAGAGGATTCCGGAGATCCTT
>Ga0209342_10006408_pt1 | contig 11960 bp, 10 predicted proteins | sample RifCSP16_2_FD_184023 | JGI IMG/M metagenome (GOLD analysis project Ga0209342, IMG submission 184023) | Soil microbial communities from Rifle, Colorado - Rifle CSP2_sed 16_2 (SPAdes) (version 2) | ecosystem: Environmental > Terrestrial > Deep subsurface > Rock core/Sediment | place: Rifle... | reverse complement strand
CCTCCTTATTAATAGCAACTAAGGAAGTTTTTCAGTAATCGCTTCCCGTCTTCGGTGAGGATAGATTCGGGGTGGAACTGGACGCCTTCGATGGCATAATTGCGGTGGCGCACGCCCATAATAATGTTGTCGGAGGTCCGGGCGCTCACGCAAAGTTCTGCGGGCAATTTGGCGGGGTCGATGACTAACGAGTGGTAGCGCATGCCGGAAAAGGGGTTTTTGAGACCCCGGTAGATCGTCTGACTGTCGTGGAAGACGTCGGACAGCTTGCCGTGCATGATCGTGGGTGCCCGGACGATCTCGCCACCGAAGGCCGCGCCGATGCATTGATGGCCGAGGCAAACGCCCAAGATCGGAGTCTTTCCCCCAAAGCGGCGGATCACGTCGCATGAGATCCCCGCTTCTTTGGGGGTGCAAGGACCGGGAGAGATCACGATTTTTTCCGGCTTTAGCTTTTCGATCTCCTCCAGCGTAACTTTATCGTTCAGGAAGACCTCGACTTTCGCCCCGAGCTCTCCGAGATAGTGAAAGAGGTTGTAGGTGAAAGAGTCGTAGTTATCGATCAGCAAGATCATTTTCTCTTCCACTGTTCGGCCAGGTCAATGGCCTTGAGCATGGCGCGAGCCTTGTTCATGGTTTCCTGATATTCCTTTTCGGGGTCCGAATCGGCGACGATGCCCGCCCCCGCGTGAATGAAGGCCTTTTTCCCCCGCATGAGAATGGTCCGGATGACGATACAGGTGTCCAGATTCCCGTTGTAGCTGAAATAGCCTACGGCTCCGGCGTACAGCCCTCTCTTTTCAGGTTCCAGCTCGCTAATGATCTGCATGGCCCTGACCTTGGGCGCTCCGGAGACCGTCCCGGCGGGAAAACTGGAGACGAAGAGGTCAAAGCCGCTTTTTCCCTGGGCGATCTTTCCCCGGACATTGGAAACGAGGTGAATGACGTGGGAATAACGCTCGATCAACATCAGCTCGTTGACTTCCACGGACCCGACCTCTGCCACGCGGCCAACGTCATTGCGGCCCAGATCGACCAGCATGATATGTTCAGATCGTTCTTTAGGATCTGACAAAAGCTCAGCTTCGAGCGCTTTTTCCTCTTCGGGCGTCGCGCCTCTCCGGCGCGTCCCCGCAATTGGACGCAGTTCGATGGTCTGGCCGGTAAGGCGGACCATGGTCTCGGGCGATGAACCGATCACCCTGAGCTTATCCAGCTCGAGGTAGAACATGTAGGGTGAAGGGTTGATGAATCGCAGGGCCCGGTAGATTTCGAATGGGTCCGCGCGAGTCTGAGTCTCCAGCCTCTGGCAGAGAACGACCTGGATGATATCGCCCGCCTCGATGTAGTCCTTGGCCTTCCGAATCGTGGCCCGAAAGGCCGGCGGCGTCAGGTTAGAACGAACGTTTCTCTCCGAAGTCCCCTCGCGCACGCTGCGGGCCTGAACACCCGTGGGGTTTTTCTCAAGTGAGGCGATGAGCCGATTGACCCGCGCGGTGGCTTGGTTGTAAGCCTGGCGCAGGTTGACCTTGCCGTTCAACCTCACGTTATCGATAATTTTGATGGTGTGCCTGAGATTATCGAACGCCACCAGAGTCTGGACGAATATGAAGAACATCTCGGGCATCCCGATAGGATCACTCTTGGGATTGGGGATCCGGTGAAACTGCTCTACCGCATCGTAAGCGACATAGCCCAATGCGCCGCCAAAGAAAGGCGGCACGCCTTCCACGATCACCGGGCGGTATTCTTTCAGCAGCTTTTCTAAAACCTGCAGGGGGCGATCGGCCGTGAAGCTTCTTTTTTCCCCGTTCTCGATAATCTCGACGTGTTTGCCTCTGGACTTGAAGACCAAAAAGGGGCGCGTGCCCAAAAACGAATAGCGAGCCCAACGCTCGCTTCCCTCCACGCTCTCCAGGAGGAAGGCATAGTTGTCCTTATCGAGCCGCCTGAAGAACGACAGCGGAGTCTCCAGGTCCATGAGGAGTTCCTGGCAGATGGGAATTAGGTTTCCCTTCCGGGCGAGCAGGCGAAATTCTTCAAATGACGGTCGAAGCATTGTGAAAAAACAAAAAGGGCCACAGGTCGGTCTGCCTATGGCCCTTCCTCGTCAAAAATAAGTCGGCTGGAGCTAGCCACGGGGCAGACGCCGGTTGAAGCGCCGCCACCCCCAGAGCGGGATCACCGCATCGGTTTCCAGCCAGCTCATCATGGGGCATTTCTAGCTCATTGAAGGGCACCGGTCAAGAGGAGTGACGCCCATCGCAAAAAGTATGGTGCCTCAGGCCTTCAGGCTTCCCCCCCGGAGCTAGATGAACCCTACGGGCTGCGGAGCGAACCTGCCCCTCAGCGGGAGCCGATGGGCCTGCATTTTTCTGCTCCCAACTACTTAACCTGATCTGCACGTTACCTCTGAGTCAGTTCAGTGCCGGACGGCTCCCTTGCTTCGGGACAGGCCCGATCCGCTTCTATATGTAATTTCAATTTTTGAAATAGAGCCCAGGGTAGGTTGACACGATTCCCGGCTGTCGGATAGTTTTCCTTAAAAATGAACTTGCAGGATTCCTCATCTTCCATGCCAGCGTCCAGGACTGGTGTTGCGGTCGCGGGTGTGATTTTGGTGATCTTCCTCTATGCCATCGATGGCACCGTCGTGAGCATCGCGATGCCGACGGTTGTGGCCAGGCTCGGCGACCTTGAGCTCTACAGCTGGGTGTTTTCTATTTATATGCTGACCTCTGCGCTCGCGACCCCGCTTTTCGGCAAGCTCTCGGATCTCTTTGGTCGGCGGCGACTGATGCTCATCGGGATCGCCATTTTCACGCTCGGCTCGGCCTTGTGCGGCGCGGCCCAGAGCATGGGGCAGCTTATCGTCTTTCGCGCCATCCAGGGCATAGGAGGCGGGGCGATCTATGCGCTCTCATTCATCATCATCAGCGTCGTGTTCCCGGGCGAAAAGCGCGCCAAGATGCAGGGGTTGATCAGCGGCGTTTGGGGAATTTCCTCCATCCTTGCTCCTCTGATCGGAGGCCTCATTACCCAGTATTGGAGCTGGCGTTGGATCTTCTTTGTAAATCTGCCGGGTACCCTGGTTGCAACGGCGCTCATCATGGCGGGATTCCGCGAAGCCAGAACCAGTGGCAGGAAACCTCGGTTAGACCTGAAAGGGGCAGTTTCCCTGTTGCTCGGGCTGCTGCTGCTGTTCTATGCCCTGGCACCGGGCGGAAAGGGTAGCCATGGGCTCAGCCTTTTCTCCTTCGTCTTGTCGGCTTTCGCTCTGGCTACCTTGGCGGTCTTCTTTATTCTCGAGCGAGGCTCCAAAGAGCCGATCATCCCGCCGGACCTTTTCCGGCTCCACCTGTTTAAAATGGCGGCTGCGCTCGGCGCGCTCGCCGCTATGGGGGTTTTCGGAGTGATCAGCTATCTGCCTCTGTACATTCAGGGCGTTCTTGGGGGAACAGCTTCGGAGGCGGGAACAGCGCTCCTTCTCGCGAGCGTGGCCTGGACCGGCGGAAGCGTCATGGCGGGCCAGGGGATGAACCGTTTTGGCTATCGCGCGGTATGTGTCGCCGGGATGGCGCTCATGGCGCTCGGGTACGGTCTCTTCATTAATCTTGGGGCCCGCGTCGGAATGCTGGGAGCCTTGCTTGATGGTATCTTGGTCGGCGCGGGAATGGGAATGGTGAACGTGACTACGCTGGTGGCAGCGCAGAACGGGGTTCCGATCTCTCGGGTCGGAGTTGCCACTTCTACGGTCATGCTTTTTCGAACTTTTGGAGGAGCCTTCGGCGTCAGCCTGATGGGCAGCGTCTTGTTCACTGAGATGTATCGCCAACTCGTTGGCCTCTCAGTGCGCTCCGGGATGGGTATCTCCGTAACCGATCTCGAGAGGCTGGCGAACCCGCAAAACTTGATGGAGCCTTCCGTACGCTTGGGCATCCCCGAGCGCCTCCTTCCCGTACTTGTGGATGTGCTCGGCGATTCCATTTGGTACGCCTTTCTGGCCGGGTTCGTTCTGATGCTTATCGGTTTCATTTCGAGCCTTTTTATGGATGCTCTGACCCCCGCTACCACCCCTAGGCCCGCAGGAGCCAGCGAGCCTAAGATGTAAAACCCGTGGGATTCCCCGTGAAATTGACATCGCGTCCGCCATGGGTTAGATTAAAACGCCTTTTTGGCCGATGCGTTTCCCGGGAGGGAATATGGTCCGCAGAGAGAAGTCTGATTATGCCATCCAGTCGGTTTCACACGCGCTCGATGTCCTGGAGCAATTTTTCGGCGGACCGGGTGAAATTGGCGTGACGGAGCTGAGCAAAAGGTTAAAACTGCACAAAAACAATGTCTTCCGTCTGCTCGCGACTCTTGAGGCGCGCGGCTATATCGAGCAGAATAAAGCAACGGAGAACTACCGCTTGGGGTTAAAGTGTCTGCAGCTCGGTCAAACCTACGCGCAGCAAATGGGATTTCTTCTTCAGGCCCGGGCGGTCTTGGATGAACTAGTCCAATCGAGCCATGAAAGCTCTTTCGTGGCCATCAAAAAAGGAACTGCGATTGTACCCCTGGATTTCGTCGAATCACAAAACGCTGTTCGCGTAGTGGCTTTCCTCGGGTTGCAACTCCCTCTGCATTGCACGGCCTCAGGGAAAATTCACCTGGCTTTTAATTCCGGAGGAGGGTTGAGTAAAAGCCTGCCTGAGCATCTGACCCGTTACACGGCTCAGACAATCGTCGATCGCGAACTCATCCTCCATCAGCTGAGGGAAATCAGGGACCTCGGCTACGCGGTGGATCACGGCGAGTTTATGGAGGAGGTGGTTTCTGTGGCCGTGCCGGTCCGCGATTATACCCGAAATTTGGTGGGGAGCCTCGCCGTAGCAGGTCCAGCCCATCGTTTGACCAGCGAAATGATTGAGAAGGAACTAGCTCCGCTCGTCCTGAGCGGGGGCGGCGAGCTATCGAAGCGTCTCGGCTATCAGGGATGAGTTAATCTTTAGTCGTACTGGAAAATCCGGGGACACAATAAGGGACCTTCCGGCTCAGATTCTTTATTTACTCATGGGTTGGGGTGATGTAAGGAACTAAGGTCTACAAAATCTTGACCTGCCTGCCGGATTTAAAAGCGTTGACTAGATCTAAAACTCCGTCTACTCTTTGGCCCAATGCGTGAAGATGGCTGAAGGTTGGCGGCCTTTTCTTCGCAATCCTGCGGTTCAGCCTCTCCGGACTGCAAATCTTAAATTGCCAATCTGTCGCTGGAGGAGCTCTGGTTTCTCTCAGGAAACAATGCATGAACTTTGAATGGCAAAGGATCGGTGAAAATGTGGTGAAGGCAAGTAAGATCTTGATCAAAAAACGGCTCTGTGGGGCCTTTGGCCATGTCAGCACTTCTGCTGGGAGGCGGGAGTTTTATAGGAGCTATCGTGAAGATTGACGTTTTCCCCCATATCTATCCGAAGCGATTTGCCGAGCGAATACTTTCAACACCCGCAGCCGGCTTTGAAATGCAGAAACGGTTCCGGGAGATCCCGGTGCTTACTGACCTGGATCTACGCTTCCAAATCATGGACCGCTATGAGGACTACGTTCAGGTTCTCACCCTTGCCTCTCCGCCCATCGAGGCCATCGGCACGCCGCAGGAGACACCCGACCTGGCGCGCCTGGCCAACGATGGGATGGCTGAGCTGGCTGACAAATATCCGGATCGCTTCCCGGGCTTTGTGGCCTCGATGCCAATGAACAACCCTGACGCCGCTTTTAAGGAGATTGATCGGGCCATTACCGGGCTTGGAGCTACAGGGATCCAGGTCTTTTCTAACGTCAACGGACGGCCGCTCGATGAGACTGAATTCCAACCGCTTTTTGCAAGAATGGCGGCGTTGAATCTCCCGATCTGGCTCCACCCAACCCGGAGTCCCAATTTTCCCGACTATCAGATGGAGAAGCGATCCCGTTACGATCTCTGGTGGGTGTTCGGCTGGCCCTATGAGACCACGATCGCAATGGGACGCCTCGTCTTTTCAGGCATCTTCGACCGGCATCCAAACCTCATTGTCATCACCCATCACATGGGCGCTATGCTTCCGTATTTTGAGGGTCGTGCCGGCTTCGGCCTGGATCAGCTCGGAAGTCGAACCGAGGACGCAGAGGACGCCGCCGCACTCGGGCGCCTACGACGGCGACCGCTCGACTACTTCAGGATGTTTTACGGGGATACCGCGCTCTTCGGCGCGCTGCCAGCCATGGAATGTGGGTTTGCGTTCTTCGGCGCCGATCGCCTGTTCTTCGGCACCGACATGCCGTTCGATCCTGAGAAGGGACCGGGTTTCATCCGGGAGACGATCCGGTGTATGGAGCAGATGCGGGCCTCCCCCGAAGAAAAAATAAAGATTTACGAGGGAAACGCCCGGCGGCTTCTCAAACTAAGGCTGCCACCTGTGTGAGCGGGTCCGGTCTTCATGTAGGAACCTGCCTTACCCCCTTACCTGTCTCAAGTGTCAGGGAGAGATGCGGATCATTAGTTTCATCGACCGGCCAGAGGTGATTAGAAAAATCCTTCCTGTCTGCGTGCGAACACGCAGGCAACACTTAGGTCTATGGCAAGAGTCCCATGCCCCACCAGTGACCCCTCCTACAGCCAGCCAATTTAAAAGCCTCATTACTCCGATTGGGGTTATTAGATGTCGAGCCCTGTCTGCAAGCCGGCCTATTTCACTTCAGCGCTCGCTCCACCAACTCCATCACGTCCATCGCCTTCACCTTTTCATCCATCCCCTTGGCTTTCAAGCCGTCCTCCATCATGATCATGCAATAAGGGCAGGATACCGCGATGGTTTCCGCATGGGTTTCCAGAGCCTGCTGGACCCTGAGGTAGTTGACCCGCTTGTCCCTGGGTTCTTCCATCCACATCCATCCCCCGCCTGCGCCGCAGCACATCCCCTCGTGGCGGTGCGGGTTTATCTCCTGGAGCTGGGCTCCCTGAATGCGCCCGAGGACCTCGCGGGGGACGTCGTAAATCTGATTGTAGCGGCCATAGTAGCAGGAGTCGTGGTACGTGATCCTTTGGGGTGGCTCTCCTTCCAGCGTGATGCGCCCCTCCCGGAGCAGTTTCTCGATGAGCTCCGCGGCGTGAGTCACCTCGTATTTGCCGCCTAGCTGCGGATACTCGTTTTTCAGAGTATTGAAGCAGTGCGGGCAGTTGGTGAGGATTTTTTTTACCCCGTATCGGTCGAGGACCTCGATCAGGCTTGCCGCCATCGTCTGAAACAGGTACTCGTTGCCGAGGCGGCGTGCGGTCTCGCCGTTGCAGAGTTCCTCTTTTCCCAGAATGGCGAAGCTAACGTTGGCCTTCTTCAGGATTTTGACAAACGCCCGGGTAGTTTTTTTGCTGCGCTCGTCGAAGGAGCCCGCGCATCCTACGTAGTAGAGATATTCCGCGGCGCCATGCTCCCCGAGCCGGTGGATATCCAGGTCTTTGGCCCAAGCGTCCCGCTGCTCCGGGCCGATGCCCCAGGGGTTACTGCTGGTCTCCATTCCTCTAAAAGTCCGGTTGAGTTCGCCGGGAAAGCGGGTCTCTTCCTGGACCAAATGGCGTCGCATGTCCACGATCTTATCCACGTACTCGATCATGACCGGGCAGGCCTCCTCGCAGGCGCGGCAGGTGGTGCAGGCCCAAAGCACATCGTCGGAGATGAGTCCCTGCCCCACGATATTGACACCGATCTCGCCCCCGTTTTGACCGCGAATCTTTTTTTGCTGAATCTCCCCTTCTCGGTCGTAGAGGTAATCCCTGAGATCGAGCAGGAGCTGGCGCGGCGCCAGGGGTTTGCCGCTTGAGGTGGCCGGGCACGCGGAGGAGCAGCGCCCGCACTCCGTGCAGCTATACATGTCGAGGACCTGTTTCCAGGTAAACTGATCGATCCGGGAGGTTCCGTAAGTTTCTCCCTTTTCCAGGTCCATCAAACTCAAGGCGCCCGCCGGCTCCAATTTGCGGAAAAAAACGTTGGGAATGGCCGTGATGATGTGGAAGTGCTTGGAGCGCGGCAGGAGGTTCAAGAAGATGAGGATGATCACGATGTGCAGCCACCAGGAGAGGTCGCCGAGGAGTTTTAGCGCTTTCTGCTCCATTCCCTGCATGAGGGAAGCGACGGCGCTGCCGAGAAAAGCCCAACGGCGTTCGCTTAGGTTCAGAGGATCGGACTCGAGGGCGAAGCGGGCCCCGTCGTACAGGAAGTCGGTGACCATCAGACCGAGGATAAAGAAGAGGATTACCAGGGCCTCCCAGTGGGACTGCTGGGCGAGCCTTTTTTCCGCCGGCGCGAAGCCGAATAAGCGGCGGGGATGGGCGAAAAGCCAGCGGTAGAGAGCGATCAGCACGGCGATGATCACCCCGCCTTCGACGGTGTCTTTCAGCAGGAGGTAAGGTCCTCCGAGACCATCCGGATGAAGTCCGGGGAGGTAAAAATGGGGAGCGTAGCCTTGGCCGAAGAGCGTGAGCGTGCGGATCGCGACGGTGATGAATCCCCAGAAGATGACAAAGTGCGTCCAACCGGCAGGCTGTTCGCCGCTTAAAAATTTCTTTTGTCCGAAGGCGTAAACCAACACACCGCGGAGCCGCTCGCCGAATCGATCGAAACGCGGCTCCGGCCGTGCGGCCCGCAGGAGCAAAAAGCGGCGATAGATAGTGTGGCCGAAAACTCCGACCGCGGTGAGAATCAAAGCAGTGAGAAGGAAAGGAGTCAGCATGCTCGCGACCTTATCTGCCATATGCCATAATAGCGCCAATTTCAAGGAGCGGCACAGATGGCTCGTTTACCGTTAAATTGCCGGCGAGCGATGTTTATGCTGGCGCTTCTAGTCCTGATATCCTGCGGACCTGTGCCCCGCGTTTTCATCTCGACCCAGCAGGGCAGGGAAGTCCAGGTCAGCGTGGAGATCGCCGATTCGCCGGCGAAAAGGGAACTCGGGCTCCAATACCGCCGCGATCTGAAGGAGGACGAGGGAATGCTCTTTCTTTTCCCCGCCCCATCGGTCCAAACATTCTGGATGAAAAATACCCCTCTCTCTTTGGATCTCATCTTCATCGGCAGCCACCAGAGAATTGTCGGGGTCATTCACGAGGCCACCCCTTTTTCCACCTCAAGTCTCACGGTCTCAGCTCCGAGCCAGTACGTGCTCGAGGTGAGAGGTGGTCTCGCCAGGCATTGGGGCATAGGCGTGGGCGATCCGGTTCGCTTCGCAGATATTTCGCTGCAAGGGATCAAGGATTAGGGGCTAAAGGGTTGAAGAGTTCAAGGGTTCAAGGGTTATCCCTTCAACCCTGGAACCTTGTTTAGATCTCTTGGAAGAAGTAAGGCTTCAGCGGGCTCAGGCGCTCTTCATACGAATCCGGGTAGAGGAACCAGAGCGTTGCGGCAAGGCTGCTCAGGAGCGAATTGCCATCCTGAGGGGTGAAGCACATCCCGACGACCTCGCGTTTCCCTTTTAAGGCCAGGCTCTGCGTGACGATGACGGTCTGGTTAAGAATCCGCCCGAACAGCCCGTGGTCCCGGCCGAAGGAGAAAACGGACGCGGAAGATTTCTTGTTGGTGAGGGCCACTCTCCGGTTGGCCTCGAGGCGGTGGATGACCTCATCCATGCCGACGCCGCGCCGCAGATTCAAGTTAAAATGGATGGCGTGCATGTATTGCGTGTTTAACTTGACGGCGGAGGAATAGATGTCGAGGTCGAGGCCCAGCGTTCTAAAGAGGTAGTGGGCGTCTCTGCCCTGGTGGGTCCCGAACCGGGCATCGTCATGCTTTCCTACCTCAGGCGCCGGTATGAACCCGCCCTCCTGGCTCAGATCGTTCGCCCGCCGCATGCAGACAAATCGCCCTTCCTCAAGATTGTCCTCTTTCTCCGGGCCGAGCGCTATGGTGTCGATGAGAACCGCCAGGTTGTGGGTGTTGCAGCTGACCACCTGGATGAACTGGTCCTGGCCTTTCTTTAGGGCCTTGTCGTTGATGCCCCGGGCGTACATCTTGCCGAAGCCGAACTCGCTGCCCTGGGCGATGAAGCCCCGCCCGTTGTTGGCGTAGCGCTGGTAGTATTTCGCCTTGTTGTCGTTGCCCACCGGGGTGCAGTCGATGATCACGTTGGCCCTCTCGATGGCCTCCTCGGCCTCATAGTGGGGCGGCATGCCCATCTCTTTGAATTTTTCCCAGCGATCTTTATCGACGCAGAGCCTGGCGCCTTTTTGGCCCAGCACGATGACCTTGGAGCGATCAGTGACCAGAGGGGTGCGCTTGTGGAAGGTGACCTCGTCGATCCCGAAGGGCTCGCGAAAGGTGGACAACATCCCGATCAAGGGCTCCCCAATGGTACCAGTGCCGACTACGTGGACGATTTTTTTCGCCATAGTTCCTCCCGGTGACATTTAATCGTCTCGTCTGGTTCGCTGTTGAGATTTTGTTTCGCGCACGGCTATTTGAGGGGTCCCGGCTCCATCCCCAGATTTATGCTTGGAGCCTCATTTCCGCTGCTGCAGCAACTCATGTGCCAGAAATTTTTGTTGTGTTTTTCGATACTTTTGTTGGGCAGCCGGGTGGTTTTTCCCAACGTTGCCAATCCCGGGCCGGCTTTTATTGCAAAGCTGGGAATCGCATTGGAAAAATTGCGTGCCTTCTCGCTGACATCACGCGAGTTGTTTTTTGGCATGCTTTATGCGGCCTGGAAGTAGACATCAGCTTGTCAACGGAGGATTGATTTTCCCGGGCAAGAGGTTCTTATGGAACACGCTTTAGCTTTCAAGGAATCCTTCGATATGCTGGGCAGCACGATGCCGTTCGTGGTTGAGAGTGAATACCTGGAAAAACAACACCGCAGGAGCTTCCACGAGGGAGAAATCGGGCTCATGCTGGCGATTTTGGAAGATGCCGTCAATTGTTACGTGAAGTACGCACCAGCAAAAGATAGGAAGGGAGGACAGCAGTTCGAAGAGGCTGAGGAATGGATCTTCGAAAAGCACAGCGATTGGCTTTTTTCCTTTGAGAACATCTGCGAGATATTAGGGATTGACCCCGAGTATCTGCGCCACGGGCTGCTCGGCAGGAAGCAAAAGATGGAACAGGGCGGGCGCGGAGCCGCGAAAAAGATCGCTGTGTCGTTGTCAAGCGCAGCCTGAGCCCCGGCTTTGCGGGAGTTCCGAATCCGCTTTTTGGCGCCCCCAATGCCTTGATGCTTTTCGGCGATGCAAACAAAATGGTTCTCGAATTGGTCCGCGAGCTGAGGGAGGTCTGACTTCACTGATTGGGCCAGTAGAGGAGCAGCGGCACTTTGGCCCGCCTCACGCATTCGCGCGCCACGCTGCCGAAGATCGCCCGCTCCAACCCGAGCCGGGCGTGGGAAGTCATTGCCAGCAGGACGTCAAGGCGCCCTTCTAGATAGCGGATGATGGCGTCGGCTGGCTGGCCGTGAAGAACGTCCCAGTCTACCTTAAGCCCGTGTTTTTCTGTGATGGCCTGTGCCTGCCGGTAGAGGTAGGAAGTTTCCAGCACATCGCGCCCCAACTCTGGCGGGATACGTGACTCCGGTCCTGCCAAAGGCAAGGCCTGCACCAATTCCAGCCTCGCCTTCAGCGCCTGCGCCATCTCGGCCGCATAAGGGAGAATCTTTTCGGAAAACTCCTGGCCGTCGAGGGTCGCCACCACCGAGGCGATCTTGATCTCGGCGTCGGGGTCTGCCTTTAAGCCATGAGCTGGCGGGCGGTAGAGAAGAAGCGGTCGCCCGGCGCCCCGAACGACGCTGAAGGCGACGCTTCCCACAAGGGCCTCAAGCATCCCGCTGTGCCCGTGAGTCGTCATGGCCGCGAGCGCGAACGCTTTTTGCCTTAACTCAGCCACAATCGCGCTGGCCGCGTCGGTCTCCTTCATTCTCACCTGAGCGTCGGCGTCGTAACGCCGGGCGAAGCCCTGCAGGTATTTTCG
>Ga0209342_10006407_pt1 | contig 11964 bp, 8 predicted proteins | sample RifCSP16_2_FD_184023 | JGI IMG/M metagenome (GOLD analysis project Ga0209342, IMG submission 184023) | Soil microbial communities from Rifle, Colorado - Rifle CSP2_sed 16_2 (SPAdes) (version 2) | ecosystem: Environmental > Terrestrial > Deep subsurface > Rock core/Sediment | place: Rifle... | reverse complement strand
TATAGCCCTTAGCCGTTAGCTAGAGGCTGGCTTTGGTATGAAACTTTACCACTCCGACCGCCGTTCTTCGCGCCCGGCAGGATGTTTATCCCTCAAGTCATTGGCTGGGATAAGATGAAAGAGTGATACCCCTCCATCACCCCCTGGGAGTATTGGCGATGAAGCAAGAAGAGGCAAAAAAAATTCCTCGAAACCGTTGAACTCAAGCAGCAGGGTCTGGGCATCCGCGAGATCGCCCGACGTCTGGGTGTCTCTCGTCCCACGCTCCGTGGCTGGTTGAAGCAGGAGACCTATGCGGACGGACGCGGCTGGGCCAAGGGAACGTTACGCAAATATACGCCCCTGGTGCGCGAGCGGGTGATCACTTTGAAGCAAGCCCGCATCGATCAGGAGAAATATTTCCTCGGGTCGCCTCACATTCAGATGGACTACGTGAAGCGCTACCCCGGGGAGGATCGCCCCTCACTCTGGTTCATCGATGAATCGGTGCGCCAGGCCGGACTTCAAACCCACGCGCCGAAGAAGCGCACGAAGGGTCAAAACATCATTCAACGCCACCGCTTCCCGATCAAGACGATCGTGGGACTGGGACGCATTCAGCAGGCCTGCGACTTCATCGGCAAGAAATACATCCTGGGCTCGCGCGAGCCGATCTCGGTGTTCTCCACCAGCTACTACCAATGGTTCGAACTGTACCAAATATACCGTGTTTTAGCCGAAACCGTGGAGGAATCGGTCGAGCGGCTCTCGCGGTTCTGGCGTGATCACCCGATCCCGCAGGTGATGCGCATCGACAACGCCACGACCTTCCGGGGCAGCCCGCACCATCCCGCGGTGGTCGGGCGCTTTCTGAAGTTCCTCTTGAACTGCCATGTCACGCCGCTCTTTGCCGCGCCCTACCGCTCCTACACCAATCCGCACATCGAGGGTCACAATCGCACCTTTACCGAGAAGCTCTGGAGCAAACACACGTTTACCTCGCTCGAGGCCATCGATGCCGAATGCGCGCGTTTCAATGCCGAGAGTGAGGAATTCTTTCGCTTCAGATTCGAGGAGCGGCTGCGTGCCAAGGCACTTCGCTATCACGGCGCCGGCGCGACGATCAACCTGCAGGCGCTCACCACCACGCGTGGCAAACGGATCTGTTTTATTCGCTTCGTTGAGAGCTGGAAAGAACGCCGTGAAGAAATCGGAATCGTGGTCCTGGAGCGGTTCATTGATTTGCCGGCGGTCTACCTCAACCAATACGTCTTTGCCTCGCTCGATCTGACCGCCGCGAAACTCACCATTATCTCGGAAGTTGAGGGTCAGGCGACGGCCATTACCGTCAGGCCCTTCCCGTATGAGGCCTGATGGATGAGGCGTCGGGGTGGTAAAGTTCTATTCCAAAGTTAGCCGTTAAACGTTAAACGTTAAATGTGAAGCGTGAAGCGTGAAGCGAGTTCGGATTCAATCGCCGTTTTTAGGTTCAGCTTCCCTATTTCTATTTTGCCTTTTCTCCGCGATCTCTGCGTTCTCCGCGGTGAGACTCAGTAGTTGACTATCCCGCGGTCGAGGGAGCGGTACTGGACCGCCTCGGCGAGATGCGCGACCGCCATCCGTTCCTCGCCGGCGAGATCGGCGATGGTGCGCGCGAGCCTGAGGATGCGGTGATAGGCGCGGGCGCTCAAATTCAAGCGTGCGATCGCCTGATCGAGCAGCCGCCGGCCGTCGGTATCGAGCGCGCAGGCCTTCTCGATCTGTTTGTTGCCGAGCTGCGCGTTGATGCGGCCGCCGCGCTCGAGCTGGCGCGCCCGCGCGACCTCCACGCGCCCGCGCACCGCCGCGGTGGGCTCGGCCCCGCGTGCGCCGGCATCGAGCAGCAGCTCGCGCGGCACCGCCGGCACCTCGACGTGCATGTCGATGCGGTCGAGAAGCGGTCCGGAGATGCGCGCGCGGTAGCTTCTGATTCGGTCCGGCGTGCAGTGGCAGCGCCCCGAGGCCTCGCCCAGATAGCCGCAAGGACAGGGATTCATTGCGGCGATGAACTGAAATCGCGCCGGGAACTCCGCCTGACGCGCCGCGCGCGAGATGGTGATGGTGCCCGACTCCAGGGGCTCCCGCAGCACCTCTAATACGTGCCGGTCGAACTCCGGCAGCTCGTCGAGGAACAAAACGCCGTGGTGCGCCAGCGAGATCTCGCCCGGCCGCGGGTAGCTGCCGCCGCCCACGAGCGCCACGGCCGAGGCCGTGTGATGGGGCGCGCGGAACGGCCGTTGGCGCCAGCGCTTGAGGGAGAATTCCTTGTTGAGCGACTGGATCGCCGCGGTCTCGAGCGCCTCGTCCTCCTCGAGCCGCGGCAGGATTCCCGGCAGGCGCGCGGCGAGCATGGTCTTGCCCGATCCCGGCGGGCCGATCATCAGGAGGCTATGGCCGCCGGCCGCGGCGATCTCGAGCGCGCGTTTGGCCTGATGCTGGCCCGTGACCTCGCTCAGGTCCGGCCCCTCGGTAGGATCGGCGCACGGCGCAAGCCGCGGGGCGCGCGCCAGCGGTTTTTCGCCCGCGAGATGCGCCGTGACCTCGAGCAGATGGCGCGCCGGCAGGATGGCCGCCTCTTCCGCCAGCGCCGCCTCCTCGGCGTTCGCGAGCGGGACGACGAGCGCGCGCCGCGTCTTGCGCACATGCAGGGCCGCGGTCAGCGCGCCCCGCACGGAGCGCAATTCCCCGGTGAGCGCCAGCTCGCCGAGAAATTCATATTGCTCCAGTCCGCGCGTCGGAATCTGGCCCGAGGCGGCGAGGATACCGACCGCGATCGGCAGATCGAAGCGCGCGCCCTCCTTCGGCAGGTCCGCGGGCGCGAGGTTCACCGTGATACGCCGCGCGGGAAACTCGAAGCGCGCGTTCAGAATCGCGCTGCGCACCCGATCCTTCGCCTCCTTGACCTCGGTCTCGGGTAGCCCGACGATCGCGAACTGCGGCAGCCCGTTGGTGAGATGCACCTCGACGGTGACCGCAGGCGCCTCGAGTCCGAGCTGGGCACGGCTGTGGACGACGGCAAGCGACATGATCCTCCCTGAACGGCGAATGGACAGGATTTACAGGATTAAACAGGATTAGCAGGATTTACTGCAACGATTAAGGATACTAAAAGAGTTTCCAAACTGCTCTCGATCGCCATGCCGTGGCACGCCCCCACCGGTGCGGCGAATCGTTTTCGCGATCCTGATGAAGATTTAATCCTGTGAATCCTGTGAATCCTGTGAAATCCTGTCTATTTCTTTTTCAGTTTTTCTTCCAGCTCGGCAATTTTCTTTTCCATCTCGGCGAGCCGCGCGCGGGTGCGCGCGAGCACCTGTTCCTGCACCTCGAGCTCCTCGCGCGTCACGAGGTCGAGGCGGTCGAACACCGATTGCAGGGCCGCGCGCAGATTCTTGTCGAGGTCCGCGGGCGTTTGCGGCAGCACGCGCCGCACGGTGGCAACGACTTCATCGAAGGTCTTGGGATCGAACATGGTTGTTATGTTGCATCGTCAGGCGCGCGCTCGGCAAGCGGCTGCACACAGATAGTGCACGAGCCTGTTCGGCATTTCTACTTTGGTGCAGTGCGCGGCGTTGCGCAACGGCACGGCGAGACTAAGCCCTTGTTTTGCCGCATGCATTTGTCCTGGCACGGAAACTGCTCTAGCAGCGGCAACGGATCAGGTCTGACAGGGCGGTTTCAGGTTTCGACTCGGCGCTGTCGCCGAAATTTCCGCGGCTTCCCAATGGCCGCCCAATTTTCTAGCGAGGAGAATCGTAATGAACACCATGCGTAACAAATTCCTGGCGGTCGGTCTCGCCGCCGGAGCCGGTATCGCGTTGGCCGCCTCGGCCTACGCCGAAGACAAGAAGATGCCGGAAAAAGCGGGCGTGCCGACCCTGGGCCAGATCATGGAGGCCACCGGCGTGTCCATCAACGGTTATATCGACGCTTCCTACACCTCGCTCTCGGGCAGCGGGACGTTCAACGATGCTGCGAGCACGCCCAACCGCGTCTTCGACCGCGAGCGCCGCAGCTTTAATGTGAACGCGCTCGACCTCACCCTTTCGGCGCTGCCGCCGGACGGCTTCGGCGGGATGGTGAACCTCACTGCGGGTTCGGATGCCAACGTAATGGCGTCCGTCGGCACAACCGCGGATGAATTCGACGTGACCCAGGCGTATGTGCACTTCGCCAGCGGCGGTTTGATGGCGATCGCGGGCAAATATGTCACGCTCTCGGGTGCCGAGGTCATCAAGAGCCCGGCGAACGCCAACTTCTCGCGTTCGATCCTCTTCGGCTACGCCATACCGTTCACCCACACGGGCGTGCGCGCCTACTTCACCCCGGGCGGCAGCGCGGTCGCGCCGGACGGCAAGTGGACGCTCATCGCGGGCCTCAACAACGGCTGGGATGTGCAGAGCGAGTCCAAGCAAGCGACTGCCACCGACGGCAGCCTCGCCGACGGCAAGACCCTGGAGCTTGGCCTGAGCGGCAACCTGACGAAGAGCGTCGCGCTGGCGGTCGTGTACTACAGCGGTAACGAGTCTGCCGGTGCACTTGAGACCGGCAAGCGCGATCTGCTCGACATCGTCGCCACCTTCAACCTCACCGACAACCTGAGCCTCGTCCTCAATTACGACAAGGCCGAGCAGGCGAAGGCGCTGGCGAGCGGCGCCGCCAAGTGGAACGGGACGGCGGGATACGTCAATTACAAGCTCTCCGACCTCTGGCGCGTGTCGCTGCGCGCGGAGTCGTTCGACGACAAGGACGGTGTCCGCACCGGTGTGGCGCAGAAGTGGAAGGAGACCACGCTCACGCTCGCGTACACCCCGAACAAGAACGTCGAGCTGCGCGCCGAGGCGCGCACCGACAGCTCCGATCAGGCGAGCTTCAACCAGCCCGACGGCGCGGCGGCCAAGAAGGATCAGAGTTCCTACGGGCTCGAGGCCATCTACAAGTTCTAGCGCGGCGCGGACGCAACCGCACCGGAAGGAGGCAACATGAAATTACTCACAGCCATCATCAAGCCCTTCAAGCTCGACGACGTGCGCGACGCGCTCTCGGAGGTCGGGGTGCAGGGCATCACCGTCACCGAAGTGAAAGGCTTCGGACGCCAGAAGGGACACACCGAGCTCTACCGCGGCGCGGAGTACGTGGTGGATTTTCTGCCCAAGGTAAAGCTCGAGGTCGCGATCGACAGCGCCATGCTGGACCGCGTGATCGAGGCCATCACCAAGGCGGCGCGCACCGGCAAGATCGGTGACGGCAAGATCTTCATATTCGATCTCGAGCAGGTGGTGCGCATCCGCACCGGCGAGACCGGCAAAGACGCGCTCTAAGGGGATATCGCACATGACTATGCAACTGAGAAACAAGTTTGTGGGAGTCGTGCTGGGGGCTTGGCTGCTGATGTTGCCGGCCCTCGGTATGGCGGAGCAGGCGGCGAAGGCCGCCGACCAGCCGGCTGCGGCCGCCCAGGCCACAGCGGCCACCGCGCCCGCGGCGGCGCCGGCGCCGCAGCCGAACAAGGGCGACGTGTCGTGGATGCTGATGTCCACGGCGCTGGTGCTCATGATGAGCGTGCCGGCGCTGGCGCTTTTTTACGGCGGCATGGTGCGCTCGAAGAACGCACTCTCGGTGTTGATGCAGGTGTTCGTCGTGTTTTCGCTGATCGTGGTGCTCTGGTGCATCTACGGCTACAGCCTCGCGTTCACCGAGGGAAGCGGCAAGCTCAGCGCCTTCGTTGGCGGCTGGGATCGGCTGTTCCTGAAGGGCACGTTCGATTCCATCAAAGGCGAATTCGCCATGGCGGCCACCTTCAGCAAGGCGACCCCGATCCCCGAGCTTGCTTTCGTCGCGTTCCAGGCGACGTTCGCGGCCATCACCTGCGCCCTGATCCTGGGCGCGTTCGTCGAGCGCGTGAAGTTCTCCGCGGTGCTCATCTTCATGGTGCTGTGGTTCACGTTCGCCTACGCGCCGATCGCGCACATGGTCTGGTTCTGGCCCGGTCCCGATGCGTACACGGCCGCCAACGTCGTTGACGCCATGAACGCCAAGGCGGGTCTGGCCTGGCAGTGGGGCGCGCTCGATTTTGCCGGCGGCACGGTGGTGCACATCAACGCCGGTGTCGCGGGTCTGGTCGGCGCCTACATGATCGGCAAGCGCACCGGCTTCGGCAAGGAGCACATGGCGCCGCACAACCTGACCTTGACCATGATCGGGGCCTCGCTGCTGTGGGTCGGCTGGTTCGGTTTCAACGCCGGATCCGCGCTCGAGGCGAACAACTCCGCCGCGCTCGCCTTCATGAACACGTTCCTCGCGACCGCCTGCGCGGTGCTGGCGTGGACGTTCGGCGAGTGGATCTTCAAGAGCAAGCCCTCGATGCTGGGCGCCGCCTCCGGCGCGGTCGCGGGACTCGTGGCGATCACGCCGGCCGCCGGCAACGTCGGCATTCCCGGTGCGTTCGTGATCGGCACCGCCGCGGGCTTCGTGTGCCTGTGGGGCGTGAACCAGTTGAAGCGCTGGCTCAAGGCCGACGACTCGCTCGACGTCTTCGGGGTGCACGCGGTCGGCGGCATCCTCGGGGCGCTCCTGACCGGCGTGTTCAACTCGCCGGATCTCGGCGGACCGGGCTTCTACAACAACTGGTTCGAGATGAAGCAGGGTTTCGGGGGCATCGGCGCGCAGCTCTGGATTCAGGCCAAGGCGGTGGGGTTAACGATCGTCTGGACCGCCGTCGTCGCGGCCATCGCCTATAAGATCGCCGATCTCCTCGTCGGGCTGCGCGTGCCCACGGACGAAGAGCGCGAGGGTCTCGACACCACCTCCCACGGGGAGTCGGCCTACCACCTCTAACCATCGGGCGAAGCCCGGCGGTGTGTTGACTTCGCGGGCGCCTACGGGCGCCCGATTTTTTTGCGGGTCGGTGTGCCGCGCGGCATCGTCAGAGCTTTTTTCTTATCCGCGTTCATCCGCGGTTCCATTCTTACTATTATTTCTTATGGGAGCCTCTAAAAATTCAAAAAATGTAGGGTGGATTAAGCGCAACGAATCCACCGAACAGCGCCGAACAATATGATTTTGTTGGGTTCGCCGCTTACGCGGCTTAACCCAACCTACATGAGAGGCAATTTTTAGAGGTTCCTTTATCTGTGTTCATCTGTGGATCCAAATTATTATCTTTAAGTGAAGCGGCATCAGGGGAATTGCGCCGGCCGGACGCGCCACGGCTGGTTGTTCACCAGGATCTGCCCCTGGCGCAGCGTGGCGACGATGCGGTACTGCCCGTTGTCGTGAATCAGATACTTGGTCAGGTCGTGCCGCGAAAGATAAAGCGGCAGCGCCTGATCCACGACCCGCGCCAGCGTTTCCGGATCGAGCCGGCCGATCTCCTCCGCCGTCAGCCGGCCGCCCTGCCGATAGGCCTGAATGTCCTGCATGATCAGCGGCGCCAGAAGCGGCTTGAGCACGCCCGCGGGCATGATCAGCTCCATGTCGCCGGACACGGCCGTCAGGACCAACATCGGGTTCTCGCCGATGTCCGCCTTGCTGCCATCGAGCACGATCTTGGCCTTGCCGGTGATCTCGCCCATGGCGGTCTTGACGCTCAGCTTGGTGACCTCCAGCTCCGGGACCTTCTTGGACAACTCCCCGACCAGCCCCAGCATCTTTCCCATCAGCATGAGCGACGCCTGCTCTTCCGGCAGCCCCTGGCGGTAGATGGCGTTCATCTCCTTCTCGAATTTCCCGATGGCGGCGGCATCCAGCCGCCGCACTTCCACGGCCAGCAACGCCGGGCCGTGGCGCTGGTCGGCCAGGCCCAGCGCGTCGAGCCGGTAGGTCAGCTCGAGGTTGATGTCGTTTCCGGCGGCGCGGGCGACGCTCGAGAATTGCAGCCCTTGCAGGCGCAACAACGGGCCGGCGCTGATGCTGTCGAGCGTCACGGTGGTTTCGCCGAGCAGGTAGCCGCCGACGCCCTCGTGCAGATCGGCGCGCACCGCCAGTTGCTCGAACGTGACGCCGCCGGGAATCCCGCGCACCGCGGGTCGGCCGCCCGGATCTTGGCCCCCGCCCGCGGCCGGCGGCGGGGCGCTGAAGCTGAGACCGGGCGCATGGATCTCGGTCTTGAACCGCTTCCACTCCCGATCGAAGGTGATCTCGCCGTTCAGGCCGCGCCACTCAAGCCGGCCGCCGCCGGCCGCGGGCTTCGTGAGCGGCGGCAGTTCGGTGCGAATCCGGCCGGCGCCGTCCAGATCCACGGTGATGTCGGCGTCGAGCGCCGGCAGGCTGGACAGGAACTTAAGCCTTTCATCCTGGCCCTTCGCCGCCAGGCTGAAGCGCGTCTTGACCGCCGCCTGGACCGGCCTGAGCCCGCCGACGCCGTCCGGCAGCCGGGCGAACGGAATCGGGCCGTGGCTGATGTCGTGCGCGGCGGTGATTTCAAACGGCACGCCCGGAAAGCGTACGACCGTCTCGGCCCGGGAGGCGAGCCAGCCGCGCTCGTAGCGCGTGGTTGTGACCTGGGCGCCGCCCGTGGAAAACCGCTCGATCATATGCTGGTAGGTCTTCTCCGCCTCCAGGCCGAACCAGAAGGCGGCGCCGGCGAGCGCCGCGAGCGCCAGCACCATCACGCCGCCGAGTACGACGCCGATTTTTTTCAGGCGCGCCTTGCCGTTGTCCGCGCGTGGCGGAATGCGCGCGCCGGCAGCGGGGTTGGGATTCGGAGTGGGCAAGTGGTCCTGGGCTCGGGTCAGGTCAATGAGTTTATCACGCGTGTCACGGCGACCGTCCACCGCCGCGGCCGGCGGCGCGCCCGAGCTTGGCCGCGGCCGGGCCGCGCCGGCCCAGCTCCACCGTGGGCGTGGTCAGCGTCGGGCCGGGCCGGGCGACGTGGTCGCCCTGGACGAAATCCACACCCATGTCGCACAACAGCTCGAGCGCCGCCTGCGTTTCCACGAACTCGGCCACGGTCTCGAGCCCCAGCTCCCTGGCGACCTGAACCATGGCGCGCACGAATATCTGGTCCTCGCGGTTGCTGTCCAGGTGGCGGATGAAGCTGCCGTCAATCTTGATCTGGTCCACCGGCAGATGCTTGAGGTAGGAAAACGAGGAAAAGCCGACGCCGAAATCGTCGAGCGAAAACCGATAACCCTCCTTCTTCATGGTGGCGATGAAGCTCTCCGCCTTGGCCATCTCCGTGACCGCGGCGGTCTCCGTGACCTCGAACAGCAGGCGCTCGGGACGGACGCCGCTCGCGCGCGCCTGCTCCTGGAAATACTCGCAGAAACCCGGCGTGCCGAGCGAGCGGCCGGAGAGGTTCATGGCGATCACGCAGTCGCCGTACTGCGGCTCGGCCAGGATTTTCAGGACCTGTGCGAACACCCGCTTGTCTATTTCGACGACCTGGCCGGTGTATTCGGCGGTGTCAATGAAGCGCGCGGCGGGGATGGTCTCGCCGGCCCGATCCTGCAACCGGGCCAGGGCCTCGAAATAGCGTTTACCGGTTTCGTGCGACACGCACACGATCGGCTGAAAGTCGAGGGAGATCCAGTCGTTCTCCAGCGCCTCGTGGATGAGCACCTGCCAGTTGACGGTCTGGCGCATGCCGTCCAGGTCGCGGTCGGACGGCTGATAGACGTGGTGGCGGTTGTGCCCGAGGGACTTGGCGTGCGACATGGCGGCGTCGGCGTGGGCCAGCAGCGTCTCGGCGCTGTCGCCGCACTGCGGGTGGGAGCAGACGCCGATTCCGGCGGACACGCGCACGTCGGCGTCGCCGATGGAGAGCGGCGCGGCTTCGAGGGCCGACAGCAGTTGGCGCGACAATGTTTCGCCGTTTTCTGAGCCCTCGCCGCGCAGAAGCACGCCGAACTCGTCGCCGCCGAGGCGCGCCAGGTAATTCCCCGGGCCGACCTGGCGCAACATGATCTCGGCGATCACGCGCAGCAGCGCGTCGCCCGCCACGTGGCCGTGGGTGTCGTTGATGAGCTTGAAATCATCGAGATCAATGAACAGCACCGTGACCGGCAGGCCCGAGCGCGCGGAGAGCTTGATCTCGTCGTCCAGCACCTCCAGGAACTTCTGGCGCGACAGCAGCCCGGTGAGCGGATCGTGCTCGGCGAGATAGACCATGCGCGATTCGTCCTCCTTGCGCCGGGTGACGTCGCGCGTCACGCCGCGGTAGCCGACGTGCCGGCCGGTCTCGTCCACGATCGGAACGCCGTTCGCCTCCAGGATCGCCGTCCCGCCCTGCTTGCGCGGGGCGCGGTATTCCAGGCCGTAGAACGGCTTGCGCTCCTGGCGCACCAGCCGGAACAGCATCTCCAGGCGCTTGGCGTCCAGCGGGACCATCAGGTCGAAGACGCGCGTGCCGATCAGCTGCTCCGGCGTGTAGCCCAGCAGCGCCTCGACCTTTTTCGACGAATAGGTGCAGCGCCCTTCCAGGTCCACCTCCCACAGCCAGTCGGAGGTGTTCTCGGCCAGGTCGCGGAAGCGCCGCTGGCTCTGCGCGAGCTCGCTCACGGTGCGCTCGATCTGCGCCGCCATGTCATTGAAGCACGCCGCGAGCATTCCCGCCTCGTCGCGCGACGCCACCTGCACGCGCGTCCCGAGATCGCCGCGCCCGAGCCGCTCCGCGCCCCTGGCCAGCGTCAGCAGGTTGCGCGTCAGCAGCCAGCCGAGCGTGAGCGAGATCAGGGCGACCAGCAGTATCTCCAGGGCGGCGATCATGGAGTTGCTCCGCGTCGTCTCGGCCAGCGCCGCCTCGGTCGCGGCGCGCGACACCTCGAGCCGGATCTGGCCGAAGACGCCGCCGGCCACGGCGATGCTCCGCTCGGCCCGGACCGTCGCCTCCGGGCCGTCCTGGTCCCCGGCCTCGGCCAGCAGTCGGCCGCGCCGGTCGGTGACCGCCACGTACCGGACACGGTGTTTGTTGACGACGCCGTTCAGGAGATTTTGCAGTTGCGCCAGGTCGTAGGAGAGCAGCGGCTCGGTGGCGGAGGCGGCCACAAGCTCCGCCGTGGAGGCGGCGAGGACGGTGAGCTCTTCCTCCAGGTCCCGGCGCGTCTGATAGAGATTGGTCAAGAGCAGCAGGCCGAGCAGCGCGATCTCGGTCAGGGCGATCAGGATGGCGGCCTTGTAGCGCAGCGAGATCATCATGGCCGCGCCGCCGCCAGGTTTATGGCCACGGCGGCCGGCCTTGGGTCCGCGCGTGAAGCCTTATCGAGCAGGGGTTGACGGAAAAACATTCCCTCTCCTTGCGCCACTGCCGCCCTTGCAGTCCGGATAAGTTGTTATTTTTCGGGCTAAATATCCTTTAGTTATAGCCCAATAGCCCACGATTCGCGGGCTGCGTGGGCGCATACGAAGTGAGGTACAAAGCGGGTGTCACCGGATAAGCCTTTGTTTTTAATCGGCTAACAGCGTAACAGCGGAGTGTGCCGGCAACGCCGGTTACAGCTGGCGCAGAAATTCCGGCCGAGCGAGGGCGGCGGCATGGATCTCCTGATTGTAATAGCGGGTCGGAAACCTCTTGTCCGCCTGGCGGAACTTCGACAGCGCCGTGTCGCGCGCGGCCATGGTGGCGCTCCACCAGCCGGATGGGTAGGTGCACTGGGGGAAATTCAGCGTCGCCACCTCGCGGAAGCCGGCCGCGCGCAGGGCGCGGTGCATGGAACGGATCAGATCGGGGTGAAACAGGGGCGACTCGCTCTGACCCACGACGACCCCGCGCGGCGCGAGCGCCCGCAGGCAGTTTTGGTAAAACGTTTCTGAAAAAAGCCCGGCCGCCGGCCCCACCGGGTCGGTCGAGTCCACGATGATCGCGTCGTAGCTTTCCGGGGCGGCGTCCGCGACCCACTGGATGCCGTCGGCGAAGCGCAGCCGCGCGCGCGGGTCGTTGTTGGAAGCGCACAGCTCCGGGAAAAACTGCTCGGCCACGCGCGTGACGCGTTCGTCCAGCTCCACCTG
>Ga0209342_10006406_pt1 | contig 11964 bp, 15 predicted proteins | sample RifCSP16_2_FD_184023 | JGI IMG/M metagenome (GOLD analysis project Ga0209342, IMG submission 184023) | Soil microbial communities from Rifle, Colorado - Rifle CSP2_sed 16_2 (SPAdes) (version 2) | ecosystem: Environmental > Terrestrial > Deep subsurface > Rock core/Sediment | place: Rifle... | reverse complement strand
CCTGCGGTGGCCGCCACCCCATGCCAGCAAGGACAAGCGATGCGGTTTCGCTCACTTCACCTATCCCCCAGTTATCCCCGCACAAGATTCCACCCGGCCGCACGGTCTTTCCCCACGCGAGAATGTCAGCGGCGACGGCCGCCCTGCTGTGGTCTCCGTCCAAAAATACGAGGTCGGTCGTACCGTCGCCCATCGCCGCGGCCACGACGAGGCTCGGCGCGATGACCGGCACGAGACGGTCGAGCAAGCCCGCCCGCCTGGCGTTGAGAAGGAACCTGTCCAGCGTACCATCCCGGCGCCCCCCGACCCGCGCGAGCTGCGGCTCAAGCCACACCCAACGGTCGGACGCCCGGAACGTGTCCACGCACAGGACCGTCGGGCCGCCCAACGCCATGGCGCACGCGGTCCACCCGCACCACGAGCCGATCTCCACGCACAGCCCGCCCGAACCGACCTTCACAGCCTCTCCGTAAAGCCACCGCGCGGCGTCGCTGTGCGTGAGACGCTCTGGCTCCGGGAAAAGGATGAACAGTTCCTCAAGCGTCTCAATTGGCATCTGTTGGCCCAACTAGCCGTTCGACTTCGGCGCGCACCAGGTCTCGCTTTCCCGCATCCTGGAAGGAAAACGTCAGCCAGGACCCTCCGCGAACCATGAAGGAGAACGGCCTCTCACCGACGATGTTGCGGTTGTCATGGTTCGCCACAACGGCCCCTTCAGCCCATGGAAGGTCATGGTTGCCTTCCGGATCGAACGCAGCCAGATCCACCTTGCGGCCGCATATCGCAGCGTTCATTTCCGGTACGGACCCGCGCAGCACGTAGAGGTTCGAGAGGCCCAGGTTGGTCGTCCATGCACGCACGATAGCCTCTCCCGCATCCCCCGCTCCCCCTTCACTGTACGTGTCGACGGTAAACACCTGTGCGTCCGGCGCCCCGAGCGCGAGGCACGCTGCGGCAAAGCCGGTGCCGGTAAAACAGTCCGCTACGCATGCTGGCCGAAGTACCCGTGCGGCCACGTACAGCGCCAGTCCTTCGCCCATGAACACGGACAAAGGCGCGCCTCGCCCAATGCACCTGTACCTGGGACCCATATGCGAAAGCCAGGAAATGTCTGGGTGACCGTTAGCATCCACAGGTTCCAGATGTCCTTCCACGGCACGGCAAAGGCGCCGCCTCACGTCTGCTATTTCTTCCAGGTCGGACACGTCCATTCCTTGAGTAGCTTGACTAGGAGGTGCGGCACGTCCGTGCAGATACCGTCCGCCGTGAGCCACCGCTCGGCCGCGCCGAGATCCAGCGTCCGGCCATGCAGCTCCGGCGAGACGATCCATGCCGTCTTGCCAGCCGCGTGCACCTGCGCGATCACGTCTTCCGCGAACCAATCCGTATCGAACTGGTCCATCCATACGCCCCACGCGGGAGAAGCAAGCGCACGGTCCAGCGGTTCGTCCCTGTCCGACGCGCGCGCGAGCACGCGGACAGGCTGTCGGGAAGATGTGATCAGGCGCTGCGAAGATTCCGAGGACTGGTCGAAGAAGAACGCTCGGTGCAGTAGGCCCGCTTCGTCCACGGCAGCTATCAGTTCCGCTTCGTACCCCTCTTCCTTGACGTTGACGGCGACAACAGAACAATTGGACTTTGCAAGAAATGCCAAGGCGTCGGCGAGATGCAGGTGCGAGTCGCAGTCGGTACGTGGCGAGTCGTGGGACACGACAAGTCGCCCACACCACAAGGAATCCTGCCGCACGTCCAGCTCGACGCCGAATCCCCCAGCGCACGCCGCAGCGAAAGCTGCTTCGGTGTTCTCCGCCGAATGGTCAGGAAACCAGAGTCCCCGGTGGGAAATCAGAACCGGCGAAGATACGGTAGAATTTTCCTGGTGGGCAAGGAGAGTGGGCGTCTCCATGTCCTCCCCCTATTCTGGCGTTAGCGGTAGGCCATCGTGTAGATCGTGAACGTCCGCGCGTCGCTCTGGCTGCTCGCCAGCCATACGCGGCCCCAGCGCGTCGGGGCGTGCGGCACCATCCCGACGAAGGGGCCGATGCCGGAGGTGACGGTGTGCAGCGCGCCGCTGCCGTCCGGGCGGAACGGAAACACGAACGGGGCCGTTCCAGACGTCTCGGTGTACTGGAGGCGGGCCTCGCTCGGGTTGAGCGACGGCGTGGCGATCATGATGGTTACGTCGTTCCGCTCTAGCGCGAACGCTCCGCTGACGTTCTGGCCTGACAAGACGGTGACGTAGTGCGGTCCAGGCATGCCTCACCGCCTATCCGGCGTTGTAGATGACCCACGGAACGTCCACGGCGATGGCAGCGACGTTCCCGCCGTTTGCCCAGCCGATGGTGAAGAACGTCCCATCCGTGACGGTCACGACGCACGTAACGCCGAGCGACGTGGTGACTGCCTGCACGGCGCCCTTCAGGATCGGCCCTCCGAGGAGGATCACGCTGTTGGACTTGACGGCTGACGTGCTGACCACTGCCGTCGCGGCGCCGGAGTTGATCTGCGTCCTCCCCGCGAACTGGTTGTTTGCGGACGATGCCTCAATGGTTGGACGCGCGTTCAACGTGACCGCCCCGTCCAGCACGACGGTACCATCCACCTCCAGCGTACCGCCCACCTGGACGGACCCGGTAACGTACAGCGCGGGGGCCACGACCCGCCGCCGGAACTACTCGTTGGCCATTTCCTACCCCACCCTTCTGAGCGTCGTCCGAAGCCGGCGGCTACCTGGTGGGCCGACGCCGGTCTTCCCCTATCGCCAAATACCAGTTGCCCGCGCCAACCGCCCGATGATCGTCTGCTTCTGCCACTTATACCGGGCGGCCAGGTCGGCGTCGGGTGTGAAACGGTCCGGCCCCAACGTCAACAGAGGCCAATGCAGCCACAGCATGAATGACCCAAACGTGATAGCCAGAACGGTCCCCACAGGCGTCACCCCTTTCAGGCGGTCTTTCCGGCAACCTTCCGGCGCGGCCCCGTCACCCAGCTTGGCATCGCCTTGGCCGCGTCGTCTTCGGCGAACTCCCTGTCCGGCATGAGGCCGCCCGTGACCACCGCGTCCTCGCCGTATTTCTGCCGCAGCCACCGCACGTGGGTCACCATCTGCCACTTGTCGGGCAGCGGGGCGCCCTTCGGCACGGTCAGCCGCGGTTCGTTGAAGTCCCTGCCCGCGAAGTACTCCACGCGGGCCTCGCTCGCCTTCGGCACACCCATGTGGCGCCTCCAGGCGCCTTGCGTTCTCGGAAGAAGAGGGAGCCGGGAACCGGCCCGGACGCCCTACGGTCCGGCCCCCGGACATCCCAAACCCCGGCCACCGCACCATTACGGCGCCGGAGACAGCCGCGACCTGCGCGTTGCAAACGCGCCGCGCGCGACTAGTTGACGACCGTGGTCAGCAGGTAGATCGCCTCCGGCGCGGTGATCTTCTCGTCCTGGAAGTACCCGACCCGCTTCATCCGGAGCTTGCGGTCGTCGTCGTCCTTGGTCTCGACCACGAAGTCGGTGAAGCCCTGCGGCCGCCACCGGAACGAGTACCCCGCGCTGGGCACGTTGCGCCCTGGCGCGGTCGGGGTGTACATCAGCACCACGTTCTTGCCCCAGATGAAGGCCATGGTCGCGGGCTGCGCCTCGTCGGCCGAGTTGGAGATCGCGCCCCCGACGAGGTACTGCCGCACGCCGAAGATGTCGGCGAGCGCGGCCTCGGCGGTGGCGTTGGTCGCCCGCTGCACGTACTTGATCCGGTCCAGGATGTCCGGGTGCATCACCAGCGCCTCGTGAACCTGCTGCCCCACGACCATCGTGAGGTCCTTCGGGGGCCTCCCGATCTGGAGCGAGATCCACGACTTGCCGGTGCTCACGTCGGACACCGGATCGGAGCCGGTCCGGTCGTCCCACCGGCCCGTGCCGGAGAGCGCGTTGCCGGAACCGACGTTGGCGGCCGTGGTGCACAGGCCGGCCACCCGGTTCTCGTAGTCGAGCATGAGCAGTTGGGTCACGTGCTTCGCCGTGCTGGCCTCGATCTCCAGCGCATCGTCGGCGTTGTCCAGGTCCTCGAACGGGATCTTGCCGGTCAGCATGTAGTTGTCGGCGAAGTACCCGCCCGAGCTGACCGCGAACTCGACCTCGTTCGGCCGGGTGCCCCGGGCGCGCCGGGTCTCCGGGATGCGGAACCAGTCCTGCCGGTCGAAGATGTAGTACCGGTCGTGCTGCTTGCCGACCGGCACCACGGGGAAGATCTTGGGCGCGAGGAACGCCGCGTCCTCCAGCGTGTACTGAAGGCTGATCTCGGCCATCCCAGCGTCGATGTGCCAGTCCCGGTCCTCCGCAGCGTAGGTGCGGAAGGCCAAGCGCGGATCGTAGTTTCCCACGGGAGCCTCCTTTCCCCAGCGCCGCTTAGGCGATGGACTGCATGGCGGGCCAGATGAACGCCGTCGCCATCGACCCGGAGGTCGCGGACTCCAAGGCCACGCCCGCGACGTAGCCGGAGTTTCCGACGGAGGCGAAGCCGTGTGCCCCGCCTGCCCTGAGAATGTCGCCGCGGGTCACCGCAGCGGCCACCTGCACCTTCGTGAAGCCCACCTCGACCCGAGCGGCCTCGCCGGACTGCGGCTTGTTCCCGATGACCCCAAGGATGGGACCATCGTTCGCCGCGCTGGCGACAACGACCTGGAAGTCCACCGTACCGATGATGGCGAGCCGGTACTGGCGGGCCGACAGGTCCCACTCGGAAACCAAGGTGGTCTCAGCGTACCACCCCTTGTGCGCCACGTGCCTTTAGCTCCTCGGCGTCGTCTGTTGTCGTTGGTCGTGGGTCGGTCCGGCGCTACTTACCTTCGCCGGTTAGCCGGGCCCGCTCCGCCGCCCCCTCGGCCTGCTTCCGGGCCCCTTCGGGCCGCGCACCGTAGAGGGCGGTCTTCAGGTCCGGGTGCTCGTTCACCACCGCCCTGTAGGCGGTCTCGTAGGCCACCTTGCCGCCGCTCTTCGCGGCGTTGGCGATGTACTGCTTCGTCAGCTCGTGCGTCTTGGCACGCGCGTCCGCGCCGGACCCCACGGCGCCCGCGGCGGCCCGCTCGGTCCCGCCGCCCGCGGCCTTCTCCGCGAACAGCTCAGCGGCGAACCCCTCACGCAGCTCGTACAGGTGCTTGAAGGTCTCGGCCGGCGCGAGGTCCTTCCCGTTGTGGCTGTACGCCTTGACCTTCGCCCCCGCGGGGGCCGTCAGGATGTCCAGCACGTACTCGACGAACGGCCGCTCGGCGGGCAGGATCTTGGGCGCGGCGCCGCCGGCAAGCCCCTCCACCCACGCCTTGTTGGACGCCACGCGGGCGGCTTCGCGCTGACCCGCAATCGTGGCTTCGGCCTCGGTGGCCTTGACGGAAAATTCCTTCGCCTCGGCTTCGGCCTTATCGGCCCGCGCCTCCGCCTCCTTCTTGTCCAGCTCTAGCTGCGCGATCTTCTCGGCGTATTCCTTCTCCGTCACGTCCCCATCCTCCTTGCTGGCCTGCCCGCCGTGTGCGGCGCCAGTCACCGTGGCGTCTGCTGCAGCCGCAAAGCGGGCTGCCTGATCTATGGTCGCTTTCTTCTCATCTCCGGCCGTCACGTCGCCGTGGCAGTGCGCCTTCAGGGCGTTGCAGAACGCCCCCTCGTCGTCCACGTTCCCCGCCATGGCGTCCATGCACCGGGTGCGGAACCCTGCGGGCTCGCCGAACTTGTCGCACATGCCTTGGCTGAACCCGGCGTAGATCTTCGCCTTCGGATCGTAGGTGACCTTGAGCAGCTTCAGGTTCTTGAAGCGCATATGCTCGGCGCACGGCGCGCACCATCGCTCCACCTGGTCAAGCGTGAAACGGTACTCCACCGTCCCGTCGGACCGTGCGAAGCCGCGCTTGCTCGCCTGCACGGCGCGCTCTTGCGCCAGCGCGTCGTCCTCCGTCTCGTGGCAGCCGAGCGTCTTGCCGGTGGACTTGGCGAGCAGGCACCACTGGCGCCCGCGCTTCTCGATGGTGTAGGTCCGGCGCCGCCGCGCCTTCGGCATCTTGACGGCCCGCACGTACTCCTGGACCTCCTCGTCGGGGTCGTCCTCGGTCGGCTCCTCGTTCCCGGTGCGCGCCTTGATGCGCGCGGCGATCTCGCCCAGGAGGGCGTCCATCATGCCGTCGATGGCCTTGTCCACGAGGTCGGCCCCGGCATCGCGCGCTGCGCCGTCACCGCCCTCGGCCCCCATCATCTCACCGTCGCCGTCGCCCTCCGACGCGGCGCTGTTCGCCTCGTCCTTGATCGGCTTGGCGTCCGACGTGCGCGTGAGGCTCTGGACGTAGGCGTCGGCCTCCTCGGGCGTCGGGAAGCACCGCTGCTTCTCGCCTTTAGCCATCACGCAATGCTGGCCGTCCAGTTCCTCGACGGTCAGGCCAGCCGCGTTGGCGTTCCGCGCATCCGCGTCGCTGCCCTTCGGGGCGAACGGGTTGCCGCCCTTCGGGGAGGGCTGCGCGTACTCCTCAAACGCCTCCCGCACATGGAACTGCCCGCACACCATCCCGCTGGCGATCTCGCCGTCCACGATGGCGCACGATCCCAGCCAGTTCTGCGTGCCGTTTGGGTCCGGCGGCCCAAGGAAGAACTTGCACGCCCCGCACCGTTCCGGCGCGTCGGCTGCAGCCTTCTGGTACTTCACGTCCGCCTTGGCGAGCTTCGGCTGCATGGGCATCGGCGGCATGAACGAGGGCGATGCGGGCCCAGACCCCATCGTATCCATGTAGTACCGCCTGAACGGCCGCTTGCCCGCATCGTAGAGCGTCTGGAGCATGGGGAGGGACGTGACGGCGGGAATCTCGGCGCCAAGCAGGGCCACGGCCTTCAGGACCCGCGGCCACCGCTGCTGCTGCTCCTGGTAGTCCCAATATATCTCGGCGGACACCCGGTCGTAAGCCCTGCGGCGCACGGCGTCGGCCACCACGCGGGGGAGGTTGGCGAAGTCGGCAAGCAGGCGCTTGCCGCTCCGCTTCAGGTTCTCCACCCACCCGAGGGCCGGCATGCCGTCCGACTTGGCGAGCGGCTGCGACTCGTCGTGGCCCAGCTTCAGGGGCGGCCGGAACCCGACCTTGCCGTAGGCCGCCACGATGGCGTCCAGGTCGGCCTCGCTGTAAACATCGCCGTTCCACGTGCCCACTTCGAAGATCGGAACGTCGCTTAGCCTAAATAGCTCGTCGGGCATCGCTTCTCCCGAGTGGGCGCCGAAAAACAAAAAAAAGGCCACCAGGGCGCTAGCCCAGGCGGCCTCCGCGGGTCTCACCCGCTGACCGTGCTATTCCTTTACGAGAACAATTATAAGGCCTCTCCGCTTGATGGTAAAGATATTTTTTGCATGACGGCCACGAACCAGGTCGGGGCGGCCGGGAGCCGCTCGACCAGGGGGACGTGGAGCGTCTTGCACCCCTTCAGGCGGCCGTCCTCCATCCGCAGCGTGACATCGCCCCAATGCCGGTCACGGGACAGCGCCACGACGTGCCACAGCGCGTTCAGCAGCTCCGGCGCGAGCGTCCGGTCGTCAGCCACGGCCGGCCTCGGCGGGCTTCCTGCCCCTGTACGCGGCCCACCCATCCTGCTCCGGCGACTCCTTAAGCAGCACCGCTTCGTCTATGCACAAGCGGTATGGAGAAATATCATCGATCAACTTGACGGGATAACCAGCCGCCAAGGCCTTCTGGAATTTCTCCCGGCCGTAAGGTCTTCCTTTAATTTCAACATAGGTCCGCCACTCGTGAACCCAAAAATCCGGTTTATATCGCATGGCTGGACCGAGAACAAGAACAACAGGTTCGTAATCCCATGTTAGACATTGACGGTCAAGGTGTCTTGCATAAAGCACTTCCCAGCTAGACCGCATACTGTGTAATCGATCTTTGCGGTCGCGATAAATCCACCGCCTCCACACAGAGTCCGCTTTCGCGCCACCACGGCACGCCTGTTCGCTTAGCCGGTCTAAATATTTTGGGTCTTTGCAGTCTCTTAGCCTAGCCTGTCGTGACGCTTCCGACATTTTGTTCCGGAGAACTGGATCGCCCCAGTTACGTTTTGCCGCAGTGAGAAGAATTTGGGCCGTTTGCTTACGTCGCACCGGATCGCGCATCTCCCTTCGTCTGGCAGCGCTAACTGCCTCGGATATCCGCTGGCGAACTTCCGGATCGGTCCGGCAAAGCCGGCCGACCTTCCGCATGTTACACGATTGGCAAATTGTAGGCCCCGATGTCGCGCGACCACACAAGCAATAAACCGGAACCCGACGACATTCACTCCGGCAGAACTTCTGAGCCGGGGTCGCCGGAGAAAATTCTTTTCCGCACCGCGCGCACGGTTTGTTCCTGTATCGAAGGCGCCCCGCGCGAATGCGAGACCAATGACGACGGCCATTGGCACGAAGCCGTCGAATAAATGCGGGACGGAAGCAGGCTTTCTTATGCCCCAATCTGAGCAATAGTCCTTGCCGATGAGCGGCAACAGGATCGGTAGCCCATCGAAGACGATTCGAGCACGACCTACACCCACTATGTTTACCTCTACCTGTAACGCCCTTTCCACAATCAAGGCAAGTCATGGAGTGCTTCGTGAGGCTTTTTGTGCTGCATAGGCTGTCCACCCGTCTCCATCAGGCATTTCCCGAAGCAATACTGCTTCGTCCGCACCACGACTTTGGATGCAGGCCATCAGTTCTTTCGGGATCGTCTGACGTGCCAATTCTCCAAAGTGTCGTATCAGGAACATGGACTCCTGGAGGCGCTTTCGTTCATGCCGTTCCGGATCATAATAGTCTGCTCCGGCGCCAAACCGCGATCTATCTGCCTGCATATGCGGCGGCAGGTCATCACTAGCCCACGGCTGCTTGGTGTGCCTGACCACGGACTGGCCGCACACCCCGAGGCGCCAGCCGCGCGAGCGCAGCCGCAGGCTCAGGTACAGGTCGTCCATCGTCTGCACGCGCACGTCCCACCACGGCTTCGCCTCGCGGTCCAGCAGGAAGCAGAAGCCTGGCACCATCAGCAGCTCTGCATGGCCCTCGTACACCAGGCCCGCCTCCGGCACGGCTGCGCGCGTCTCCTGCGGCGAAACGCACGCGACCCCAGGGACGGACGTCATCATGGCCAGCAGCAGCGCGAGCCACCCGTCGTGGATGACCTCGGTGTCATCCTCCATAATACAGTTATGAACGAACACACCATTCGCAACGAAATTCCTTGCCCCAGGAACGTCTAAACAAAACACATCTGACCGTCCTATAGGCTCCACAGCAAGCACTTCGTGATTATCACTAAAGTGACCTCTCCGTTCCCGTAAACTAGCGGAGATTTTTGCCTTTACGTCGTTCCGTAAACTCGGAGACGTTCGTGCACCATTTGCATATTGGTCCCGCATAGTGAGGCTAATCTTCCTTCGTTGACTTACAGACATCTTCCCGTTTCCATTGACCCGCCGAGTTTCCCAACCCTGAGAAGATCTTTCAGACAGCCGCCCGTCGGACGCTGCATCAGAAAGGCCACGAAGCATTCGAGTGAGCTTTTCTTGTCTTTCATCAGCAGTCAACGCGCCCCACGTTTGGCGATTTATTTCAGCCTGCTCCGGCTTACCGCCACGACGTTTATAGTACATACGAAAGGACTCCTCGCATCGTCGTCGATAATCCGGATCTTTCCAGTGAAGCCTCGCATGCTCAGGTGAAGAAAGGCACTGAAGGTTCTTAGGGCAGTTATCGAAGTGATCGCTGTTTATGTGATGGATAGCATCGTTAGGTCCAAGAACAATGCCGCGTGTCTGCTCATATACAAATCTCGATTCCCGTTGACCGTTTCCTTCTCCTGCAAGCGCAACCCACCACCCAGAGGTAGTGGGACTAAAGCACCGCCTCCGATAGAACGGTTCTAAGCGATCCCCGACAGCAAGTTGCCGCGCTTCCACAAACACTCCCGACTTTAGAAGAATCCCATGATCCGGCGTACACAGCAGTTCTCCTTCTCGCCATCTTCCGAACTGTCCGCTCTGCCAGCGAAAACGAACTCGTACCAGCGCCGCGTTTCGGCGTGTCTTGGCGGCCCGGCGAAGTTTTGCCACAGCAAGTTCTCCAGCACGTAGGCAATATACTGCCGCATCTCGCCGCCCAACCAGCTCCTGGATTGGTATATCTCCTTCAGGCGTACTTATAAGTGTGCTACCATGTAGGCACAAATAGCGTGCCGACGAACGGCGGAGCACGCGCAAGCGCTTCTCGACGCGCGTGAAGTCCTCCCCGTCCTCCAGGAGCAGCGCGACCGGCACGCCAGGGCGGAAGGCGTTAAGAGACGCGACCAGCCTGTCAAGCCACGGGTTTGATTTCGCGCTCCTAACGGTCACGACGATGTCCACAAGGGCCATCAGCTCACCTTTGGCAAGACGTGCGTCGGGCAATACAGCTCAGCCATGTTCCCCCTCAGGATCGCCGCCCACCCATCCGGCAGGTCCGGCGGCGGGACCGCGTATCCCACATGAAGGTTATAGGTGACATCCAAGCTCGCGCGGCACCGCGTGCACTGGAAAACGTATTTGACCTGCACCGGCACGGACGCTTTCACAGCACGCTCCCCGCCACGGCCTGGAGGTCGTGCGGCCACCGGCAAGCGAAATCGTGAATGTCGTCCGGCCGCACGCTCTCCGGATCCAGCGTCTTGCCCGTCTGGTCGTCCTTGAAGTAGAACCCCGCCCCGTCCTTGTAGGCGCGCGCCACAAGACCGGAACAGACCTCCAGGTATCGGACGCCTAGCCCGCGCGTGAAGAACCGGCTGCCCGTCGCCAGGTCCGCCATCTGGAGCACCAGCTTCCCGAGCGGGTACAGGCGGCCCTCGTACTCCAGCCCGCGCCGCACGACGGCCTGCCGCCCAAAGGCAGGCCGTCGTGGGGAGCGGAGGGCCAACCACTTCGCCCCGCCGGCGGCGTAGTACGTCAGCGGCACCTCGCGCCCGCGGGGCCAAGTCATCTCGACCAACAAGGCCCGGTCCACGGCGCCGCCGTCCACCACGAGCGCCGCGTGGCTGAACGTGATGAGCGGGTCGTCCCGCGTCGCCCGCTCGATGGCAGCGCTGATCCAGCCGCCGCCCTTCACCCGTGTCAAGATAATGTCCGCGCCCTCCAGTGCCACCGCCAAGGATTCTCCTCCTCCCCGTTCATTCAGTCGTCCGCCAAACACGGCAGCGGACGGTAGGGACATGGACTATCCCCACCTAGCCTATTTAGCCACCGCGCGATGCCGCGCGGCCACGGCCCGGCGGAGGATGCGGTCCCGCTGCGCAGGGGTCATCCGCCGAAGCTGCCGGCGCGCCCCCTTGGCCAGCCGCGACCAGACGCCCCAGGCGGGCCCGCACTGTCCGTGGATCACCGAGAAATTCTCGTCGCGCACAAGACGCCGCATGCATCGCCCTCCTTCGCCGTTATTCCGCCGGGCACTCATAGAAAATGGTCGTCCGAATCATGCCGTCAACCTGCGCCTGCACGATGTGCGGTGTGGAGCACGAAGCAGGTAACGTGAGGAGCGCCATGCGCGTTTCGCAGCCGACGAGGGCCCCCAGGGTGAGAAGCACCCCGAGGGCCCACGTAAGATATCCAGGGGATAACCTGGGTGGATGGCGATCACCCCCCTTCGCATAATGAGATGCCGCAGAAGCGGCTGCGGCGCCCGGAGCACGAACTCTTGAGCCGGCCCCTCGCATCGTGCTCAACGTCCGCTCCCGCTGGACTTTCAGGCCGGAGGAGTCCGAGATTCTCACAGAGGTGTCGGCGGCGTGGGCCAACCCCCAGGCTGTCGAGGTTTCCCTTGCGCGCCCGCCTAAGCTCTTGAAGGCGTAGGCCACCGCCATCCCACCCCCTACCCTACTCGTCCCGTCGCCCCATCCTTGAGCAAGACGTCCACGTCCACCGGGGCGTCCAGGGGCGCGGTGGTCAGTGTAT
>Ga0209342_10006405_pt1 | contig 11966 bp, 16 predicted proteins | sample RifCSP16_2_FD_184023 | JGI IMG/M metagenome (GOLD analysis project Ga0209342, IMG submission 184023) | Soil microbial communities from Rifle, Colorado - Rifle CSP2_sed 16_2 (SPAdes) (version 2) | ecosystem: Environmental > Terrestrial > Deep subsurface > Rock core/Sediment | place: Rifle... | reverse complement strand
GGAAGTCGCGCACTCAGGCGAGGATGGTCGGCACCTTCCCGCTCTGGCGCCGAAACTCCCGAGCGACGCGCGTGAGTAGCGTCCTGTTCGGCGCCGTGGGGCTCGCGACTGCGTGTCCGTAGTAGGAGCCGAGGACGTTGCGAAGAGGCGGGCCCAGACTGTCCTCGGTGTCCATCATGGGGTGGTTGGCGAATGTGGAGATGTCGTGGATGACGGGCCGGGAAAGCGCGTCGGCGGCGGTGGCGGTGGTCATGCCGCACCGCCCAGCCGAAGCCCCCAGCCGAGGAGATAGATGTTCAGGTACCAGCCGCCGATCCGTTTCACGTCCGCGGGGCAATCGAGGTTCGTGTCGAGGCCAGTGCGGTGACTGGCCCACGGGCGCGAAATCCAGACGGTCATCATGGGGTTCTCCTTTGGTTCGCCCGACTCCCGCCAGGCTGACCCTACCTATTGCACGTCGCGTGCCGAATGTCGCGGTTATTGCCATGGCCCGTAAGTGCCCGGAATGACGTAGCCGGCTGAGGAGCACCGCGACATGCTGTCACCCCCCATGCCCCGCCACCACGACAAGCGCGACATAGCGTCAATCCGACCGATGCGGCCCCCCGAAAACCGCGACATTGTGTCAGCGCGAAGGGCTAAGGGTCTTCGCCGACTTTCGACGCCACCGCCCGCGCCCATCCGTGAAAGGTGGGCGCAGCGCCGCCAGCTCCCCGACCGTCAAGCCAAGCGCCAGCGACACCCGCGACCGCTGCCCCGTCGTCGGCCACGACCGCCCACTGAGCCACCGGGAAACCGTCGCCCGATGCCCGCCCGATGCCACGGCCAGCTCCCCCACCGTCAGACCAGCGGCGATGCGGGCCGAGTCGAGCGGAGAGACCGGGGCAGTCAGCTTGCGGCGCATGCCGACGGCGGCATGCAAGCGCCGGGCCGTGAAGGTCCGTGGCGCCTCACAAGGGGCCGTCGTTCGCGCACCGCCCCCTCCCCCCCGTTCTCCGGGTCCCTACCCACCAGGCATAGGAGGAAGCCCACCTCCCTCACACACATCGCCATGGCCCCTGCGGACCGGATTGCGGGCGTGCGGACCGGTAGTGCGGAGGCGCCTGCGGACCTGCGGAGGTGCGTGCGGAGGTGCGTGCGGATATAATTATGAGGGTGAACCTACTCTTTAGTAGACCTCCGCACGCTCCGCACCCTTTTGGCTTGGGAGCTACGCGACCCCCTCCGCGCATACTTCGTTTGGGGATACCCCAATCGGAGTATGCGTCGTCCCCAATTTTAGTATGGTGTGTTGTTTGGCGGAGGAGTGCGGAGATGGACCTATGCCGGTTTTCGCGGGCTTCGATGTAGCTGCTGGGCTTCGACAGTCCGCGGGTGTCCGGCCGTTTGGCCGGTCTCGTGGTGGGTGCGGAGGTTCGTGCGGCGGGTGCGGACCTGTGTTCTTGGCGCGCCGCTCGTTCGCGGGTCGGGAGGGGCGGTTCGCCCGGCGGTTCCGCGTGCAGGCGGTGGTATGGGCGGCACGGCGCGGAGCACTGGCCCTGCCAAGCCGGGGTATCCCCAGGCGGGGTATGTTCCCCCTGGCGGGGTATCCCCGACTGGGGTATGACCGTGCCATGGACCCGCACCTCCCCGCGATGGCGAACAACCTGCTCCTGCTGGCGGTCGTGCGGCACACCGGCCTGACCGAGTACGCCTTTGCGGCGCTCCATGGGCGCCCCGCATCGCGGATCTACGACCTGTGTAGCGGGCGGAAGACGTGCACCGTGGACTACGTCGTTCGGCTCATGGAGTGGACGAACCGTGAGTGCCAGTGGCGCCCGCTACGACTCGTGGTCGAGCCGACGGGGGCGAAGCGCATCGAGGCGCTGGATGATGGGCACGCCTATCCGCCGGCTGAGGACCTGGCCCCGCTCCTGCCGGTCCGCGCGCCGCCATCCCACGCCGTGCCCGGCCCGACGTGGGACCGGACCGTCCCGGCGCCGAGCTACGAGCCCGAGTAGTCATCTGAGAGCTTTGCGGCTCCGCCGTCGAGGAGGAGGCGCGTCCCACTAAGGGGTGCGCGTCTCCTCGACAGCCTCCCTCATGAGGCGATAGCAGGGGACCTCGGCGCCCCCGATCCACGCCGGGCCGCGGCGGTGGGCGGCGCTGTCCCCGCTCAGCCACTGTCGAGCGTGCCAGTCGCGCAGGACGGCCTGGGGCTGGTAGCCGCGCGCGACGAGGAGGTCCTCCAGGGTGCGGCACTCGATCCCGAGCCAGGCCCAGCGGATCGTCCCCTCGCCCAGGTCCCCGTCCGCCTTCCAGGCGCCGAGGTAGCTGGCCGGCGGGTGGTGCTTGTCGTGGCGGCCGTAGAAGCGAGCGGCGTTCGTGGCGGCCCAGGCGTAGACCTCGCGGAGTGCGGCGGTCGCGGAGTCCACCCGGAGGGCAGCGGCGACGCCGAGGACGAGGTCGAGCGGCGCGCTCGTCGCCCACGCACAGCCGAGGTGATCGCGCAGCAGCTCGGCGGCGCAGCCCAACACCGCGAGCCAGGTGGCCTGGCGCGCGAAGTCGTCGTTGGGCGCGCGGGCGACGAGCGCGGCCTCGATCTCGGCGTGGCGCCGGGCGAGCCATGGGCGCGCGGAGGGCACGGAGATGAGGTGCCGGAGCATCGCGGGCCCGGCGTGGCCGTGGTGACGGCCCAGCGCGTGCGAGCAGGCGTCCACGAGGGCCTTCGAGCCCGCTGGGATCGGCGGGCCCTCGACGCTGAGGACGCGGATCCTGACGCCCTCGTCCTGGGTCCACTGCGTGATCGGGGCCTCGCCATTCGAGATCAGCACCGTCCTCCACCTGGCGGGGGGGCGCATCCCGATCCCCCGGGCACTGCCCGGTGCGCCGAGCGTGCGGCCCACGCCGTTGGTGATCGCGTAGAGCAGCGACGACACCTCGTCGCGGGCTCCCGGCCGGATCCGGGTGGACTCGTCGAGGATCAGCGGCAGGTCGCACATCAGCGTTGCGGCGGCTTCGATGCCTGCGATCCGACCGCCCCAGGACTGGCGCAGGAGCGATGGATCGCCCCAGACGCTCGCAGCCAGCTCGGCGGTGGTGGTCTTGCCGGTGCCCGGCGAGGCCGACCAGTCGATCCCGAACGGCCGCAGGTCCAGCAGCGACAGGAGTGGCGCGGCGAGCGAGGCGTAGACGGCGAGGAGCGCCGACGGATGCTCGGCGATGGGCGCGACCGCGGCGCGCCAGCCGTCGATGGATCCGCGGGGGCGGACGGCTGAGGATAGTCGCGCCTGCCCCTCGTCGAGCCCGACGAGCTGGACGTCCGTCGCCAGCTCGGCGGGCTGGATGGTCGTGCCGCCGAGCTGGAATACCTGGTGCGTGGACCCCTGCCACCCGAGCCGGCGGGAGCACCATCCCTGGTCGGCGGGTCCCACCCAGGCTGCCTCGGCTGCGCGGAGGTAGCTCACGGTGGCTCGGGCAGTGTCGGAGCCGACCTCGACACCCTGGTCGGCGAGCGCGACGATGGCCTGGGCACTCCGGAGCGTCGAGCGGGGGTAGATCCTGGACTGCCACGAGCGGGGGCCGGTCCACCCGAGCTGGACGTGCTCGCTGGCGTCGTCCTGGTCGCGGTAGACGCGCAGGGGCACGACGGGGGCCCAGGCGATCCGCTCCTCCTGGAGCTGGCCGTCCACGACGACGGTGCGGTAGACGCCGGAGCGGTCCACGCGGTAGCCGGCGAGCGAGCGGCGGCCGTGCATCACGCCGAGCGGGCCGGTGGCGGGGCAGTCCAGGAGCGCCCCGACGTCGATTACGTCGCCGTCGGAGACGACCCGGAGACGGGCGCGGACGGCGAGCGCGGCGGCGGCGCGGAGCGAGGAGAGCCAGCGCGCGACGCGACCGCCGAGACCCGGCAGCGCGCCGAGGGCCTGGGCCTCGCTGGTGACGCGGTCGGGGGCGACAGCATAGGCGGCCGCGGCGGGGAGGTCACGGACGAGCACGGCCCAGGCGGCGGGCAGCTCGGCGCGTGGCATCGGCGTGAGTCGGGCGAGGCCGGCTCGGAGCGCGCGGATCACCTCGTCGAGCGCGGCGGCTCCGTCGGCACCGGCGCCAGCGCCCGCCATCGCGTCGATCCCGTGGGCGGCCAGGACTTCGTCAGCTTCCATGGGCGACCTCCCGCGCTCGGAACAGCGACGGCTGCAGCACGGTGGCGGTCGTCTCGGGCGCCGTCCGTAACTGCGGGAGCACTGCCTCGACGTAGCGGGCGTCGGCCTCGACGCAGACGTAGCGCCGCATCTCGCTCGCGAGCAGTCGCTCGCAGGCGACGGCCGCCCGGCAGGTCCCGCCGAAGGGCTCTACCACGAGGTCACCGGGGCGGGACGACGCGCGGATCATCCGGTCGTAGAAGGCGAGGGGCTTCTGGCAGGGGTGGGCCTCGCCGTTGATGAGCAGGCGCTCGCGCCCGCCTGGGGTCGGGGCGTCCCAGATGTTCGTGACACCGGCCGGCAGCGAGAAGGGGCGGCGGATCGCCTCGTACTCGGCGCGGAGGTGGTCGTACTCGGCGCGGAGGTGGTCGTGCGAGGCGCCTCCAAGGACGGCAGGGTGGACGAAGTACGGCCGCTCCCGTGGTGGTCCATGCTCGGCCGCGACGGCCGCGAGCCGCGCGTAGGCGTCCCACGTCGGGAGCGACCACTGGGACGCCTGGAAGTAGTGTCCCGCCATCCCGTTAGTGCCGAGGGCCTCGTCCGCTTGGCGCCGTCGCAGGGCAGCCGAGGTCCACTCCTCGCACAGCCATGTGCGGATCCAGTTCCGCTCGTCCGCCCCGGCCGCGTATCCGATGGCCGCCCCTGCGCTGCTCGGGCCCGTCCATGCCTCCCGCCCCCAGACATCGGCCACCTCGGTCACGTCCGGCCACCGGCGCAGGTCCTCCGGGGCAGACTTCAAGACGGGGGGCGAGACCTTGTCCCACGTCACCCGCCCCAGGTATTCCCACCCCAGCCGACGCATGAGCGGCCGCAGTTCGCCCGCGCTCTCGTCCGAGCCCCACAGGTAGACCGTCGCCGATGCCGCCAGTACTCGGCCCAGCGCCACGACCTGCGGCTCGTACCAGTCGCGGAAGGCGTCCCAGGACGCGAAGCAGTCCCACTCGGCCTTCCGCATATTGTACGGGCCGTCCACGATGGCAAGCGCGGCGCATCCGGCCTCCAGCGTCGGCGCTACGTCCAGCCAGCACCCGACGTGCAGCGCGCCTCGCCGCAGGTCGATGCGGCTCACGTCGCCTCCCCGTTCGGCGCGGCCCACCGGTAGACCTCGTGCGACGGCAGGCTGTCCCTCACCGCCGCGTAGTACCGGTCGCCAGCATCGTCGCGGTCCACGTCCACGACGACCGAGGTGAGCGCCGGCACGCGCGCGGCGTGACCCGGCGTCCAGGCGCCGGAGTAGATCCCGACCACGTCCATCCCAGCGGCGCACCATGCGAGGTAGCGTGGCTCCCCCTCAGTGATGTAGAGGCGGCGGTGCGACGATGCGTGGCCCCGGAGCAGCGCGAGCGCCCCGGGCGAGGCCATCACGAGCCCGCCGGTCGCGTGACCTCGTGGCGGGAGCGCCTTCGGCGCGCCGCCCGAGATCCGCCGCGCCCTGACCGACCGGCACTGGCCGAGCGCGTCGTAGAGCGGGATGATCGCGCGATAGCCCGCTCCGGCCCAGGAGCGCGTGCCGTAGCTGGCCCAATCGGGGCAGGCTGCGGTCGTCGGGAGCGCGAGCAGGTAGTGCGCGGCGCGTCGGGCGTGCCACTCCGACGCCATGGCATCGCCGCAGAGGCGGCGCACGAGCCAGTGGAGCACCGCCGGGTCCTCCAGGGCCGGGCGGCAGGCAGCGAGGAGGGCGGCGAGCTGGTCGGGCGGCGGGTAGTCGGAGCGGACGGCAGCAGGCACGGGAGGCGCGGCGGGTGCGGGAGCGACCCGAGGAGTAGAGGAGGCGGTCACGCCTCCGCACCAGCCGCGCGAGGCGTACCAGTCGCGGACCGCGGACCAGTCGCCGTGGTGTATCAGGCGGACGGCGTGCAGCCCGTCGCCCCCCTGGGCGCAGCCGAAGCAGTGCCAGAACCAGCCTGCGGGCCCGGGGCGCAGACGGCAAGAGCGCCCGCCCTCGTGTCCACAGGCGGGGCAGCGTGAGAGGCGCTGCTCGCGGCCGACGGCGATCCCGAGCGCCTGGAGCACGTCCTGGATGGGGACCTCACGGGCGGCGTCGCGCCAGGGCTCGGTCACGGCGCCTCCACGCGGCGCGGGCCATCCGGGAGACGGAGGAGCCCGGCGAGCGCCCTCCCGAGGCGCCCAGGCGTCAGCAGTCCGCGCATCGGGGGGGGGCGCACCTCACCGCCCCCGCTCTCGCGGGTCGTGTCGTCAGGCATGTCGCTCTCCTCTCGGCCCTCCCTCGGCCGCCCCGGTCTGGGCTCCCCCGATTGCAGGTCGGGGGAGGGGCGCTCGGGCCCGCGGCGGGAGGAGGGTGCTGACCGTCTCCGGTCGTGGTGGACAGTACCCCGGCGCCTACGCCGGGGTCAAGGGCATCAGTGTCAGGAGCCCCGCGATCCAGTGCTGGATCTCGATGCAGGCTCCCTCGATCCGCCGCTCGGTATCCGGGATCGCTCGCGGCGCGGCGACGCGGGCCATCGCACTGCCGATGGCCCAGAAGGGCGCGGTGCGGTCCAGGTCGTCGCAGTCGTGCGCGCCGCACAGCCGGAGCCGGTGGGCGACCTCGACGGCGCAGAGCATCCCCCGCGCGTCGAGCGGGAGCACGCGCCAGTGGGCCGCGATGTCGAGCGGACAGGTCAGGTAGCCGTAATTGCTGTGGGTCATGGGGCTTCCACGGCCGCGGGCGGCGGCTTGAAGTCCCGCCCATGGCGCCGCAGTTGTCCGGTGGTCGTCAGAGTCACGCTGCCTCCTCGCGGCGCTTGGCCGCCTTCTCGGTGGACTTCAATGCCCGCTTGGCGTCGGTCACGTCGAGCGGGGCGAGGTCGATCAGCGATGGGTCCCACATCAGCCCGCGCGTGTCGGGGCGTCCCTCGCGGCGCGCGCGCTCGACGGCCCATGCGCGACCGCCGAGCAGGACGTCGATCAGGTCCGAGACCTGGCCACGGGTGAGCACCCGCGGATGCTCGGCCAGGACACGCACCTGCTCCCGATGCTCGGACGGGACGTATCGGGTCAGCGACTTGTAGCCCCGCCGCCGCTCGCCCGGTGGCGGGTCCCTCCCGTAGATCGCGATGATCTGCGCCTCGGTGGCTGGAGCATCGCGCCACGACCCGCCGCTGATGCGCGACGGCGCCACGATGCCGGCGCCCTCCAACTCCAGGCGGAGTCGCCGGACGTACACACCAGCGGCCTCGACGTTGACCGCGACTCGCTCCTCCGAGAGCCCCGACAGCTCCCCCGCCTCGCGCGCCGTGATCTCGGAGAGCACCGCCTCCAGGCGTTCTGTCGTGTCGAGGCCCATCGCGCCCTCGCCCAGGATGCACAGCGGGTCCAGCACCACGCCTGTGGTCTTGCCGGGATGGGCCCGCAGGACGCGGCCGATCTGCTGGATCAGGCGCACCCGCGCACCGATCCGCCGTCGAATGCCGAGCCAGGCAAGCCATGGGAGATCCACGCCCTCCGCCAGCATGTTTACGTGTACCACCGCCCGCAGGTCGCCCGCCTGGAGCATCGCCAGCCGGGCGTCCTTGTCCCGCTCACTGATGTTCGAGTGGATCGGCAGCGCAGGCCATCCGCGCGCCGTGAGCCAGGCCGCGCAGGCGTCCGCGTCCGCGATGGACGAGGCGTCGAGGACACCGGGGCCGCGCGCGTGCGCGTCCATGAGCGCCAGCATGGCCTCGTCGGGTGGCACGTCGGCCCCGCGCCACTCTATATGTGTTAGCGGCACGCACACCCCGACGTCCCGCTCGGCGTCCAGCCGACTGTAGCGGTAGCAGACCGTGTCCCACAGCGACAGCCCCTCGCGCGGGACGCTGCGGAACGGGGTCGCGGAAAACCCTACCTGCGCCGCAGCTCTGAGCGCCGGCAGCACGGCCAGCAGCGTGTCGCGCTCGGAGCCGTGGCACTCGTCGATCACGGCGAGCGCGACCGCGCGCCCGTCCATGGTGAGGTCCGCATGCAGATTCGGGACAGAGGGGAAGCACGTCACGATCACGCGCCGCCTGGGCTGCTTCCTCGGGCCGTAGTAGACGCCGACGCTCTCGGGGCCGCAGAAGGTGGCGACCGTCTCCGCGAGCTGGCGGACGAGGTGTTGCGTCGGGGCGGCGACGACGATGGCGCGCGGCCCAGCCTTCTCCATCGCCACGCGCGCGAGCTCGGCGATGCACGCGGCCTTCCCGGAGCCCATCCAGGCCGAGACGATGGGGCGTTGGCCCGCCCGCACGGCAGCGATGGCGGCCGGCACGGCTTCGGCCTGCCACCGCCTCGGCGTCCAGGGCGCGCCATCCCAGGCGGTCACGCGCAGCCCTCCGCCGCTGCCCCCGACGTGGCCCACTCATCGGCACGACGATCGACCGTCGTGGCGGCGCGATCCAGCAGCCGGTCCCCAGATGGGGACTGGCCGATGTCGAAGTCGCCGACGATGCGAGCCGCCTCTCGTAGCCCCTCGATGCGCCCGCGTAGGAATGCCTGCTCATCGGGTGTCGGGTCGCGCGGAGGCGGGGCCTGTGCGGCATCGGGAGCGATCCGGGTCATCTCGTCCTCCCGTACAGCGCGAGGCACGCTGCGTCAGCGAGCCCACTGTGCGGCTTCGTTCGCCGCCCCGGCGTGAGATTCAGCGCCGGCACCCGCGCCGCCGCGACATGCACGGCACGGTCCTTCCCCTCGCCGGGCGCATCTCGGAGGATCGCCCGGGTCCACGCGGAGGCGGCTGGCGTCACGATGGGCAGACCGAGCGCGGCGACGGCCATCCGCCACAGACCCCAGCCGACGCCCGTAGTCAGCCCGCCGCCGCGCCCCTCACCAGGGCGGACGCCGGGCAGTTCCAGCACGACGAGCTGACATCCTTGGCGCTGAGCCGCTCGGAGGAGCGTGAGCATGTCGCCGGGCATGTAGTCCTTCCGCCCGGTCTTCGTGGCGCGCTGGGTGCAGCCGCCGTCGGTGAGCCACCAGAGCGGCACGGAGCCATCATCGGCGAGGAGCACTCCCGCTCCGTCTTTGCCGGGGTCTATGCCGAGGATCATGCGCCCAATCCGATAGCGACCGAGGCCACGAAGAGGATCACCCACACGGCACAGAGGCCGAGCGCGAAGAGGAGGAGGTCACGGACGTAGCGGAGGGCGGCTGTCACGACGTACCGCCCACGCGCAGCGGGGCGCCGATGCTGTGGACGGACACCGATGTGATGCGGGCCATGGACTACTTCGGGGGGGGGATGAGCGCGCGGATCGGCGCGAGGCGTGTGGGGTCTGCGGCGAGCCAGCCAGCGAGCTGGGCTCGCTGCTCGTCGGTGAGGGTGGCGACCGGGGGCCGCCCGTCGGACGCGCGCCACCGGTCGATGTCGCCCTCGGTCAGCTCGGCGTCGGTCAGCACGGTCGCGAGGTCGGCGGTCGGGCGCGACTGTGCGGCGAGGCGCCCGATCCGATAGGTCGTGCGCCGTCCGCGCGCCGTCGTCACGATCACCAGGTGCTCGGCCTCCGCGAGATGGGACATCCGCGCGATCCGGATGCCACCGACCAGGTCGTCGCCGAAGGTCACGGAGGCATCGCGGTACAGCTCGACGCGCGCCCCGTCTGCCCACTCGGTCGGCCGCGGTCCCCACAGCTCCATCAGTACGCGGCGCATCGTCAGACAGGGCCTCCAAGGCCCGCGCACAAACTCCACCAGGGCGATATTCATGGGCTGGCTGCCCTTCGCCTTCCCGGGCCTCCCTCGCGATATACGGGATATCGTGAAAATCCGCGCGCCGCCGATCAGATCGTCGGCATTGAGTTGCTCACTATCTGGCACAGTGAGCTGCGCCAGGTCGGTGATCTCGGACTGCATGGCTACTCCTCCTCGGGGATGTCGGTGAGGTCCAGGTCGCCCGCCGCCGTCCAGGCCGGCAGCTCCAGGGGCACGAGCTCGGGGCACCGCCCGGGCCAGTGGTCGGTCGCCTCGCACTCGGCGAGGCGACCCATCAGCCGGGTGCGCTCCGAGCGACCCAGCGCGAGCGCGCCGTCCGGCTCCAGCTCGACGACGGCGACGTCGTAGGGCGGCGCCGTCTCGTAGCAGATCAGCAGGTAGCGGGCCTCGATGCCGCGCGCGATCCGGAGCCCGTCCAGGTAGTGCGCGGCCTGGAGATGCGCGCCGAGGGTCACGACGCGCCGCCCGATCACGCGCGGGTCCGAGGTGCCGTAGCCCTTGCAGTCGAGCACGATGCCCGACTGGAGGAGCCGGTCCAGCCTCGCCTTGCAGGGGAGGCCCGTCGCCGGGTCGGTCCAGCTCAGCGTGACCTCGGATGTCCCCGGCGCGGTCAGGAGGCGCCGGGCCTCAGCGTGCCGCAGCACGCCGTCCGCGACGGCGCGCGCCTGTGCTGCCTCGCGCGGATTGAGGATCGTCCTGCCCTCGGCGGTCTCACACACCGCGTCGTAGAGCCTGCCCCTGCGGACGCCGTCGTAGACGACGTAGTCGGCGTCCCAGCGGTCGGGCTCCAGGAGCAGCGTGTGCATTGCCCGGAGGGCCCCGAGCGCAGGCGTGTCGCGGTCCTGCGCCTCGTGGTAGTGGAGGGGCGAGGCCGCCATCAGTCGGAGCCGGCTGGCGCGGACGCCGGGCAGCGCATCGTAGTCGGCGTAGATCACTCCTCCCCCCCGAACAGCTCAGGGTGGCCCGCGGCCACCTCCCCGAACGCGTCGATCTGCCACGCGCCCACCACGAGGGTCCCGACCGAAAAGCCCTCACCCGAGGGGAGCGCGAGATCGCGGCTCCTCGCGCCCCGGGAGATGAGCCACCCGTGGGCGTCCGAGCCGTAGAGCGCCAGCCCCTCGGACGCGGACGGCGCGTCGCCCCGGGTGGTGCGCGACACCGTGGTCGCTCCGGTGATCCCCATGATCTCGACGTGCCGGCCCTCGCGGGCCAGGTCGATCAGCGCGAGGACTTCGGGGTGGGTCGGGTGGGTCGGGTCCATCGGTGGCCTCCTGTGGTGTGAGAGATCGATCTACCCCGGGGGGCGGCGGGCGTCAAGATGCGCGATGCGGTTTTTTTATGCTTGACACCCCCCGCCGCTACCGGATAGCGTCTGGGCATGCCTGCCCTCACCCTCTCCGACCGGCTCCGTGGCCTCCGCGCCGAGCGCGGTCTATCTCAGGATCAGGTGGTCGCCGCGCTGGCCGAGCGAGGTCACACCACGACCCAGGCCACACTCTCCGGCTGGGAGCGGCGCTCTCCAGGGCCGCGCCTCGATATCCTCCAGTCCCTCGCCGCGATCTACGGCGTGGACGTGGGGGAGATCGCCCGGCTGCCGGTGCTCCAGCCGGCTGGCCACGTCTTCCGGGGCGGCGGCTGACAGGCAGCCGCCTGCCTGGCGCGCCTCGGCACCGAGTCGGCCGAGCTGGCCTGCCCTGCGACGCGCGAGGCACTGGACGCGACAGTGCCGCCGGCGTCGAGGGAGGCGCCGTGAGCGCCCGTATCGACGTCCTCACTCCGGAGCAGTGTGCCCGGATGCCGTCCTGGGCCGACGAGTGGATCGCTCGGGGGCTCTCGTGCGAGCCCGCCGACCGTGAGGCATGGGAGCGCGGTGCGAGGGCGTGCTACGCCCACGCCGGGATCGAGTGGCCAGGCGTGGTCGTGTGGGTGGGATCGCCACTGGTGATGGCTCTCGCCGCTCCCATTGCGGCGCATCTCTTGCGCGGTGGGGACGACGTGGTGGCCGACGTGGTAGCCGGCGCGGTGGACGACGTGGTGGGCGGCGCGGTGCGCGACGCGGTGAGCGGCGCGGTGATCGACGCGGTGGCCGACGTGGTGGGCGGCGCGGTGAGCGACGCG
>Ga0209342_10006402_pt1 | contig 11968 bp, 10 predicted proteins | sample RifCSP16_2_FD_184023 | JGI IMG/M metagenome (GOLD analysis project Ga0209342, IMG submission 184023) | Soil microbial communities from Rifle, Colorado - Rifle CSP2_sed 16_2 (SPAdes) (version 2) | ecosystem: Environmental > Terrestrial > Deep subsurface > Rock core/Sediment | place: Rifle... | reverse complement strand
CCGAGTGGATTGGGTTGAGGAATGATACGATATCCGACAAACAACAAGAACTGTTGGGTTACGCTCCGCTCTAACCCAACCTACACTGTCTCCTAACGGAGCTTAGGGACTCAGCAATTACCAACATACCGTATACTGCACCCCTGTCATTCCCGCGTGCCTTTGGCGGGAATCCATGTTTTAGGCTGGATGCCCGACACAAGCATTCGGGCATGACAGAAATATAAATGGTATATTAGAAAATTCTATGTCCCTTGAATGAAGTGACAATTTGTATAGATTCATGGATAATATCGAGCAATCTGTCGATTTCTTGGGCTTTGATGATCAATGGCGGCATGATGACGATGATGTGTCCCAGCGGTCGTATTAATAAACCACGCTTTCTGGCTTCGAGGCATACCTGAATCCCCACACGTTCTTCCCAGGGATATGGTTCCTTTGTGGTTTTGTCCCTTACCAGCTCGATAGCGGCGATCAGTCCACATTGCCTGACATCCCCAACGTGTTCCAGTGATTCAAAGGGCTTGAGTTTAGTCCGTAAGTGATTAATCTTAGGTTCTAAACTTTCCAGGATACGTTCCTTCTCAAATAGCGCCAGACTTGCCAGTGCTGCCGCACAGCCTAAAGGGTTTCCTGTGTAGGTGTGTCCGTGGAAGAAAGTTTTTAACTCAGCATATTCTCCTAAAAAGGCATTGTAGATTTCTTCTGTGGCGAGTGTCGCAGCCAAAGGCATATAACCTCCATTAATACCTTTTGACAGGGACATAATATCAGGCACTACATCTTCGTGTAAGCAGGAAAACATTTTGCCTGTTCGACCAAACCCCGTAAGCACCTCATCTAAAATGAGGAGGCCGTTATATTTTTTGCACAAGGCGTGTACACCTGATAGATAACCTGACGGATGGATGATCATCCCGCCCGCCCCTTGCACCAGCGGTTCCATAATCATAGCGGCAATACGACCAGGATTTTCCTTTAAAATATCTTCCAATTTATCAAGACACGCCAGAGAGCAATTTTGGGGCTGTTTTACCAGTGGACAGCGATAGCAATACGGCGAAGGGGCAAGGTGTGTTTTAAAATACAGCGGACGAAAAGCGCCGTGAAATAACTCTATCCCTCCGACGCTCATCGTCCCAATGGTATCACCGTGGTAACCGTACTGTAAGGCTACAAACTGCGTCTTGTCCTTAAACCCCTTGTGTTGCCAGTATTGAAGCGCCATTTTGAGGGCAACCTCATTCGCAGTGGAGCCGTTATCTGAATAAAAAACCTTAGTTAAGCCTTGCGGTGCAATCTCGACAAGTGATTTCGCTAATTCGATGGCTGGTATATTGGATGGACCCAGGAGTGTCGTGTGTGCAATCTTATCGAGCTGCCTCTTTATTGCCTCATCAATTTCCTTCTTGCGATGACCGTGTATATTGCACCACATGGACGATACGCCATCGATGTATTCCTTGCCATTGGTGTCCTTAAGGAAAACACCGTATCCTTCTTCAATAATCAGGGGTATTTCTTTCACGTAATCCTGCATCTGGGTGAAGGGGTGCCAGAGGTATGCCTTATCCCATTTTTCTAATTGTTCTTTGTAAGTTTTGTTTAACATTTTAGCTTTTTGAAAAATCGTAGCTACCGTGATATATTTGGTAAAACCCATAGCGCAGTAGCCGCAACCAAGTCCCCCTTAATAAAGGGGGCAAGGGGGTTGTAGAAAAACTTGCTAAAACATGTCCTCATGAAAGTCGTCCTCGTAAAAACTGGGAATGGGGAAAAGCGGTTTTTACAGAGTAATACTATATTACCCAAAGAGGAAATTAACGTCAAAATATTTTTCAAGATGACGAAGATCGATTCCGGCATCTTTTCTGGATTTACGAGTACAGCAACAAATATAATCTGTCATTGTTTACCTACTGCCTGATGGATAATTCTGTGCATTTTATTGTAATCCCTCGAAAAGAAGCATCTCTTGCCAAGAGGTAGTCCGAAGAAACAAAAGCACACATAAACAGTGTCTGTCCCTCATCATCCCCCAAACGAGATAAAGAACTAAACATGTTGACTTGCATATTCAAAAGGTCTAAAATGATAAAAAAATATCACCAGAGCTTGCCTTTCTTAGAAAGGGATAAAAGTCTTTTGAGAATCATCTAAAGAATTGAAGCAAATTTGTCAAGATGAAAGTTTGACCCCAACCTTCTTTGTAAACTTATGGATATTAAAAAACACCCAAATCACAAGCTATACATTCAGACGCTTCGTCGTATGACACCAGAGCAAAGGTTGTTGAAGGCATTTGAATTGTCTCAGTTTTCCAGGGATCTCTTTCTTCTTGGGTTACGGAAGAGGTTTTCCTGTTTATCAGATGATGCAATCAAAAAAATATATCTGGAGCGTCTGAATAAATGTCACAACAGGAACTACTAAAAAAGGTGATTCAAATACTCGATGCCGCTGGAATTCAATACATGGTGACAGGTTCCGTAGCTTCTAGTTTGCAGGGCGAGCCACGATCAACTCATGACATCGACCTTGTGGTTGCCATAGAAAGTGCGGAAGTTAAAAAGCTGGTTAAGGCATTCCCATCGCCTGATTTTTATCTGGACGAAGGAAGCGTATTGGATGCAATCAACAGGCAGGGCATGTTCAACCTCATCGATGTAAACTCAGGAGATAAAGTTGATTTCTGGCTATTAACCGACGAACCTTTCGACCGGTCACGGTTTATAAGAAAGTATGCCGAAGAGGTAGTAGGGATGCGAATTATCGTTTCCAGCCCTGAGGATACAATTCTGGCAAAATTGAGATGGGCAAAGTTATGTGGCGGGAGCGAAAAACAATTTACAGATGCCTTACGGGTTTATGAGGTGCAATTTGAAAAACTGGATACGAATTATATGGAATATTGGGCAAAGAAATTAGACGTTGAATCAATATGGAAACGGCTAAAGGACAAAGCTGAAACAACGTAGAAGGGTGTGGTTATAATAATTTTTTTTGCTTGCTTCCAAATGTTGTTTGTGGATATCAAGCGCTGCGAAATTTTGTTTTGTGTCGAAACTTTCATGAAAATAAAATTCGTATTTATTCGTGGTTAAACTCTTTTTGGTTGCGGCTTTGCCGCGCTAGGTTCATTCGTGGCCGATTGTAGAATTTAGGTTCAACCCTTGAAACGGTTAGTTTAAATACTTGACTTCCCCGTTGCCGCTCTTCCGAACGCCCTTGTGTATAATCAGTTTTTTCCCTTGAGATACTCCGGAATTATAGGCATCCTGACAGGTTCTGGAATACCTGGAAGTGGTTCGGGTACGCCTGGGATTTCTTTGGCGATAAAACTCCTTGAGCCGGGGGTCTCCCTTCCATACCAGTTTTTGGGACGCATTTTCCGTCACCCTGCATTCCAGTTTATGATAAAAACCTTCTAAGAGGCCATAGATAAAAGTCCTTCGATGCCTGTTCCCGTTGATAGTATTTTTCTCTTTGTACTCCGTCCATAAAAGCTCCGAGACGTTTTGAAGATAATGATACACATATTCCGCCATCTCGACATTTTCCGGTGTCCCATAAATTTCCAAAACCCGGCCGCGCCGGTTTCTATGCTGGTCGTACCCGAACGTCCAGATGGCCTCTACGAAAAAATATTTGCAAAGTATCGCGCTGATTGTGGACTTCGCTGGGTCTCTCCTCCCTATTTCGCCGACTTGCTTATGAATGTAGTTCCATTTCGTCTGAGTATCCAGGAGCGACAGGTTATGTCTTAATAACAACTCATGGGCCTTGGCCATGGCAGTCTGGGCCTCGTGTTCGTTGGGGCTTTGGGCCAATGCCAGCAGTTTATGAACCTTATCCAGTATCTGGTGGTTTTCAGAACTCACGGTGAATCTGTTTTTGCGCTTTTCCATCCAGGTTTGCATGTCACCCGTAGCCGTTGGATCAATTCCCTTTTCCTGGCAAACCCTCTTGAATGCCTCTCCGTGGGGAAGTTCTTCGCAGATTCCTAAAACTTCCTCCACGTACTGGTGCGCCATTTCATGGCAAAGAACTTCTTGGACGTATTCCCAGGCATACGTCTTTATCAGGTTAATACTGATGGAGAGACGCCGGTGACAACCGCCTTTCCACCTACCCAATGCCACTTCTGAATACGATAGTTCATAGTTTGGGGGACGCATAGAGTCTTTAAAGTAAAGGAAATTTGCCGTCTTCCAGTCTTCATTCAATTGCTTGATCCATGCGGTTTTTATCTTGTCGTTTATATCAGTCATGGGATAAAAAAGGAGATACTTCCCGTATTATTAAAAAAGACTGCTTCTCTCATATTTTCACGTTGGGTTATATCGTGGGGATAACTTATTGCACATATCCTTGCTATTCTGGGCATACAATGAGATTATCCCTATTATGCTTTGCATTTCAATGGAAATATGGGAAGTGTCTTCCCTCTTTACGGGCGATTTCCGTCGAAAGACGTGGTGCATTCCCAATCCTTTCGTCAAGTCCTACTGACAAGATCGAGAGATCGAGGGGGAGAAGGGGTCTTGATATCTTAGAGAGGATACCATCAGAATCGGTTGTGTCTTTTGTGATGTCAGGGGAGGAATTGGAAAATTTTGGGGTAGGAACGGGGTCACCTTTACTCTTGCTAGTGAAGCGGATTCTCATGCACAACCTTAAATCAAGGTTAAACAGGTTCTTTGATCAAGCTTTTACGGAGATATTTATTAAGTGGAAAGTGTTGTAACTTCTACTATGTGACGCTTCAGGCGTGCATCATTCACAATCTCCTCTAGTTTTGATGCAATAGCATCCTCAATCCAATCAGCGCCGCATTGTGAACATACGGTTGCAGGCACGTCCCTTACTACGACAACACCAAATCCTAAATCAACCGTAAAAATCGTTTTTCCCTTTTTTTTATTGCCACCACAAAGTGGACATTTGTCAGGTAATTTCTTAATTGCCATGTTTTTACTCTCTAATTGAGACAACGCGAGAAAATAAGCATCGTAGACTGTAACGTTAAATTTAAAGGCTATACCTATTGCAGATGCTATCACCGAATTGTCAACCTTTCTTACCTCAAAATCCATATCAAAAACGGAATCTAATGATACTTGAACATCCTCGGCGGTAAAGTTTGGATTGTGCCTAAGTGCATTTGCAAGCTCATAAAATAACAGGTCGGGTATTATTATATCACACAAACCATCCTGTATCTGACGTCTTAATTTGTTGGCATGTTCAGCATCCTCCTCATCCTTGCTAAACCATTTGATAACAACAGATGTATCAAGGGCATATTTTTTCATTTGTGCAATTCTCTCCACTTTCTGACCGCTGATACACCGTTCCACCTGCCTGATTTTTTCTTCAATTTATCCTGCACTTCTATGGCTCGTTTTATACGTTCTCTTTTTATTTCCTCTGCCTTCAGCCGTTGATATTCGTCTATCAGCTTCTCAGCAGCTTCCCGTAAGAAACTACTTCTGCTTTTCCTTTTTTCTTTTGCAATGGCATCTATTTTTAACAGAGTATCCTCTGGTAAAATAGCGTTTATCCTTACCATATTATATCTCCTTATTACACACTAATTTGTGTGTATAATATATGACCAATAGGAACGGTGTCAATAAAAAAATGGAATGGTATCAAATTTTCAATTAAGGCTAAACCGGTTGCGCAATCTTGTGACAAATTGTTTTATCGTCTTTGCGCCGAACCCACCATTATGGGAAAGATGTCTTTATTTCTTATAGTGGTTTGTTATTGCAAACACTTCTGCCATTCCTTCCTTTATAATAAAAAACAATGCCCGATATTTTTTGTCCACACGAAACGAATAAATACCACGCCAATGCGGTTCTAATAGTTCTGTATGTAATGATGGATGCCTTATATTCTCTTCAAAAAGATGTTTGACTTTTTCCCATTTCTTTTTCAGGCTGTGAGTATTAAGAAATTCAACAAGGTCTTGTCTTAGAGGTTTCAATTCCATTTTTTTGTTTTGAAATACGAAGACTTGCGCAAACCGTCTTCTAAGTCTTTAAGAAAGTCATCAGTATAAAGATCGGTCTTGCGAAAATCTTCAACCACTTCTTCTACAGGGGCTTGAATAATAAATTCAAAAAAACGCTTCGTTAATTTTTGATAAGCCTTTGCCTGTTGCTTGAGTTTCCTATATTCTGTTTTTGATATAGTAACATTTGGCATAATTCACCTCCTATCTTTTACCACCTCAGTGGCACTTGCCACGCCTCTTTCAAATCGTGAATGGTTTCATTGACAATGAGTTTGTTGTTTAAATCATATATCTTGAGAAGCGGTTTTGTCGTAACCTTTCCTAACAAGCTGCATGGAATATCCTTTACTAAAGTTTCAAACTGTTTCTGGTGTTCAGGTCGTACTTCAACAATGAAACGAGTATTTGATTCGGAAAAAAGAAGGATATCATTTCTTTGAATCGACCCGTCTGCGGCAATTGCAGAAAGGTTTAACGTTATACCGTATCCACCCGCAAATGCCATCTCTGATGCTGCGATTGCCAGACCGCCTTCTGAACAGTCATGACAAGACCTGATGATTCTCTGTCTTGTTGCCCGGGAAATCGTGTTCATGATCTTTTTTCCTAAGACGGCATCTACCTTTGGGACGTTGTTTCCCTTATAGCCGTAAATATGATAATAGTGAGAACCACCCAGTTCCGGGCGAGTGAGACCGATGAGATAAACCAGGTTCCCGGGTTCTTTGATATCCATTGATACGGCGTTTCGCACATCGTTCATTACCGAAATGGCAGAAATGAGTAAGGTCGGGGGTATTACAATGGTTTCTTTGTCAGTGACGAATTCGTTGTTCAGGCTGTCCTTTCCAGAGATAAATGGAGTTCCATAAGCAACAGCAATATCGTAACATGCCTGTGCCGCTCTCACAAGACTGCCCAGACGATCTGGTTTATTGGTGTTACCCCAGCAAAAGTTGTCTAAAAGTGCGACCTGTTCTAAACTTCCACCAACGGCGATGATCTGCCGTAGCGCCTCATCGATGGCAGAGGCAGCCATATTATATGGATCTATGTCACCGTATCGTGGGTTCATACCATTGGATACGATAATGCCTTTCTTCGATCCCAGTACGGGTGTAACAATACAGGCATCACCCGGCCCATCATTGTGAACACCCTGGAGGGGTTTTAAAACGCTTCCGCCCTGTACTTCGTGGTCGTATTGGCGTATGACCCATTCTTTGCTGCAGACGTTCCATGCGGAGAGTATCTTTTTTAAGTCTGCCCCATAATCTTCTTTTTCCGATAAATTTGTTTCCTCGAAGGTGGGTTTGTGCCACTCGGCCTTCCGTTCTAATCGAGGTATGCCATCGTGGAGAAAATTCATATCCATTTCGCCCACTACCTGTGAGTTGTATAATAAGCGCAATATTTTGTCATCGGTGAATCTTCCGATGACCGTTGCTTCGACATTTTCTGCTTTAAATAAATCAAGGATGTCATGTTCTTTTTCAGGCGGAACAGCGATTACCATCCGTTCCTGCGCCTCTGAAATCCAGATTTCTGTGTAGGAAAGTCCTTCGTATTTAAGGGGCACCTTTTCTAAATTTACTAGCGCACCGAGGTCTTGACCCATTTCGCCTATGGCAGACGAAAGACCACCGGCGCCACAATCGGTGATACAGTTGTACAGTCCTTTGTCTCGTGCTTGTAAAAGGGTATCCAACAATGCTTTTTCTGTTATTGCATTACCTATTTGTACAGCACCGCCGGATATCTGTTCGGATTGTTCGTGTAATTCTGCTGAGGAGAATGTGGCGCCATGAATACCATCGCGGCCAGTCCTGCCGCCAACAACGACAATGATGTCGTTAGGATGAGGTGTTTTTTGACATTTGTCTTTTGGTATAATGCCCACAGTTCCGCAAAAGACGATGGGATTGCCAATGTATCGCTCATCAAAAAAGATAGCGCCGTTTGCGGTGGGGATGCCCATACGGTTGCCATAATCTCGCACTCCTGCAACAACACCCTTAAAAATTCTTTTTGGATGTAACACGCCTTTGGGAATTTTATCTTGAGGGGTGTCTGGTAGCCCAAAACAGAATACATCTGTGCTAAGAATGGGTTTCCCGCCTAACCCTGTTCCCATGATATCCCTGATTACGCCGCCAATACCGGTATTTGCGCCTCCGTAGGGTTCGATAGCAGATGGATGGTTGTGGGTTTCTACCTTGAAACAAATATTGTGAAAATCGTCAAAACGGATAATGCCGGCATTGTCTTTAAATACGGAGACACACCAGGGCTTGTTGAGTTCGCTGGTTGCCTTCATAATGGTATTTTTTAATAAATTGTCGATTTTAATTCCGTTGAAATCAATAATGCCTTTGAAGGTTTTATGGACGCAGTGTTCTGACCATGTCTGTGCAATTGTTTCAAGTTCAATATCTGTTGGCTCTCGTCTGAGAGACTGATAATATTTTTTAATAGTTTGCATCTCTTGTAAATTGAGAGATAGCTGGCCACGTGTACTTATTTCTTCTAATTGTTTGTTGTCGGCATTTAATAAGGGGATGGTCTTCTTTTTAAAGGAATAGTGGATATTTCCATGGTCGTAATTGGGCATTTCTGGGTAAATGAAAACATTTTCTATCTTTGTGTTTGCAAGTAACCTGGTGGCTATGATGCGAATTGTTTCAGGGGAGATATTTCCTTCGATGAGATACTTTTGAGCAGTTTTAACGCCGTCTATGTTTATTCCTATATCGCTGAGCGCCTTTAAAACTGATTGCTCAATAGGGTCCATGACGCCGGGTTTGCGGCTGATTTCAACGATATGAGACTTGAAATCCGCAGTTCGAAATCGTTCGACTGAGCGCTCACGACGAAGTCCGGAATCGAAAATCTGATAATCTTGGGTAATAGTATCTACCAAAAGTTTTTGGGCAATAGTTTCCATATCATTTTTGCTTATATTTCCAAAAATGATGTAAACCTGGCGAACCCCGATATTGGATACTCCATGAAAACCAAATGTTTCAATTTCTGATCGTATGTTATTTCCTAAAGGGTCAGGAAATTCGTTTTTAAAAAATACCTCGATTCTTGAGTACATTTAGAATTTATTTGTTTGTGTTTTTGTTTGTTGAGTTGTTGTGAAATACGCCGTCACGCGATAATTTTGCATTTTTTAACCTATCGAATATCTCGGCGTTATTTTTGTTTAAGAGATCGTTTCTAAATCCGCCGAGTTCTGTTATAAATCGATCTATTGATTTTATGATGTTTTCACGATTTTGGTCAAAGATATGCATCCATAACTCCGGGTCGCCAGATGCGATTCTTGTGGTGTCGCTTAGTCCGCTAGCGCCACAAACGAGATGCTCTTTTTTGATTGCATTTATCAGGCATGATGCAGCCAGATGAGGCAGATGACTCACAAATGCCAGTATTTCATCGTGTTGTTCCGGTGTTAAATATTTTATTTTAGCGCCCAAGAGTCGCCATAGTTGAGATATTGTCTCTACCTCTTTTGTGTGATTGCTTAAAGGCGTTATGATGCACATGCAACCTTCAAAAAGGTCTGGCGAAGCAAACTCAACACCTCTTTGCTCTGAACCTGCAATAGGGTGAGCGCCAACAAAGGTAACATCTTTTCTCATATTATGGGTAATTTGCTTAACAATATAATTTTTTGTGCTGCCTACATCAGTGAGAATTGCGTTACTTTTCATTATGGGAATAATTTTTTTCCCAGTGTCAATAATTTTATTCACGGATGTAGCAAGGATTACAATATCGGCATCTTTAACGGCTTCCTCATCGTTTAAGATTCCGATGTCAATAGCGTGCATTTTAACGGCTTTTTCTAAAGATAAAGCCCTGTGGCCAACACCAATGACGGTCTTTGCCAAATTTCTTTTTTTTAATCCCAGACCGATAGAGCCACCAATAAGTCCCGGCCCAATTATACAGACGATTCCGAATTGCATTTAAGCATTAGTTTAATATAAATAATTTAGTATATAAAGAAAACCAAATGTTACATATCTGACTTCTTTTTGTCAATGGTTTTAAACCATTCGGAGTAACAATTTTAACGATACCTTTTATGTACAGTATTTTAATGAATTGTAATTTACTTGCAATAAATTGAAAAATAATTAGAATTTCAAAAGCTATCATTAAGTGTTTTGCGGAAATATAGTTCAAAATTATGTTGTTTATTTTAACGAAATAGGAGATGTCTTTGTCAGAAAAAACTGTAACTGAATTAGAAAATTCTATCCTGGAAATTGAGCATCGTATAGAGGATTTAGAAAAAGCTTCCTTAAAGGATAATTGTGATAGGAGTGTTGAGATAAAATATTTGAGAGAAAAGCATGAACGACTTCAAAAGAAGTTGTTCTCAAAGTTAACGCCATACGATATCGTCAAAATAGCACGACATCCCTTACGCCCGCTCACCGCAGATTATGTGAACATGATGATTGATGATTTTGTTGAACTTCATGGAGACAAGCGTTTTGGGGATGATAAAGCGATTATTTGTGGATTAGGAAGAATAGGGCAGGAAAGGCTTTTGATCATTGGACAGCAAAAGGGAAAGAGTACGAAGGAGCGTATTGCTTGTAATTTTGGAATGCCTAACCCAGAAGGCTATAGAAAGGCGTTACAAAAAATGAAACTTGCAGAAAAGTTCCATCTGCCGATTGTTACCTTAATAGATACACCTGGGGCGAATCCTGATATTGGCGCTGAAGAAAGGGGGCAGGCATATGCAATTGCAGAGAATATTTACGAAATGTGCCGGTTGAAAACTCCGATTATAAACATTGTTATAGGAGAAGGCGGCAGTGGCGGTGCATTAGGTATTGGTATCGGTGACAAATTTGCAATTTTGGAGTATGCGTATTATTCGGTAATTTCACCCGAAGGTTGTGCTGCAATATTGTGGAAGAACAGTGAAAATGCACCAGAGGCGTCAGAATCTTTACAACTCACAGCAAAGGACTTGTTAAAGTTTGGTGTGGCGGATGAAGTTATTCCCGAACCCCTTGGGGCAGCGCATAAATCTCCGAGAGCGATGGTCAATACGCTTAAATCATATATTATTAAATATTTGGAAGAAATTAAAAGCACACCGATTGATAAACTCGTAGACAATAGGTATAATAAATACAGAAATATAGGCAAATATTTGGAAGGCTAAAATTTGTTAAGCGTCTCTATGTAGTTGAGTTAGAGACACTTTAAATAGTATTGTTTAAAAAGGTAATTTTTGTGCTTGCATTTACGTTTTTTTGAAAGTATAATCTTACGAGTTGTTGGGAATTTTAAAAAGTTTATTTTTTTTGTTGACTTTTTTAAGATTTTGTATACAATAACGAACTCTACAGTTTGAGGTAGAGAATTTGCTCTTTAAAAATTAGAAGTCAAATGCGTGCGAGTAGTAAAGCTGAAAAATGTCAGCTTTTGAGTTGGACAAAGTTAAGATAGCTAAGCTTTGCTTAGCGCCTTTATAAAGTTTATGAAGGGTATGATCTTGGCTCAGAACGAACGCTGGCGGCGTGGATTAGGCATGCAAGTCGAACGAGGGAGTATCCCGAAAGGGGTACAAATCGAGTGGCGTAAGGGTGAGTAATGCATTGATAACCTACCTTTAAGATGAGGATAACGACGTTTCGAGCAATCGGAACTACCGAAAGGGTTGCTAAAACTCAATAATACTATTGATACTTCGGTACTGATAGTCAAATGTTTGGAGCCGCAAGGTTCCATTTGCTTAGAGAGGGGTCAATGTCCTATCAGCTAGTTGGTAGGGTAATGGCCTACCAAGGCTAAGACGGGTAGCCGGCCTGAGAGGGTGGTCGGCCACACTGGGACTGAGACACTGCCCAGACTCCTACGGGAGGCTGCAGTCGAGAATCTTTCGCAATGCCCGAAAGGGTGACG
>Ga0209342_10006401_pt1 | contig 11968 bp, 12 predicted proteins | sample RifCSP16_2_FD_184023 | JGI IMG/M metagenome (GOLD analysis project Ga0209342, IMG submission 184023) | Soil microbial communities from Rifle, Colorado - Rifle CSP2_sed 16_2 (SPAdes) (version 2) | ecosystem: Environmental > Terrestrial > Deep subsurface > Rock core/Sediment | place: Rifle... | reverse complement strand
GGTAGGGCCGGCCCAGGGCCTTCATTCGGGCGAGCAAGGAGTCCTTGCCGACGCCGGACGGTCCGGTGATGACCACCAGGAGCGGGCCGGCGCCGGCGTCGGCCATGTGGCGGGCTAGTCGCGGGCGGCGGCGCGAGCGCCGACCGGCACGGCGTTGGCGCGACGCGGCTCAGCGCTGCGACCGGATGGGCGGGCGTCCGCCCGGGCGGCAGCGGCGCGACCGGCGATAGCCTCCGGCGTGATGGCGATGAGGATGATGGCGCCCGTGTCCGTGAAGATTGCGCACTTGGTGCGGCGGCCGCTGGTGGTGTCTATGACCACGCCCTTCTTCTTTCCCTCGCGGACCAGCCGCTGTATGGGAGCTGACCCGGGCGAGACGATCGCTACCACCCGGTTGAGGGCGATGTAGTTCCCAAAGCCGACGTGGATCAGTTCAGTGTCCATAGTCGTCCATCCCTTCTAGCAAGCTTCGCGCCCCCTCCCGGCGCGGCTACTCCGGGCGACCGACACCAAGTCAAGATCACGCCAGAATCCTGTATATGATACCGCAACCGCGCCGGCATTGCGAACGACGGTCTCACCCGTGGCCAGGGCGCCCGCCAGGGCCAGCATGATGGCCAGGCGGTGGTCCCCGTGGGAGGAGACGGCGGCCCCGTGCAGCGGCCCGGACGGCCGGATGTGCAGCCCGTCCGGCAGCTCGCGCACGTCGGCGCCCAGGCTGCGGAGCTCGCGGGCGGTGGCACGGATGCGGTCGGACTCCTTGACGCGCAGCTCGGCGGCGTCGCGGATGACGGTCTCGCTCTCGGCGAAACAGGCGGCGAGGGCGACCAGCGGCAGCTCATCGATGGCGCGGGGGACGAGCTCGCCTTCGATAATCGCGCCGCGCAGGCGCGAGGAGCGCACGGTCAGGTCGGCGACGGGCTCCGGGCCCCACGTGCGCTCCTCCTCCAGCGCGACGTCGGCCCCCATCAGGCGAAGGACGTCCAGAATGCCGGTCCGCGTGGGGTTGACTCCCACGCCCTGGAGATGCAGCTCGGCGTCCGGGTGACAGGCGCCGAGGATGAGCCAGGCGGCCGCCGCGGAGATATCGCCGGGGACGTGGAGGGCGAGGGGGGAGAGGTCGCTGGCCAGGGGCGCCACGCTCACCGTGCTCCCATCGGAGCGGACCGCGGCCCCCATCGCGCCGAGCAGGCGCTCCGTGTGGTCGCGCGTGGGGCCGGGCTGCTCGAGGACTGTCTCGCCGGAGGCGTAGAGCGCGGCCAGGATGAGGGCGGACTTCACCTGGGCGGAGGCGACGGGCATCCGGTAGCGGACCCCGTTCAGCGGCGCGCCGCGAATGGCCAGGGGCGGCCGGGTGTCGCCTCCGCGGCCGGAGACGTCGGCGCCCAGGAGGCGCAGCGGCCGGATGATGCGCGCCATGGGTCGCGAGAGGAGGGAGCGGTCGCCGCTGAGGACGGAGAAGAACGGCTGCGGCGCCAGCAGGCCGGCCAGCAGGCGCATGGTGGTGCCGGAGTTGCGGCACTCCAGCACGCGGTCCGGCTCGCGGAGAGCGTGCCGGCCGCGGCCGCGGACGCTCAGGGTCGACTCGTCCCGCCAGCGCCAATCGACGCCCAGGGCGCGGAGGCAGTTGAGCGTGGCCATGCAGTCTCCCGATCGCTGGAAGCCCTCGACCACCGCCTCGCCATCGGCGATAGCGTTGAATATGGCGGCGCGATGGGAGATAGACTTATCGCCGGGGGGAACGATGGTGCCGCGAACGGCTCGGGCAGAGCGGACCAGTCGCTGCACCGCGCCTCACCCGCCGTCTCTCTTGTCGCGCTTTTCGAGGTCACGGCGGATGTCTTGCGCTATCTGTTCCGCCCTGCTGCGGCGCTTCTCCGCCTTCGCCGTCTCCGCCTCCCTGAGGACGCCGGGCAGCTCGCGCGCCTTTCGCAGGCGGTCGCTGATCCAGCCGCCCATGAGGGAGTTCACCATCTCCTGGCGCACGTCCGGCCTCTCCTCCTCCAGCCTGGTGGCGCGCGGCTGAGCGATGAACGTGTCGCGGTCCATCTGGGCCCGGCCGAAGGTCTCGAGCAGCTGTTCGGCGTCGCCCTCCAGCAGGTCGCGGTAGCGCCGCAGTTCATCGATCATCCGCTCCAGCCAGTGGACGGCGGCCTCGCGGTTGGTGAGGAAGATGTCGTGGCTCATCCGGGGGTCGCCGGAGGCGAGACGGGTGACGTCGCGGAAGCCGGAGGAGGCCATCGGCGCCAGGTCGCGCCAGGCGGGGCTGGCCCGCAGGAGCGTGAACAGCGCCGTCGACAACACCAGCGGCAGGTGGCTGACCGCAGCGGCGTACTGGTCGTGCTCCCTGGGGTCGAGGAACAGGGGCTCCGCGCCGACCAGCCGCACAAGGCCGACCAGGGCGCGGACGGCGTCCTCGTGTGCGTCCACGGCGGGGCAGAGGCAGTAGGCGCGGCCGCGGAACAGGTCCGCCTCCGCGCTTTCGATGCCGGGCGTCTCCTTGCCGGCCATGGGATGGCCCCCGACGAAGCTGATGTGGGGCGGCAGGAGCCCGGCCGCCCACTCCAGGACGCTCTCCTTGGTGCTGGCGGTATCGGTCACCACGCAGCCCTCGCGCAGGTCGGGGGCGATCTGCTCCAGCACCTCGCGGACGGCCAGGATAGGGGTGGCGATGATCACCATGCCGGCGCCCTGGACCGCCCTCGGCAGGTTGTGCTCGGCGATGTCGATGGCGCCCATCTTCCGCGCCTTGCTCTCCGCCTCACGTTCGCGGTCGTGGCCGACCAGCTCGACGCCCGGGACCGCGGCCGCCTTGAGGGCAAGGCCGATCGAGCCGCCGATCAGGCCGAGGCCGATTATGGTGATACGTTTGCGTTCCTGGGTCACTTTCGTCACAGCGTCAAGAGCTTAGCACGGGCCGCCCCGCGCGAAAAGCGCTCAGCCGAAGACGTCCTCGTCGATGCCGGCGAACAGCCGCGCGAGGACGTTGATGACGGGACTCATGACCTCGAACAGGATGCCGAACTCGCCGCCGGTCAGGAACGGCAGGGCGATCAGGGCGATGAGGATGGCCGGCCCCCAGCGCTCCAGCTGAGCGAAGGAGCGCGAGAGGTCGTCCGGGAGGAGGCCGACGGCGACCTTGAAGCCGTCCAGCGGCGCTATGGGGATGAGGTTGAACACGCCCAGGATGATGCTCACCAGGACAACCGCGCTGAGATACAGTCCCAGGTATTCGTCCGGTTCAAAGCCGAGGAACAAAAAACGGTTGATGACGCTGGAGTTGAAGGGCGGGAGCCAGGGTACCAGCCCCAGCTTGAGGGGGAGGCCGGCTATGGCGGCGACGGCGAAGTTGGAGAGCGGACCGGCGCCGGCGGTGAGCGCGAGCGCGGCCTTGGGGTTACGTGTCGCGTTCGGGTTGACCGGCACCGGCTTACCCCAGCCGAAACCGACGAGGAACAGGAGGAGCGTGCCGCCCGGGTCCAGGTGGGCCAGCGGGTTCAGCGTCACGCGCCCGCGGCTGCGGGGCAGGCGGTCGCCGAGGAGGTCGGCGACGTAGGCGTGGGAGAACTCGTGGAAGGAGATGCCGGCGACGAGGGCGGTGGCGAGGGCCCCGAAGAAGACGAGGCCAGCAAGGGGATCGTCGGCGAGGACGTCGAGGAAGAAGAAGAGCATGCGCTTCGAATTCATAATATCACGCCCGCCCGATTGACAGCCGGAGATATAATCGATGCGCGCCCCCGCCAGCGGCGGGGCGCCTGAAGGAGGGCCACCTTGAGCAGCAAGCGAAGCGTTGTCGCGGAACCCGTCGTCAGCATAGAGGCGGCGCAACGGGCCTGGAACTACCCCCTGTTCGACGCGATCTTTCAGCGCCGCGCCCGCCGCTTCCCCCTCGGCGCGGAGATGCCGGCAGGCGTAGCGCCGTTCAAGTCGGCGAAGGAGCCGGTGCCCCTCGACGAGATCGAGGAGGCGATGCTGGTGATGGCTGGCACCGGCATCAGCGGCCTCAACCTGTCCGACCTGCCGTTCAACGACGACGCCGGCGGCAACTGGTGCGGCAACACGATGCTCCAGTTCGTAGGCCGCACGTACGCCAGCGCCTGCGGCTCCCACGGCACAGAGCTGTTCTTTACCAACGATGAGGGCACGTACCTGGTGCAGATGCGCGATAAGCTCCCCGCCCAGATGCAGGAGTTCGAATCCCTGGACGACCGCGAGAAGATCGTGCAGGCGTTCCGCGCCAACACCGTCAAGCTCTCCGGCAGCCGGCTGCCCATCCCCATGGAGGTGCCGGTCACCCTCCCCTTCAACCAGTGGAACGTAAACAAGCCGGGCACCACCCTGTTCATGCCCGTCAGCGACCTCACCTGGGAGTACATCAACGCCCTCATGCTGGTCATGGACGAGCCGAACCGCTTCTACTTCTACGACGACATGAACGGCAACGCGGAGCCGCTCAAGAAATACGCCGACGCCGGCCACCTGGACCGCAGCCGCGCCTACCCGCTCTCCACCTACGAGCTGGGGATGAACTCCGCGATAGCCGGGATAGAGCAGGCGATCATGCTCCAGAACATGTACCTGGGGCTGCAGGCGATGGGGCTGGGCGGCTGGATCTTCAGCTCCTCGGTCGGGGCGGCGGTCATGCCGATGATGGGTTTCCGGATGCAGCTGGTGACGAAGGAGGGCCCGTTCAAGCCGCTAGACCCCGCGGCGCCGGGACGTCCGGTCGTCGTCGGACTGGACGGCCTGTTCGAGCCCTACTGCCCGCCGTACTACCCGGACATGGCGGCGGCCGTGCAGGCAGTCTGGGACGCCAAGTGGGGCTCCGGCGGCATCTACCGCGAAGACGGCGGCCCGGCCGCCTACCGCGACCGCCAGTCGCTGGACAGGGTCGTCGCGAAGACGCCGGACTGGTGCCTGGAGGCGACGAAGGAGCTGTGCGGCTACATCTGGGAGACTTACGGGCGCTTCCCGGTGCTCTCAGACCCGATGGTGATGAGCATCTGGTTCCAGGCGCACCACCTGGAGACGGAGTTCTACGACCGCTACTACCAGCCAGGCGCCTACCACGAGGCGATCCGCAACCACATGGGCGTCTGGCACGGCGCCCGCTAAGCGCTGAGGGCTAGGCCTCGGTCGCGGCGGCCCCCGCGGGCTCGGGCTCCGGCGTGGCCGCGACCGGCTCGCTCTTCACCGCCGGAGCCGGCGGTGCGACCTCCATCCGGTCGGCGACGGAGCGGACACCTGGTACGGCCGCCGCCGCCTTCGCGACGTCGCGCGCGTAGCCCCCGGACGAGATGCAGCCTCCGACCGTGACCTCGCCCAGGGCCGCTCGCACGTAGAGCCGCCCCTGGCGATACAGCCCCGCCGCGTCCAGGGCGCGACCGACCGCCGTCTCCAGCGACCGGTCGTCCACGACGGCGCTGCGCACCTCAACCACGCCGGGCACCGAGGCGGCCGCCTCGTATGCGGAGGCTGCCGCCCGCGGAGTGCGCACGTTGCCGGAGACGCTGGCAACTCCATCGGCAACCTCAACGTCCAGGGCGCGGCGGTCGTCGGCGGTAAGGTGGGGGTGGGCAGCTAGGGCGTCCCTCACGGACCGGACCAGCTCCGGGTCCGGCCGGTAAACGGGCAGGGTATTGGGCTGCACCCGCAGCTGCACAGTGCCCCTCTCCAGGCTGACCTCCCCGACGTCGACGGCACGGATGTCGCGGCCCCCCCGCCCGGCGGCAAGGAGCAGCCGGGCGGCCCGCCGCGAATCTCGGCTGACCAGCGCCCCGGCCAGGCGGTCCCCCGCCGAGACCGGTGTCCGCGCCGAGAGGGGCATCGCCGGCGCGGCCACGGGCGGCACCTCGCGGCCGAACGCCTGGTCGCTCGTGCAATCGAGCGAGAGAGAGCCGTCGTCCCAGGCCGCGGCGATGGAGAAGGGGAGCTTGACCTCGGTAGGGCGGAACAGGCCGCGGGCCACTACGATGTTGAGCACCAGCCAGCTCTCATCGACCCCGAACCAGAGAAGGCAGCCCTGCCAGCGATCGCGAAAGCGGACCGGACAGCCGAGACGGAGGGGTGGTCGCGCAGTTTGCATTCGTATGCCTCCCGGAACCTGGGTAGCCCGCTGGTAGCGTAGGTCAGGCGAGCGCTACGGGCAAACGGCGGGGCCATAATGCCGGCTTCAAGTAATCGCTATGTTTATGGGCGCCATTTCGCTTGACGATGGGACCAGGACTGGGTAAGCTATCGGTCAGATTTGCACAGGGAAGAAGTCCCTCCAAGCGAAAGGAGGCAAGCCATGCCGCAGTGGCTGAGCCGCCCCAAGTGGTTCTGGCTGATAGCAGGTATAGCGGTGATAGCCGTCCTTGCGTTCGGCGCCTGCAAGGACGAGGAGAAGGAGGGGAAGACGCCGACGGGCGAAACGCCCTCCGCAGGCATCACGCCGGCGACCGGACCCACCGCCCTGAAGATTGGCGGCTTGTTCGACTTTACGGGTGCGCTGGCTGAGTTCGGGCCGCCGATTCGCAACGGGGCTGCCATGGGCATCGCGGACTGCAACGCCGCCGGCGGCATCGGCGGCGACAAGGTGGAGATGGTTGAGGCGGACGCGCAGACGAGCGCCACGGCGGGTGTGGACGCTGCAAACCAGCTCATCGACGTGGAGGGGGCGCACGTCATCCTCGGGCCGATGGCGAGCGGGGTGACCGCGGCGGTGGCGGAGTCCGTAACGGTGCCGGGGGGGATTGTCCTCATCTCGCCGTCGGCCACGGCGCCGACCGTGGCGGAGATCGAGGACGATGACTTCGTCTTCCGGACCACGGTGTCCGACCTCGGCCAGGGCGGGATCCTCGCCCAGCTAGCGGACGACCTCGGCTACACGAAGGTCGGCGTCCTGTACGGCAACAACCCCTACGGCCAGGGGCTAGCGGAGGTGTTCAAGGAGAAGTTCGAGGCGCTTGGCGGGGGACGCTCCGTCACGACCGTGCCCTACGACGAGAAACAGGCGAGCTACCTGGCGGAGCTTCAGCAGGCGACCGCGGGCGGAGTCGACGCGTTCGCCGCTATCGGCTACCCGACTGAGGCCCAGGTGTACGTAAGGGAAGCGATCGAGAACGAACTGGTGGAGCCCGGGAAGTTCCTGTTTGTGGACGGCACGCAGTCCAAGGACCTGATAGCGGCCGTGGGAGCGGAGTCGCTGAACGGCAGCAACGGCACCGCCCCGGGCCAGGCGCCCACCACGGAGCAGCGGCAGGCCTTCGTCGCCCTGTACGAGGCGGAGTACGGCGCCTTCCCGCCGACGCCGTTCATCGCCGAGGCCTACGACGCAGCGGCGCTGTTCTGCCTGGCGGCGGCGCACCCCGACCCGACGGACGGGGCGACGTTCAGAGACGCCCTGCGGGAGGTCTCTTCGCCGCCGGGCGAGAAGGTGGGCCCGGGAGTCGAGGGGCTGGCCAAGGCGCTGCAGTTGATCGCGGCGGGGACCGACGTGGACTACGAGGGCTGGGCCAGCAGCACCAACTTCGACGAGAACGGTGATGTGCTCCAGGGCTCCATCCAGCTGTGGGAGATAAAGGATGGGGTTATCGCCGATAAGGGTGCGCCCATCTCGGTAGACCTGGCGGCCGGAGGCTAGGCGCCGGCTCGTCAGGATCAGCGGACAGGAAACTAGGGCCCGGGAGGCTGTTTAGCCTTCCGGGCCTCTCTTCTCGCCTCTCTCTCTACGAAGATCGAGACGCGGCGTTCCTCGCCCAGAATCCCGTTGGGGCGGAGGAGCAGGACGCCGACGATTAGCATGCCGATGAACAGTAGCCTGAAGTAGAAGACGCGCACCTCCAGAAAATCAGGCATCCTCTGCGTCAGCTGGCCGGTGCCGCTCCAGATGCCCCAGACAACCAGCGCGCCCAGGATGGCCCCTTTGTTGTTGCCGGCGCCACCGACGATGAGCATCGCCCAGATTATGAAGGTGCCGAAGAACGGCTCGAACGTGTCAGGGGCGATGGCGCGAATATTGTAGGCGTACATGGCGCCGCCGACGCCCATGATCATCGCTCCCAGCACGAAGGACTGCATGCGGAAAGAGTCAACGTTCTTGCCGCTCGCGGCCACCGTCGTCTCGTCTTCTCGCAGCGCGCGCAGGACACGTCCCCAGGGTGACCTGATTCCCCGCTCTATGGCCACGTAGATGATCACGAGGACGAGCACGACCAGGCCGAGGAACAGGAGGTTGTAGTAGTCGCTGCGCGTCGAGACGACGTCCCGTAGGGGCGCCGGTATGCCGATCATGCCGCGGGTGCCGTTCACGAGGTCGCGCTCGTTGATGGCCACGCGGCGCAGGGCTTCGGCGGCGCCGATGGTGGTGATGGCGAGGTAGTCGGCGCGCAGCCGGAGGGTGGGGATCCCGATGAGTAAGGCCAGGACTCCGGCGGCCAGGGCGGAGGCGCCGATGCCCACGTAGAACGGCATCTGGAGGCCGCCGACGTACTGAGAGTAGCTGCCGCCGACGGCGGGGTCCTTGGTGAGGATGGCCGTGGTGTAGGCGCCGACCATGAAGAACCCGGCTATGCCAAAGTTAAACACGCCGGTGTAGCCCCAGTGAACGTTCAGCCCGAGGGCGAAGATGGACCAGATGGCGACAAAGATCGCGAAGGTGATGAAGTAGGAGATCAAGCCTTCCATTAGCTCTTGGATCCAAAAAGGCCCTGCGGCCGCAGGATTAGCATGACGATAAGAACGAAGAAAGCGACGGCGGGCTTGTAGCCGGGCCCCCAGCCGGGCGGGAACGGGAGGTCAAGGCCGGTGGAGACCTCCTGGGAGATGCCCACGACCAGGGCGCCGATGAGTGCACCGTGGGGGCTGCCTATCCCGCCCAGAATCGTGGCGGCGAACAGGGGGATGAGGAGGGAAAAGCCCATATCGGGCGTGAGCTGGGACTGCACAGCCAGGAGCACTCCCGCTATGGCAACCAGCGCGCCGCTGATCCACCAGGTCCACATCGTAATCCGGTCCGTATCAATTCCACTGACCCGCGCCAGGTCGGCGTTGTCCGAAGTGGCGCGCATCGCCTTCCCCAGCTTCGTCCGGTAGAGGACAAGGTAGACGAGGGCGATGAGCACGAACGTCGAGGCGATGATGAATATCTGGTCCGGCTTGATCTTGGTGTCGAAGGGGAAGTCCCGGGCGAACTGGATGCCGGACACGTAACGGTGGGGCTGCGGGCCCCAGAGCAGAAGCACCGTCGCCCTGACGATGAGGGCGACCCCCAGGGAAGCGATGGCAAGGATCGCCGGGCTGCTGCCGCGCAGACGGAGCGGGCGAAAGACGATCCTGTCGCTGGCGAAGGCGACAAAGGCGATGGCGGCGGCGGCACCAAGCACGGCGAGAATCATGCCGAAGCCGAAGGAGAGGGGACCGATGCTGCCCCCGGATATGTAGGCGAAGAAGGCGATGTAGGCGCCGAGGGTCATCATGTCGCCGTGGGCGAAGTTGGCGAAGCGGAGGATGCCGTAGATGAGGGTGAGTCCGATGGCGCCGAGGGCGAGGATGCTGCCGACGATGATCCCAACGACGAGCAGTTGCGTCTCGGCGAGGGCCGCCCAGACGAACAGCGCGCCGATCAGGCCCCAGACGCCCACCGCGGTTCCGGTGTCGCTCACGTTGCGGAGGCGGCCAAACGTCGTCGTCAACGTATCGGTGATGCGGCCGGCCAGGACTGACATGGACATCAGGCGCCCAGGTAGAGCCTGCCCACTTCTTCGTTGTCGAGCATGCCTTTCGCCTCGCCCTCGAACCGGTTCTCGCCCATCGCCAGCACGTAGGCGCGGTTGCTGAAGCTCAGAGCCTCCCGCGCGTTCTGCTCCACAAGGAGGATGGCGGCGCCGCCCCGGTTAATCTCGGCGATCTTCTCGAAGATGGAGTCTACCATCTTTGGCGAGAGGCTGGCGGACGGTTCGTCCAGGAGCAGGACCTGCGGGTCAAGCATGAGGGCGCGGGCCAGCGCCAGCATCTGGCGCTGGCCGCCGGAGAGCCGGCTGGCGCGCTCCCCGCGGCGGGAGGCGATGTCCGGAAAGAGGCCGTAGACACGCTCCAGGCGATCGCGCAGGCCGTCGCGGCGGACGAAGCCGCCCATCTCCAGGTTCTCGTTAATGGTGAGGGACGGGAATACGTTTTCGGTCTGCGGGACGTAGGACATGCCGGACTGGACGATGCGGTCCGGGCTGAGGTTGGTGATGTCGCGCCCCATGAGGTGAATGGAGCCACCGCGCACGGAGACGAGGCCGAAGACCGCCTTCAGCAGCGTAGACTTGCCGGCGCCGTTGGGGCCGATTACCGCCACGATCTCGTTCTCGTTGAGGGTCAGGGAGACGCCGTGCAGGATCTCCACCTCGCCGTAGCCGGATACAACTCTCTTCGCCTCCAGGACTGCGGTCACCGGTACTGGCCCCCCAGGTAGGCCTCCAGCACCCGCTCGTCCTGCTTGATCTCCTCCGGCGAGCCCTCCGCCAAACGTTCGCCCTGGCTCATGACGATCACCGGGTTGCAGAGGCGGGTCACCAGGTCCATGTCGTGCTCGATGACGAAGAACGTGATGCCCGCCTCACGGCGCAGGACCTCGATGTTCTCGACAAGCTTGCGCATGAGGACGCGGTTCACGCCGGCGCCGGGCTCATCCAGGAGGATCATCTGGGGGTCGCACATGAGGGTGCGGGCCAGCTCCAGCAGCTTCTTCTGGCCGCCGGAGAGGTTGGCGGCGTATTCGTCCCGCAGGTGGATGAGGTCCACGAACTCCAGCACCTCCAGCGCCTTCTCATATATCCGGCGCTCCTGCCGGGAGACACGGAAGGCGAACAGCCAGGGGTTCCAGATCTGCTCGCCGACCTGGCCGGGCGGCACCAGCATCAGGTTCTCAAGCACAGTCATCGTCTTCAGCTCGCGCGGGATCTGGAAGGTGCGCACGACGCCGCGATGGAATATACGGTGCGGGGGCAGCCCATCGATGCGTTCGCCCTGGAAGAGGATGCGGCCGCCGCTGGGCCTGAGAAAGCCGGTGATGAGATTGAAGAGGGTGGTCTTGCCGGCGCCGTTGGGGCCGATGAGGCCGGTGATGGTGCCCCGCCTCACCGACAGGTTGCAGCGATTGACCGCGCGTACGCCGTCGAAGGCCTTGGTTACGTCTTCGACCTCGAGGACCGGAGGGGAATCCTGCATATTCTTACGCCGAAGCCGCGTTTTGCGGGGTCAGCAAAGCCAGTCTAGCATAGCTAGGCGGGGCTCGTGAGCAGCGGATCAGGGCCCAGGCCGGATCAGTCAGGCCGGCGGGTCAGCGGGTTTCCTGGCCCGGAGCAGTATCACGGCGACGACGAGCGCCGTGACCAGCCACAGTGTCAGCATGATCGGAACCAATTCTCCCACTACGAAGAATACGGATATCGTGCATCCCGGATTCTCCCGCCCACCGTACGACCTGCTATACATCAACGTCGCGGCTTGAGGGATCGCGTATCGAACGGAGCCCATGAGACCAGCGACGAAAGCAGCCCTCCTCACGCCGGGCGCAGTAGAGACAAGCCACAGGAACGGCACAAAGTCGGCCAGCGCGGGCAGGAGCGCGAGCTCAAACTGGCGGAGCTCCCACCAGGGCTCGTCATCGCCGCAGTCGGGCAAGGACGCGAGGATTATCCAGCCGATGAGGAAAGTCAGCACCGGCGATACCGCCAGCACCAGATAGGGCAGGGCCGCCCGATCCCGCCACCGCTGGCCCACTGCAGTTAACCCCCTTGTGGCCCGCTGTGGCGCAGATTCTGCTTGCTGGTGGCGATCCTGTCAAGCCCCAAGCGTCGTCAGCAATAAGGCCGCCCGCGGGCGGCCGATTCGTACCTAACAACTGGCGCCCCCGGTAGGACTCGAACCCACAACCTCCTGGTCCGAAGCCAGGCGCTCTATCCAATTGAGCTACAGGGGCGCTCGCCGTCAGTGTAGC
>Ga0209342_10006399_pt1 | contig 11971 bp, 11 predicted proteins | sample RifCSP16_2_FD_184023 | JGI IMG/M metagenome (GOLD analysis project Ga0209342, IMG submission 184023) | Soil microbial communities from Rifle, Colorado - Rifle CSP2_sed 16_2 (SPAdes) (version 2) | ecosystem: Environmental > Terrestrial > Deep subsurface > Rock core/Sediment | place: Rifle... | reverse complement strand
GCCTACGCCCTGAACCGCACGCAGATGCTGGCGGGCAATCCCTCGCCACAGGTGGTCTCGTTCGTGGTTCCGCCGGGCGGTACCGCCTACAACGTCGGCGACGGCTTGCTGCCGGCCGACGGCGTCTACACCGTCAACGTGGGTTCGGTGATGGGCTTCACCAACCCGGTGACGCTGAGCGCCACCGGCAATCCCGCCGGCACGACGGTCGGCTTCTCGACCAACCCGGTCACGCCTCCGGGCAGCTCCACCATGACCATCGGCAACACCGTCGCCGCCACGGCCGGTCCGTACACGATCGACGTCCAGGGCCAGTCGCCCGACCCGATCACCGTGAACCAAAACGCTACCCTGAACCTCTTCAGCGCCGCCCCCAGCGCCCCGACGCTTCTGACCCCGGCCAACGGCGCAATCAGCCAGCCCCTGTCGCCCAGCTTCACCTGGAGCGCGGTTGCTCAGACGGCCACCTACACCCTGGAGATCGCCACCGATGCCGCTTTCACGAGCATCGTCCACACCGGAAGCGGCCTGACCACCACCAGCTACAGCGGGGCCAGCCTCAACTCGAACACCCAGTACTTCTGGCGGGTGCGCGCGATCAACGCTTGCGGCGCGGGCAGCAACTCGACCGCCTTCTCCTTCACGACCCAGCCGCTGCCCGGCGACTGCGGCACCGGCACCGTCGCCAACACCGTCTACAGCCAGGACTTCGAGTCGGGAGCGGGGGGCTGGACCCACAGCGGCACGGGCGATACCTGGGCCCTGTCGACCGCCAACCCGCATAGCGGAACCCAATCGTTCTTCGCAGCAGACCCCGTTACCGTGAGCGACCAGCGACTGGTCTCTCCGGCCATCGTCATCCCCGCCGGCAACCCGCCGGTGACCCTGAAGTTCTGGAATTGGCAGCACATGGAGACCACCTCAGGGGGCTGCTACGACGGCGGTATCCTGGAGGTATCGACCGACGGCGGGACCATCTGGACCCAGGTCGGCGGCGCCAGCCTGTTGACCGATCCCTACGACGGTCCAGTTTCAACCTGCTGCTCAAACCCGATCGCCAGCTTGAACGCCTGGTGCGGCAACAACCCCCAGCCCTACCTCAACTCGATCGTGGACATCGGGAGCTACGCGGGCCAGACGGTGCAGTTCCGCTTCCGACTGGGCTCGGACAACTCGGTTTCGCGCCCGGGCTGGCACATCGACGACGTCGTGGTCCAGAACTGCCTGAGCGATCTGATCTTCAAGGACGGTTTCCAGACACCGTAGCCGTCACCAAGCTCAAGCCGATCCAAGCCCCGGTCTCCCCTTCGTGGGAGGCCGGGGCTTCTTCGTTGTGGCCCGTCAGCGATCACCCTCCGAACGGCCGCATGGACGGGAAACCCCGAGAGGCCTTCGCTCTCGATTCCACCGGGGCCTGGCTGGTTTGAGGAAGGCGCCCGACCGAAGTTCGGCCGCCCATCTCGATCAACCCTTGCAGGCTCAGGACTTGGGGGTGGCTCGATCATTGCACTCTCCGCCAGTTGGGGAGGAGTAGATGACACGAACGGGCTACCTGGCGGGCGCCGCATTGCTGTGCTCCGCACTCTCGACCTACGCGGAGACCGGGGTGACGCCCGAGAAGGTCGTCCTGGGCCAGCCGGCCGCGTTCAGCGGTCCCTCGGCGGGGCTTGGAGTCGAGATGTGGCGGGGAGCCTGGGCGGCGTTCCAGGAGGCGAACGACGCGGGGGGCGTTCACGGTCGCAAGATCCAACTGGTCCTGGCCGACGACGCCTACGACGCCGAGAGGGCGGCGCCCGCGGTGACCGAGCTCGTCAGAGCCAGGGTCTTCGCGCTCTTTGGTGGCGTCGGTACGCCCACCATCGTGAAGGCCTTGCCGGTGGTTCTGGAGAACTTCAACAAGGATGGCCTGTTCTACTTCGCGAACTTCACCGGGGCCCAGGCACAGCGCGAGGCGCCCTTCGAGCGCTGCGTCTTCAACCTGAGAGCGTCCTATCGGCAGGAGACCGAGGCCATGGTGGCGGCCTTCTCGGCCATGGGGCGAAGGAAGATCGCGATCTTCGTGCAAGACGACGCCTACGGAGCCTCGGGCCGCGACGGGGTCCGGCGCGCGCTCGCAGCCAGGAACCTGAGCCTGGTCGCCGACACCACCTACCGGCGCGGGCAGAGGTTCGAGGCCAGCACCATGACCCAGGTCGAGGCGATCCGAGCCGCGGGAGCCGAGGCGGTCATCGCCGTGGGCGCCTACCAGGCCTGCGCCGCTTTCGTTCGCGACGCCAGGAACGCCGGCTTGACCATCCCCATCCACAACGTCTCCTTCGTGGGCCCGGACCAGATGCTGGCCCTGCTGCGTGACGAAGAGAAGAGGACCGGCAAGCGGCTGACGGCGAACCTGATCGTGACCCAGGTCGTACCCTCCTACCTGGACACCCGGATCCCGGTCGTGAGCGCCTACCGTATGGCCATGAACCGCTACGACCCGACGATCCCACCGGGGATCGGGGACGGGTCCTACCGGCCGGGCAGCCGGTACAGCTTCGGCTCTCTCGAAGGCTACGTCAGTGCCAAGGCATTCCTGGCGGTTCTGCGGAAGGTGGGCCCCGAGCTGACCCGAAAGCGGTTCTACGAGACGGCCGAGAGCATGGGCCGTTTCGAACTCGGCTTGGAGGCGCCGGCCGAGTTCTCGGCCGGGCGGCACCAGGCTCTGGACAAGGTCTGGTTCACCTACGTGGCCGAGAGCGGCTGGGTCACCACCCGAACCGCCGCCCTCCAGTAGTCGTCTGGCCTGGGGCGTCCGGCCATCTACTAGTGCTGTACCGAGAACGCCAGATACACCTTGTCCCCCAGGTAGATCTCGATCGTTAGCTGGTTGCCAAGGACGGTGTCGACGAGGTTGACGGTGGTGCCGCGGCTGCCGTCGATGGATCCGGTGCTCGGCTGTAGGAGATCCAGGCTGGCCTTGTTCTGCCTCCACTCGAACTTGCCCTTCGAGGTGCGAGCGGAGACGTCGAAGCGCAAGGCCACCGGGGTGTTCATCGCCACCGGACAGCTGTGGCTCACGATGACCTGGTTCACCTCCAGGCACTCCCCGGCAGGCAGGGCGTTGGGCCTGGTGATGGTCACCGAGCAATTGCCAGCCTTGATCGCCGGCAGCCCGCAGGGCGGCGCCAGCGGGGTGGGAGTGGGTGACGGCGTGGGGGTGGGGCTTGGAGTCGGCGTCGGGGTGGGACTGGGCGTTGGCGTGGGAGTGGGGCCCGGGGTGACGCCGACGCGAACGCTGGCGGTGGCGGCGGCGCTCCCACCCTTGGCTGCCAGCGTGTAGATGGTCGTCCAGCCGGGCTTCACTTCCTTGGTGCCCTTGGCTGCCACGGTCCCGATCCCGTTGTCGATCTCGACGCTGTCGGCCCCCTGGACGTCCCAGCTCAGGGTCGAGGACGAGCCGGCGGGTATCTGGTCGGGGAGGGCGGTGAAGCTCTGGACGGACAGGCCATCGGGACCGGTCAGCTCATTCCAGACTTCGCAGCGCAGGGAGGTGAGCCCCAGCAGCACGCAGGCAACAGCAAGGCCACGGCCATGACGAGTGGACATAGGCGCCCCTTTGAGAAAACACCTCAAGGGTAGGGCGCCGGCCTCCTGATGTCAAGTGTTACTTTAGATCTGACTCGGAACCATTGGTCAGATCTGGAGAAATCGCCTCATCGTCGGACAGCGGAACCTCCACGGGTCGGGGCGCCTCGATGGCCCGCTTGAGGCCGGCGACGTCCACCTCTTCGCCCAGGACCTCTGCGAACTCCTCGATCTTGGGCAGCTCGCCCAGATCCTTGAGCCCGAAGTGGAGCAGGAACTCCTTGGTGGTGCCGTACAACATGGGCCGGCCCACCACCTCCTTGCGGCCCACGATCTTGATCAGGCGCTTCTCGAGCAGAGTCTTCACCACCCCACCCGACTTGACGCCGCGCAGGTCGATCACCTCGGGCAAGGTGACCGGCTGCTTGTAGGCGATCACCGCCAGCGTCTCCAGGGCCTGGATGCTGAGCCGGGTGGGCTTTCGGGGATCCAGAAGCTCTCGCACCCAATCGTTATACTCAGGACGGGTGGTGATCTGGTATCCGCCCGCCACCTCCACCAGTTGCAGGCCGCGGCCGGGCTGGGCGTAGTCCGCCTGAAGGGCGGCCAGGGCGGCCTGCCAGTCGTCTTTCGCCACCCCGCTCAGCACCTTGCCCAGCTCGCGCGCCGTGACCGGCTCCGGGGAGGCGAAGATCAGGGTCTCCAGGATGGCCCTGACCTCCTCGGGGGCCAGGGCAGGGCCCTCCTCGACGATCTCCGCATCCGTCAGGTCGGTGTCGGGCTCGGAATCCCCCGGCTGGGCAGAGCCCTCCGCCGGTTCCCCGGCGCTCGATGGCGCACCGCCGGCCTCGTCCTCCGGCGCCGCCTCGGCGGCCATTCCGGGCTCGTTCTCAGGAGCTTCGGGCGCCAGCTCGGCCCGGCTCGGCTCCGCCGCTGGTTTGGTCTCGGGCTGGCTATCGTTCTCTTCCACTTCCCCTTCGTCCTTCGTGTCCTTCGTTCGTTGCCTGTGGTAGCTGTCAGCAGTCAGCGGTCAGCGGTCAGCTCTCAGCTACGACAAGCGATCAGAGGTTGGGGCGCGGTGCGCTCTGCCGTGGCTGAATGGCGCGTCCCGTGGGCTTGATCGCTACCACCTACACCAGTGCTCCGGCCCGCGCTGGCATCGAGGTGCCGCTCCGCGCTCCGACGCTCGGCCATTGTCAGTTGACCACGATTCGGGCCCCGCGAGTCGCGCTTCGGGCACCTCGATGCTCATCTGGCGGGCCGATGCCGCTTGCTGTCCCCTGCATCTATGCTTCCGTTCTTTGTGCCCTCTGTGCCTTTGTGGTGATCCGTTCGTTGCTGACTGCTGATTGCTGACCGCTGACCGCTTCCGTCATACCGCCAGCTGCGGCCCTCCTTCGACTGGCCCCACAGGCCGAAACACCCGGATGGGCCCGAAGATTCCCCGCTGGTACACCTTGACCCGCTTGAGGCGGATCAGCTCCAGAAGCGCCAGGAAGGTCACGATCATGTCCGCCTTGGTCTCCTGGGAGCGGAACAACTCCAGAAACTCCAACGACTCCCCTTCCTTGATGAGGTCCAGCACCTCCTCGATCCGCTGCTCGATCGACTTGCCTCCGGAAGCCACCTCGTGGGCGAGCTGGGTCTTGCGCCGCTCCAGCATCTCCTTGAAGGCGCCGATCAGGTCGAAGAGCCCCGCCTCCAGCATCTCCTCGCCGGCATCGTCGAAGCTGGGGATCACGGTCTCGGGCCGCAGGAAAGTGGCGGCCCGGATCTCCCCCATCTGGTGCAACAGACCGGCGGCATCCTTGTAGCGCTGGAACTCGAGCAGGCGCCGCACCAGCGCCTCCCGCGGATCCTCGAGATCCTCCTCGCCCTGGGCCTCGGTGGGCTCGACCGGCACCAGCATCTTGGACTTGATGTGGATGAGAGTGGCCGCCATCACCAGGAACTCTCCGGCGACGTCGAGGTTCATCTCCTGCATCAGGTCCAGGTACTCCATGTACTGGCGGGTGATGGGAGCGATGGGGATGTCGTGGATCTCGATCTTCTCCTTGCGGATAAGGTACAGGAGCAGGTCGAGCGGGCCCTCGAAGATGGGCAGTTGGATTCGGGGCACGTCTTCGGGCAACGACGACTCGACGCCCTCCGGGATCGCTACCGGCTGCTGGGGCGAGGTCTTGGCCGGCACCGCCAGGCCAGGGGCGAGGGCGTCCATCTCGTCGTCTTCCGGCTCGTCGCTCACGTGCGCGGGTAGGCGATCTTCATGGCCGACCGGACCTCATCCATGGTGGCCTGGGCCACGGCCCGCGCCTTCTTCGAGCCCTCGAACAGGATGTCCCACACCGTGTCCGGGCGGGCGGCGAGCTCGGGCCGGCGGGCGTGGATGGTATCGAGGCGCACCAGCATGTGCTCGATCAGGCGGCCCTTGCAGTCGAGACAGCCGATGCCGGCGCTGCGGCAGCCCTCGGCGGCCCAGGCCTGGCTTTCCGGGCTCGAGAAGGCCTTGTGCAAGTCGAAGACCGGGCACTCCTCGGGGGTCCCGGGGTCGTGTCGGCGCTTGCGGGCCGGGTCGGTGACCATGGGCTTGATCTTCTGGCGCATGGTCTCCGGGTCGTCCTTCATGTAAACGGCGTTGCCGTAAGACTTCGACATCTTGCGGCCGTCGGTGCCGGGTATGCGTTTGGCTTCGGTCAGCAGCGTCTGCGGTTCCGGGAACACGGGGCCGAAGAGGTTGTTGAAGCGACGCACGATCTCCCGGCTCAGCTCGATGTGAGGCGCCTGGTCCTCGCCTACCGGCACTGCATCGGCCTTGTAGATGATGATGTCGGCGGTCTGCAAGAGCGGGTAGCCCAGGAAGCCGTAGGTCGAGAGGTCCTTCTCGGAGAGCTGCTGCTGCTGTTCCTTGTAGGTCGGCACCCGTTCCAGCCAGGGCACCGGTACCACCATGGAGAGCAGCAGGTGCAGCTCGGCGTGCTCGGGCACCAGGCTCTGGATGAAGAGCGTGGAGCGAGCGGGGTCGAGCCCCGCGGCCAGCCAGTCGCAAGCCACCTCCAGGATGTTCTCGCGGATGGGGCCGGGGTCGGCGTAGTCGGTGGTGAGCGAGTGCCAATCCACGATGGTGAAGAAGCAGTCGTAGGCGTCTTGCAGGCGCACCCAGTTGTCGAGGGCGCCCATCAGGTTGCCGAGGTGGAGAGCGCCGGTGGGGCGCATGCCGGAGAGGATGCGGGGGCGAGGCATCAGTAGACCATCCTGAAGATGAACAAGGTCAGCCAGGACTGGATCGGCACCAGGATCTTGCCGATGGGGATGAAGAGCAGGAGCAGCAGCCACGGCCCGAACGGCTCCACCAAACGGTCATAGCGCTCGCCGATGGGTCGGGGCAGGCCCCAGGAGACGATCCAGGAGCCATCCAGGGGAGGCACTGGCACCAGGTTGAAGAGAGCCAGGCCCAGGTTCATCTGGATGCCCACGGCCGCGATCACGAAGAACACGTCGTGAGGACCTTGGGCCATGCCGGCGCTTCGGATGACCAGCAGAGCGAGCGTGAAGAGGACGGCCAGCAGCAAGTTGGAGGCCGGTCCCGCCCCCGCCACCAGCACGTGCCCCCGGGCCAGCTTGCGGAAGTTGTGGGCGCCCACCGGCGTCGGCTTGGCCCAGCCCAGGAGCGGCACCCCACCCCAGAAGATCTGCAAGAGCGGGATCAGGAAGGTGCCCACCGGATCGATGTGGACCAGCGGATTCAGATCCACCCGCCCTTGCAGCATGGCGGTGTCGTCGCCCATGCGGTAGGCCACGTAGCCGTGGGCCGACTCGTGGACGGAGAGGCTGAAGAGCAGCACCACGTAGGTGGTGATGCCCAGAAAGATCTCGGGCGTGATCATTCCAAGGACTCGTCGGTTCGCAGAACCTTGGATCCTAGCACAGCGGGCGCGCGTCGGGGCGGGGGCTAGCGGCGGTGACGCTCCTTGAGCTGGTGGCTGTCGCGGGCCTTCAGGGTCAACCCGTAGATGGCCCGGAACTGCTCGATCTCGCGAAGCGTCTCCGGGCCAAAGGGCGCCTTGCCCTCCAAGGCGTGGAGCACGATGCCTTCGAGCAGGTCGCCGAGCGACATGTCCTTGAGCTCGGCGATGGCCTTCAGCACCTTGAGCATGCGCTTTTCCATGCGCACACCGGTCTGGACCCGCTCGACCTCCAAAGAAAGTCGACGCTCACCGGTCTTCATGATCGACGCGCGGCTGGGCGCAGGGTCTCACCGCTGCGCAGCCAGTGGTTCATCGAGTCCTCCCACCAGGCCATGTCGCTCCGGAAGGCCTCTTCCGAGTGATTCTCCTTCAAGAAGGCGCGACCCGCCGGGCTCAAGGGTGTGAATGTGTAGGTGATGTGGACCGAGCTTGAACCCTCCGCCCCGGCTTCCACACCGATCCTCAGCCGCGTGGCCAGGAGCCCGGTGGTGACGCGGAAGAACTCCACGATCATCCGGATGGGATCGTGCTGCGTGATCATCCAGACGGTCTCTGGCCGGCCGGGGACCCGGGTTCTGAAGACGCAGCCGTCCTCAGCGAGGCCGGAGTCCGAATGGACCATCTCGACCTCGTCGATCCAGCCGTCCAGCCAGTCCGCTTCGCGGACCGGGCACAGGAGCAGAAAGGCGCTCTCGGGCGGCGCCCCGATGTGTTGCGTGTAGCTGCGGGTGACTCGTCCTGAGTCGACTGGCTTCATGGCCTCTCCTTTGGGGCGCCTTCTCGTCGCGGCCAGGCAAGGTCCTGGTTGCGGCCTCGCCAGCTGCCCTCTCGGCGCGCCGGACGCATGGTGGTATCTTGGTACAAAGGTACATAGATGTCAAGAGGCGATCGCGGCAGCTCAGGACAACAGCAGGCGGGGGCCGGGGGCGATGGGCCGGCTGTCGACGCGAATCCAGCCGTGACTCATCAGGCTGGCCAGGGCGATCTGACATCGGGTGGCGACGTCGACTTGTGGGGGGCCCACCTCGAGCTCGACGCCGAAGATCAGCCTTCCCCGGCGCTGCAGGGTGTCGAGGTAGCGACCCAGATCGACGGGAGCGTTCGCCTCCCCCTGGCGCAGCTTCTCGAAGAAGCCCATGGGCGACGCCGCCTCGATCTCCCGGCCATCGACGAAACGAAAGCGACGCGTGCGAGCCATGGCTCCACCAATCCACCAAACGAGAGAGCAAGGCACGTGCCGCTGTAAGTCGTTGATGCCGCGTGGTGGGGGACCGTGGTTCGGGAAGGATGCCCCGGAACGGTCCGGCAAGAACCGGCAGCGATCGGCGGCACCCAGGAAGGGGCGAGTCAGCGGAAGCTGTAGGCGTGGAGAACGCCTTCGACCAGGGTCACCAGCTGGCCCGCGCCCGAGCTCGCCGGAAGCACCGCGAAAGCGGCAGCGTCCGCACCAAGCGCCACCCGGGCCAGCCGCTCCCCGCGCGCCGACACCACCACCAGCGACCGCGGGCCGTCGGAGAACACCCACTCGGGCCGAGCGTCGCCGGCCAGATCGCCGTGGGCGAAAGCCGGCCGGCGCCAAGAGCCGGTTGCCCCCCGGAGGGTGGCCTGCCAGGCCAGCTTGCCCTCCGCGTCGAAGGCAACCACCCGCTGCTGCCCCGCCGCCACGACCTGCACCCCACCCTGGCCGTCGATCGCGGCCGCGTCCAACGTCGTGTAGTAGTCGTTGTGCGGCTTGTGTACGCCAAGGGAATTCCCCTGGCCGTCGTAGAGGTGAACCGAGCCACCCGCCTCGCTGGCCGCCACCAGGGCCGAGCCGGGACCGGTGGAGACCACGGCCTGGCTCCACACGTTTCCGATCTCGGTCACGCTCCACAGGCGGCGGCCGTCGCTCCCCACGCCGTGCAAGCCCCCGTTGCCGTTCATGCCCACGATCATCTCGGGTCGGCCGTCTCGGTCCAGGTCTCCCCAGTGGGCGCCGTTCACACCGGTTCCCGAACGGTAGGACCACAGAGCCTGGCCACGGCCGTCCGCCACCAACACCGCGTCGCCCCAATTGGAGTAGCCCAGCAAGCGCTGCAGGCCGGCCGTGCTCCCGAAGCACGCGATGGCGGTCACCGGGCCCGGCAAGCCCAGCGTGGCCTCCTCACGCCCGCCGGCGTCGAAGACGTGGACCAGGGAGCCGTCCGCCGCCAGCAGGCGGGAACTGCCGTCGCTCTGCCAAGCGCAGCTGGCAACCGCGCGCCCCTGGGGCAAGGGATGCGTCCACACCTGCTGGGGCGAAAGCGCCTGCGGCGGATCGATCAAGCCGTCGCCATCGTTAGGCGTAGCGGTAGCCGACTCCGCTGGGGCCTGGTAGTCGGGGGCCAGGGCCCTGGCCTTCAGGGTCTCGAAATCCTGGTAACCCACGTGGACTTCCCGGATCACACCCTGGCGGTCGATGAAGGCAGTCGTGGGCAGAGCCTCCACCCCGTCGAAGGGCGCCGGCAGCGAGGAAGCCGACGCAATGCGGTAGGCGACGTTCTCCTTGTCGACGAACGCCCTCAGGGTGTCCCGGTCCTCGTCGCTCACACCCAGGACCGCCAGTTCGGAAGCGGGGATCTCTCGGGCCAGGCGGCTCAGGTGCGGCATCTCCTGGCGGCAGGCGGCGCACCAGGTGGCCCAGAAGTTGAGCACCACCGGCCGGCCCTTGAGGGACGCGAGATCCACTCGCTCGCCCTCCAGGGTGGTGAGGGTGAGCGCCGGAGCCTGAACGCCCTCCCAGGTGCCGACCCTCTCCCCGTGACTCGCGCCCAGGCCGGCCATCTCCGCTTCCATCTTGCGATAGAAGTGGTAGTAGAGAACCCCCAGGCCGGTACTGGCCAGAATGCCCAGCGTGGACAGGGCGAGCGCCCACCAGCCCATGGCGCGGTTCTGGCCCCGGCGGCGCAGGTACAGGATGGAGAGCGGCAGCCCCAGCAAGCCGAGCACGCCGCCGATCAGGAACGGGCTCAGCACCGGAGCCAGGATGCCGAGGACCAGCGCCGCCACCGCCAGGGCCAGTGGTGCCGTGGTCGCCCTGTCGGGGCCGGGGCCCTGGGGCTGCGAATCCATGGTTGGAGATGATAGCAGACGTTTTCGCCAAACGGCCTACGGCAGCAGGCGCCCGCGGGCGTAGAGCAGGATCACCAGCACCGGCAGCGCCAGGGCCGTCCGCCACTCGCGGTTCGCGCGCACCTGGGCCCAGTCGAACCGGGAGCCGCGGGGCCCGCCCGGCGTCAACCGCGGGAGGAACAGCGGGACCTCACGCGCCCAATCCGCGTACTCCGGGAACTTCTCGGCCAGGAAGGCGGCTTCCTCCCGCATCACCGGCGGGTAGAAGGCCAGGAAGTAGACGGCCACCGCCAGCACCACCCAGAGGCTGGCCGAGGCCACCGCCACGCCTAGCGCGAGTAGCAAGCTGCCCAGATACAGGGGATTGCGGCTCAAGGCGTAGGGGCCACCGGTCGCCAGCACCCGGGTCTTGCGGATGTGCCCGGAGGCCCACAGGCGCACGGCTTCGCCCAACACCGCCAGCAGGCTGCCTCCCATCAAGGAAAGGGGGGTAGGCCGCGCCAGCAGGAAGACCAGGGCGCCCGCCAGGTAGCCGCAGGGCACCCGGTACCGAGACACGCTCACCGTCGCTCTCCCCCCGCTGCCGCCAGTCGCCGCTCCACCGCGGCCGTCACCTCCTCGACCGGGATCAGACTCATCACGCCGGCGTGCTGGGAGCAGCCGCGGCGATAGCAGGGGGCGCAGGGGGGCACCCGGCGAACCACCAGGTCGGCGGCAGCGAAAGGACCGTTGCGAGCCGGATCGGTGGGCCCAAAGAGGGCCACCACCGGCGTTCCCACCGCGCAAGCCAGGTGCAGCGGCCCGGTGTCGCCGGCCACCACCAAACGGGCCCGGCGGGCCAGCTCCAGGTAGTCGAGAAGCGCGGTCGGGAACGCGCGCCGCGCCGCCCCCTCCGAAGCCGCCACCACCCGGTCCGCCAGGGCTTCTTCCCCGGGGCCCCAACTGACCAGGCAAGGCAGGCCACGCGCCCGCAGGTCCCGCGCCAGCGCGCCAAACGCCGCGGCCGGCCACAGCTTGCCGGCCCAGCCGCCGCCGGGGTTCAGGATCGCGAAGTCCCCCAGGCCGAGCGCGGCGAGCCCGGCATCCACCGTGGTGCGGGCCAGCGCGGGCGTTGGCAGTGGGAACTCCCGGGAACCCGAGGCCACGATGCCCAGCGGCGCCAGGAGAGCCAGGTTCTTGTCGATGACGTGGGTGGCGTCGGACTGGCCACGCACCTGCTCGGTCATGAGCAGCGCCGACAACCCCTCTTTGCGTTCGGCGGGCCGGTAGCCGATCACCCGGGGAGCCCCCGACAGCCGGGCCCACAGGGCCGACTTCCATAGCCCCTGGAAGTCCAGGGCCACGTCGGCGGG
>Ga0209342_10006398_pt1 | contig 11972 bp, 12 predicted proteins | sample RifCSP16_2_FD_184023 | JGI IMG/M metagenome (GOLD analysis project Ga0209342, IMG submission 184023) | Soil microbial communities from Rifle, Colorado - Rifle CSP2_sed 16_2 (SPAdes) (version 2) | ecosystem: Environmental > Terrestrial > Deep subsurface > Rock core/Sediment | place: Rifle... | reverse complement strand
TGTCTCGCCCAGGCGCTCGCGCGCCACGTTGGTGTCGGCGTTGATGATGTGGCCGTGGCGAAAGCGGACGCTGCGCCGCTCGCCCTCGCGCAGGAAATGGAGCAGGCCGCACTTGCGGCCCACGTAGAGATCCCTCAGGACCCCGGGCAGAACGCCCTCGGCGAGACTCCCTTTCATTTGGCGGCCTTGGACCGATCGTCCGCGAGTATAGCCCAGTCGGCGCGGTCCCGTGGTTCGTCGACGATTCGCCTGGCCGTGACCTGCGGGCGAGAGGTCCGGGGAGTCCGCGGAGCTAGTGCTTCTTGCCCTTGCCGGAGAGCAGGGCCTTCACTTCGAGCGGGTTGTAGCAGTGCGGCAGCGGCAGGTCCTTCATGGTGAGCATCCCCGGACGGGCTGCCAGCAGCTTGGGGATGGCGTTCACGATGATGGCGGCGGTGGCCACGTCGCCGGCCAGCCCCCCGGCGATGGTCATGTCGATAGGCGGTGTGCCGTCGACCAGGATGTGATCGCGGGGGGATTCGGCACCCACGTACATCTGCAAGTCCAGACTCACCAGGAGCTCCCCGTTGCGGTAGCCGCGGGCGCTCTGCTTGATGCCGGCGGCACTGCCGGCGGGGATCCGCAGGTAGTCGGTGTCCAGATCGCGAGGGGCGATGGCCGGCTCCAGCGTCTCCTCGATCTTGTCCAGCTTGAAGCCCAGCCCGGAGGCGATCATGTGCACCGACTCCGGCAACCCCACGTGCTTGACGGTGCCCTCGGTCATGGCGCGGCGGAACTGGCTCACGTTGAGCCCGGCGCCGACCTTGCGCTGCAAGGGCAGTCGGCGGGTGCTGGCATCGACCACCCGGGTGACCGATACCCGCCGCACCTCGGCGCAGGGTGCGGTGAGCATGAGGGCCAAGGCGTCCATCGCAAAGCCGGGGTTCACACCGGTGCCCAGGACGCGGACCTTCTTCTTCTTCGCGGCCTTGTCGAGTTCACGGAAGGAGGCCAGGTGCTCGGGGGTGGGAAAGGCCAGCTCTTCGCAGGTGGTGACGACGTTGATGCCACGCTTGATCAGGGTGGCGAGCTGGGACTTGACGCCCTTGAGCGACGACGCCGTGCTGAGCACCGCCAGGTCGGCTTTGGCTTTGGCCAGAAACTTCTCGGGGTCGGGGGCGATCTTGATCCGGAGCTTCTTGGGCAGTCCCAGCACCACGCCCAGGTCCTTACCGGCGTGCTCCGGGGAGGGGTCGGTCGCGCCGATGAGCTGAAGCCCCTCGGCCTCCAGCACCAGTCGGGTTATGCCCTGGCCGATGGGCCCCAGGCCCACCTGCACGACTTTGAGCGCGCGGCCCATGCCACCTCCTCTACCGCTCGACCTCGATCGAAGGAACCTCTTCCTCGGGATCCGCGGCCAGGATCACCGTGGACGCGATGGGAAGCAGACTGGTGAAGAAGCGCCCTCCCGATTCGATCAGGACCTCGTAGAAGCCCTCGTCATCCACCCGCACTAGGCGACCGCGGGCGCCCTTGGCGCCCAGGGTCTCGTTGTAGATCTTGATCGCCGCTTCCCGCTCGATCATGGCTTCCCCCTTGAAGGGCGCCTCATCGGCCCCCTCGACTTAGAGCTTCTTGATCGCGGACCTCAAGATATCGAGGCCCTGGTCTGCCTCGGCCTTGGTCAGGTTCAGGGAGGGACGGAAGCGGATCGAGCGGGCGCCGCAGGGGAGGAGCAGCAGGCCCCCGTCGATCAGGGCTCCATGGGCTTTCTTGCGCAGCTCCGGCGTGGGCAGGTCGAAGGCGATCATGAGCCCCAGCCCGCGCGCACCCGACAAGAGTCCGGAGGACTCCCGCTCCACCGTCCTCAGGCCCTGGAGCAGGTGGTCGCCCACCACCCGGGCGTTGTCCACCAGCCGGTCCTCCTCGATCACTTCCAGGTAACGGGCGAAGCGCACCATGTCCGTTAGACCTCCACCCCAGGTGGAGTTGATGCGGGAGGAGATCTTGAACACGTTCTCGGGTTCCTGGTCGACCTTGGGTCCCACCAGGCAGCCGCAAACCTGCGTCTTCTTTCCGAAGGCCAGAGCGTCGGGTTTGATGCCGTAGTGCTCGTGGGCCCACATCTTGCCGGTGATCCCCACCCCGGCCTGGACCTCGTCCACGATGAAGAAGCACTGGTTCTCGTTGGCCAGGCGTTCCAGGGCTTGCAGGAACTGGGGCCTGAAGTGGTTGTCGCCTCCCTCGCCCTGGATGGGCTCGATGATGATGGCCGCGATGTCGTCGGGGTTGTCGGCGAAAGCCCGCTTGATCTGATCGAGCGCCCGCTCCTCGACCGCCTTGACATCGGCCTCCACCTCCGGCGTCAGCGGGAAGCGGAGCTTGGGGTTGTCGATGCGCGGCCAGTCGAACTTGGGGAAGTGGTCGGTCTTGACCGGGTCGGTGTTGGTGAGCGAAAGCGTGTAGCCGGTGCGCCCGTGGAAGGCCTCGCGGAAGTGGATGATCTTGCGGCCCCGTTCTCCGGCGACGCCCTTGGCCTTGTTGCGACGCACCTTCCAGTCGAAAGCGGTCTTCAAGGCGTTCTCCACGCCTAGCGCACCACCCTCGATGAAGAAGGCGTACTTGAGATGCGGGGGGATGGCCAGGCGCGAGAAGGTGTCGACGAACCAGGCGTACTCGACGCTGTAGAGGTCGGAGAGGGCGGGCTTGAGCTGCGCCACCCGGGTCAGGACCTTCTGGAACTCAGGGTCCTTCATCTTGGGGTGGTTGTAGCCGATGGGGTTGCTGGCGAAGAAAGTGAGGAAGTCCAGGTACTCACGGCCACTGCGGGCGTCGTGAACGAAAGAGCCGTGACTCCGCTCGAAGTCGAAGATGATGTCGAAGCCGTCGGCCAGAATGCGGCGGCCGAGAACGGCATGAACTTCGGAGGGGGCGATGGCGGCAACGGTGGAAGTGGTCATGGAATGCTCCGTCAAGGGTATGAGTGAAGAGGCGAGAGCGGGAGGCCGACAGTGGCCACGGCCCGCCCTAGGTCATCCCCCTGACGTACTGAGATAAGAGCTTTCGCTTCAGCAACTTGAGCAAGATAGGCCGCCGATCCTCGAGGGCTGCCGCGCGAGGCGACGGCTCATGTTAGCACAGGTCCCGGAGCCGCCCCAGGCGGGGGTCCTGGGGCTCTTGGGGGCTATAATCGCGGGTACCCTCATGGGCGCTCCCGCCGCAGATCCCGGCTTCCTGAGGAGTTCGGACCTCTTCGAGCATCAGCCGGAGGCGGTGCTCGGGGCCGTCCTGGCCCAGGGAAGCTTCGTCGACTTGGGCCCAGGTGGCGTCCTCTTTCGCCAGGGTGACCAGGGCGATCGCCTGTACATCGTTAAAAAGGGCGTCCTCGAGATCCTGGCCGCCCCCGCGGACGGCAGCGAGCCAGCCCCGGTGGCGTACCTGGGCCCCGGCGAGGTCCTGGGGGAGCTGGCCCTGCTGACGGGCTCCCCCCGCAGCGCCACCGCCCGCTGCCCCGAACAGGCGGTGCTGTTCTGTCTCGAGAAGGCGGTCTTTCTGGACCTCATGTCGACGCTTCCGGCCTTTTCGCGGAACCTGTGCGTCGTGCTCGCCAAACGGCTGGAGGCCACTACCTCGCGGGTGCCCCGAGGCACCGTCAAGCAGCTCCAGGGCAACCTGCGCTTCTTCGACCTGGCCACCGTGATCCAGACCCTGATCGGCTCCAGCCAGACCGGGAACCTGGTGGTCACGCAGCAGGGGGGCACGCAGAGGATTGCCGATCTTCTCTTCTTCAAGGGCAACATCGCCCGGGCCAAGGTGAAGCACCTGTCGGGCGACGACGCCGTCTTTCAGCTCTTCCAGATTCCCCTGGAGGGGGACTTCAGCTTCACGGGCCGGACCGTCTCCGAAGAGGACCTGCACACCGACGTCACCATGCCCGCCATCTCCCTGCTCATGGAGTCGGTGCGGCTGCAGGACGAACTGCCGATGTTGAAGGAGCGGGTCCCCGATCCCGACCGCGTCTATCGCCAGAAGGCGGCCCAGCTCAACTGGAGCGATCCCGAGAGCCTGGAGCTGACGGTCGCGGTGTGGTCACGCCTCAAGAGGGGCGCATCCATCCATGACCTGCACCGAGACATCCCGCGTTGCTCGCACGCGCTCTACGGCGCGCTGGTCGGGCTGCTGAACGCGGGGCTGGTCGAATAGCCCCTACACCCGGCCCGATTCGCGGATGACCTTCTTGAGCTGACGCCCAGAGGCCCGGGCCTCTTCGATCTCGCTATTGAGGCGAACGATCTTGTGGCGCTTGGCGAAGAAGAAGTGGTTGCCGAGCTCCAGCACCAAGCCCACAACAACCGCGATGGCCAGGGCCTCGTACACCAACCCCTTGCTCCAAGTCTGCTCGTTGAGTGCCACCTGCCAGAGCGCATAGACCAAGGCGACGCCCAGCCCGTTGGCCCCGATCCCGAAACTCTGCCGGGCGCCGCGGAGCTCATCCTCGAGACGCTCGACCAGCCTCTCGTTCTCGCGAAGGGCGTCCTTGAGCGGACCCACGTCGGCGAGCACCAGACGAAGCACGTCGCCTCGAACAACCTTGTGTTTGGTGCCGCAGGTGCCGCACTTGATGTGGTCTCCCTGGGCGTAGGTCGCGGGGACATCGACCCCGGTCCGGCAGTGCACGCAGCGCGCCACATCCTTCTTGTCCATAGCGTCTTCCCTTCAAACGCCTGGCGGCCTCTTCCCGGAGCGTTGGGCGGAGGATAGCAGAACGCCGGGCGGCGAGACAACGCATTCAGCCCGCTGCGAACCTCCGCGTGGTCTGCCATGGTGTGGGCTGGCTGGCCGAGGCCGCTCGCGCGGTGGTAGTCTATCCACCAGTCATCGAGGCCACGTCAAGGCCGGATCGCCGGCGGCTCTCCCTTCCCGCGGGCGCCAGAAGCTGAGGTAAGGCTCGCGGTGTCCACTCTCGTTCTCCAGATCGAGCCGCACCAGGGCGAGGCCTTCACTCACCAGGTGAACGGCGACTCGTTAGTCCTCGGGCGCTCGTCCCAGGCCGATCTGGTGATCCCCGACCGCTACATATCGCGCCTGCAAGCGCGTCTCTACCGGGACGGCGACCGCTGGATGGTCGAGGATCTGGGCGGCCGCAACCCCACGCTGCTCAACGGCAAGGCGGTCGCCCAGGCTCAGCGCGTGGTGCCCGGCGACCTGATCACCGTCTGCGATTCGCGCATCCACGTCCAGGCTTCCGGTGGTCCCGACCAGGATTGGACGACCGCTTCGGGCCACACCCTGTTCCGCGAGGCGTCAGCGCTGCTCGCGGCCGAGGAAGGCAGGAACCTCAAGCCCGACATCGACGAGGCCAGCCTGCGCCATCACACCGACCGACTCCGGCTGGTGAACGAGTTTCACCGCGCGCTGGCGGCGCCGATCAGCCTCAAGGACCTGCTGGAGCTGGTGCTGGACCGCGCGTTCGCCGACCTGCGGCCCGAGGAGGGCGTGATCTACCTGCGGAAGGCCGACGGCGAGTTCGAGTCGGTCGCCTCCCGCCGGGTCCCGGGTATCAGCGGCGACTTCCTCTTCTCCCGCAGCCTGATCCGTGAGGTGACGGAGAAGCAGCTGGCGGCGCTGGTCGTCGATGTGGGCGCCGACGAGCGTTTCAGCGCCGCCCAGAGCATGCTCAGCTCCGGCGCCCGCAGCGTGGTGGCGGCGCCGCTGTTCGATCCGGACGGCTGCCGCGGCCTCATTGTGCTGAACTCGCGCGCCCACCTGCGCAGCTTCTCCGAGGAGGACATGGAAGAGCTGGTGTCGCTGGCAGCAGCGGCCGCCATGCGGATCCGCAACCTGGCGCTGGTCGAGGAGGCGTCGCAGCGCAAGGTCCTCGAGAAGGAGCTGTCGCTGGCCCGGCAGATCCAGATGACGCTGCTGCCCGCCGAGCTCCCCAAGATCGAGGGCTTCGAGCTCAGCGCCTCCAACATCCCGAACCGCGCCGTCTCCGGCGACCTCTACCAGGTGCAGACGAGGCGCGAGGGCACCGAGTGTGTCCTGTTGCTGGCGGACGTCTCGGGCAAGGGCATGGCTGCCGCGCTGCTCACCGCCTCGCTGGAGGCTCTGGCAGCGGGCCCGATCGAGGTGGGTCTCCCGCCCGACGGCATCTTCAGCAGGTTGTCGCGGCGGCTTCACGCGCGCACCAGCGCAGAGCGCTATGCGACAGCGTTCGCCGCGGTGCTGCACCGGGATAGCGGCCGCTTCTGCTACACCAACGCGGGCCACAACCCCGCGATCCTGCTGCGCGCGTCAGGCGAGCATGAGGAGCTGGGGGCCACCGGGTTGCCGCTCGGCCTGCTTCCGGCCAGCGAGTACGGGCGGGAGGTGCGGCAACTCGGGCCGGGCGACCTGGTGATCATCTACACCGACGGTGTCACCGAGGCCGCCAACCCGGCGGGCGAGGAGTACGGTCTCTCGCGCCTGCTGGCCCTGGGCCAGAGCCACCGAACCGGTTCCGTGCACGCGCTCGCCGCCGCCCTGCAGGCCGACCTCTACGCCTTCGCCAGCGGAGTTCCCTTCGGTGACGACCAGACCTTCCTGCTGCTGAAACGGCTGAACTGAGCGGAGGCCGCCGCCATGGACAAGAAGACCCTCGGCATCGTGGACGCCAGCCTTCAGCGCTGCTTTCGCGAGCCTCGCTTCCTCGACCTCTTCTATGAGAGGTTCCTGGCCGCGTCCCCGAAAGTGCAGGAGCGCTTCGCCGGTACCGACTTCGAGCGGCAGAAGCGGGCCCTGCGCGGGTCGCTTTGGATGATCCTGCTGGCGGCGGAGGACGAGGAGAAGGGCCCCGAGCGCTATCTCGGGTCCCTCGCCGAGATGCACAGCGCGCGGCATCTCGACATTGGCGCTGAGCTCTACGACCTGTGGCTGGACTCGCTGCTGGCCACGGTAGCGGAGTGCGACCCCGAGCATACGCCCGAGCTGCGCGCCGCCTGGGAGCGGGTGATGATGGTGGGCGTCCACTACATGGTGACCCGGTACAACCGGTGAGCGGGACCGCGGGGCGAGGGCTGGCCTTGCGGTCATCGGCAGTCCCAACGCGAGCGACGGACCCGGGCGGCGCGCCCCAAGCGGCGCGGCGGCGGCGGTTGTGATCCAGAGCACGACTCCATGGCCGCGGGCCCTCGTAGGGTGATTCCTGGAACCGCCGGCGTCTTGCGGCTAGAATGACCGCTTCCAAGGAGCTCCCATGACCGAAGAGAAGGACCCCAAAGCACGCCTGACCGACGCCATTCGCGAGCGCCTGGAGACGGAGCTGATTCCCAAGCTCCAGAACTCCAAGGTGCGGTCCAGGACGGTCGTGGGGATGAACGTGCTGGCCATCGCCGAGAAGCAGATTGGCAAGGGCCAGCCTGCCAACCCGGAGGAATGGGAGCGGCTGCGCCACTTCGTGAAGGACCAGCCCGAGGTCCTGAAGATGGTGGACACCTTCGAGGAGGCGGTGGCCAAGGTCGAGGCCGAGATCGCCGTCAAGGTGAAGGACTCGGAGGCCGACGAGGGCAAGCTGCGCAAGGGGATGATGGAGATCATCCGGGCGGTGGTCCTGAAGAAGATCGCCGAGGCCTCGAAGGCGGAGCCAGGCGAGGCGGAGCCCGGGCCGGCGGTCGAGTCGCCCAAGCCTACCGAGGGATAGCGGGACGGAGAACGCCGAGGCCTGGATCGAGATCCCGTTGCGATCCGTCGCCGAGGCGTCCCCAGGCCTGCTCGGAGCCAGCGGGCGTCTTCACCGTCTAGGGGTGCAGCACGCTGCGTCCCCCTCGTCTCTCCGCTTTCCGTTCTTCGTGTCCTTGGTGTCTTTGTGGTTCTCGGTTCCGTTGTCCGTTACGCCCGACGCACCCAACGCATGATCTCGGGGAAGGTCGGGCGCTTGCCATACATCAGGATGCCGACGCGGTAGATGCGGGCGGCCAGCCAGGTCATGGCGGCGATGGTCAGCGCCATGATGGCGATGGAGGCGGCGATCTGCCAGGCCGGCGGCGTCACCGTGGTGATGCGCATGAACATCAGGAGCGGCGTGAAGAAGGGGATGAGCGACAGCGTCACCGACAGGGGGCTGTCGGGGCTGGCCAGAACCGTGAAGGAGAAGACGAAGCCCAGGAGCAGGGGCATCATCACCGGGAACGCCAGGCTCTGGGCCTCCTGCTGGGTGTTCACCGAAGCCCCCAGCGCCATGTACATCGAACCGTAGAGGAAGTACCCCAGCAGGAAGTAGACCACCAGAGCCACCAGGACCAGGGGGTTGACCTCCGGCATCGCCAGGCCGCTGGCGGCGGTGGCCGAAGCTCCGTAGGCGGCGAACAGGCCCAAAGAGCCGGCCCACACTGCGAACTGGGTGAGGCCCGCCCCGCCCACGCCCAGAAGCTTGCCGGCGAAGAGCTGGATGGGCGGGATCGACGACACCATCACCTCGACCACCCGGTTGTTCTTCTCCTCCAGGACGCCGTTCATGAGGGCGGCGCCCCACATGGCGAGCGTCGTGTAGAGCATGGTCAGCAGGATCATGGAGAGGAAGAAGAGGCCTCCCCGATCCTCGCGGGCGCCCTTCTCGGTGAGCCGGCTTTTCGTTAGGTGACCGATCTTGTCGGGGGCGAGGCCCTCTGCCGACAGGCGGCGGACTACAAAGGCCTCCTCGACGGCATCGTTCAGCAGCCGAATGTCCATCACGTTGCTCACGTTCTTGCCGTAGTACTCGACCACCGAACGCTCCAAGGCGTCCTGGGGAAGCAACACGTAGCCGTCGAGATCGCCCTTGAGGACCTGGTCCTTGAGACCGGCCTCGGCGACCTGGAAGTCCCCGGCCGGAGGCGGCTTGAGTACGAAGCGCCCCTGGCCCGCTTCCTTGCGCAGAGACAGCGCTCGCTCCACGTCCTGGTGTAGGTGGCCCGAGGCGTCGAGCACCGAGAGGCGCAGCGGCTTGCCGCGCTGCCGCTTCATCAGCAGCGCTGGGCCCAAGGTGAAGGCTGCCATGATGACAGGGCCCAGGATGGTGCTGACCAGGAAGGCCTTGGAGCGGACCCGCTCGAGGTATTCGCGACGAGCGACGGTGGCGACGCGCATGGCGATCAACTCCCCTCCTGGGCGTCCAGCTCCTGGCCGTGGGCGGTCACCGCCTCCACGAAGATGTCGTGCAGGCTCGGCTCCACGATCTCGAAGCGAGAAAGACGCAGCCGGCCCGCGGCCTCGCGCAGGATGGCTTGCGGGTCGGCGCCGTCGTCCATTCTCACCTCCACATAACGACCGAAGTCGGTGACCTTGGCAATGCCCGGAAGCGTGGACAGGAAGCCCCCGTCGCCGTCGAAGGCCAGCACCACGGCGTTCTTGCCGTAGCGGCTCTTCACCTCGCTGACCAGCCCGTCCAGCAGCTTCTGGCCCCGGTTGATGAGGGCGATGGAGTCGCACAGCCGCTCCACCGTCTCCATCTGGTGGCTGGAGAGCACCAGCGTCTTGCCCTGGCGCTTGAGCTCGAGCAAGACGTCCCGCAGAACGTTGGTGCCCACCGGGTCGAGTCCGCTCATGGGCTCGTCCATGATCAGGATCTCCGGGTCGTGGAGCAGGGTGGCCACGAACTGGGCCTTCTGCTGCATGCCCTTGGACAGCTCGTTGAGCTTGCGCTTGCGCCATTCGGCCAGGCCCAGGCGTTCCAGCCAAGGGCCCAGGCGGCGCAGCGCCTCGGCGCGGGCGACGCCTTTGATCTCGGCCAGGAAGACGAGCTGCTCCTCCACCACCATGCGGGGGTAAAGGCCGCGCTCCTCGGGCATGTAGCCGATGCGGTCGCGGGCGGCCTGGTCCGCCGGCCGGCCCAGGATATCTATGGTCCCCTGGTCGGGGCCGATCACGTTCATGATCATGCGCAGGGTGGTGGTCTTGCCGGCTCCGTTAGGTCCAAGCAGACCGAAGACGCTGCCTCTCGGGATCTCCAGGGAGAGGTCGGCGACGGCCAGGTGGCCCGAGTAGGCTTTCTTCACGCCCTTCAGGCTGATGACGGATTGGTTCACTTTCTGGTCCTCGAAGAGGTGCTGACATGATCGCATGAACCGATATACTGACGCCCCCGATGTCCCCAGGCGCAGGAAAACCCGAGGCGCGCGGCGTGCTCCTGGTGCTGGCCAGTACCGTCGCCTACGGTTCCATGGCCATCCTGGCCAAGATCGCCTTCGCCGGCGGCGTGCGTCCCCTGGGCCTGCTGGCCTTCCGCTTCCTGCTGGCCAGCCTGCTCTTCGCCATCACGGTTCCCAAGGCCTCCCGCCCTCTCCCCTGGCCCACCCGCTTCCGGCTGTGGGGCCTGGGCGGCGTCTTCATCGTCAACGCTGTCGCCTACTTCACGGCTCTGGAGCGGACGCCGGCGTCGCTGGTGTCGGTGCTGGTGTTTACGTACCCGGTGATGGTGATGTTCCTCTCGGCGCTCTTCGGGCTCGACCCGCTGACCGTGCGCGGCCTGGCCTCGGCGCTGTTGGCGGTCGCCGGCAGTGCCCTCAGCATCGGCGGCACCACCGGCGGTGCCAGCGCCTCGGGGGTGGCGCTCGCGCTCCTGGCCGCGCTGCTCTACGCGGGCTACGTGGTCCTCGGCAGCCGACTCCTGGCCACCATCCCGACCGAGGCGGTGGCGCGCCACGTGGTGGGGGTGAGCGCGCTGCTGTCGCTGCCCTGGGGAGCGTGGCGGGGGGAACTGGTGCTTCCATCGACCGCAGCCGCCTGGCTGAGCCTGGTCGTCATCGGCACCGTCTCCACCTTCGTGGCCATGCGAGCCTTCCTCGCCGGTGTCGAGCGCATCGGCGCGGCGCGGGCTTCGGTCTTGTCGACGCTCGAGGTGTTCGTGACCGTGGGCCTGGCGGCACTCTTCTTGAGCGAGGCGGTGAGCCTTCGCCAGGTGGCTGGTGCCGCCCTGGTGCTGGCTGCGGTGTTGCTGCAGAACCTGGGAGCCTCCAGGCTGGGCGGCCGAGGGCGGGGCGGACGGAATGGAATATCATGAACCGCCGGGCCTCTGCGACCGCGCCCAGACCGCGCTTAGCAGCGTGATTCACTCCCGCGCAGCAGCCAAACACTTAAGGACACTGATGAGAATCTCCCTCGCCCACAGCCCCGACAGCGACGACGCCTTCATGTTCTACGGCCTGGCCAAGGGACACGTGCCCAGCGGCGACCTGGAGGTCGTTCACGTTCTGAAGGACATCGAGACCCTGAACCGGGAGGCCCAAGCCGGCGTCCACGAGGTCACCGCCATCTCCTTCCACGCCTACCCCTCGGTGGCCGAGAGGTACGCCCTCATGCCCTGCGGAGGCAGCATCGGCGACGGCTACGGGCCGCTCTTGGTGGCCCGGGAGCCGCTCGATCCCAAGGCGGTGGCGGGGCGTCGTGTCGCCGTGCCGGGCACCCTCACCACCGCCTACCTTGCGCTCAAGCTCTTCGCTCCCGGTTGCTCGACCTACGTGGTGCCCTTCGATCGGATTCTCGAGGAGGTGCAGGAGGGCCGCGCCGAGGTGGGTCTGGTCATCCATGAGGGCCAACTGACCTACGGCGGTCACGGTCTCTCCCAGGTGCTGGACCTGGGAGCCTGGTGGAAAGCGGAGACGGGCCTGCCGCTGCCCCTCGGTGGCAACGCGGTGCGCCGAGACCTGGGACCCGAGCTGATGGCGCGCCTGACGCGTCTGGTGAGGCAGACGGTGCAGTACTCGCTGGCCCACCGGCCCCAGGCTCTCGAGTACGCCCTCTCCTTCGCTCGCGGCATGCAGACCCAGATCGCCGACCGCTTCGTCGGCATGTGGGTCAACGAGATGACGGTGGAGTGCGGGGAGCGCGGCCGGCGTGCGGTGCAGGTGCTGCTCGACCGCGGGGCCGAGGCCGGGATCATTCCCCAGCGGGTGGTTGTCGACTTCGTGGAGGCTTGAGCGGGTGACCCTTCGCCTGCCTCTCCGCCTGCCGCCCTTGCCGCTGTTCGATCTCGAGGGCGG